>VFQT010000369.1_pt1 | contig 67949 bp, 59 predicted proteins | sample 3512381 | NCBI WGS metagenome assembly VFQT01 (sample SAMN10412376, study PRJNA504923) | tailings metagenome | isolation source: Relicate 2 Philex TSF3 active mining site | place: Philippines: Tuba, Benguet | collected 2017-08-29
TACGAATTGATGACGCTAGCGGCGCCTCTCGCGTTACTACTTTAAATGATGCAGCAGGTGCTGCTACTCATATCGTAAGCAATTACGATTATTTTGATATTCACGAATTAGAGCGAACGAATCTGGTGGGCGGCGGACAGCGCTGGTATGGCGAGTTGTTCGATGGAGAACTTTCCCAGAACGTCACTTTTTTAGTGCCGAACATCGTAACGAGCAGTCCTGTAACGGTACAATATGCCATGGCAACAAATGCTGTGACTACCGGAAATTCCTTTCGATTCTATTACAATGGTAGTTTGCTTCAAACGCAGGCGATGTCGGCTGCGAGTTTGGATTATGCCAGAAATACAGGTTCATTTACCCTAAATCCAACCGGGAGCTCCTTGACATTGAATCTACAGTTCAATCGGGTGAATGCTTCTGTGAAAGGTTATTTGGATTTCCTTGAAATAACCGGTAAGCGTAATCTGGTTTACAACGAGTTCTTTCGTTTCCGTGATTTGACTTCTGTTGGAGTTGGAAATGTAGCTCAGTTTCAGATTCAGTCCACCAATTCGGCTCTATCCGTTTGGGATGTAACGAATCCACGAAACCCAAAATTCATCAGTACTACTTTTGGCGGAAATCAATATACCTTCAAGCAAGGTGCAGATTCATTGCGTGAATACATCATCTTCGGTGTAAGTGATTTTTTAACCCCGGTTTTCAAAGGTGCTGTTGCGAATCAAAACTTACATGCCTTGCCAAAACAAGAATATATCATTGTCACGCATCCAAATTTTTTAAATCAAGCTACACGTTTGCGAGATTTACATATTGCGAACGGAACCGTTACAGAGGTCGTTACAACCGAACAGGTTTACAATGAGTTTTCATCCGGAATGCAAGACGCTACGGCAATCAAGCGATTCATGAAAATGTTCTACGACCGTGCCAATGGAGTAGTGGCCGACCAGCCAAAAAATCTATTACTCTTCGGAGATGCAACCTACGACCCAAAAAATCGCATGCCAAACAACAATTATTTTGTGCCAACATACGAGTTCTTGTATTCGGAGGATCATATCGGAAATATGGTGACAGATGACTTCTTCGGGATCTTGAATGATGCCGGTTCAATTGCAGCAGGAGATATGATGCAGATCGGTGTAGGTCGTTTATTGGTGTCGAATCAGGAGCAGGCAGTGCAGCAGGTTGACAAGATCGAGCACTACATGAAGAATGGATCGGATCTTTTTACTGGAGGACCAAACGCGTGTTGTTCTGGGGATCAAGGCTCTACATTTGGAAGTTATCGTATGAATTACACGTTGATCACTGACGATGATGATGATGGTGAAGCTGGATATTTTGTTGTTCAGGATGCTGAACCGATTTACAATATTGTAAAAACTGAGCATCCAGAGATCAATGCAACAAAAATTTATTGTGATGCTTACACACAATCGTCCGGTGCTGGAGGAGAACGATATCCGGGAGTGTTTTCCGCAATAACGGATAAGGTGGAGAATGGAAGTATAATTATCAATTATATTGGTCACGGTGGAGAAGTGGGAGCAGCCAAAGAGCGTATCATTACCATTCCTCAGATTCAATCTTGGTCAAATATCAACAAACTTGGATTGTTCATTACCGCTACTTGTGAGTTTACAAGATTTGATGATCCTGAACGCGTTTCTGCCGGAGAATGGGTTTCGTTGAATCCTACAGGCGGAGCAATAGCATTAATGACGACGACTCGTTCTGTATATTTCAACGTGAATTCCGTGACTATTGAAGCGCTTTATGAAAATGTTTTCGATCGCGATGCTAATGGGAATCGATACACTTTCGGTGAGATTATGCGCTTGACCAAGAACTCTTCAGGGATTAACAACAACCGTCGTAGTTTTAATTTGATCGGCGACCCGAATTTGAAAATTGCCCTTCCTCAATACGTTTTGGTTGCGGATTCTATCAATCATTTAGACCCGGATTTGCAGGTGGACACTGTGAGAGCTTTGAGTAAAATGCATGTCGTTGGTCACGTTGAGGATCTTTCCGGTAACGTCATGACAAATTTTAACGGCGTTGTTTCTCCAACTATTTATGATAAGATCAAATTGTCACAAACTCTTCAGAATGAGCCTTCTGCTCCTCTTGTTCAGTTTGAAGAACAAAACAACGCATTATATAAAGGAAAAGCAACAGTGAAGAATGGGTATTTCTCGTTCGAATTCATCGTGCCCAAAGACATCAACTATAGCTTTGGAAAAGGGAAGATCAGTTTGTATGCTGAGAATGGTTCTTTTGATGCTGCAGGTTTTGATACTTCTTTCATTGTAGGAGGGATTGACACGAATGCTCCGGTTGACAATCAAGGTCCTGAGGTTCAAATTTTCCTAAATGACGAAAACTTTGTGAATGGAGGGATAACCAGTTCTTCACCATTGTTAATTGTAAAGGCATCCGATGAATTTGGGATCAATACAGTAGGGAATGGTGTAGGTCATGACTTGACGTTGATCCTGGATGGAAATACGGCATCTCCAATCGTTTTGAACGACTATTATGTTGCCGACCTGGACTCCTATCAATCTGGTGAAATTCAGTACAACTTGCGTGATTTAAGTGCGGGACAGCATACTGCTGAGGTGAAAATTTGGGATGCCAACAACAATTCAAGTCTAGCGCGAATTGAATTTACGGTAAATGATGCTGCAGAAGTTACGATAGACCGCGTGCTGAATTACCCAAATCCGTTTACTACAAAAACAACTTTCTTCTTCGAGCACAATCAGTCTTGTTCATCTTTAAATACTCAAATTCAGATTTATACAGTTTCGGGTCGCTTGGTGAGAACGATCAATCAAGAAGTGCCAACTGCTGGCTTCCGCATTGAAGGGATCGATTGGGATGGTCGCGATGATTTCGGAGATCAATTGGCTAAAGGCGTTTATGTTTACCGTGTTTCTGTTGAGTTACCTGAGGGGGGCAAGGCTGAAAAAATGGAAAAGTTGGTTCTTTTACGATAGGAAGGCAATAAAAGATAGAGTTTTACGTATTTTTGTTTTCTTCAAACACAAATTAGGAATGTTCAAGTACAGTTTTTTAGCAATTTGTTTATCCTTCCCATATTTCTTGTCAGCACAAGGCGAGGCTACCGTAACTGATGAAAAGCTACAGCTGAATACGATAACTACATCGATGCCGTTTTTGGCGATCACGCCAGAATCAAGAGGTGGTGGAATGGGTGATGCTGGAACGGCTTTGAGTGCAAGTTCTACCAGTATTTTTTGGAATACGGCCATGTTGAACTTTGCTGAAGACCGTTCTGAATTGAGTATTAGTTACACTCCTTGGTTGCGCAAATTGACAAATGATATTAGCCTATCTTACTTATCTGGTTATTACAAGCTGAATAACCGTATGGCTGTTACAGGTGCTTTGCGTTTCTTTTCTTTGGGTGAAATAACATTTACAGATGCCTCGGGAAATTACATCCGCGACGACAAGCCAAGTGAGTTTGAGTTAGCTGGAGGTTATGCGTTTAAGCTTTCTGAGAGATCGAGTATTGGGGTGAACGGAAAATTTGCCTATTCGAATTTAACAGGAGGCTTGACCGTTGCGGGGGCTACAACAAAACCAGGAGTTGCCGGAATTGCTGATATTTCGTATGCTTACAACAACGACGATGTGCGTTTAGGTGGTGTGAAAGGAACGTACACCTTTGGTGCTACCATCAACAATATTGGAAACAAGGTTTCTTATTCAGAATTATCCCGAAGAGATTTCATTCCAATGAATTTGAGAATCGGGAATGCCTACACAGCTAAATTGAATGACTACAATAAATTGACTTTCTCTATAGACATTCAGAAATTGTTGGTGCCTACACCACCGGTTCGAATGTTGGTAAGTGGAGAAAGTACAATCGTTGCCGGAATGAATAACGATGTCGGAGTAATCTCAGGATTGGTGCAATCTTTTTACGACGCACCCGGAACCTTGGCAGAAGATGCGAATGGTGATTACATTCAAAATGCTGATGGTACATACCAAATCGTGAAAGGATCTAGATTCAAGGAAGAGATCACTGAGATCAATATTGCGGCAGGAATGGAATATTGGTATGCCAATGTATTCGCATTAAGAGGAGGGTTTTTCTATGAAGCACCAAATAAAGGAGCTCGTCAGTTCTTTACGTTTGGAGCGTCTTTCCAATACAACATTTTTGGAATAGATATTTCCTACCTAGCAGCTTTGAAGCGTGATAATCCCCTTGCAAATACCTTGCGTTTTACCTTGCGCTTTAAGTTAGGTTCAAAGAAAACGGCAGGCGGCGAAGACAAACCTGAGTAATGGATATCCGAATTGGTTTTGGTGTTGACGTTCATCGCTTAGAAGAAGGTCGCGAGTTTTGGTTGGGAGGCATTCAATTACCTTCAACTTTTGGTGCTGTAGGTCACTCGGATGCTGATGTATTGATCCATGCAATTTGTGATGCCTTGTTGGGCGCATTAAATCTGCGCGATATCGGTTATCATTTTTCGGATACGGATCCACAATACAAAGGCATTGATTCAAAAATCTTGTTGAAAAACGTGATGGACCTGATTCGGGGTAAGGGATTTGGAGTTGTAAACGTAGACGCAACGGTGATCCTTGAAAAACCAAAGGTAAATCCACACATTGAGCAAATGCAACAGGTTTTGGCTGATCTATTAGAGATTTCTGCCGACCGTATGTCTATCAAAGCAACAACTCACGAAAAAGTAGATTCTTTCGGAGCTGGCGAAGCAGTAAAAGCTTATGCCGTTTGTTTGCTTTCAAAAAAGGACTAAACATTTCAAGACTTTACCCTATACAACCACCGGAGGTTGTATATTTGCAGCATAATTAGGAATTATGAAAGTTAATCCACAATACACGACCAAGGAACAACTGCTGGAATTGTACAACAAACCTTTGTTGGAATTGGTATTCGAAGCCGCAACTATTCACAGACAATATCACAACCCGCGCGAAGTCCAAATGTCTTCTTTGTTGAGCATTAAGACTGGTGGTTGTCCGGAAGATTGCGGTTACTGCCCACAAGCAGCTCGCTATCAAACAGATGTTGACGCCCATAAATTGATGTCGGTAGATTCAGTAATAGAGCAAGCTAAAAATGCCAAAGCGAACGGTTCTTCACGTTTGTGCATGGGCGCAGCGTGGCGCGAAGTGCGCGATAATAAAGATTTTGACTCGGTAGTAGAAATGGTACAAGCAGTGAATGACCTGGACATGGAGGTTTGCTGTACCTTGGGTATGTTAAATGAGGAGCAAGCGATGCGTTTGAAAAAAGCTGGATTGTTTGCTTACAATCACAACTTGGATTCCTCGAAGGAGTTTTATGGCGATATCATTTCTACTCGTGAGTACGAAGATCGTTTGAATACCATCGAAAATGCGCGTAAAGCTGGAATTACTGTTTGTTCCGGTGGAATTATCGGGATGGGTGAAGCTGTTGAAGACCGTATTGGTTTGTTGATGAGTTACATGGCGATGGAAACACCACCTGAATCTATTCCGATCAATGCATTGGTTGCTGTAGAAGGCACTCCTTTGGAAGATCAAAAGCCGATCGAACAATGGGAAATGATCCGGATGGTCGCTACGACGCGTGTTGTGTTCCCTGAATCGGTTGTGAGACTTTCAGCTGGAAGAACAAAAATGTCTATGGAAGCACAAGCATTGTGTTTCATGGCAGGTGCTGGATCCATCTTTGCCGGAGACAAACTATTGACTACGCCAAATCCGGAGTTTAACGAGGACAAGGAAATGTTTGAAATTTTGGGATTGATCCCGAAAGCAGCATTTGCCGATGGTGAAAAACCGGTTTCGTATCCGGATGAAAAGATCATTGCACGCAAAGAGCAAGAGGCAAAACGTGCGCAAGAATTGGCTGAAGCGAAAGCAAATTCCAATTTTGAACCACGCAAAATTGTCGTTTCAGACTAATGGAACCGTTGTTTCGTAAGAAATTATCAGATAGAATGGCAAAGGGGAGTGTACGCTCCCTTTTGTCGTTTGAAGACGGCATGATCGATTTTTGGTCGAATGATTATTTGGGACTCGGAAAGAAAACGCAGACAATTCAAATTTCATCCGCTTCAGGTTCGCGTTTGATCTCAGGGAACACGCATAGAATGGAGGAAGTGGAACGCGAACTGGCCAGTATTTTCGATAGCCAAGCTGCTTTGGTCTTCAATTCAGGCTATGACGCGAATCTTGGATTTTTCGGTGCCGTTCCGCAACGCGGTGATACGATCCTTTACGATGAATTGATCCATGCGTCTGCACGCGATGGGATCCGTTTGTCATTTGCAAACGCGTTCTCATTTGTGCATAACGACATGTCCGACCTAAAAAAGAAGTTGGAACATGCCAAAGGGACGGTTTATGTTGCTGTTGAATCACTCTATTCCATGGATGGGGATTTCGCGCCACTGTTGGATCTAGTTCAATTGTGTGAATCCACCGGTGCTTACTTGATCGTTGATGAAGCACATGCCGGCGCTGTGTTCGGGAAACAAGGTGGAGGAATTTCCGAAGAACTTGGTTTGCAAGAACGTGTTTTTGCTCGTTTGTACACCTTTGGGAAGGGCTTTGGTGCGCATGGAGCTGTTTGGTGCGTTTCGGAAGAAATGCGAACTTTTATGATCAACTTTGCTCGTTCATTCATATATACCACGGCCATGCCAGAGGCCTTGTATGTGCATCTTTTAAATCAAGTAAAGGCGGTAACTCCTAAACTACAACGTGAACTTCAGGAGCGGATCTCAGGTTTTCGGGAATTACTTCCAAATGAAAGGAGCTCCAATCGATCTCCAATCCAAATGATCGATTTTACAAGTATGGATCATTGTTTAACAGCAGCTGCTGAATTGCGCAATTCCGGATTCGCCGTAAAAGCAATTTTGCCACCAACTGTTCAAGAAGATCAATGCCGCATTCGCATTTGTATACACGCCTTCAATACTGAGAAGGACATTCAACGATTGGCAGAATTGTTAAGACGATTTATTTAATCTTTCAAGGAATAATCTAAAACACCATCCCATAATCGTTTTCGATGCTCCAAGGCGCGTGTTACGTAATCCGATGCCTCAGACCATTTAATTGGATCATCCCCACACAGCAGATTAACCATTTCTAATGCTAAATGACTATGGTGGTCTCCGTCGACTTCAATATGTCGTTCTAAATAGTATTTGAAGATCTCCAGTTTCCCAGTTGTGCTGTCATTTAATTTTGAGACGATTGAAATAAACATCCCCGGAATAAGGTCTTCTCTACCGAATGTGAAAACGGCAGCCATGATATGTGGTTTGTTGGTGTCAATTACGTCAAATGTAAATCGAACAAAATCTTTGGTGCTCTCGGGAATTTCCAGTTCAACTAAAGCGTCATGGATTGATTTTCCTTCACGCAACGAATCAAGAAATTGATTCATGGCGCTGGTCGCTGCTCCGGCCTGATTCATGGCTTGCAGATAGAGTTCAAAATGACTGATGTTTCCTTCTGCCTGAAAAGCAATATCTGATTCTTCCCCACAAACGATCTCATTGATCAAAAATCTGGTTTTCGGATCTCCAACAGGCATCCAGGGAACTTGAGTACAGGTAAGTTTATTTTGCAGGGCTTTCAAAAGTGACATGAAATCCCAAACAGCAAAAACGTGCTGCTCCATAAATAGCCTCACAGCATCAATATCATTGATCTCGTTATAAATAGGATGCTGTTCAATTGAAAACTTAAGTGGTTGAATACTGTTCTGAATTTGGTCAATGTATGCTCGTTTCATGAGGTTGTTTTTTTGCAAAAGTACGCGGAACATCCGGTTTTAGATTCTTTTTTTCGATTTTTTAGTAAATCAATTTAGCTCATAAATGCTTGTGTTTACTGGGTTTTAATCCTTAAAGGGTGTAGATTTGTACTATGAAATTGTTCATTTTTCTTGTTTTCACAGGGTGTTTTGGTTCAGTTGGTTTATTTGCTCAACAAGTTCCTCTGCGCGTGGTATCTTACAATTTGTTGAACTTTCCAGATGGACGGACTGATTGTGGGACCTCGAATATCAATCTGCCCAATCGCGTGGATACCTTACGCAAGATCATGCAGTATTTGAAACCGGATATCCTTGGTGGCTGTGAAATTCAATCAGAAGCTGGTTGTGATAGTATATTGTCTCGGGCTTTGAATGTTTTTGGAACACAACATTATCAACGCGCACTTTGGTCTCCGAATAATTCAGGTGATATCCATAACATGTTGTTCTATAATTCGGATAAATTAGCTTTGAAAGAACAAAGAGCAATTTCTACCTCGGTTAGAAAGATTGATCAATACATCCTCTACGTATTGGACCCAACACTTCCTCAACACCACGACACCATTTTCATCGAAGTGTTCATGTGTCATTTGAAAGCGGGTAGTGCAACGGCCGATCAAAATGATCGCGCTGATCAAACTGCGGTACTTCGCGCAGTATTGGCAAGCAGGCCTACCAACAGGCACTTAGTCGTTTGTGGAGATTTGAATACCTATCGCAGCTCAGAGCTCTGCTATCAAAATTTAATTGTTTCCGGTGCCGGGCAGATGAAAGATCCGATCAATTCACCGGGAAACTGGACCTCTAATTCATCGTTTGCAGGAATTCACACGCAGTCGCCCAGAACTTCTGGTTCGTGGGCTTGTGGAGCTACGGGTGGTCTTGATGATCGCTTTGATCATATCCTGCTTTCTCAAAATGCAATGACGGGTTCATCGTGTCAATACCAGACTAATTCCTATAAAGCAATCGGAAATGATGGAGCGCATTACAATCAAAGTTTACTTACCGGAGGTAACTCACAATACCCTGATTCTGTCGTCCGCGCTATTTTTTACCTATCGGATCATTTACCGGTGAAATTGGATCTATTGGCGACAGTTCCGTCTCAATTTGGGTTGAATCTTACCTATACGGTTCAAGCAGCTGGTTGCACAACAAACGGAGCGGAAGTATCAATTCTTCCTTTGGCTGGTCAACCTCCTTTCATTTATCAATGGGATGCCGCGGCAGGTGGTCAAACCACACAAACTATCAGCGGTATTCCTGCAGGAAGTTATTGCGTTTCGGTCACCGATGCTTTAGGAAATGTGGATCAATTGTGTGTGGAAATTCCTGCTTTCAACTTGTTGCAAGTATCTGCATTTTACAATAATGCCACTTTAGGATGTGACGGTTCTGCATTTGTTGCAATTTCAGGAGGTCAGGCTCCATATAGTGTGCAATGGAATGATCCAAGCAATTCGACAACAGAAAGCATTACTGACTTGTGTCCCGGAAGTTATACCTGCACAATAACGGATGCGAACGGTTGTGTTTTGCAAGAGGTAATTCAGATTGGATCGAATACGAGTGGTTTGTTTGAAACAAGTGAGCTAGATTTCTTGCTGTTCCCAAATCCGAGTCAAGGCAATGTAACTTTGCAGGTCAATCGATTGGACAATTTTCAAACGCAAGTAACGATCCTTTCAACCGAAGGAAAAAAGGTTCAGGAATTAATGGTGTCGTTTCATGAAGGAACAGCTGTGCTGAACTTGGAACAATTACTCCATGGAACTTATTTGCTCCTATTAGGAACACAGATAAAACGCGTAATCTTGAATTAATCTCTGCCGTTTCCGGGAATCGGGTAACACAAACAGTACTTTTCTACCGGTTTTGCAAGTGCGGAGATATTCAGGTTGTCCGAAGCTTTAGAAACATCCATGATCGTTCCGTTCTTCATCAACAAATTGATAGTTTGTTTTACCTGGCTGTAAGCGTTGTTGGTTAGCAATTCGGCATATACGAAGTACTTGATCTCATCATCATTCAACTGGTACTGATTGCGAACCATTTCTTGCTCAAACGTAATACGATCGGGGCTAAATGGTTCTTTGGCGATCTCCACTTTGTGCAACTTGCGATTTACCAGATGTGACGAAAGTATGGAAAGCACTTTGTCCTCATGGAATTGCCATACTTTAATGGCACCCATGATGTCATAATCATCCAACTGGGCAAAGGTTGCCAGTACGTTCGGATCGTTCTGGAAATCTATGTCGCGCACTTCTTTCGACATGAAATAGAGTAGGGCAGGAGAGCCAAAAAGTGTTTCGCCTTTATTGACCAATTCTTTCGCACGGCGTAAGATGTTGATCAACATAAATTCACCGGAAACAACCGTTTTGTGTAGATAAACTTGCCAATACATTACTCTGCGTGCCACCAGGAATTTCTCGATGGAGTAAATTCCTTTTTCTTCCACAACCAATTGATCGTGAAGCACGTTTAACATTTCGATGATACGTTCCGTACCAATGATCCCTTCTGAAACACCCGTAAAGAAACTATCTCGCGTTAAATAATCCAAGCGATCCATATCCAATTGGCTACTCACCAATTGATGTAAGAACTTTTTGTGATAAGTGTTGGAGAAGATCAATAGAGCGCGTTCCAGGTCGTCGTGATTGCTTGGAAACTCTTTCTTCAAAGCTTCAATGAAGTGTACCGAGATCTTTTCGTGAGAAACTCCATTTACGATGTCGTATTCCAGTGCATGGCTGAAGGGACCGTGGCCGATATCGTGCAACAAAATAGCGATCAAGGCTGCTCGTTCTTCTTCACGACTGATTGGATGTCCTTTTTTACGGATTACAGCAATTGCTTTTTCCATGAGATGCATTGCCCCGATCACGTGGTGAAAACGGGTGTGCAAAGCACCTGGATAAACCAAATGGGTCATTCCCAATTGCTTGATTCGTCTCAATCGTTGAACGAAGGGGTGTTCTATCAAGTCAAAAATAAAATCATCAGGAATTGAAATAAAACCATAGACTGGGTCGTTGATGATTTTCTTTTTATTGTTTCGATGAGTATGTGTTCGCAATTGAATACTTTTATAATCCGTACTCAAAGCTAATTAATCTTTAGGATATGCAAGCAAAGATTCTCTGGGCAGATGATGAAATGGAGTTTTTGAAACCCCATGTACTTTTTCTGGAGTCAAAAGGTTACCAAGTTGAATTGATCAACAATGGCTCAGAAGCCGTAGAGCGTTGTCAGGAAAACAACTATGACATTGTATTCCTGGATGAAAACATGCCGGGTATTTCAGGTTTAGAAGCTTTGGCGCGAATCAAAGAGATCCAGCCGCAACTGCCCATCGTGATGATCACGAAAAGTGAGGAGGAATCTATCATGGAAGAAGCCATCGGAAGTAAGATCGCCGATTATTTGATCAAACCGGTGAACCCGAATCAGTTGTTGCTTTGTCTCAAGAAAAATTTGGATCACCGAAAATTGGTTTCGCAAAAAACAAATTCCAATTACCAGCAGGAATTCCGCCAATTGGGGATGCAACTTTCTTCCAGATTGGATGCTGAGGAATGGAAGGACGTTTTTCGCAAATTGACCTATTGGGAATTGGAGTTTAAAGGACTTCAGGACCAAGGAATGCGCGAGATCTTGAAAGCGCAGCAAAAAGAGGCGAATGATCTTTTCTGTCGCTTCATCGAAAATAACTACGAAGACTGGTTCACAGGTGCTGAAGAAGGCCCTGAAATGGTGCATGAATTGTTGCGCAACCGCGTATTTCCGCTTTTGGATGAGCCAGTTTATCTCATCGTGATCGATAATTTGCGTTACGACCAGTGGCAGGTTTTGAAACCGATCATTGCGAACTACTTTACAATTGAAAAGGAAGATATCGTTTATTCCATTTTACCCACGGCTACGCATTATGCACGCAATGCACTTTTTGCAGGAATTATGCCTTCAGAAATTGCTAAACGTTTCCCAAATCACTGGTTGAATGAAGAAGATGAAGGCGGAAAGAACATGCACGAAGCTGTTTTCTTGGAAGGAAACTTAAAACGCAATGGAAAGCAGGTCAAATGGAGTTATAACAAGATCACCAATTTGGATGCCGGAAAAAGGTTGTTGGATCAGTTCAACCAATTGAAAGAAAATCAATTGAATGCGATCGTTTACAATTTCGTGGATATGCTATCGCATGCCAGAACTGAAATGGATATGATCAAGGAATTGGCAGCTGATGAGGCTGCTTATCGCTCATTAACGGTTTCCTGGTTCGAGCATTCGCCTTTGCAGGAGATCTTCAAAAAAATTGCTGCTGTCAAAGGAAAGGTAGTTGTAACTACCGATCACGGGACCGTGCGTGTGACAAATCCGGTTAAAATTGTTGGAGATCGTTCAACCAATACCAATTTGCGTTATAAAACCGGACGAAATCTGAGTTACAAGGACAAAGAGGTTTTCACGATCCGTCATCCGGAAAAGGTTGGCTTACCGAAATCAAGTCTTTCCAGCGAATTCGTATTTACCCGCGAACATGATTATTTTGTGTATCCAAATAATTACAACCATTTTGTGAATTATTATAATGATACCTTCCAACATGGAGGAATCTCTATGGAAGAACTCATGATTCCATTTGTAATTCTTTCAGCCAAATGAAAAACTGGGTAGCACATTCTACTGCTGATCTACCATTCATAGCCAAAGAATTTCTCGAATACATCGGGAATAACCGCATTGTGGCTTTGAATGCGCCAATGGGTTCTGGAAAAACAACCTTTACGAATGCAATCCTGCGCGCGATGGGAGTTGAGCATTCGGAAGGTTCACCAACGTTTGCCATCATTCATGCTTACAATTCTCCGTATTATGGTGAAGTCTATCACATGGATGCTTATCGCTTAGATGATCTGGAGGAAGCATTGGATATTGGTATGGAAGAATTGTTCTATTCAGGAGCCTATTGTTTTATCGAATGGCCGGAAAAGATCGCGGCACTTTTGCCGGAAAATACCGTTGAAGTGACCATTGTGGTTAACGAAGAAGGTGATCGGGTCTTGAGCGCAAAACTCCCTTGATTTTTAAACAATCGGCTTTTATAAAAATTAAGCCCTGCGGCTGATTCGTTTCGTTTAAATTCTGCTATCTTCGTGAGAACCGGCAAATCCAAATACCATGGTGAAGGATCCAGAATTGTTAAAGCAGTTGTTGAAAGAGGGGAATATTCTTCCAATGGAAGAAATGCTCGAAATCTCAAAGAAAAAAGGAAGTTTGTTAATCGGAATTCCTAAAGAGACCAGCTTTCAGGAACGACGTGTTCCTTTGGTTCCGGAGGCAGTATCCTTCTTGATAGCAAACGGACATCAGGTTCGTATCGAAACTGGAGCGGGAGATCCGGCGCATTTTACAGATCGTGAATACAGCGAAGCTGGTGCAGAGATCGCCTACAGTTCCAAAGATGTCTTTCAATGTGATATAATATTAAAAGTTGCTCCACCTTCGGAAGAAGAAGTGGACTTGATGCCCGGTAATCAGACTTTGATCTCTGCGTTACAATTGAGCATTCAGCCCAAGAATATATTGCAGAAACTGATTCAAAAGAAAGTAACGGCCATTGCCTGGGATTACATCCGTGATGAACATGGTGTTTTTCCGGTAGTTCGCACTATGGGCGAAATTGCCGGTACAACTTCGATCCTGATAGCGGGAGAATTGCTCTCTTCTTTTAACGAAGGAAAAGGGATCATGCTTGGAGGAATTGCTGGAGTGCAGCCGACAGAAGTTGTTGTAATTGGAGCAGGAACAGTTGGTGAATTTGCCACCAGATCTGCCATGGGATTAGGTGCATCCGTAAAAGTATTTGACAATAGCTTGTCCCGTTTACGACGCCTGCAAAACGATATCGGTTCACGTGTTTACACTTCTGTATTGCAACCAAAAGTTCTGGCTAAAGCAATTATGCGCGCCGATGTAGTGATCGGAGCGATACGATCGCCATTGGGAAGAACACCATGTGTAGTTACCGAGGAGATGATTAAAAACATGAAAGAAGGTTCTGTTATTGTGGATGTGAGCATTGATCAAGGTGGATGTTTTGAGACTTCTCGTGTTACAAATCACAATCATCCAACCTTCACAGCACATGGCGTAGTTCATTATTGCGTTCCGAATATTGCTTCTCGTGTACCCCGAACCGCTTCGTTTGCATTATCAAACATATTTTCACCAATCTTAATGACGATGGGGGATACCGGAGGACCGTTGGATTTGATTCGCAATGATCTCGGATTCCGTTCTGGCGTTTATATTTACCGTGGAATCTTGGTGAGTGAAGTGTTGGGTAAAGTGTTCGATCTAAAGTACAAGGATATTGATCTCTTGATGATGGGGTTGAAGGGTTAACCTTTTCGTTTCCCTGACTTGTATCGCTCGCGTTTATTTATCCACTTGTATTTCCGGTTGTTAAAGCTATCATCGGCTTTATCACCTTTGAATTTATACACCAAACCAGCTGTGTATTGTATATAGTCGTTTTCTGCCAGGATCTTCCCAGATAATCCAATTTTTCCGCTGGCTTGTACTTGAATCCCCAATCCACGCCAAACCCAAAAATTCAAGCCGGCACCAACTTGGAAGGTTGGACAAAGTGGAGTTGAAAATGCTGCTCGGTGAGTTAATCCCAAACCAGAACTGACATAAGGATCAAAACGACTTGTGCTAAGTAAATTATAAAAACTATACTTTGCGTTGAGGTCAAAACTCAAAAACAAGCCACTGCGACCTGTACTGTCATTGATCAATTTTGAACTTTTGTACTGGTTATAAGCCCCAGAAAACTCGATGCTTAGACCTTTTTTAATATAGCGATCAACCATGATTCTTGACGGAAAAACAGGAGTGTTCCATACTTCCTTCACGTCAAAAGTCTGACAAAATCCTCTTCCATCATCATCCACTGTGTTCCACGAAACCCCGATCATCCATTTATAGGGACGTGGTTTGCCGATCCAAGCCAAAGGCTGGGCGAATACTTGTTGCATTCCAATGAAGCAGAAAATGATGATGATCGATCTGAACACGTTAATGGCTTTTGGTTGTGCGAATTTACAAATATTCTGCCAGAACTAAGAGATATTGAAAAGCGATGCAGTTTTCGTCAATTTAGGACCTTAATCTCCTGTTTAAAGAACAATCAGATTATCTTTGAGTCACATGTTAAACAAAATACTGAATACTGGGATTAGAGATCATTACTTACCTTGGGAAGTGATATTGACACGAAAACTGAATTTTTTATCGGTAATCGGTTTTTTTAATGTGTTCTTGACCTTGTTCCTGTTTGTAAGTTTTTCCCTTGATCAGGTATTACCACACTTCATTGTTATTTTAAGTTTAGCGCCATTCGTTCTGGCCTTAAATAAGTGGTTCGGATATTTGTCCGCTGCCTATCTCTTTTCCTTGATGGGACTGTATTTGTTCTTTTCGCTCACTTGGATTTACGGGTTTGATTCATTCATCATGTTGTATTATTTCCCAATGCTGATCAGTACGATCCAAATGTTGGGAAGAAAAGAAACTTGGATTCATCTACTCGTTCTTTTAGTGCTTTATTTTGTGTCGATGGTGCTTCTTACGGTGCTTTTAAATTACGGAAGCTTGCAGACTTTGGATTTTAATGTGCTAGAGATCCTAAGACCCTTTAACGTGGTAATGAGTTTTATGTTGAGCATTATCATGATCGCCTTCGTTACTTATGAAAATTATACCCAAGAAAATGCTGTTGTGCAAATGCTGAAGGAAAAAGAGATTCTGCTTGCCGAGTTGAATCACCGTGTTAAGAATAACATGAACATCGTTACAAGCTTGCTGAATTTGAAAAAGAATGCCGCTTCGAACAAGGAAGTACAATCGGCTTTGGAAGATTGCCAATTTCGCGTGTATTCCATGGCGTTGGTGCATAATCAAATGTATGCTGACTCGGCAATCGGAAAATTGGATTTTAAGAAATACATAGGCGAACTTACAACGAACATCGAACAAGCACTCGGCGGTGAGGCCATTATGCATATCGAATCGGATGAGATAGAACTTTCCTTGCAAAAAGCAATTCCTTGTGGTTTGATCATCAATGAACTACTCACAAATGCGTATAAGCACGCTCGCGTTCCCGGAAAGCAATTGGAGATCTTTGTCAATATTATAAGAAAAGACGATAAGTTGTGTTTTCACGTTTATGATAATGGTCCCGGAGTACATATATGTGAGGAAGGAAATCCTGAAAATTCTTTAGGCTTCGAGTTGATTCGCTCACTTTGGGAACAGTTGGATGCTACTTTTCGTTTCGCCAACGACCCGGGCTGCGCGGTTTGGTTCGAAATCGCATGCTAGTGTAAGATCTCCCAAACACTGCGGTATTGATAGCTCGTTTCGATCTTTTCCAGTAACTGACTGTAAAATGGATGAGCTCCAATCGTTGCGCTATCTCCAATAAGCATAACGCGGTGTTTTGCTCTGGATATAGCAACATTCATACGTCTTAGATCGGCTAAGAAACCAATGGCTTGTGATTCGTTTGATCTGGTGCAGCTTATGATCACAGTATTGGTTTCTTGTCCTTGGATCGAATCAACCGTTGAAACGTGCCACACTTTCCCTAAACGTTCTTGCAAGCGTTTCACTTGCGCTGAATAGGGACTCAAAATGAAACAGTTTGTTGGTTCCAGATTCTCGTTTTCAAGCAATTTCTCAATTACATCGATCTCCGCTACATTATAATAACTTCCCGAATCTTCATCTTGCATTTCACCGTCGCCGAAGCCTGCCATATCAATGAAAGCTGCTTCACCATTTGATGCTCCGTCATACGCGATTAATTCTTGCTGATAAAAATGTTCGTTGATCAGGTCCTGGATAGCCAAATCCATGCGGTACTGTGTCGTAAGTCGAATCAGTGGTTTTGTTTCTTGAACCTGCTCCAATAAACTTTTATTCAAACCCAATTGCTGTGCCTCCGGACTTAATACAGTAGCAGGAAGCTGTTGCGGGTCTCCACAAAGCACCAATCGTTCTCCAAAGCTGGCTACCAACCACGTCAACGGTTCCAAGGCCTGAGCCGCCTCGTCAACAATAGCCACATCACTTTTCCAATTCTTAGGCAATTCATTGAACAGAGCTACCGGTGTTCCGGCGATGACTGCTGTTTGTTCCAGTAGATGGATCATCTGATCCTGTGCAGTTTTTCGGATCAACTGACTCAATTCACGGATCTCTTTGCGCGCCGTTCGCTTCAATTCTCGCGCTTCAGCATCATAATTGCGCATGTTGCGGTCAGCAATTGAAATGGCTTGCTGTAACTGTTTTTTATACTGTTGGATGCTTTTACTTGCTGAACCGGATTCAACCAAATTGTCCAGCCAAACTGCTTGTACGTCTGCTGCGATCTTTTCGTCATTTCCTACACGGATCACCGGGATCTCAGCTTGCATCAATTTGCGTACAATGTGGTCAACAGCGGCATTTGATGGAGCGGAGAGGATGATCTTTTTACCGGATTTTACCAATGCTTGAATTCCAGCTACCAAGGTGGTTGTTTTTCCGGTTCCGGGCGGACCTTGAATGGCTACGATCTTGGCCTCACTCGTTATTGCGGTAATTGCCCTTTGCTGAGAATCATTGAATTTATTGTCGGCAAAAGTGGTTTGTATCGACGCAGGATCTTGGATGTCCGCGATATTTTTCCACAGCCCTTGTTCCTCGCAAATTCGCAAACCGATCGACATGCATTGCAAAGTTCTGTCGTCCGAGATCTTATTGATCTTGAGATCTGTGGAATACCAATCTAATTCTGGATTCTCAGCGCTGTAAATCGTTATACTGCGATCGCTTATTTCAACGATTCGGCCACGCCATTCCTGATCTTCTGACTGTACGGAAACGGTTGCGCCGCGTCTAAAAAAATGGTCCGGAATACTGTAGCTGGTGGTAAACGTAACACTGGTTCCGCTTAAGCTGTTTTGTAACGTGTTGTAGACCACAGGGAAAAGGACTAATCCCTCTTTCCGAAGTTCTTGTACTGATTTCTGAGAAAGAGTTGCATCCAGCCATTCTTGATACTGCTTTTCCGCTTGAACGGCTTTTTTAAGGCGCAATAATACTTCGGGATATTCCATGTCAGAATGGGATTGGAGCTGTGATATGTACGATCTCTTTAGTTATAGGGTGCGTGAAGGTCAATTCTGCAGCGTGTAAATGTAAACGTTCTCCTTTTGTTCCATACAGATCGTCTCCTATGATCGGAACACCTAGGCCATCCGGATGAGCTGCATGAACACGTAATTGGTGTGTTCTACCGGTATAAGGATACAAATGAACCAAGGCATTTTCACCGCGTGTTTCCACCACTTCAAAACGCGTGACAGCTCTTTTACCATAGGTGTGACAAACCAATTGGCGTGGACGATCTTCGAGGTCAACACGTAGTGGAAGATCGATGTTACCACTCGTTCGAACCGGAATTCCTGCCAAAAGGGCGACGTATTTCTTGGTCACACTTCGTTTCGTAAATTGACGTTGTAAGTGTTCGTGCACATCTTTGTCTTTTGCCGCCAATAAAATTCCGGATGTGCTCATATCCAGTCGGTGAACCAACAATGGACCTGTTGCCTGCGGATAAAGTGCACGCAAACGTTCATAGACGGAATCAACGATGTTCTTTCCAGGAACCGAAAGGAATTCTTCCGGTTTGTTCACCACCACGATCCACTCGTCTTCAAATAGAATTTCAAACTGTTTGCCTGCAGCTGGATTGTGCAATAAGGGATTATCTTCCACCTGCAAACCTTGTAGCATATGGCCCAGGATCGGTTCGCATTTCCCACGACAAGCAGGGTAATATTGTTTGTGATTGCGCACTTCCGATTTCGGAGATTGTCCCCACCAAAATTCAGCCAAGGCAATTGGTTTTAAACCGTGTTTGTACGCATAGTGCAGTAGCTTTGGCGCCGCACATTCTCCAGCTCCTGCCGGTGGTCTGGCGTCGGGCATGTTCGCGAAAATTTCGCCTAAACTCTTCAGATGTCCTTGTTGGTTCAGGAAAGCATAATGCGCAAACAATTGTTGTTGTAAAGCAGCCGAACGGACTTTTCTGGCCTCCTTTAAGTTTTCAATTTCTTGCTCGAAAGGAAGTAGTTGGGCACGGAGCTCAGCGATGCGATACTCAAAGTGTTTGGTCATGTCTTTGAGCATGAACTTTTCCTGGACGCTTTCACGGGAAAGGTCAGCTTGCAAGATTTCAAAAGCCGCGTCATCCAAGGTTTGTTCACCTTCTTTTCGGCGGGCATCGCGTTGCATTTTGGATGACTTCATGTGCAACTTGTGCGCGCTGATCCGTTCCTGCGCCTCGAATTCCAAGTTTTTAAATGCTTCGAGCAGTCTCAAATAATCCGGATTAACCAAAGCATTTTCCAAGGCCTCATTGATGGCATTCACTTCCAGTTCTCCCTTTTTGAAAAAGCCATCTTCTGTGAGAATATCGAAAACAGGCGGGACAAAACTAGGGTGGTGATTGCTATTCGCCAGTTTTCCGGAAAATGCAGACAAGTAACCGATCTCTCCGCTTGGGTGCTGTACAACCAAGACACCGAACATCTTGCCGATAACGAGTCCTTCCTGTTTCGGATCCAATCCAAAATTGTGCACCCAATCGGTTTGTGATTCCAGGTGCGTTTGGAGTTCTTCAGCGGCTTGAATCGTCAAGGGATGCGGATCGTAATAGAACGGAAACGTAAACAGTTCCGGTAGTTTCAGTTCACCTATTGGCGACTCGAAACGCGTGAAATGCGGAATGTTCTCGTCCGGATGTTGCATGGGTCAAAGGTACGAAAATCATAAGTCATAGATCGTTAAATACGATCACCCAACCACATTCGTTTCACTCTCAAAGCGCTTGTAGGATAAGAATACGGCGCTAACAGCCAATGCAACCATGATTCCAAAAGCCATGGCGATCAAGTGCCATTCCAAGGTTCCGGCGATCAGTTCCTTGGTAGCCAACACGATGTTCACAACCGGAATCAAGGCAGTAACCTCATTCAATTCAACTCCCGGAAAGAAACCAACCATGGCCGGCAAAATGATCACGATGTTCAATGGAGAAATGATACTCTGCGCTTCTTTGAAACTTTTGGCTCGCACCGCAATCGGTACCATCAATCCGGCAAAGAACACGATCAACGGGAATAACAGCAGGTAAAGCATAATGATAAAAGAAGGACTCAAGATCTCGTTAACGATCGCAGCAATTTCCGGAGCTTGTTCTTTGGCCAAGAATTCAACCGAAACGAATAAACCTAGTAAACTGAAAGTAGAAGCCATCAGTCCGGAAAGGATCACAACGCCCATTTTCCCGAAAAGCAGTTGCCAACGAGGAACAGGTGTTGTAAGTAAGGTTTCAATGGTGCCGCGCTCTTTCTCGCCCGTAAACAGGTCGATTGCAGGATACATACAACCTAAGAAACCGAATGCGATGAAAATATAGGGCAGCATTCCACCGGCCAACTTACCGATCATTTCCTTGTCTGATGCTACGTTTTGATAGCTAATCTCCAAAGGAGTGATCTTTTGTTCATCTATCTTTAAAGCAGTCAAGCGTTCTAGTTTCCATTGATCGCTGATAAATTGCAAATAGGTTTCTACACGCTCTTTCATTCCTACGCTGGTCCCATTATGGAATACGCGTACCGGAACTGGCGCATAATTCAGTTTTTTCTGATCACTACCAGTTGGAATGAAGACTCCTGCATCGATTTTTTCGTCGTTCAACGCTTGTTTCAAAGCATTGGTATCGACGAAAGGCTGTAGGGTGTAGGCGCCCAATTCTTTCGGAAGTTTGGTCAAGGCATCTTGCAAACTTCCCGCTTCGGAACTCACAAGACCAATCCGCATTTCTTTGGCCGCTACTTCGTCTTCAAAAGATTTTGAAACAGTGGTAAAAATGTTCATTACCAATGGAAAGATCAAGGTTGGTATCACGATCATCATCATCACCGTACGACGGTCGCGCAAGGTGTCTTTTAATTCTTTGAGGAATATGGTTGTCAGTTTCATGTCGTCTGCTTTTTAATGGTGAATGATCACTTCGCTTGGTGAACAATATCAATGAATGCTTCTGTGAGGTTTTTACCGGCTGTATGTGCTCGGTAGGCTTCCATGGTATCGTTGTACAACACTTTTCCTTTGTGGATGATCGTAATATCGTCACATAACAAGTCTACTTCACTCATGATGTGACTCGAGAAGATCACGGTTTTTCCTTGATGTTTGCAATCACGGATCAAATGAATGATATTTTCAGCGGTGATCACGTCCAAGCCGCTAGTTGGTTCATCAAAGATCACCACTTGTGGGTCGTGGATCATCGTTCTGCAGATAGACACTTTTTGTTTCATCCCGGTGCTCAACTTTCCGATGCGTTTATTCTTGAAATCGTGCATATCCAGCAAGGTGAACAAGCGTTCCTTACGCAAGTCGCGATCGGTTTTGCTTACGTTATACAAAGCCGCGAAATAATCCAACAGCTCATTTGGCGTCAAACGCGCGTACAATCCTGCAGAACCAGTTAAAAAACCGATTTGCATGCGTGCTTCCTGAGCTTGTTTTACAGCATCAATATGATTGATCACGATAGAACCGGAGCTGGGTTTGAAGATTGTTGCCAACATACGGAGCGTGGTTGTTTTACCGGCACCATTAGGTCCAAGTAATGCATGTACACGACCCGGTGCACAGGTGAAAGAAATGGAATCAACTGCGGTAACGGTTTTGGCATCAGTTCCCAATTCTTTGCGTTGCTGACGATTCAGCTCAAACGTTTTGGATAGGTTTTCAACTTGTATCATGCGAATTCTTCTGAGCAGCGAATATACAACTCTTGGAAGTGCAGCTAGCAGCACATGAAACAAGAAATGTTAAAATAGTTCTGCTTTCACACCAACGAATAGATGCCGTGTTAAAAGGTTGAAGTTTTAGGTTGAATGGAGCGAAAAAAAGCGCCGTTTCCGACGCATTTTGAAATCTTAGTGGTGATGTCCGTGTTCACCGTGAGAATGTCCGTGTGCAATCTCATCAGCTGTTGCTTGACGTACACTCAAGATCGTCACTTCAAAATGAAGATCCGTATCTGCTAATGGGTGATTGAAATCCATGCGCACTGCAGCTGGTTGCATTTCTACAACGGTACCGCGTAAAGGACGTCCATCTGGATCTGTCATTGGAACAACTGCTCCAACGAAAATATGTTCTGTATTGATCTTTCCAGATTCATCAAAGAAAACTTCGTTTGGAATGTCTACAACCATGTTGTCTTGGCGTGTTCCATAAGCATCTTTCGCTTCAACGGAAATTTGTACACTGTCACCAGCTCCTTTTCCGTGGATAGATTCCTCGAACGCCGGAATCACACGTTCTACGCCATAAAGGAATTGCATCGGTCGGTCAACAAGTGTTTCCTCGATCTTTTCTCCTGTTTGCTGATTGGTCAACTTGTAATGCAAGGAAACCACTGTGTTGATGTCTACTGTCATAAATGTGATAATTTCAATGGTGTCAAAGTTAACGCTTTACTGTTGCGGCGCAAGAACTTTGTGAAAGATTAACCGAAAAGTAGGGTTCCGCAAACTAATCGCAGATCGTTCCTTTGTGTTCAGAGTGTTGGTACATGTCCTCCAATTCCTGCAATTCTTTGAGTAATTCTGCCGATGGTGGGGTAGAAGTGAGGTCGCTAAGGTCTGGTTGACCGGCATCGACCCAAGCTGTATACCAAATAGAACCTACGGCAATGATAGCTTCGCGTAGTCGTCGTTCTACCATACCGTTCATTTGCGCTTGATACGCATCACAGAATTCCTTGGAATACACTTGAATTACGGCCTGACCGCGTTGTTCGTAACTGTATTTTTTATCCGAAGGAAAGGTGTCGGTTAATTCACGTTCCATACTCAGAACAGAATCGACAGCCAAGTTGGAAGCTTTTACAGCTTCCCAGGCAAAATCAAGTACAGTAGGAATGTATTTGCTTTTTCCGACAAAATAATCGTAGTCTTCGGCGCTCAATTCGACAATGCGACTTTCCCAAAGTCCATGGATGCCACGTTGCCCGGTCAATTGTCCGTTGTAATTCTCAGTAGTGTGCAAAGGAACGTGCGCATCACCGATGTAATGTCCGATCTCTGCGGCATTTTTCAGGATGAGGTCCACATTTTTTGATTCGAAAGCTTTTTGCAAGCGGAATTTCATCACCTGAATATGCCATGGAACGATCCCGTAAGCTTGGAGCGTATCTTCTGTAAATTTATTGACAGCGTCATTCCATTTTCTAGGAACTACTTCAAAGGGATCTTGACCGTTATGGGCGTAGTGATCGATGTCAATGTAATGGCGTTGTGCTTCACCGTCCACTCCGTAGCGACGTTTATCCGGATCTACAGCATGTTCAGTAATGTATTCGATGTTTTCCTTGAAGAAACCAAACATTTCTGGGGGCAAGGTGAAAATTGCCATGCGGTTTATGCGTTTGTGACCGAAAAAGCCCCAAACAGTTGCATTGAAAGGTTCTATGACAGGAAGTGGTTTCGCAAAACTCACATTCCAGCACAAGAAGATCACAAAGGTTTTAAACAACCACTTCCAACTGTACCAATTTCCCATCGCGTAAAATTGGGATAACTGTTGTTTGATTCGGCGTTAAACAGTATTTGATGTCTTCGTTCAAATTCAAATTCTTCAAACGGCGACGATGCGAACTGCTTTTTAGGTAGCCGAGGTAGTTATCCTTAGCCGAAAGATACAAATATTTTGCGGCAATGGAAGAATCCTCAATAGAAGTGAAATTACCCGTATTGATCAGTGCATCACAGATCGCTCCGGCACAAATGGTATCTTCCAAATTGAATTTATCTTGCCAGCCCGAGCACAAGCAAAGGATGTTCTTATCTTGCTCTGCCAACCAATTCGTTAATGATTCAAGATTCAAAAAGCTTCCAACTACCACAATCTCGGCATCTTTCGCTACATCCAATGATTTCGTTCCATTTGTCGTGGTCAAAACTACTTCTTGTCCGCGAAATTCTTCTTTCATATAGCTGAACGGTGAATTTCCGAAGTCAAATCCTTCTACGATCTGACCTTTACGTTCTGCACCAGCCAGGAATCCACGTTGTTTGTATTCCCATGCTTCCTCTACTGTTGGCACCGGAATGATCGCAGCAATCCCGTTGTCGAAAGCGGCACAAATAGCGGATGTGGCGCGCAATACGTCGATCACAACGACAATTTCAAACTCGTCTTTAAAATACGTGTACTCCCCCGGAGTAAAGCACACTTCAATACGTTTACGTGTATCCATATGGCCGCGAAGGTACGAAAAGCTGTAAAATTATTCGTGTTTTTCTGCTTGAGCCGGTTTGAAGATCTTGGCATCTGCAATAAAGGTACCTATGGGTATTAATGATGCCAAACCTGCCAAAATGGTTGTTTTAGTGGACCATTTAAATTGTTTGGAAACGATCAATACGAAAATGCAATAAACAACAAACAAAACACCATGAATCAATCCGATCCAAAAATTAGGTTGTTCGATTTTGTATAATCGATCTAATGGTACTGTGATTCCAAAAGATAGGTATGTAATTCCTTCGATCAATGCAAGTAAACGCAAGATGCCAATGGAGGTAGAAAACGTCATGTTTGAATATTAATTGGTTTTGTAAAAGGTTTTGTTGTCAATGATCATGAACCAGTTTCCGTTTGGGTCGAGTATTGGTTCTTGTTGTATGCTTACCGGGTAATTGCTGCTTCCAAACTTCATTTGGTCTTTCGAGCTATTCATCACAGCCTTTCCGGTTTGAACAACGATACAGTCGCATAAGTTTTCGCCACAAGTATCGCGGCAGGAATTGTAGTAAGCTCCCTCTTTGCCTTCTAAGATGATCTCGCTCACCAATGTTTCGTTCAGTGTAGAATCATAGGCAGAAACGGTTCTCCAGGTTCCTTCAAAATCCGGGTTGTATTTTACGACCGGTTTATTGCATGAAAAGATGAACAGAGTCATCAGGATCAAAAGCGCTGTAATTCTCATACTTTTCTGGCTTGTAATTCAAATAATTCATCTCGGAACTTGGCTGCAGCAATGAAATCCAATGCTTTCGCCGCTTTTTCCATCTCTTTGCGTTTGGCTGCAATGGCTTTCTCCAGTTCTTCCGGATCAGTATAAACCGGTAAGGGTTCTGAAGCCATCGATGTACTTTCGTCCATGCTATAGGTTTCTTTCTGCGCACGGGTAGCCGGGTCTCCATCAGCCACTTTCGTCGATTTCAGAATCTTTTCTTTGCTTTTTTGCAGTGGAGTTGGAGTGATGCCATTCTCTTCGTTGTATGCCATTTGTTGAGCGCGTCTACGAGCTGTCTCTTCAATGGTTTGACGCATGGAATCCGTCATTTTATCTGCGTACATGATCACTTTGCCGTTTACATTTCGGGCAGCGCGACCTACAGTTTGTACAAGTGAACGGACATTTCGCAAAAAGCCCTCTTTGTCTGCATCGATGATCGCCACCAGAGAAACTTCAGGTAAATCCAATCCTTCGCGCAACAAATTCACTCCAATCAACACATGGAAATCACCCAACCGCAATTGCCGCAGGATCTCTACGCGTTCGATCGTATCGATGTCGGAATGGATGTAACGACATGCAATCCCCAATTTATCCAGGTATTTCTGTAGTTCTTCTGCCATGCGTTTTGTAAGCGTGGTCACAAGTGTGCGTTCGTCCCGTTCAATACGTAATTGTATTTCCTCTATGAGGTCATCAATTTGGTTTTTGCTAGGCCGTACTTCGATCTCAGGATCCAGCAAACCAGTTGGACGGATCAATTGTTCTACCACAATTCCTTCCGATTGTTCTAATTCATAATCAGCTGGAGTAGCGGAAACGTAAATGATCTGATTGACCAATCCTTCAAATTCCTCGAACTTTAAAGGTCGGTTATCCATGGCAGCCTGAAGTCGAAAACCGTATTCTACCAGGTTAATCTTCCGTGCGCGATCACCTCCGTACATAGCGCGGATCTGCGGCACGGTTACATGGCTCTCGTCAATGATCATCAAGAAATCATCCGGAAAATAATCCAATAAACAGAAAGGACGTGTTCCGGGCTCTCGTTGATCGAAGTAACGTGAGTAATTCTCAATGCCCGAACAATAGCCCAATTCGCGCATCATTTCTAGATCGTAAGTGGTGCGTTCTTCCAAACGTTTTGCTTCCATCACTTTTCCGGATCGTTTGAAATTCTCCACCTGGACCACCATATCCTCTCCGATGTGGTCAATGGCTTTACGGGTATTCTCCGGACTGGACACAAAAATGTTTGCCGGATAGATCAGGATTTCTTCAAAACGGTCGATCTCCTGGTTGGTCTCTGGATCGATAGCGCGGATCGCTTCGATCTCATCACCCCAAAATTCAATGCGTAAAGCGTAATCTGCATAAGCGAGGAAAATATCTACGGTATCTCCTTTTACTCGAAAGTTACCGCGTTTGAATTCAGCCTCTGTTCTCGAATAGAGGTTTTCTACTAAGCGCAGCAAGAATTTATTACGTGATATCACTTCACCAATTCTAACAGAAATGATTGATTTTGCGAACTCGTTCGGATTTCCGATCCCGTAAATACAGGAAACAGATGAAACAACTATCACATCTTTTCTTCCGGAAAGCAGGGCAGATGTTGCCGAAAGGCGCAGTTTCTCGATTTCATCGTTTATAGCCAGATCTTTTTCGATGTAGGTGTCAGTTGTTGGCAAATAAGCTTCCGGCTGGTAATAGTCGTAATAACTTACGAAGTATTCTACGGCGTTATTTGGAAAGAACTGCTTAAATTCACCATACAACTGAGCTGCAAGCGTTTTGTTATGCGAAAGGATCAAGGTTGGTTTTCCCACCTGTTGGATCACATTCGCCATGGTAAAAGTCTTCCCGCTACCGGTTACACCCAACAAAGTTTGAGCACGATGATCCTGCTGAATTCCTTCAACGAGTTGAGCAATGGCAGTGGGTTGATCACCGGTGGGTTTGAAATCGGAAACGAGCTGAAAATCCATGTTCAAAAATACCGAAAATCTTCCTTTTTTGGAATAAGATCGCGCACAGGGAAATGTCTTGAATCATTAAAACGTATCTTTGTTAAAATTTTTCTGAAATGCACCAATTTTCCGAATTCTTTGCCATGCTAACTGAAAACCCGTTAAATGCGATCTTCATGATCCTTGGGGTGATCTTACTCGAAGTGATCTTGTCCTTTGATAATGCAGCGGTATTGGCTACGATGGTAAAAGATCTTCCAGCTGATCAACAAGATAAGGCTTTGAAATATGGAATTGTTGGGGCGTATGTGTTTCGTGGAATTGCTCTTGTTTTGGTAGAATCAATCATTTCGATCTGGTGGTTGAAGCCAATTGGAGGGGTCTACTTGCTATGGATCGCGATCAAGCATTTCACATCGAAAAACGTACATGCAGAGATTGAGGAAGAGGTAACAGAAACCAAGCAAAGTTTCTTATACAAATATACAGTTGGTGCGATTGGTGTTTTTTGGTCGACAGTTTTGGCTGTTGAATTCATGGATATTGTCTTTTCAATTGACAACATTTTCGCAGTTGTGGCCTATTCAGAAAACCTGGTGTTGATCTGTATTGGGGTGTTCATTGGAATTCTGGCCATGCGTTATGTTGCCAAATACTTTGTGGTTTTGATCGAAAAGTATCCTTTCTTAGAAAAATCTGCGTTTATTGTTATCGGCATCTTAGGGATTAAATTGTGCCTGTCAATACTTGTGAAATTTGTTCCAAGTGCAAAATGGATCGAAGGAGAGCACTTTGATCTGATCATTTCCGCTTTGACCTTGGCAATATTCATATTGCCAATCCTTTGGATACAGTTTCGTAAGAAGTAATCGGAATTTTCTTAACCCTTCATGCGTGGACTCTTGCGCAATTTTCCTCCTTTGCGCACAGTATAACGGCGACGTTTGAAAGGATTGTCCTTGATTGAGCGCGCATAATTAATCGTCACTTCATGCGAATTGTTGAAACGTTTGTGTGGCGAGAAGAAAGAGGATTCGTAATTGTAAACAACTCTTAAACCATCATCAAGAAAAACGCCAAGGCTTGCTCCAACACCATTATCAGAACGGTAGCCACCGCCCATCCAAAGCCATTGTCCAAACAAGAAATGTCCGTCGAATGACATATTGATATTGGATCCTGGTACTCCCTTTACCAAAACTGTCGGATAGAATACGAACCAATCGCTGCGAGAGCGCAATTTATATCCTAAATGCGCATACAAATGATTATCTGTGGTAGCGTAGATCTGATTTTTCTTTCCTAATTGATTATCGAACAAATAGGGTAGAGAAACCCCGAAATCAAAGTTTTGACTTTGAATGGACAAACCTGCGCCCATATTGAATCCGGCCGTAGACATTTGGTTGAATGTTGGATCACCCGCATCGAAATACACAAAATCACTTCCGATGGATCGTTGACTAAATCCCAATTTGATGCCTAGTCCAATGGCAACGCGATCGGTCATCCAGGCCTGATATGTGTAGCTAGCTCCTACATCAAAAGTTCCTACTTCATCGATCTTATCATAAGAGGTTACCATTCCTACTCCATGATTGCGCGTAAAACGGTAGTAACCATTAGCAGTTGCGGTAATCGGTGATGCTGCATATGACATCCATTGACGGCGAAAATTCAGGTTGCCTCCGTAGCGGGTAGTGATATCTTGAAAGCCTGGATTGAAAGCACTCTGATTTAACATGTAGGTTCCATAACCACCTCTCAATTGCGCTGATAGTTGGAATGAAACTAATGAAATTAGTAAAAGACCAATTGACTTTTTCATCTTTTCAAGGTGATTTTTCCGGTGATCAAACGTCCTTTACCATTGTAAAATTCATAGAAATAAACGCCATCAGTACATTTGTTATCCATAACAGGATCCTGGTTGTTGATCCCATTCCAATCATTTAAATAGGGTTCAGCTTTGTATACCACTTCCCCCCATCGGTTAAAGACCTTTAAGCTGTTAGTTGGATAATTCTCTACATTCAAAATGATGAATGTGTCATTGAATCCGTCGTTATTCGGAGAGAAAAAATTGGCAAAAACCAAGTCATCAACGATCAAAGTGTCGTCTGCGGCCATCGATTTTGTGATGGCAGATGAATGAGATGTATGCTCCTTTTGTTTGGTTACAAAAGCACTCAACACCAAGAGCATTACCAAAGCGAAGCTAATTCTAAGCATTTTGTCTAGTTTCAAGCTTTGCAAATTTCGTGATTTATTTCCGCTTTGTATTTCCAAAGAATCAATAGTTATACACAATTAATGGATGTTTATAACAGAAAAAGCGAATCTTAACGATTCGCTTTTTCTGTTTGTGCGCACGACTGGATTCGAACCAGCACACCATACGGCACCACCCCCTCAAGATGGCGTGTCTACCAATTTCACCACGTGCGCCTAAAATAACTCTTCGTGTCTATCATTATATCCCGTAAATACGGGATAGGAACCACCACGAGTCTTTTTTTAGTACAACGATTATACTACGTTTTTGAGGCTGCAAATATAACTAAAACCATTATTTTACCTCAAACTCGAACATTTTTTCACCTTCTAGATATCCTGCGAGTTTGTCACCTATGGCCACCGGACCAACACCACTTGGAGTTCCCGTGAAAATGTAATCTCCCGTACGGAGTGTTACAAATTGAGACACAAAAGCGATAATCTGGGCAAAGTTGAAGATCATATCACGTGTGTTCCCAACCTGCACGGTTTGACCATTTTTCTCTAAACTGAACGCAATGTTCTCTACAGATTTGTTCAACGGGATAAATTGTTTTCCTAATGGGGCACTATGATCAAAAGCTTTTGCTTTTTCCCATGGTAGCCCTTTTTCCTTGCATTGATCCTGAATGTCGCGGGCCGTGAAATCGATTCCTAATCCAATTTCATCTACATAGTCCAATGCGAATTTTTCTGGAATGTGTTTTCCAACTTTCTTGATACGCAATACCAATTCACATTCGTAGTGAACGTTTTTCGTAAAGTCTGGAATGTAAAACGCACCCTCTGTCATCAAAGCAGTATCAGGTTTCATAAAGAAAACAGGCTCTGTAGGAAGCGGATTGTTTAATTCTTTTGCGTGTTCTGCGTAATTTCTACCAATACAAATGATCTTCATTTCAATGCTTGAATTTATTTTGTAAGGCTTTTAGTTTATCTTCAATCGACAAGTTGTCGGTATTTTGGTCGCGCTGTTGTCTCCGTGCAGATTTGATCCGTTCCATTTCTTCACGAAGCACTTGTTTGGTGAATAGTGGGAAATCTGCATCCATCATCCACCCAAAATAACCAGGTTCGATATTCGCCACTTCTTCCACTGTTTTTCCTTTATGTTTGCCGAAGTTATAAATGAGTTGCCCGTCTTTGTTCTTAGCAACACGACCAGCAAAATCGGCCCATTCTACTGCGCCCTGACGCGAAAATTCAGCAAGATCTGCAACGTTATTAGAAAGGTTAGGGTAACGTTCTAATTGCGCTTTGAAGACATCGAATGTTACGCGTGTATCGTATAAAGCATTGTGAGCATTTTCCATATTTCCGTTGCAATAGAACAAATAGGCAGCGGACAGTGTGCGCTGTTCCATTTTATGGAAGATGTTCTGTACATCAATACATTTTCTAATAGAAAAATCGAAGGGTTTATCAGCTCTTAAGAATTCTTCCGCAAGAACAGGGATGTCAAACTTGTTCGAATTATAACCACCTAAGTCGGCATCACCAATAAAAGTGATGATCTCATCCGCTAATTCCGTAAATGTAGGTTCATGGGCTACCATTTCGTTTGTGATTCCCGTAATTTCAGCAGATTCCGGTGTTATTGGAATTGTTGGGTTAACGCGCTTGCAATACTCGGTTTCGGTACCATCAGGGAGTCTTTTGATCAATGCAATTTCTATGATTCGATCTTTGGAGATATCAAGACCTGTGGTCTCAAGGTCTAACATCACAAAGGGCCTTTCTAATTGTAATTTCATAATTGATTTTACCAGAGGAATGATTGATCTGATCCTATAAAATTGCGAAAAAATACGCTTCTTCGCTATTCATTAGTTTGTATAAAAGTAAAAAGGCCATCCATCGATGGCCTTTTTACTAGTTATCAAGTATTTACTTTTTAACGATAATGAATTCTGTACGACGGTTTTTCTGGTGAGCCGCTTCTTTTGCTTCTTTTGTTTTCATTTTAGCGATCTGATCATCGCTAATTTTCAACTTAGTTTCACCGTAACCTTTACCTGTAATACGATCCTTAGAAATTCCTTTGGATACGATATATGCAGCAGAAGATTTCGCACGTTGGTCAGATAACCACAAGTTGTATTCGTCAGATCCACGTGTATCCGTATGTGAGCCAAGCTCGATATTGATGGTTGGATTTTCCATCATGATCTTAACGATTTTATCCAATTCAGCCGCAGCATCCGGGCGGATATTGGACTTGTCGAAGTCAAAATAGATTGGATTGATATTCAAAGAACCGATATCTACACCCACTTCCATTTTAACCATTGCCATATTCAGAAGTTTATTAAGATCAATTATCGGATCGTTTCCTAAATCAACTGTGACATCATAAGAAACTTTCACATAACCTTCTTTTTCAAGCTGCAAAGTAAGTTTCATTTGGTCTCCAATCGTGTAGCCTTTAATCGTGTCTGATTGGAAAGATCCATTTGATGTCAGAAGATCAACATAGTTTCCGTTTGTTGTTTGATCCAACACCTTCACTTTTACGTCTTTCAGGTTTTGTTTCGTTTTCTCATCCATGACATTTCCTTTCACGATGTAAGGATGCCCCATGGTTCCATCTTCAACATTCAACCAAACATCGCGGTAAACTTCCGAATATTCTTTATCACATTCTGTGTTGAATTTTTCACGATAGAATTCTTTTTTACCATTCTCATACGAGAAAACCATTTCATATTCTCTACAAGGATCAAGAGAGCTCAAGAATACACCATCACGCATTCTTGGGAATACTTTGCGATCAACAGGATCACCACAGTTCAAACAACGCAATGTTACAGAGATGTCCTCAGGCAATGGTTTACCGTCATAGGTGTGAATCTGACCTTTCAATACCGCCAGGTTTTTCATACCCATGTAGTCGTTTTGGATTTCGTAAATATCCTTTTCACCGAATCCATCTTTTCGAGATGATGTTAAGTATCCGATGTACCCGTCTACGGTAGTAGTGTAAAATAGATCATCACCTGCCGAGTTTAATGGGTAACCTAAATTGATTGGATCTGACCAATTATTATTATCGTCGCGTACTGAAACGAAAACATCAAATCCTCCCATACTCTTGTTCCCATTGCTTGAAAAATACAGGGTTTTGTTATCTACTGCAATGAAAGGAGATTCTTCATCCAATGGACCGTTGATCTTTGGACCTAAGTTTTGTGGCTCACTCCAAGTTCCATCGGGAAGTTTAACAACGCGGTAAATATCGCGACTTCCAAATCCTCCCGGACGATCTGATACAAAGTACATTTGTTGACCATCAGGTGTAACCGTACAGTGTGTTTCCCAAGAATTTGAGTTGATCTTTCCCTCTCGTAAATGGTTTACTTCCTGGAATTTATTCGTCGAGAAATCACTGTAGAAGATATCTCCATTACCTTTTGTATCCTGGTATACATAAATTCGGCGTTCGTCTGAGCTTAATGCAACTGTTGCTTCATATTGCAATGAATCACAGAATTCCATGCGAACAGGTTCCATCCAAGAGCCGTCAAAATCTTTGTACGAAACATAAATGTCTTCCGGATGAAAGTTGTTTCTTGGATCAATGCCTGAATTACTTTGCTTATTTTCCCATTCTCTGCGAGAAGTGAAGTACAATGCAGATCCATCCAAAGAAACAACAGGTGAATACTCTGGTTTAGCCGTGTTTACAGCTGATCCAATGTTTTGAAGACGAACTTTTTTAGGAGTTTCAATAATTTTCTTTGCGACCTCAATCTGTTCCAAACTCAATTTAGCGAAGTAAATCAATTCTGATTTTGGATTCGTGATCTCTAAAAATTTATTGAAGTTAGCAGCTGCTTTGTCTAATTGAAGATCCATGTGGTAAGCACGACCCAAATGGTAGTAAGCATCGATAGGTGCACTTTTTTCATTTGCCGAAAAAGCATCCCAATTCTTATTGGTTTGTTGAACCGCTTTTTCCAACAACGGAATAGCTTTAGCAAAATCACGTGACATCTCCATGTAAATGAATGCACGACGATAATTGTAGTTCGGACTAGCTGGATTGATAGCGAGCAATTTATCCGTCAACAGTCCTGCCTGGTAATAGTAACCTTCTTGGATCATTTGCGAACTCTCAGTCACCAATTCTGATTCAGAACCTTTTTCAAGCATTTTGTTTATCTGCTCTTCTGTGTATTGAGAAAAACTAAAAAGTGGTAAAAATAATAGTAGTGATGCAATAATTTTAATTCGCGTCATGGTATGTGTTTAAATTGTACATCCCACTAATTCAGTGAATTAATGGGATGTGCGAAATTATAAAATTTAATCTTACAATTCTCTGTTTGGATCGAATTGCTCTAAATAGTCAGCAACTCGACGTACAAACTGTCCTCCTAATGCACCATCTACAACACGGTGGTCGTATGAATGTGACAAGAACATTTTGTGACGGATACCAATAAAATCACCGTGTGGCGTTTCAATGACAGCTGGCATTTTGCGGATGGCTCCAAGAGCCAAGATGGCCACTTGAGGTTGATTGATGATCGGCGTACCCATCACGTTGCCAAATGTTCCAACGTTGGTTACCGTATAAGTTCCTCCTTGAATATCTTCTGGTTTCAACTTGTTGTCACGCGCGTTGCGAGCCAATTCATTTACACCTTTCGCCAGTCCTGTCAAATTCATGCGGTCAGCATTTTTGATTACTGGTACAATCAAGTTGCCAGATGGCAATGCCGTTGCCATACCAAGATTGATATCCTTGCGTTTTATGATGGATGTTCCACTTACTGATACATTGATCATTGGGAAGTCTTTGATCGCCTTAACGATCGCCTCCATGAAGATCGGTGTAAACGTTAGGTTTTCTCCTTCTCGTTTTTGGAACTCATTTTTCACTTTATTTCTCCAGTTCACGATGTTCGTTACATCTGCCTCAACGTATGACGTAACGTGTGGTGAAACGTGGGTAGACATCACCATGTGCTCTGCGATCAATTTACGCATGCGATCCATTTCGATGATCTCATCTCCAGGATTTGGCATTACCACAGGTTCTTTTATGTTCGAAAGAAAAGATGAACCTCCAGCAGCAGGTGCAGGAGCAGCAGCCGGTTGGGCAGGAGCTTGAACAACTTCAACTTTCGGAGCCGCCACAGCAACACCTCCGCCATTTGTACGGCTCTCTAGGTAGGCCAACACGTCTTTTTTCGTAACACGTCCGCCTAATCCACTTCCTCCAATAGCGTCTAATTCAGCGCCAGTAATCCCTTCTTTTTGAGCAATGCTGCGTACCAATGGAGATAAGAATTTTCCGTTCGAACCATTTTTCTCCAAGGCAACTACTGGAGCAGCAGCCAGTTCTTTTGCAGCTTCAACTGCTTTTTCAGCAACCGCAACCGGTTCAGAGGCAGGTGCTTCAGGAGCTGGAGCAGCATCTCCGTCTGTAGAAATAATTGCAATCACATCTCCTACTTGCGCAACTTGGTCTTTCTCAAATAAACGTTGTACCAACACTCCGGCTGCTTCAGATGGAAGTTCATTATCCACTTTATCTGTTGCTACCTCAACCAGTGGCTCATCAAGAGCTACTGAATCACCAACGTTTTTCAACCAGTTTGTAATCGTTGCTTCGGTTACACTTTCTCCCATTTTAGGAAGACGAATTTCAATTTGTGCCATAGTATGCCTCGGATTCTCTTAAAAGTTGGCACAAAAATAACGTAAAAAAAATGAAAGTCTACAAGGATTTAGGACTGTCGGTCCAACTTTTTCCAAGAACGCAACAAGATTTGAAGGTCTGTAAGGAGGCTGTACTCACGCGCATAAAGTAAATCAAGCTTTTCAGCTAACGTTTCGTCGCTATTCAATAATTGCTCATTCGGTCGTAAAATCCCCTTTTTGATGCGCGGTAAATTGGCCGCTGCTTTGGTTCCGTACCCGACCAAGGTTTTCTTCCCGATAAGTAATTGCCAGGAGTTCTTGACCCATTGAAATTTGTTATCGAAAAACCAGATCAAAACAGGAAACAGCAATAAGCTCATTAGTCCAACCAATATATCCAAGGTTCGCTTTTGTCGCACTTTGTTGGGTTGGGTGATCGCATTTAAATTCAGAATGTAAAGATCTCCAGCCGTTTCAATCGAATTGGACCCAATCAAGAACATACTATCGGGTTGTGCGATCTTAAAATCTAAACCGGGTTGCTGTAGTTGTATCATCCATTCGATGATCTCATTTGCCGCAGTGTCTCTGGCGCAAAATATGACTTCGTCGATCTTATGAATAGCTGTGATTTGGTCTAATTGATCAGGAGTACCTACGGTAACGGAAGTTTTGTCGTTTTCCTTCCCAACGTGCACCAACAAATCAATTTTTGGTTGCATCTGTTTCAACAAAGTCGCTACACGGTCAAATTCTTCGCTGCTTCCTACAATGGCAAAGCGAGTGTGCTTCTGGCCATTTATGGTAAAACGCTTGCCAATCATGGCATGCAAGATCAAACGTGACAGGATAAAATAACCAATGACCCATCCAGCTCCTAATAGGATATACAATCGTGAAAACTGCCATTCTTTTGGAAATAGTGCATAGATCATTAGGATCAGTCCTGTGCCAATGACGGTTCCACTTATGAATTTTCTTAGGCGTACAGGTTGGTCGTAACCGCCAGAAAACAAGATAGAAATGAGCCATATCAAGGTGTAGCATCCAATGACAATCTCAGAGATCTTTTCAGGGAAGTGTATGTTGGATTGATGCCAATAATTTGTCATGGCAAACAAACCAAGTAATAGATAAAGGGTGTCTAATGCTGGTAAGGTGATCCGTTTTATAAAACGTGAAAGGATCGCTAAACTTGCTCTGAAATAGATTGCGGTATTGATCAGAAAGGAGAAAAGCTTGGCATGCTTTTGCGAAAAGTGCTTTCTGGCAAAGATGACCATTGCACGATAAAACACAAATACATAGTTTACTGAACTTTTCTTAGTGCTTTCCCCTTTGTAGTGAATAATCCGCGTTTCCGGAAAATAGACATTCGTGTATCCGCCTTTGATAATTCGGTAGGAAAGATCAATGTCCTCTCCATACATAAAGAATTCTTCGTCCAGCAGACCAACTTTGTCCAAAGCCTCCTTTCGCATCAACATGAATGCACCACTCAAGATCTCTATCTCGTTTGTTTCGAATTCAGAAAGGTAACCTAAATGGTATCTTCCAAATCGCTTGGATCTTGGAAACAAACGTGAGATGCCAAAGATCTTATAGAAGGCTACAGCTGGAGTAGGAAGTCCTCGTTTTGATTCGGGTAGGAATTTTCCTTTTCCATCCACCATGCGAACACCTAAACCTCCTACCTTCGGATGCGCATCCATGTAGCTCACAACTTTCTTCAGGGTGTCCTCTTCTATCACAGTATCCGGATTCAAAAGGAGTTGATAAGCACAGTCGGATTGTTCCATAGCCTGGTTATTGGCTTTGGAAAAACCCTTGTTGTCTTTGTTTGCGATCAATTTCACCCAAGGAAACTTTTCACGAACCATTTCTACTGATCCATCAACGGAATTGTTGTCAACAACCCAAACTTCAGCTGGTTCCAAAGCTGCAGCCTTGGCAACGGAATTCAAGCATTGCTCAAGAAAATAGGCAACGTTGTAGTTTACAATGATTACTGAAATTTTGGGTTGACTCACCGTAAATGAATTAGCTTGTGTTTAAAGTTTGATTTTCAATTAACGGATGGCAATGCAAGATATTTCAATAGGAACTCCCATTGGCAATGCAGAAACCTGTACAGTTTCGCGTGCAGGTGGTGTTCCAGTGAAATAAGACGCGTAAACGGCATTCATTTGCTGGAATAATCCAAGATCTGTCATGAAAATGCTGCATTTTACAATGTTCTCCATGTCCATACCATTCTCCTTCAATAACAGCTGAATGTTTTGAAGTATGCGGTGGGTTGCTTGTTCGATCGAATCGATCTCTAGCTGACCAGTGAATGCATTCAAAGGAATTTGACCGCTAACATAAACAGTGTCTCCTTTAACAATGGCTTGACTATATGGTCCGATTGGAGCAGGTGCACCTGGAATGGATATCGCTTTTTTCATGATGTAATTCTAATTGGCATCTGGATTTGATGCTGAACAAGCTACAAGTTTACTAATTTTGTTTTGAACCATGCGGATTCTATTATTGGATAATTTCGATTCATTTACCTATAACCTCGCGCATTATTGCGAAGGGGAAGGTTGTTTAGTAGACGTGATCGACAACGCATCATTCGTCCCAAATGAATTGAAGAATTACCAAGCGCTTGTCATTTCTCCAGGGCCGGGTTTGCCCAAAGAGGCCGGCGTATTAATGAGCGTGATCGAGGAGGCTTACAGAATAAAACTTCCTGTATTAGGAGTCTGTTTAGGAATGCAGGCAATCGCAGAGTATTTCGGAGGTATCTTATACAATCAAGACATGGTGAAACATGGCGTTTCCGAATGGATCACAATCAATTCAGAAGACGCCGTTCTTTTCAAAGGGTTAGAAAATCGCCAACAAGTTGGTTTGTATCATTCTTGGGCTGTTGAAACCTCCGAAGCAAGCGACCTTCAGACAACCTCCTATTCAGATTCAGGAGTGTTGATGTCTTTGCAACATCGAAAACTTCCAATTCACGGGGTTCAATTCCATCCGGAAAGTATAATGACCACGCACGGAAAGGAAATGATCAGAAATTTTCTGTCACTTGTTTCCTAAATGTTCCTTCCTTATTTTTGGGTAAACTGTAAACAACAAACGAGATGAAATGGTATTTAAGTTTAGCGCTAACGCTATTGGTTACTGTCGCAAAAGCACAGTCTTGTGTAGGAACCTGGATCACTATCGATGACGAAACAGGCAAGAAAAAATCAAAAGTTGAATTGTATAAGAAGGACGGCAAATTGTACGGTAAGATCGTCTATTTATACCCGCGTGAAGGAAGAGAAGACAATCCGAAGTGCACGAAGTGTACTGGTGATCGTAAGAATCAACCTTTGATTGGATTACAAATTGTACGTGGATTGGAGTGGGATGGAAGTGAATGGGAAGATGGAACGATCTGTGACCCTGAAAACGGCAAAATCTATACCTGTTCAATTTGGTTGGATGAAGAAAATAAAGATCGTCTGCATGTTCGAGGCTATGTGGGCCCATTCTTCAGAACACAGACCTGGATACGCGTGAAGGAATAAAACAAAAAAAGAAGGCCGATTCAACGAACCGGTCTTCTTTTTATACTTAACGAATTAAGCAGCTTTCTTAGAGCAGCAAGATCCACCTGATTTCTCAGATCCTGAGCAGCTAGCTCCTTTTTTATTTTTCTTTGTTTTCTTCTTTTTGTCGTCGTCTTTCTTAACAACTACAGTGTGGTTTCCGTTGTTAGCAGCGTAAACTGTTGCAGTCATTGAACCTACGAACATTGCCAATGTCATGGCTACAAATACTTTTTTCATAATGATCAATTAATGTGTTATAACGTTCCTAAATTACACTTTTTAATTAAGCTTACCAAGTCTCGTTAACTTAGCTTTAACATCTTCACCAATTTTAACATCTATTTGTGTTCCTAAAGGTAAAAAGACGTCCACACGAGAGCCAAATTTGATGAACCCGAATTCTTCTCCGGTTTTGGCTTCCTGACCTTCTTTTGCATAGTAACAGATCCTGCGGGCTAAAGCTCCTGCAATTTGTCTGAAAAGTACTTCATTTCCAGTTTTGTGTTCGACAACTACTGTACTACGTTCGTTATCAGTTGAACTTTTCGGGTGCCACGCCACAAGAAATAATCCTTTGTGATACTTAACATATTTCACCAATCCACTGATTGGAAAAAAGTTTGCATGCACATTCAAGGGTGACATGAAGATTGAAACTTGAATGCGTCGGTCTTTGAAATATTCTGTTTCTTCTACTTCTTCGATCACAACCACTTTACCATCAGCTGGACAAAAGATGTCGTTTTCCTCAAAAACGCATGTGCGCTTCGGAATACGGAAGAATTGGATGATCAGATAATAGGTAACCAAAACCCCTAATGATAGAATAATGAATAACCAAAGCCATCCGGTGTATCCATAAAGCCAGTAAGCTCCCCATTCGATCAATCCCAGAACGATTGTTCCAAGTATAATTGTCGCTGTTCCTTCGCGGTGTAATGTCATTATTGCAGTTTTTTCAAGTGGCAAATGTAGGGAATTAATCTAATTTGGGGTCAACTCACAGGATGTAGGTGATCAAAACATAAAGTGTTGGTGCGGTGAACAACATGGCATCAATGCGGTCCAATACGCCACCATGTCCGGGTAAAATGTTTCCAGAATCTTTTACTTCAGCGGAGCGTTTCAGTTTACTCTCAAAGAGATCACCCAAAGTAGAAAGTACGGAAGCTGATGCTGAAATTAAGGCGAGAGCAATAAACTGTTCTGTTCCTGTAGACGCATTCGCATTCAATGCAAGTAATCCGATCATTACCAATGCCGCCCCGATCAATCCACCTAAAAATCCTTCCCAGGTCTTTTTAGGTGAAACTGTTGGGAACATTTTGTGTTTACCGAATAATCTCCCGGATACATATGCGAGCGTGTCATTCAGGTATATGGGTAATAACACCACAAGCAATAATTGTTTGATGATCGAATCATGTTGAGTCATTCCAGAAGCCAAAAGAAACAATGGTAGAATAACATAAATAAGACTTAATAAAACTGGGTATTTAAACAGGTTTTGAATATGTTTAGTAGCAAAGATCAACGTGGTAAATAAGACAACGAGAATGATCCAGATGATCCACAGAACAGCTACAACGTTATTCGTATAGATCCATTTCCAAATACCCAGGGACGGAATGTTTGGATAAAGTCCGTTGAGCGTTTCAACAAGCACGGGCATGAAAATGGCGAAATTCAATAGTAGACCAGGCAAAAGTAAATTGCTTTTGTATGGTGTGTTCTCTGCCATCTTAAAGATCTCGTAAGTCCCAAAAGCAGAAAAAGTAAACAGTACCAGATTGAATAAATTGGTTTGATTTACCAAGTCCAAATAATACGGTGTAAAAACAAAAAGCAGAAATATGATGCCAAAGATTCCGCGATTGATCAGTTCTTTCATGGTACTAAAGTAAAAACTCCCGAGGAAATCGGGAGTTTGAGAGATTTATTTTATTCTTCTGTAGATGGATCATCTGAAGGTTTTGGCATTTCTTCAGGAATATCCGGGTTCTCTGTTTCAGGCTGTGATGAAGGAATTACCTCGGGTTCCGTTGCAGGAGTTACTTCCGGCTGCGTTGGTTCATCTTGTGATTTTACCTCCTTGGAATTAGATACCATGTCATCTTCATCGCTTTTAACGATTGTTGCTTCTTCCGAATGCCAAGGTCGGTCACCAAAGATCTCGATCAAATCTTCTTTGAAGATCACTTCTTTTTCCAAAAGTTTATTTGCCAAAGAGGTCAATTTGTCTTGATTGTCTGTTAACAAACGCAATGCTCGCTGATACTGGTTTTCGATGATCTTTGAAACTTCTTCATCGATGATTCGAGCAGTATCTTCTGAATATGGTTTAGTGAACATTTCACGTCCTTGAGAATCGTAAAAGGAAATATTCCCCAAACGATCATTCAACCCATAAATGGAAACCATGGCATAAGCTTGCTTGGTCACTTTCTCTAAATCAGATAATGCTCCTGTAGAGATCTTTCCAAACATAAGTTGTTCAGCTGCACGTCCTCCCAATGCAGAACACATTTCATCCAAGATTTGCTCTGTTGTTGTTATCTGACGTTCTTCTGGCAAATACCAAGCTGCACCCAAGGATCTTCCACGAGGTACGATTGTAACTTTTACCAAAGGATGTGCATGTTCCAACAACCAACTGATTGTAGCATGTCCGGCTTCGTGGAATGCTATAGCGCGTTTTTCATCTTTGGTAATGATCTTATTCTTTTTCTCTAGACCACCGATAATGCGGTCGACAGCGTCTAAGAAATCTTGTTTTTCAACGACTTTCTTCTCCTTACGTGCAGCGATCAAAGCAGCTTCGTTGCACAAATTAGCGATGTCTGCACCTGAGAATCCTGGAGTTTGTTTACTTAAGAAATCGATATCGATATCCGTAGCAAGTTTCAAAGGCTTCAAATGCACTTGGAAAATCGCTTTACGTTCATTAAGATCTGGCATATCTACATAGATCTGGCGGTCGAAACGTCCTGCGCGCATCAAAGCTGAATCAAGCACATCTGCACGGTTCGTTGCTGCTAAGATGATCACTCCGGAGTTTGTGCCGAATCCATCCATTTCAGTCAACAACTGATTCAGGGTGTTTTCACGTTCGTCATTAGAGGAGAAACCTGCATTCTTACCACGAGCTCTACCAATAGCATCGATCTCATCAATGAAAATGATCGAAGGAGATTTTTCTTTCGCCTGACGGAATAGATCACGTACACGTGAGGCTCCGACACCCACAAACATCTCCACGAAATCTGATCCTGATAGTGAGAAGAAAGGAACTTTTGCTTCACCTGCAACTGCCTTGGCTAATAATGTTTTTCCTGTTCCCGGAGGTCCAACAAGTAATGCGCCTTTTGGAATTTTTGCTCCAAGTTCCGTGTATTTTTTAGGATTTTTCAAGAACTCAACGATTTCTTGAATCTCTTCTTTTGCGCCTTCCAAACCAGCAACATCCTTGAAGGTTACGTTTGTAGATTTCCCTTTTTCGTAAACTTGTGCGCGTGATTTACCAATGTTAAAGATCTGACCGCCGCCTCCGCTGCCTCCGCCAGACATTCGACGCATAACGAACATCCATAAAAGGACAATGATTACGATTGGCAATAAAAAGCTAATAATACTTCCTGTGTAGTTTACTTCTTCTACATACGGAACTGAGATCGTTTGTTTGCCGTGCTTCTGTAAGGAGTCATTGATCACATCTAATTTGTTCTCAAAATTACCTGCGTCAGGAATGGGAATAGAGAATTCTGGATTTCTGCGCGATTTTTCAAGGACCGTTTTGATTACTTTCAATTCCCCTTTCGGATTTTCAGTAGCTTTTAAATATTTCTTTCCATCGGCATTAACAGCAAAATCAACACGGCGGTTATTTACAATTCGCACGTTTTCTACATAACTGGAATCAGCAAGCGTGTAAAATGTTTTTACTTCGCGCAATGTTGCATTCGTGTCATTCGTAAATACGAATGTCAGGATAATTGCAAATGCGATAGCCGCATAGATCCAGTATATGGCGTATGGATTATTTTTAGGCTTATTGGATGAATTTTCTGACATAGCTTTTTTGTTAGTTTAGATCCGGAATATCGGTGCGGATTGCATCAGACCACAGGTCCTCCAGTTCATAGAACTGACGGGCTTCCTTATAAAAAATGTGTGCTACCACACTTACGTAATCCAATAGGATCCATTCAGCGTTGGTTTTACCTTCCTGATGCCAAGGTTTTTCTTGAAGTTCTTTACGCGTATGGCGAGTTACTGTAGATGAAATTCCTTCAACTTGTACGTTACTATCTCCGGAACAGATCACAAAGAAATCTGTAACTGCATTTGGAATTTGACGCAAATCCAAAACTGTGATGTTTTTGGCCTTGTTTTCCTGCATTCCTTCAACGATCGCATCGCAAAGTACTTTTGAGTCTACAGCTGATTTTAATTTATACATTCGTAATTTTGTGTGCACAAATCTAAGCAATTAAACGCTTGAAAAGTTTGTGTTTGTTTTCCTAATACTTGTTAATTTATCATGATCGGTCAGCACATCATTATACTTCCCGAGGTCGATTCAACCAACAATTATGCTGCCAAGTGCCTGGAGTTAGGAAAACTGACATCGGGGACTGTTATTTTGGCAGAACAACAAACACAGGGGAGGGGACAACGTGGTAATTCATGGCAATCTGGCAGGGGACAATTCGCTGCTTCTATCTATTTAGACCTCAGTTTCCTCGCTTTAGAGCTGTGGGTTTTCTTCAATATGGCAACTGCATTATCGGTGAAATCAGCACTTGAGCGGTTGATTCCTGAAGCTGTAGTAATCAAATGGCCAAACGATTTGCTGTTTCGAGGTAAGAAAGTCGCAGGCATCTTGATTGAAGGGCAAATATCTTCGGCGGAAAAACGTGGTGTGATCGTAGGATTAGGAGTTAACTTGCAAAATTCCGAATTGATTCCTGAGGCCATTGGTTTGAGTGCAATTGCTTCCGTAGAACCTACACAATTCTTGGATTGTTGGATTGAATCGTTCAACAGAGAATTCTTGCGCGTAAAACAAGGCGAATTGGATGCGATCAAAGCTGATTACATCAAGAATTTATGGCGTTTAGGGGAAGATCAACTGGTTGAAACAACAGCTTATGGGCAATTGTATGGTAAAATTGTAGATGTGAATCTTGAAGGAGATCTGATTTTCCAAACAACCGATAACCAATACTCTTTCGGGATCAAAGAGATCCGATTTACTTATTGAATTGTTCCTGAAGTTTTTCAGACATGTAGTTGAACAAGGAAATCAAAGGTTTCTCCACCATCATCTTCATGAACATGTTGATCTGTGCATGGAATTCAATATGTCCATCGCATTGTTCCTCACTGTTTTCGTGAATCACAATAGCCAAACGGTATTGAAATGGTGCTTGATCACCTGAGTGCATATTGATCTTGTGGTATGGGTGGTGCTGAGTATAATGAAGCGGGATGATAATTCCACCTTGAACTTTAAAACTGCAGCCATGTTCATCCGACTTGAAATCACTTATCTTATCCTGTGGAAGTAAGTGATAAATATTGGCAGCATCACAAAGAAAATCGTACACTTCTTTTTGAGAAGCTGTAATAACCGATTTTTGACTGATGATTTCCATGTTTTATTGATTCCAGGTTGAAGGTGCGTTTTTCCACTCTTTCAAGGAAGCAACGTCTGATTCTGAAATGTATTCTGATTTCAATGCTTGATCCAATAAATGGTCGTAATCAGTGAGCGTGATAAAAGCACAGTCTTCTTTTTTGAAGTTTTCGATAGCAACATCGAAACCGTAGGTGAAAATTGCAGCCAGTCCTTTTACATCTAAACCAGCTTCTCGCAAAGCTTGAACAGCTACCAAACTGCTACCACCTGTCGAGATGAGGTCTTCTATCACGACAACGCGTTGACCTTTTTCATAATGACCTTCGATCTGGTTGCCTAAACCATGACCTTTAGCTGAACTACGCACATAAATAAACGGAACACCGAGTTCTTGAGCAATCAATGCTCCTTGAGCAATTCCTCCAGTTGCGACACCTGCAATTACCTCCGGCTTACCAAATTTTTCAAGGATAGCGTCAGTGTACCCTTGACGAATATAGGTGCGAATTGCTGGAAAAGATAACGTTTTACGATTATCACAGTAAATCGGTGACTTCCATCCGGATGCCCAAGTGAACGGTGAGTTTGGTTGTAATTTTACTGCCTTGATTTGCAATAAAAATTCCGCTACTTTTAACGCTCGGTCTTTGTTCAAAATCATGGCGGCAAATGTACAAAGTTTTTGTAGATAACAAGGTAATCCATTTTACCGATGCGTATAAAAAAACCAAAAGAGTTAAGGAAAACATAGTGATTTCGGTTTTTGAAGTTGCTTCAATTCCTATTTTGGAGTGGAGAAGTAGTCTTTCAGACAGCATGGATCTTGTTGTTGTTTCGAATGATCCGTGGAGTACGCTTCGTTCTGTGTTTAAAGATTTTGATTGGGTAGAAGCAGCTGGTGGATTGGTTCGCCGAAAGAACAAGTTTTTGTTGATCCATCGATTGGGAATGTGGGACTTACCTAAAGGAAAGATCGATCCAGGTGAAACAAGCGAGATTGCCGCAGTAAGAGAAGTAGAGGAAGAATGTGGTATTAGAACGCCTCATTTACTAGAGCATCTTGTTACAACTTACCACACATATGAATTTCGGGGTAAACCAACGATCAAACGGAATGATTGGTATTTGATGGATTATACCGGACCCAAACAATTGAAACCTCAATCAGAAGAGGATATTACAGATGCACTTTGGTTAAGCAAACGAGAAGTCCGGGAAAGATTACCGCTTGCCTATCCTTCTATTCGCGATGTGTTTCAGATTTTTTTTAAAGGAAAAAAGGAAAGTAGAAAGCTTGGCTAATTTTTTGTTAATAATGAAATGAATACGAAAAGAGTTTGTATTCTTGTAATGTTAAAACTTCAAAACATGAAAACAGTATTTGTAATCGCATTGTCACTTTTGTCATTCGGAACTTTTGCTCAGGATGCGAAAGCGAAACCAGCTGATAAAAAAGAAACACCGAAACCGGCAAAACCGGCAATCACGTTTAAAGAATTGAAAATTGAGCGCAAGGACATTCCTTACGGATCAACTGAGCCTTTTGTTTTTGAATTCAAGAACACAGGTAAAGAGCCGGTGATCATCACGAACGTACATACATCTTGTGGATGTACTGCTGCTGAGAAGCCAACTGAGCCTGTAGCTAAAGGAAAGACTTCAAAGATCGTTGTGAACTATGACACTAAACGTGTAGGGAACTTTACAAAAACGATCACAGTTACAACAAACGTTTCTGCAGAACCAATTGTATTGACAATTACAGGAAATGTATTGGCACAAGAGCCAGCTACGACTCCTCAATAAGTCAATTAGGAAATAAAAAAGGCGACCAATTTTGGTCGCCTTTTTTTGTTGAGAAATATTAATCGATTACCTCGATTTCTTGAATTCGGTCTCCTTGACGGATCTCATCGATCACATCTACTCCTTCAATTACTTTTCCAAAGCAAGTATGGTTTCTATCTAAATGCGATGTATTGTTTCTGCTGTGACAAATGAAGAATTGTGATCCTCCTGTATTACGACCAGCATGAGCCATAGACAAAACGCCACGGTCATGGTACTGATTGTTTCCTGTCAATTCACAATCGATCTTGTAACCCGGTCCACCTGTACCAGGCATTCCTGTTGCACCTTCACGTGAATTTGGACACCCACCTTGAATAACGAAATCCGGAAGTACTCGGTGAAAAGTCAAACCGTTGTAAAATCCATCTTTCGCCAACTTTACAAAATTGGCTACTGTATTCGGAGCGTCTTCCGTGTAGAAAGATACACGCATGTTCCCTTTGTCTGTTTTGATGATTGCTTCCATAAAAATCTTTTTGCAAAAGTACCTAAACCAAAACAAAATGTACGCGGACAATGCAAAAACATCTCTAAATTTGTATATGCCAATTCAGTCCATTAAGCGCAACGAAGTAGCCGCATTTTCAAAATTCTCGGTCGCATTTTCAGATCAGGAACAATTCGCATCGGTTCTAAACAGACCATTGGTATCCCTGGAATCTTTGACTGCTCAAGCAAACGAGAAAAAACAGGCATACAGCAGTAAGCATCGCGAGGTTTTAGTTCAAGAACTCGAAAGTCAATTAGCTCCCAAACTTTCGGAATCTCAGCGTCAGAATCTGGAGTTGTTGCGTCAGGAAAACACGTTTACGATCACTACCGGGCATCAATTGACACTGTTCGGAGGACCATTGTATTTGGCATATAAGGTCTTGCATGTGGTGAAGTTGGTGGAAATGTGGAATAGATCACAATCGGAATTTAAAGCGGTACCGGTATTTTGGATGGCCAGTGAAGACCATGATCTGGATGAAGTTCGTTCAACACATCTTTTCGGAAAGAAATTTACGTGGGAGACAGATCAAACGGGTGCTGTTGGACGAATGAAAACGACTGATTTTGCCGAAGTCTTGGAATCGTTCAAAGAACTCTTTGCAGGAAAAGACGCGGAGATAGAAGCGCTTTTGAAATTAGATGCTGAGGATTATGCCGGATTCAATCAAGCTTTCTTGAGTAGTCTATTTGCTGAGTTTGGCGTGTTGGTCATTCAACCTGATAGCCCTGCTTTAAAGAAATTGTTCTTACCTGTGATGAAACGCGAGTTGGAGGAAAATTGTTCGTATCCTGCTGTTTCAGAGGCGAACGCGAAATTGGCTTCATTGGGCTGGGAACCTCAGGCTCAAGCGCGTGAGATCAACTTGTTTCATTTGTCGGAAGGAAAAAGATCACGTATTGAAAAAACGGGTGATTCATTTCAAATAAATGATGCGCAAAGGCCTGCTGAGGAGTTGCTAAAATTGTTGCAGGACAATCCCGAACAATTCTCGCCAAATGTTATTCTACGTCCGGTTTATCAAGAGACCATTTTGCCTAATCTGGCTTACATTGGCGGCGGAGGAGAAATGGCTTATTGGGTACAATTGAAAGATGTTTTCGCAGCGCATAACACGGTCTATCCGTTAATTCAACAGCGCAATTCACTCCATATCATCGATGCAGGAATGCAAAAGCGCATGGAAAAACTGGACTTTTCTGTTCAGGATTATTTCCTTGCTGTGGATACGCTTAAAAAACAATTCATTGCCCAGAATAGTGCCGAGGAGGTTGACATGGCGAATGTTTATGACGCGTTTGAGCAATTCAAAAAGACCCTGGTCGAGAAAACCAGTAGTGTAGCACAAGCACTTGAAAATATGGCGGAAGCAGAATCCGTTAAAATGTTCAAACAGCTCGAGCAGATTGAGTCGAAACTGGTGAAGCATGTCAAACAAGGTCACGAACAATCCTTAAAATCCATAGAATTCGTCTGCGAACGCTTCATGCCGGAAAACACCTTGCAGGAACGCTATTTTCATTGGTTGCATTTTGCTCCGGATGGCAATTATTCAAAGCTGTTTCATCGAATTTACGCGGTAATGGATCCGATGAATGAAGAATTATTACTCTTGTGGCCGGAAGAATTCACGAATGAACACTAAATTCGCTGATCGTACGTTAACTGCATGATGATTTCACTAAGATCCGTATTTGTTACTTTTTGTTGCTGTTTCTTAAACTGGCTGGCTTTTGGTCAGGTTGAAGTAACGGGACGTGTGATCGACAAGCAGGGGAAATCATTTCCGGAAATCCTAATAACTATTATAACACCGCAGGATACACTGTCAGTTGTAACGGATGCAAAAGGGAAATACCAATTCAATACTATTCCGGGTAAAATAAATGTCACCATTCACGAAGAAGAATCGACTTTTACACGAAGTTTTGATATTCCGGAGGGAAAAACTTACACGCTCCCGGAGATTCGTTTGAGTTCTGCTTATATTCAGACAGTTGTTGTGAATTACGGCAATGAAGACGGAGGATTGGATCATTTGGAGCCGATCGATTTCGCGCGTCAGACGAGTAATAAGGTTGAACAGTTCTTAGTTTTAACAACGGCTGCTACATCTCGAAATGAATTGACATCCAATTACAACGTGCGTGGAGGAAGTTACGATGAGAACCTGGTCTATGTGAATGGATTCCTTGTAAATCGACCGTTTCTTACGCGAAGTGGACAGCAAGAAGGTTTGAGTTTCATCAATTCTGCCTTGGTGAAGGATATTTATTTTTCAGCAGGAGGTTGGCAATCGACGTATGGCGACAAATTGAGTTCAGTGTTGGATATCCATTACAAACGACCAACCACGTTCAAAGCCTCTGCCTTAGCTGGTTTGCTAGGTATTGAGGCACATGCTGAAGATGCATTGGGTAAATATGACCGTTTGCGCTATGTTTTCGGTGCTCGTTATCGTGCCAATGGATATTTATTGAATTCGCTACCTGCAAAAGGAAACTACAATCCGGTGTTTTGGGATGCGCAGTTATTGGCGGAATACGATATCAATGAGAATTGGTTGCTGACTGTTTTAGGGCATACTTCATCCAATCGCTACCAATTTGCTCCGGAAACACAAAAAACGGATTTTGGGACTTCTTCAGAAGCCTTTTCATTTAATATTTATTTCGACGGGCAGGAAAACACGCGTTTTCTGACTTCTACAGTTGGAACATCCTTGAGTTATACTGGGAAAAAGTACTCGTCAGTAACTTATTTGACGGCATTTAATTCGAACGAATCGGAGAATTTCGACATTCAAGGGCAGTATTTCATCAATGAATTGGAGACCGACCCTTCGAAAGAAGAATTTGGAGATTCAATTGCCGTGTTGGGAGTTGGAACATTCTTGAATCACGCCCGAAATACGTTGAACGCAACGATTTTCTCAGCCTACCACGATGGTACTTGGACGATCAAGGATTTTAAAGAAACGAACTACCAAAAGCAGCACCAGTTTAAATATGGTTTTGGGGCACAATTAGATGATTTTTCAGATAAACTGAGCGAATGGCGTATGGTGGATTCTGCAGGTTATTCCTTGCCACAAGGTAGCGGGGATGAGGTAGAACTCTTCGAAACGATCAAAGGTCAACTGTCACTCGAAAATCGGCGTATTCATGCATATTCTCAATGGCATGCTGAGTGGAGAAAAACGAAGAAAAATCTGTATGTAAAACAAACGAAGTATACCCGAAATCGCGAAGGGTTTATAACGGATACTTTGGTTAGAGATACGACAATCGCCTTTACGCAATCGCGCTTGCAATTGGATGCCGGCGTTCGTGCTTTGTACACGACGTATAATTCAGAAATGCTGATCATGCCGCGTGTGACATTGACATTTATTCCAATTGCATATGTTTACCACAACAAGCAGTTTGTACGTCGACTGATCAAGTATAAATTTGCTGCAGGAATGTTCCATCAACCACCATTTTACCGCGAATTCCGAACCTTTGACGGAGGACTGAACCCAGAAGTTCGAGCTCAGAAATCGTTCCATTTGGTAGCCGGCGGGGAATATAATTTCTACATGTGGGGTCGAAACAAACCGTTCAAGTTTGCTGCTGAAGCCTATTATAAATACTTGTGGGATATCAATCCATACGAGATCGAAAATGTGCGGATTCGTTACTATGCGGATAACATTGCTACTGGTTATGCAACCGGAGCTGATCTGCAATTGAATGGTGAGTTCATCTCTGGATTGCAATCCTTTTTCAAGGTAGGTTTGCTTTCTACAAAGGAGGACATCAAGGGAGACTTCTATTACGATTATTACAATGCGGATGGGATCAAGATCATTCCAGCCCTGACTTCCGATTCAATTGCGGATTCTGTGCGTGTTGAGCCGGGAAGTGTACGTCGACCAACAGATCAGCGATTTACGGTTGGTGTTTTATTCCAGGATCAAATGCCGGGCTTGGAGCGTTTTGGAGTTCAGGTAGGAATCAATTACGGATCGCGCATTCCATACGGTCCACCAGATTATACACGTTACAAGGATACCTTGACAATGAAATCTTATTTCCGCGTCGATCTGGGCTTGTCAGCTGACTTGATCTACAAAAAGTCCAAGCATCCGGACCGCTGGTATAGCAAATTGCAGGACGCGGTGGTTTTCTTGGAGGTGTTCAACTTACTGGGAGTAAACAACGTGTTGTCCAAGCAATGGATCCAAGATGTTTCGGGGAAATATTATTCCATTCCGAACTACCTGACGCAACGTCGCTTCAATGTAAAGTTGTTGATCCGAATCTAGGAATCAAGGAGTGTTTCGTCTTCTTCTTGTTCCTCTTTGCGTTTCAAGAGCATGGCAAAAAATCCAATGGCACAGAGGATATTGCCAAGAATCAACGCGAACATCCCGACACCTAGATGGCCATGAAAAGGTCCTCCCCAATGGAAAGTAGCTAGTTCACCGGCAATCAGAGTTATAAAAACCAGGAATAAGGTGGAAATGATTATGAAGATCTGTGAAAGCAAAATCCGACGCGCATAATAGGCAATTAACAAAGGGATCAATTCCAAGCAGAGATTCAAATAGAAAATGCCATTGACGATTCCATATTCTTTGATCTCGCGCACTTCAAAATCATAAACCGGATGTGGTTTCCAGCTTACATCAACTGTAATGGGAGTGAAAAGTGCAAGGATAAAGCAGAGTGCGGCTGCATTTAAGGTGATGCGTTGCATTAGAAATTTACATCTGCTCCAACACCGCAATGCGTTTCTCGATCGGTGGGTGTGTTGCAAACAAGCCCATCAAAGAAGATTTGTGTTCGATGAATAATTGCTTCACATCGTCGCTTTTTACAGAATCCAATTCGGAATTTCCGGAGATTTTGCGCAGTGCTGAGGCCATGGCCATGCTATTGCGGGTCATTTCAACGGCACCTGCATCTGCCAGGTATTCGCGTTTACGAGATAGCGCAAATTTAAACACCAGCGATAGGGCATAGGCGACTACGGTGATCAACAAAGCAATTAAGATAATCGGTGTGTCGTTCTTATCGCGTTTGCGTCCACCGCCCCACAACAAATTGCGGAAAAGTACTTCCATCAAAAAGGAGAAGATCCCTACGAAAATGATGGTAATGATCAATAAACGCACGTCTTTATTGCGGATGTGGGTCAATTCGTGGGCGATCACACCTTCCAATTCGCGGTCATCAAGCGCTTCGATGATACCGGTGGTAAGCGTTACGGCGTAAGATTTTTCATCGATTCCGGAAGCAAACGCATTTAAAACCGGGGAATCGATCACGTACAATTGTGGCATTTTCATCCCAACCGAAATACACAAGTTTTCAGTCAAGTTGTAAACGCGCATGTTCTCTTTGCGCTCAAGCGGTCGCGATTTTGTCGCGAAGCGGATCATGGCCGCATTGGCGTAATAGGCAATTAAAAACCAGATCCCCACCCCTCCGATAACGAAGGGAATGGTGATCAAAAATTGTTTGTTCACATCCTGCATGCGATCTACTCCACCCATGGTGAAGAAAAAGAACGCATAAACTGCAGCCAAAACCAAGATAGGAAACCCGGCAAGGATCAGGGTAGAACGAAAATTATTCGTGCGAATTTGTTCGTGTAGACCAACGTAAGCCGCCATTCAAAAAGAATTAGAATGAAACTTCAGGTGCTTTGTCAAGCGTAGTGCGTTGCTCTGTTCCCAAATCAAACATTGGTTCAGTTTTGTATCCCTTGAATCCAGCGATCAAATTGCTTGGGAATTGCTCGATACCGTTGTTGTATTCTTTGGTAGCCGAGTTGAAAAAACGACGAGCTGCAGCCAATTTGTTTTCGATATCAGAGATCTCACCTTGCAAGCTCATAAAGTTTGCGTTCGCCTTCAAATCCGGATACGCTTCAATCTGGATATTCAATCCACTCAAAGCAGCTCCCAATGAATTCTCAGCAGCGATCTTCTCTGAAATCGAACCTGCTTGCATACAACGTGAACGCGCCTCGGTAACACGTGTCAAAACATCACTTTCGTGATTCATATATCCTTTTACAGTTCCGATCAATTGTGGGATCAAATCGTAGCGTTGTTTCAACTGAACATCGATATCGGAAAATGCTGACTCTCGATTGTTTTTCAATGCTACCAAACGGTTGTTGATGGATACCATCCAAATAATAAGGATCAATACAACTCCACCAATAATTAAACCTGCGATCATGTGTTGTTTATTTTATGATTAGAAAACGAATGTACATTTTTTTTGCATCCAAAAGTTGCTTTATGAAAGATTAACAACCCCTTATAGTTGAATTCCGACTACAGTCACGTCATCTACTTGTTCAAGCGTTCCTTTCCATGAATCAAAGGCATTGACAATTGATTTTTGCTGTTCATCAAGTGGTAGCTGGCAATTTGCAAGTAGTAGGTCTTTAAATTGCTTGGTTTTGAATTTTTTTCCTGATTGACCACCAAATTGATCTGCGAAACCATCTGTGTACATGTAAAGCAAATCGCCTTTTTTCCAAGGAATGATATGCGTTGTAAATGGTTCATATGTAAAATGAGTGCCAATGGGTTGTTTATTTGCTTTGAATTCGGTCAATTGGCCATCCACCGGCGAGATTAACCAACAATTATTGTTTGCACCAGCCCATTTCAATTCGTTTGTCACAGCATTCATTGCGATTAACGAAATATCCATTCCGTCTTTCACTTCTTCATCAGTATTTGATAGCTCTGCAATGATTAGTTCCCTGGTCTTATTGAGAATTTCGCCCGGGTCATTTAGTTTGAAAGCATTCACTGCAAGGTTTAGTTTATTGCTGCAAAGTACGCTCATAAGTGCGCCTGGTACGCCATGTCCTGTGCAATCGGCAACGGCAAAAAATTTCCAATCATCTTGTTCTTGAAGCCAATAGAAGTCGCCAGCTACAATGTCTTTTGGTAGGTAGTAAATAAAGTGTTGGGGTAAGTTTTTTTTCAAAACTTGAAAATCGGGTAGGATAGCCCGTTGAATTCGTTGCGCATAAGTGATGGAATCCAGAATTTCTTCATTCTTTTCTTGCACCATTTTACGTTGCAGATCAATGGTTTCACTGAGTAGCCTTTCTCTGCGATAACGCTTGTAAAGCAGTACTGAGAACAAAATAATCAGCGTAAGAATAGCCGCGGTTCCAATTAAAAGAAGACGAGTTTTTTCTTGTCGTTTTCGTAATTCTAGCTCCTTTTTTTGTGAACGAATCTGATCGAGTTCTCTTTCTTTGGAGAAACGATAGTTCAAAGCAATTTCAGTTTCCTTCCTGGCGTTCCCTAAATTTGTCAGTTTGTCCTGATTTCTAGTAGCTAAAGTTTGGTATTTAAAGGCATTTTCAAAGTTGTTTTCCTTTAACGAAATATCAGTTAAATGTGCGTAGCAATAAGCTAAAGATTCAATACTTCCAAGTTCCTCTGCATCTTCGATTACGGCCAAGAAATGTTCTTTCGCAAGTTTGAGATCTCCTCGCTTTTCATAAATAGTGGCAATGTTATTCAATGCTTTTAATCGGCCTAATTCGTCGTTAAAATAAGACCGCAGTTCCATGGATTTTTTTAAATACAGCAATGCAGAATCGTAACGTTCCGTATTCATGTAGCAAATTCCAAGGTTGTTGTAACCGTCCATGAGTGCAATTGAATCTTTCAGTTGGTTGTCAATTTCTAAGGATTTTTTGAAGAAGTAAAGGGCTTTGTCGTATTTTAACTGATAGAGATATACGATTCCAATATTATTCATGGAGGATGATACGCCAGATTTGAGCCTGATGTCTTTTCGAATATTTAAAGACTTACTGTGGTACTTTAATGCTTCTTTCCAGTTTTTTTCATTCGAATAGATCAAGCCGATATTACTCAACGAATAAGCCTCTCCGTTTTTATCACCTATCTCTTCTTGTATTTCAAGCGCTTTGAAAAAGTGTTTTAATGCTAATGGATAATTTCCTTTGTAGTCATAGATGATCCCGAGATTATTGCGAATGTTTGCCTCTAGTTTTAGAAAACTGTGTTTTTTCGCGTCTTTAATTCCCAGGTTGGCATATTGGATTCCATCATCTAAGGTGCCGGTACGCCAAGATAATTCTGTTAATGAATTCCATTTTTGGATACGTTCCTTACTTGATTCAATAGATTTTGTAATACGGATTATACTGTCTCTTTGTGAAAAGAGAGGCACTGATAATATGGATATCAAAAAGACTATGATGAGGACGCCAACTTTCATGTTGCCAAAATAGTAAATCAAAATCGTTTTATTTGAATGGAGGCATTTTAGGACTTTTAACGAAAGTTTTTTCGAAGAAACTATTTAATACAGTTTAGCCATTGTACTTTTGCAGCAAATTTCAGCATCATGGAGCTTATCACAACATATATCTGTAAAGAGTTTGACCTAGGGATTCATAGCAATATGTTTGGGGGGCGCCTCATGGCTTTACTTGATGACGCAGCAGCAGGATACGCAGCTCAGTTGTGTGATACGCCAATGATCGTAACCATCAAGTTCGATGAGTTTGTGTTTAAAAAACCAGTAAAGGTTGGAAGCATTTTGAAGATCTATGGTAAAGTGGTGAAATTCGGAAATACATCACTTGAATTGTACATGGAAATCAGAAAACACAACGTGTACACGGGGGTTCAGGATATCGTCACACATACCAATGTTACCTTCGTGCGTATTGATGAGGATGGAAACGCTGTACCAATTGCAGATCATGTGAAAACGCGTTACGAAAAACGATTAAAGGAATTCGGTAAAGGATTGCTGAACATCGAAGAAAAGGGATTTTCTACGAAATAATTCCGGTTAACTGTCACTATTTTCTGCATACAGCGGAGAATCTGATTGCATGATTCTCCTTATATTCGTGCGCACTTTTAAGCAAATTGATTTAATTGAAGATTATGGAGCAACAAGCACCTTATAAATCAACCAACAATATTCGAATTGTAACTGCAGCCTCATTATTCGATGGTCACGATGCAGCAATCAATATCATGCGTCGTATCATTCAATCAACAGGATGTGAGGTGATCCACTTAGGTCACGATCGTTCTGTAGAGGAAGTTGTGAATACTGCGATTCAAGAAGATGTACAGGCCATTGCAATGACATCTTATCAGGGTGGACATATTGAGTATTTTAAATACATGCACGACCTGTTGAAGGAAAAAGGTGCGCCACAGATCAAGATCTTCGGAGGTGGTGGTGGAACCATCTTGTTGTCAGAGATCGAAGAATTACATCAATATGGAATCACACGTATCTACCATCCGGATGATGGTCGTGCGATGGGCTTGCAAGGAATGATCAATGACCTTGTTCAAAAAGCAGACTTTGCGGTTGGTGATACTTTGACGAATGAAATTGATCGCTTGGCTGAAAAACATGTGCCTTCGATTGCACGTTTGATCTCAGCTGCTGAAAGCTACCCGGAAGTTGCTGCGTCAGTGATGGCGAAAGTACATGAAATGGCAGCGAAGAATTCTGTTCCTGTTTTGGGTATTACCGGAACTGGTGGTGCTGGGAAGTCTTCTTTGGTGGACGAATTGGTGCGGCGTTTCTTGTTGGATTTTGAAGATAAGCGCATTGCAGTTGTTTCCGTGGATCCATCGAAACGCAAAACCGGCGGAGCACTCTTGGGTGACCGAATCCGCATGAACGCGATCCGCAATGAGCGCGTTTACATGCGTTCTTTGGCTACTCGTCAGTCGAATTTGGCTTTGTCAAAACACGTTTCTGAAGCTATTCAGATCTTGAAAGCGGCAAACTATGATCTGATCATTTTGGAAACTTCGGGAATTGGTCAGTCTGATACGGAGATCCTTGATCACTCAGATGTTTCTCTGTATGTGATGACACCTGAATACGGTGCTGCAACGCAATTGGAAAAGATCGATATGTTGGATTTTGCCGACGTGATCGCCTTGAATAAATTTGATAAGCGTGGGGCCTTAGATGCTTTGCGTGACGTGCGCAAACAGTACCAACGCAATCACAACTTGTGGGAGAAGAACGTGGACGAGATGCCAGTATTTGGCACGATTGCTTCTCAGTTCAATGATCCGGGGATGAATACCCTATACAAAGTTATCATGGACAAGGTGCGCGAAAAGACTGGAGCGTCCTTGGAATCAACGTTTACTATCACCAAGGAAATGTCCGAAAAGATCTTCGTGATTCCACCTGATCGTACGCGTTACCTTTCTGAAATTTCAGAAAACAACCGCGGATTCGACAAGTGGGTGAACAAGCAGGTAGAAGTTGCTGATAAATTATACGGATTGCAAAAGACCTTACATACCTTACACGAGTCGACCATAGATGATAAGGATCGCTTGATCAAAGGGGTTCAGGAAACTTTTGAAGCGGTGAAACGCGACTTGGATCCATACAATTGGCAGATCTTGGAGGAATGGGAAGGAAAGAAAGCACGTTATGCTGCTCCGGAATTTGTGTTCAAAGTGCGTGATAAAGAATTGCGTATGGCAACCCACACGGAGTCACTTTCACATACACAAGTTCCAAAAGTTGCCTTGCCGAAATTCAAATCTTGGGGCGATATTTTGCGTTGGTCTTTGCAAGAAAATGTTCCTGGAGAATTCCCGTATACATCTGGTTTGTTCCCATTCAAACGCGAAGGAGAAGATCCTACTCGAATGTTTGCAGGTGAGGGTGGACCGGAGCGTACAAACCGCCGTTTCCATTACGTGAGTTTGGGTATGCCGGCGAAACGTTTGTCTACTGCGTTTGACTCGGTTACGCTTTACGGAAATGATCCTGATCTACGTCCGGATATCTACGGAAAAGTTGGTAACTCAGGCGTGTCCATCTGCTGTTTAGATGATGCAAAGAAGCTGTATTCAGGTTTCGATTTATCGCACCCTGCAACTTCCGTTTCCATGACAATCAATGGTCCTGCACCAATGTTGCTAGGTTTCTTTATGAACGCGGCGATTGATCAGAATTGTGAGAAATACATTAAGGCAAATGGGCTTGAAGGAGAGGTAAACGCTAAGATCGAAGCAATTTACAAAGCCAAAGGTGTACAACGTCCAACCTACCAAGGAGCTTTACCTGAAGGAAACGATGGGTTAGGCTTGTTCTTGTTGGGTGTAACAGGAGACCAAGTACTTCCGGCTGACGTTTATCAGCAGATCAAAACCGAAACCTTGAAACAAGTTCGAGGAACTGTTCAAGCAGATATCTTAAAAGAAGATCAAGCACAGAATACGTGTATTTTCTCTACAGAATTCGCTTTGCGCTTGATGGGAGACGTACAACAGTATTTCATCGAAAAACAGGTGCGTAACTTCTATTCGGTTTCCATTTCCGGTTATCACATTGCTGAGGCAGGTGCGAATCCGATCACCCAGTTGGCGTTTACGCTTGCGAACGGATTCACTTACGTGGAGTACTACTTGAGTCGCGGAATGGATATCAATGCCTTTGGACCGAACTTATCGTTCTTCTTCTCCAATGGAATTGATCCGGAATATGCGGTGATCGGACGTGTTGCACGTAGGATTTGGGCGAAAGCTTTGGCTAAGAAATATGGTGCGAATGCGCGTGCTCAAATGTTGAAATACCACATTCAGACTTCAGGCCGTTCGTTGCATGCGCAAGAGATCGATTTCAATGATATCCGTACGACATTACAAGCATTGTATGCGATCTATGACAACTGTAATTCCTTGCATACGAATGCCTACGATGAGGCAATTACCACTCCAACAGAAGAGTCGGTGCGTCGTGCAATGGCGATCCAGTTGATCATCAACCGTGAGTTAGGATTGGCCAAGAACGAAAATCCATTGCAAGGATCGTTTATCATTGAAGAGTTAACGGACTTGGTTGAAGAGGCAGTATTGAGTGAATTTGACCGCATCACTGAGCGCGGAGGAGTATTGGGTGCAATGGAAACGATGTATCAACGTTCTAAGATCCAGGAAGAATCATTATACTATGAAACCTTGAAGCACAATGGCGATTTCCCAATTATTGGAGTAAATACCTTCTTAAGTTCTAAAGGATCCCCTACAATTGAACCGAAAGAGGTTATTCGTGCATCAGAAGAGGAAAAACAATACCAGATCAGCATGTTGAATGAATTGCATAAAATGCATGCGGATAAAGTGCCAGGATTGATCTCTGAATTACAACAAGCAGCGGTTCAAAACAAGAACATGTTCGAACAATTGATGGAAGTATGTAAATATGCTTCACTCGGTCAGATCACAAAATCTTTGTTTGAGGTTGGTGGTCAGTACCGCAGAAATATGTAAAAACTGAATTTATATAAAACAAAAAAATCCCGCCAATAGACGGGATTTTTTTGTTAAACTCGGTCTAATACATATTCGATAAGTTCTAACATTTCTTTGTGATACCCTTTTGAAAACTCCATATTCGGTCGGTTTGCAACACCTAAGCAAATCGTTACCGCATCATGTCCAAGGCCTTTCGCTAATGCAAACAAAGCGGAGCTTTCCATCTCGAAATTCATGACGCGTTCATTAGCTGGTCCGCGAAACGCAGAGAGTCTTTCATTTATTTCTTTTGCTTGTAAACCCAAGCGTAAACTACGTCCCTGTGGGCCATAAAAGCCAGAACTGGTTACCGTAATTCCTTCAACTGTTTTGTCAGATCTCAACGCATCGACCAAATACCCACTCGCAGAAACATAATAGGGTTTTATAGGTTCTGGAAGTTCCAGGTGCTTACTTAAGGAACTTTCTAAAAGTTGTTCGTTGTTGTTGAATTTTATGGGGTAGAAATGGGCAATATTATCCAAGCCATACGCTGCGTCACTTAGGATATAACTATGAACGGGATATTCCGGTTGAAGAATACCGCAGGTTCCGATCCGGATCAGTTTCAGTTTCTGCAACGCGACTTTGTCTTCTCTTGTTTTCAGATCGATATTGAATAAGGCATCCAATTCGTTGATGGTGATATCGATGTTGTCGGTTCCAATTCCTGTTGACAAAGCACTAATGCGTTTTCCCTTATATGTTCCGGTGTGACAAACAAATTCACGGTGTTGTGAACGATGCTCCACGTTTTCGAAGAAAGAAGAGATCATGCCAACTCGATCCTGATCACCAACCAGTAAGATCGTTGTGGCTATATTCTCCGGGCCAATTCCGAGATGGTAAACATTTCCATTTCCATCTAAGACCAATTCTGAAGCAGGGTATTTCATTGGTTATTGTTTAACACTACCAAATACTTTTTTCAAAAGGTCGCTTACACGAGCCACTGGGTCTAAACGTATTTTATTCTCCTCTTGTTCAACCATCTTAAACAAACCATCAATGGCCAATTGTGTTACGTAAGCATTAAGATCTGGGTTGATCTTTTGTCCTCCGGTTACAGTCATTGCGGAATTGTATTTTGTGATGATCGGATTCCAATAGTCAGTTAATTTCACTTTTGAAATGGCAGCCTCTACTTTTGGAGCAAATGCCTGGATCAATTTTGCCGATGTATTGTCTTTCAAGTATTTTGTTGCAGCTCCATTACCACCATTCAAAATCGTAAAGCCGTCAGAAATACTCATATTTAAAATAGCGTCTTTAAAAATCGGCAATGCTTCTTTTGTTGCCTCCTCTGCAGCACGGTTTAGTGTGGTCTCAAATTTCTCTACCTGACCAGACATACCCCATTCCAAAGCTTTCTCGCGTACTTTAATTGCATCTGGAGGAAAAGGTAAACGGATGGCGTCGTTTTTCAAAAATCCATCTGTTACAGATGTTAGATTAACAGAATTCTGAATACCAACATTTAATGCTTCTTTTAATCCGGAAATGACTTCAGCGTTTGTCAAGGCAGGGGCCGTAGTTGTTGAGTTAGTGCCAAGTGTTTGTGCCGCTTCGTCCAATACTTCGCAGGAAACAAATGCTGCTGCCATGCTCAAAACTATTATAGGTTTCATGTGTTTTTTCATAATTCGATATTTTGATCAAACTTAAGAATAATTTTGTGGCACATGCAAAAAGGATACCATGATGAATGCGGAGATAATTTCCATAGGGGATGAGTTGTTGATTGGTCAAACTGTTAATACGAATGCGGCATGGCTCGGACAGGAATTGGCAAATGTGGGGATCAAGGTTTCCAATGCAGTCACAATTTCGGATCAAGAAGGGGCTATTGTTAATGCAATAGACCAAGCATTGAAGCGTGCTTCGTTGGTGGTTATGACAGGTGGTTTAGGACCTACGAAAGATGACATTACTAAAAAGGTGCTGGCTAAATATTTCAATAGCTCAATGCGGATCGATGAAGCGGTTTTAAACCAAGTGAGATCATTCTTTGAAAAGCGCAATCGTCCCATGCTCGATGTAAACTTGGCTCAAGCTGAAGTGCCTGAGGTGTGCCAGGTACTTACTAATCGATATGGTACAGCACCGGGAATGTGGTTTGAACAAGAGGGGAAGGTTCTTATCTCGATGCCTGGAGTTCCTTACGAGATGAAAGGAATTTTCTTGGAGGAAGCCATGCCAAAGATATTGGAAAACTTTCCACACTCGCCTTTATACCATGTAACGATTCAAACTCAAGGAAAGGGGGAGTCCTTTTTAGCGGACGAAATGAAGGATTGGGAAAATGAGCTTCGCGAAGAGGGATTCGATTTGGCTTATCTGCCATCACCGGGCATGGTAAAGTTGCGTATTACATCCCATCGTGGTGCGGCCGATAAAGATCGTATAGAGGAATTTATTGCCCGATTGGTGGAGAGCAATCCGAAATTAGTGTTTGGTTTTGAAGAAGACACGCTACCAATAGTAATTGGTAAACTTCTACTAGCTGCCGGACAAACCGTTGGAACAGTTGAGAGTTTAACAGCAGGTTCACTTGCGGCATTTATTGGAGAGGTTTCGGGTGCCTCGAACTACCTAAAAGGAGGGATGGTTACCTATTGGGAGGAAACCAAGAGTTCTTTAGCTGGTGTTAATGCGGAGTTTATCAAAGAACATGGTGTAGTGTCTGAAGCGGTTGCGAGGTCCATGGCAGAAAATGGCAAAGAACGTTTAGCGGTTGATTGGTGCATTTCCACAACAGGAGTTGCTGGTCCAATGGGTGGAACGGATCTAACACCGGTCGGAACCGTTTGCATAGCCATTGCCGGACCTGAAAGGGCAGTGGCCAGAACGTTTTTATTTGGTGATAATCGTCAAAGAAACATTCAAATGACTAATTTAGCAGCACTTAATTACCTGAGATGTGAGATTTTAGGTTTAATTGAATAAAAAAAGCAATAAGTACTTGTGAAATTACTAGAATTTGCTTTTCTTTGCACCCGCTTTTAGAATTAGGAAAATTTAAATACAATGTCACGAGTTTGTCAAATCACAGGAAAATCGGTAATGGTTGGGAACAACGTTTCTCACTCTAACCGTAAAACGAAACGCAAGTTTTACCCTAACTTGTTAACGAAAAAGTTCTACGTTCCAGAGGACGATATGTATGTTACATTAAAGATCTCTGCAGCAGCGTTGCGTACAATTAATAAGAAAGGGATTTCTGCATGTTTGAAGGAAGCCCGTGAAAAAGGTTATTTGAAGTAAATTCCGAGAAGCCGGGAGGTGGATCATAAAGAGAATAGAGATGGCTAAGAAAGCAAAAGGAAATAGAATCCAAGTTATTTTGGAGTGCACAGAGCACAAAGAGTCAGGTATGCCAGGAACTTCTCGTTACATTACGATGAAGAACCGCAAGAACACGCCTGAGCGTTTAGAGATTAAGAAATTCAACCCTATCTTGAAAAGATATACGGTTCATAAAGAAATTAAGTAATACGTATTTGTCATGGCAAAGAAGGTAGTAGCATCATTGCAAAAAGGAGGTGGAAAAGAGCACACGAAAGTGATCAAAATGGTTAAGTCTCCAAAAACAGGATCTTTTTCATTTAAAGAAGAAATCGTTCACAACGATAAAGTGAAGGAGTGGTTCACTAAGGCCTAGTTCTATATTAAATGTAAACTCGATATTGTTGAGCCCCGTTCCGAGTAATCGGTTGCGGGGTTTTGAATTTTTAGCTTATGGCACTATTTGGATGGTTTTCAAAAGAGAAGAAGGAGTCCTTGGACAAAGGACTGGAGAAATCTAAAGAAAGTTTCTTTGGCAAGCTCACTCGTTCTTTGGTTGGGAAGTCTCGTGTAGATGATGAGGTCTTGGATGAATTGGAAGAGATCCTTATCAGTTCTGATGTTGGCGTAGCTACAACTTTAAAGATCATTGATCGCATTAATGAGCGTGTTTCACGTGATAAGTACGTCGGTACAGAGGAGCTTAATAAAGTTTTAAAGGAAGAAATTGCTGGTTTGCTTTCTGAAAACGAAGCGAATGTTGGTGATTACGAAATTCCATCCCATAACGGTAATCCTCATGTAATCATGGTGGTTGGTGTGAATGGAGTAGGGAAAACAACTTCAATTGGGAAGTTGGCTCATCAATTTAAAAAAGCAGGTAAAAAAGTTGTTCTAGGTGCTTCTGATACTTTTAGAGCTGCTGCTGTTGATCAATTGATCATTTGGTCTGAGCGCGTTGGTGTTCCGATCGTTCAACAAGGAATGGGTGCCGATCCGGCTTCAGTTGCATTTGATGCCTTAAGTTCGGCTAAAGCACAGGGTGCAGATGTAGTAATAATTGATACTGCGGGTCGCTTGCACAATAAAGTGAATTTGATGAATGAGTTGTCCAAGATCAAGCGTGTTATGGAAAAAGTAGTGCCGGATGCTCCTCATGAAATTTTACTTGTTCTGGATGGTTCTACGGGTCAAAATGCCTATGAACAAGCAAAGCAGTTTGCGCTAGCAACATCTTTGACAGGTTTGATCATTACAAAACTGGATGGTACAGCCAAAGGAGGTGTTGTAATCGGTATTTCGGATCAAATGAATATTCCTGTTCGTTTTATCGGAGTAGGTGAAGGAATGGAGGATTTGCAAGTGTTTCATAAAGATCAATTTGTGGACTCATTCTTCGGATAAAACGTTTTTTGACTGTTTCAAGCCAGCTGATCAGCTGGCTTTTCTGTTTTTAAGAATTCTCATTTGGTCGATGGGATGTTGGTTTTAATCGAAAAAAATAAAGAAATATTAAACGGTATGCTTTTTTTTTATAAAATTGGTATGCTAAAACTAGAAAATGATGGTCTTCTCCAAGTTGGCCCTCATGCTTTGTTAATAAAAACTACGCTTATGAAAAATGCTACAAATGCATGGTTGAAACTGTGTATGTTGGGTTTTTCGCTTGTTTCCACTATGTGGCTAGCAGCCCAATCTTCGAATCAACCTGTACGCTGTTACACGGATGAAATGGACGCCATTCTTCGTGCTAACAATCCAGAAATGGAGTCCTCAATGACATTTGAACAATGGCTTCAACAAGAAATTAATGATCAACAAAGTACAGGAAAGATCATTGGAGGAGTTTATCAAATACCAGTTGTAGTACACGTTATTCATAATGGAGAGGCTGTTGGTTCCGGGACAAATGTTAGTTTGGCTGCAATTCAATCTCAAATTGATGTTTTGAACGAAGATTTTCGCAGAATCTTTGGAACAAATGGTTACAACACAAACAGTGTTGGAGCAGATACACAGATAGAATTTTGCTTGGCAAAAAGAAGGCCGGATGGTTCTGCATTTCCAAATGGAGAAGACGGTGTTAATAGAATTAATAGAACAACAGCAGGATTTTCTGCTCCACCTTACACAACAGGTTATATTGATGGAACAATCAAAACATACACGTATAACAATAATACGCCAACTGCAACTCGTGGATGGGATCCGAACAAATATTTAAATATTTGGTTATGTAACATTTCTGGAGGTATTTTGGGTTATGCACAGTTTCCAGAATCTCCTTTAGGTGGTATGGGATGTGGTACTCAATCTGCAGCAACTGATGGGGTAGTCTTCTTATACAATTCAATTGGTAAAAGTTCTGTGACAGGATTTCCTGGGCCATACAACGAGGGAAGAACGGCTACGCATGAGATAGGTCACTGGTTAGGATTGCGCCATATTTGGGGTGATGGAAACTGTTCTGTAGATGATTTTTGTAATGATACACCTGTTGCTGGTGCGGCGAATTTTGGATGTCCAACGGGGACGAACTCCTGTCCAGCCGCTGGTAATGACATGATTGAAAATTACATGGATTACACGGATGATTTGTGTATGAATGTCTTCACAGTTGATCAAAAAGCCCGAATGCGAACAGTACTTGAAAATTCGCCGCGTCGTGTATTATTGATAAATTCTGACGCATGTACTGCGCCGTCAACGAATGATGCATCCGTGGTGGATATTATAACGCCGAAAGGAGATAATTGCTCTGGTACTTTGACACCGCAGGTGACAATTAAAAACCGGGGTTCTGCAACATTGACGAACTGTGTTGTGAATTACTCTGTGGATAATGGAACAGTTACTACATTTAGCTTCACAGGTTCATTAGCTTCAGGAGCAACTGCAAACGTGACATTGCCTTCATTTACCACTTACCTTGGAACACATACAATTAAATCTTGGACAACGTTGCCGAATGGCGTCGCAGATCCAAATCCACAATTGGATACAACTCAGCTAGGGTTTGTAATTTCAAATGGTATCATGCCTCCGTACACGGAAAATTTCGACGGTCAGGTTTTCCCTCCAGATCTACGTTGGGTTGTTGAAAATCCAAACTCTGATTGTTACGAATGGATCTCAGGTTCAGGTGTATCTAGTTCAGGTGTAACTAATAATAATGCAGCGTTATTCCCTGGATTTGGTAATAGCACCGCAAGCACTGAACGTTTGATTTCTCCAATTTTCACATTGCCTTGTAATGCATCAGCTGCATCCCTGAGTTTCAATGTCGCATACCGAAGAAGAAACACAACAACGACGAATTACGATACGCTTTATGTAGATATTTCTGAAGATTGTGGTGCAACATGGAATGCTGTTCCAGTTTTCGCAAAAGGCGGAACTGCATTGGATGCAAATGCTACGACATTGACAACTTATTTTCAACCAGCTGCAAGTACTGATTGGCAATTAGAAACAATTAACTTATTGCCGTTCGTTACAACGTCATCTAAGAATGTGAAATTCCGATTTAGAGCACCTGCAAAGAACGGTCAAAATATTTATGTTGACAATCTTACTTTCTCGGCAACTCTTGGAGCTGAGGCAAGCTTAACGGCAAGTGGGACTGAAATACTTGATGAAGGTGGTTATACTTTCGCGTCTACAGCGGCATGTGCTACCACCACAGCTACATTTACTGTAACAAATACGGGAGCTTCAAGTATGACTTTGACAGGGCCAATTACTGTTACGGGAACTGGATTTAGCTTGGGAACTACTTTCGGTGCTACAACACTAGCTGCTGGTGCATCAACTACATTTACGATTAACTTCTCTCCATTAGCTGCAGGGTCATATAACGGTACTGTTTCTTTTGGAACGAACGATTGTGACGAGGGGACTTATAACTATCAAATTTTTGGAAATGCCACAGGTGGCGCTTGTGCATCAGCAAGCTTTACAGCAACGCCGAATCCAGTATGTCAAGGACAAACAGTAACTTTTACAAGTACTTCTACAGGAGCTACATCTTATGCTTGGAACTTTGGTGCGGGTGCTACACCTGCAACAGCGACAGGAGTAGGACCTCACACCGTAACTTATTCAACTAGTGGAACAAAAAATGTTTCTCTGCAAATTAACGGAACAGGCCCAACTGCCAATCAAACAGTTACTGTCAATGCATTGCCAACAACACCAACAATTACGGCTGGTGGACCGACAACATTCTGTGCAGGTGGATCAGTAACTTTAACTGCTTCAGCAGGTAGCTCATACTTGTGGTCGAACGGTGCAACTACCGCTTCCATCAACGTAACAACTGCTGGCACATATTCAGTACAAGTAACGAATGCAGCAGGATGTCAATCGGCAGCGTCAGCTGGGACTACTGTTACTGTGAATGCATTGCCAACAACACCAACAATTACGGCTGGTGGACCGACAACATTCTGTGCAGGTGGATCAGTAACTTTAACTGCTTCAGCAGGTAGCTCATACTTGTGGTCGAACGGTGCAACTACCGCTTCCATCAACGTAACAACTGCTGGCACATATTCAGTACAAGTAACGAATGCAGCAGGATGTCAATCGGCAGCGTCAGCTGGGACTACTGTTACTGTGAATGCATTGCCAACAACACCAACAATTACGGCTGGTGGACCGACAACATTCTGTGCAGGTGGATCAGTAACACTTTCTGCTCCAACATCTACATCTTACTTGTGGTCTAATGGAGCAACAACGCAATCTATAACTGTGACAACTGCTGGTTCTTATACGGTTCAAGTTGGAAACGCTTCAGGATGTCTAAGTGCGTCAAGTACGGCTACAACTGTAACGGTCAATGCACTTCCTGCTGTACCAACCATTACTGCTGGTGGTCCAACAACATTCTGTTCTGGTGGTTCAGTTACGTTATCTGCTCCAGCTTCCACTTCATACTTATGGTCAAACGGAGCTACAACTCAAACTATTACGGTAACGACTACTGGATCATATACAGTTACAGTTTCAAATGCTGCGGGTTGTACTAGAACCTCCGCTGCGACGTCTATTACAGTTAACCCAGCGCCTGCTACACCAACGATTACGGCAGGCGGTCCAACGACTTTCTGTACACCTGGTTCAGTAACGTTAACTTCGTCTTCGGCAACGGGTAATACTTGGTCTAATGGAGCCACAACCCAATCTATCACAGTATCTGCATCTGGTTCTTACACTGTTACTGTGACTAGTGCTGGCTGTTCTTCCACTTCAACAGCTACGGTAGTTACAGCCACAGCAACTCCTGCAACACCAACAATTACAGCAGGTGGACCAACTACTTTCTGTAATGGAAATACGGTAACATTAACTTCGTCTGCCACTTCAGGTAATACATGGTCAACAGGTGCTACAACTCAAAGTATCACGGTTTCAACGGCAGGTACTTATACTGTTACTGTTGGAGCTGCTGGATGTAGTGCAACTTCTACTGGGACTACGGTTACTGTGAATGCATTGCCAACTACGCCAACCATTACGGCTGGTGGACCGACAACATTCTGTGCAGGTGGATCAGTAACACTTTCTGCTCCAACATCTACATCTTACTTGTGGTCTAATGGAGCAACAACGCAATCTATAACTGTGACAACTGCTGGTTCTTATACGGTTCAAGTTGGAAACGCTTCAGGATGTCTAAGTGCGTCAAGTACGGCTACAACTGTAACGGTCAATGCACTTCCTGCTGTACCAACCATTACTGCTGGTGGTCCAACAACATTCTGTTCTGGTGGTTCAGTTACGTTATCTGC
>VFQT010000370.1_pt1 | contig 67781 bp, 65 predicted proteins | sample 3512381 | NCBI WGS metagenome assembly VFQT01 (sample SAMN10412376, study PRJNA504923) | tailings metagenome | isolation source: Relicate 2 Philex TSF3 active mining site | place: Philippines: Tuba, Benguet | collected 2017-08-29
TTTATGACGTTTGAATTCCTCTGATTATCTGGATCTGCTGATAGATGATACAGCCGACGCACAAGGCTATCGTTGCTTCTAAAGTGGCAAGGACTAACAGTAGAAGTGATAAGGCATAAGCAATTGCATGTAAATCCAATAAATGCAAGCTTAGTATCAAGGCAGAAAATAAAAAGCCTAATAGGGCGGCGAATCGCTTAGGCGCAACATCAGTGGGTTTTGGCGTTCCGGGAAGGAAACGAACGATTCGACAAGCTATCCAACGGAAGGCACTTCCTTTTCCCGCAAAGAATGCACGAAAAGTGAAATCCAGTAGTAAAATAGCGACCGGAAAGAATGGAGAGACTAGAGATAAACTGATCATAACCACTACTTGTGCCGCAATTACACGCGCTACACGCTCATCCATTTTTGTTCCGGAAACCGGGCAAGACGCCCCATTAAGTTGATCTGCTGTTGACATAAACTATAAAATCTATCAAATAAGTAGGACAAATGTATACATTTTATGAATACGTACAAGAAACACCTAAAATATTTACATTTACAGCATGATAGCTCCGGGGTCGAAAGGATGGATAGCCAAATATTTTCAGCTGGTTACGGCCGGTGAAATAGTTTTGGATGCAAGTAAACCTGGTGATCTTACCCGAGCACAATTCAATCACCACTTTTTAGCTTCCAGTGGGATCGTTTTTGGCTATCCAAGTCGGCTACTTTTTGGACTTCAATTGGATCGCACTAAGTGGACCCAGGATGAGCAATTAACTGTTTTGCTTTTCGAATCATTGATCTTTACGCACCGAAATTTTACCGGTAACGAGAAGTGGAATGAAGCCCAATTCTTGGAAGATGCAGAATTGTTCTACAAAAAACACCGCGTTCAGTCCTTGAGTTCGCTTCTTGGTTATTTATTCAAGGAAGGCAAAAGCGAAAAGTTAGAACGTATTTTAGCCAAGCGTTGCGACATTCAGCGGCAATTGGGAAGCACGAAATCCTGGGTTGGTTATTTCGATAATGCCTTCATATATTTAGATGTACTTTTGTTTGAGGCATTTCTTCGCAACAATAAAAAACAGCCTTTCGATTATCAGTCTCTTGCGTTAATCGCTTTGGCCATCATTGCCATGTCTGCTTATTCCGATGGTCAGATAGAGGAGAGTGAAAAAGCCTTATTCGAAACTTTTTTGATCTCTGCTGATCTGGATGGAGACGAGCGCGAATTAGCTCGTTTGCGTTTCAAACAAGGAATTTCTTTGAACGAGTTGGAATCTGAGATGATTGATTCTTGGAATTTTAAACGCTACTTGTTGGACTTGTCCGCATTGACCATATTTGCGAATCACGAGGCGATCACCGAAGAAAAGTCTTTTTTGGAAGAATTACGGGTTTGGTTGAACTTGGAGCCTGTTGATCTGGATGAGGCGATAATGGTTGCACAACAATTCGTTCTGGAAAACCATCATCGCGTGTCTTACTTGAAAGATGACAGCGCTGTTGAAGCCATGATGACCAATGTATCCAAGCGTTGGATCAAGGTTTTGGGTCGCAACAAAGACAAATTAGCCACAGAATTAAAGCAAAGTAAGGAGTTGGTTGCGCTCATTCGCAAATCTACCTCTGAAGAATTGTCGAAAGAGGAAAAAGAAAAGGTCAAAACCCAGTTTATGGATATTGTAAAGTCCATGCCGGCTTTGGCAATCTTTTTACTTCCTGGGGGGGCATTGTTATTGCCAATTGTATTAAAGATCATCCCAGATCTGGTGCCATCTGCTTTCCGTGACAATGAAATTGAGGATGGAAAGAAGTAACTGGAACAGCAAGTCCATTTCTCACTTCAAAGGATTTCACGCTCTGCGTTTCTTTGCCGCTTTAATGGTGGTATTTCACCATGCGGAGTCTTTACGAAAGGATCACGGTCTGGAACACCTCAAAGCTTTCAGTTTCTTCAACAATGGAACAACGGCAGTCACATTCTTTTTCGTATTGAGCGGTTTTCTGATCACTTACTTGTTGGAAAAAGAATTTCGAGAACGTGGAAAGATTGCAATTGGCTGGTTTTATTGGAAACGCGTTGTACGCATTTGGCCACTCTATTTTCTACTACTGATCATCGGACTGGGCATTCAACCCGCACTACTCCAAGCATTTGGGTTACCCTATGAAATGCCCTATAGTTTCGGTGATTCCTGGTATTTTTTCCTGCTTTTTGTCCCGGGTTTGGTGACCTACTATTTTGGTAATCATTTGTTGGAGCCGCTTTGGTCTATTGGTGTTGAAGAGGTGTTTTACGTGCTTTGGGCACCGATCTATCGTTTTTTAAGACGTTTTTTGGTTGTGATTATTATCGGGATCGTTTTGTTCAAACTGGTTGTTTTGTTTTGGATCGATAGTGGAAAATTACAAGGAGTGTGGGCTTTTTTGTGGCGAACGCATCAATTTGAGTCAATGGCCTTGGGTGGTGGAGCTGCTCTTATTTATTATCATTTCGGAAATCGCTTTCAGCCGCGACGCATGCGGCAAATTGGCGTTCTCGCATTCGTTTTGTTCATATCGATCTTTTTAACCAACCAGCTGAATTGGTCCCCAACCTTATACAATTATCTTTTTGATTGGCCTTTGTTTAAGAGCCTTTGTTTTGCTCTGCTCTTGCTGTGTTTGAATTTTATGCCTCCATTTCAAAACGTGCTATCCAATAAGATCTGTGAGTGGGGTGGGAGCATTTCTTATGGAATTTACATGTTACATTTGGCTGTATTAACCGGAACAATCGAAGTTGCGAAAGCATGGAGCACATCGCTGCCGTTTTTGCTGGATGAGTTGTTTTTTTACGCCTTGACGATCGGATTGACGTTACTTTGTGCTCAGATTTCGAATAAAACGATCGAGAAATTCTTTTTGCGTTTTCGATCGCGTTTTCAACCGCACGACTGATCCACTTTTAGGATAATCTCCATGGCCGTTTTGGCACCATCTTCCCACGAAAACTGAAGCGCGCGTTCAGCACTTTTTTGAACGAATTTTTCGTAGGTTTCACTGTTAGTCGTCAGGGTGATCATTGCATTTCGCACCTCTGAAACGTCAAAAGGATCCACCAAGATTCCGGCATCTTCAACAACCTCCGGTAAACTCGTTTTATTTCCTGAAATAATCGGTAAGTGGCATTTCATTGCCTCAACAAGAGGAATTCCAAACCCTTCGAAATAGGGGATGTAAACCAGCGAAAAAGCCGCGCCCATCAACTGGGTCAATTCGTTTAGTGGGACGTGTCCGGTGAAATGTATGCGCTGCTTTAACTGCTTCAGTTCCGGGTAATCTTCTTGAACTTGTTTCCACATAGCGGAACCAACAATTACCAAGTCGTGCGTTTCATTGGATTGCGCAAATTCCGCAAAGGCTCGCAAAAGGGTTTTTAAGTTCTTTCGAGGATGTAAGGAACCAACAAAAATAAAATAAGGTCGGCCCGAAGTATGGGTTTGTCTTACGGCCATTTTTTCTACATCACTAAGCGGATGATAGGCATCTGACGCACCATTCCAGGCTACACTGATCTTTGATTCAGGAATGCCGTAGGTTTCCATGATATCATGCTTCGAATAATGAGAAACCGTCAGAATGTGTGCCGCTTTTTTCGCAAATTTTGGAAAATATTGGCGAAGATACCATCGTGGTAGCGCAGGAATATCAGTTGGGTGATGCTCAAAATTTAAGTCGTGTATCACGGCAATTTGAGGGACGTTTGTACGCAGCGACAAATAGCCGTCCGGTGAAAAGAACACATCAATTTGATGTTTTTTCAATGCCCGGGTGATCGACCAGTTGAAATACCAGATGAATAAAAACGGATGTCGGGCTGGCGGGTTCAGAACCACCGTTTTTACATTTGGTCCAAACACAAATTTGGTATCAAAAGGACGGTCAAAGAAAAAAACGAATTCGTGTTCCGGATGATTCTCCACCATGCGCCTCACGATTTCATAGGTATACCAACCAAACCCCTCCATTTTATGAGGAAGCAGAAAACGTGTATTGACACCAATTCGCATGGAACGAAAGTACAATTTTCTTCCCTTCTTTTTCTTCTTGCTAACTCGAATAGCATTAAGTGACCGACATCTTGTAATCCTAAAACCACCTTATCCACTCAAAGTTCCAAGATTAACCGACATTTCAGGTCTTAGATTTACAACTTTTTCTAACTTCGCAACATCTTCTTAAAGATGAAGAATTCGATCAAGTACATATTGCAAAGAATACTGGGACTTCAAACTTATCTCTATGTGTTTGCGTTGTACAAAATCCGAACCTTGAGAAGTGACAAAAAAGAGAATGATTTCTTTGCTTTTTTATCGCTTTTGAAAGATGGTCGTGGCGACGTATTGGACATAGGTGCCAATTTAGGAGTGATGACCGTGCATTTAGCTAAATCACTTCCGAACACAACGATCCACGCCTTTGAACCGATGCCTGCGAATGTTTCCATTCTGAAACGAATTATCGCAAAATTCAATTTGAAAAGTACGAAGATACATGAAATTGCTGTTGGTGATGAAACCGGAAAGGCTAAAATGATTCTTCCGTTGAATAAGAATACCGTGATGCAGGGTTTGAGCCATATCAAACACGAAACGATCACCGAATGGAATGAGGGAAAGGAGGTTGAAGTTGCTTTAGACAAACTTGACAACTTGATCAACGGACAGCCGATTCAAGGTATCAAGATCGACGTAGAGAATTTTGAGTACTTTGCTTTGAAAGGAGCTCAGCGTATCTTGGAAGCACATCATCCGGTTATCTACGCCGAATTGTGGGACAACGAAAATCGCGCAAATTGTTTTGATTTCTTGAAAGGATTGAATTACAAAGTATTCGTCAATGATGAAAAGGGTTTAACTCCATTCGATCCGAACAAACACCACACACAGAATTTTATTTTTCTTGCGCAATAGCCCACCATGCAGAAACTGTTTTTAAAGGGACTGGGCATAACGTTGCTATTGAATTTGTTGGTAAAGCCGGCAACCATTTTCATGGTTGACATAAAAATGCAAAATGAATTGGGATCTCACCAATACGGGATTTTTCAAACAGTTTTGAACTTTACCTTTCTATTCTCCATGTTACTGGACATGGGAATCACCAATTTCATGACGCGCATGATCGCGCAGCACCCACACATGATTCACAAGTACAGTGATCGCTTATTTACACTGCGCAGCCTATTGATACTCTTTTACGTGCTTTGGACAGTCGTATTGTATTTTATCATTCAATTGCCGGCAGCTTGGTGGTGGATCTTGGCCTTATTGATCATGCATCAGGTAAGTATCATCACGGTAAATTATGTGCGGGCATACACCGGCGGGCTTTTGCGTTTTGGTTTGGACGCAGTTCTTTCTGTTGTAGAACGAAGCGTTTATTTTGTATTGGGTTGTCTACTGCTTTACACCCAATTTGTTAAACCGGTATCGCTGGAATGGTTCATAGGGATCTTTGTGACATCTTCTTCGCTTTCCTTGCTTACAGCAGCTTTCATTTATTTCAAACTGGTTTCTTTTCCCCGATTTAAATGGGACAAACGTTTTTTCATTTCGTTATTGAGACAGTCCTATCCGTACGCAATGCTCGTGATCTTAATGATGTTGTGCGTGCGCTTAGATGCTGTTTTCTTGGAAACGATTCATCCGCAAGGCACAAGACAGGTTGCTTACTATACGCAAAGTTTCCGCTTACTGGATGCATGTTGGATGTTTGCTGTGCTTTTTGGAAGTATCTTGTTACCTGTTTATTCGCGTGTTTTGAAGGAGAAATCATCCACCACAGGGATCATGACACATGCATTGAATTTGTTGTTGTCCGGCGGATTGATCATGATCGCCTTTACTGTTGGTCTTCGAGAAACGATTTTTGATGCATTGTACAAGGATGCCAATCACTTTGCCTATAATTCGTGGATCTTCCTGAGTATGACATTCATACCGATGTGTTTCACGATCGTGTTCGGAACCTTACTTACTGCCAACCAGTCGCTGCGAAAACTCAATCAAATTGCCTTGATCAGTTTGATTACGATGATCATTTTGAACCTGGTACTTATCCCGTTTTTGGGTGCCGTAGGAACCGGAATTGCAGCTTTCGTTTCTCAAGGTGTAATGGGTCTTTTACAGTACTTTGAAGTACGAAATCGCATGAAACATGATGTCGCACCGGGAACTTGGAATAAATTGATCCTCCTCATGTTTGCCTTGTGCGCAATATTAGCGGTTCAATTGTATTTCAACTTCAATCCGCTGTTGTTCATACTTACCTTGGGTATAGTTTGGGTTGTATTGGTGTTTGGATTGAAGATCATCGATGTGGTTCAGTTCATCGGATTATTGAAACAACCCAAAAAATAAGTTTCGGGGGAGTTCCATCAAATAGCTATATTCGCAAGGAATGAATTCTATTTTAGTAACGGGTGGTGCGGGATACATCGGTTCACATACAGTCGTTGAACTGGTGAAGGCCGGATATTCTCCAATAATTTTGGACAATTTTTCAAATTCTGATAAGCGCGTGCTTCGTGCTTTGAATGAATTATGCGGATATGAAGTGTCCTTTATTGAGGGTTCCTGTTCAGACAAAGCCTTATTGAATAAGATATTTCAAGAGCACAAAATTTCGGGGGTTATACATTTTGCTGCGTTTAAGGCGGTAGGTGAAAGTGTTCATGAGCCTTTGAAATATTACGAAAACAATGTGCAAGGAACCGTTATCTTATTGAATGCCATGCAAGAAGCGGGAGTGGATCGATTGATCTTTTCTTCGTCTTGTACAGTTTACGGAATCCCTGAAAAAGAAACCGTAGTATTTGAAACAACTCCTCTGGGAATTCCGAATTCACCGTACGGATGGACTAAATTCATGTGTGAAAAAATCATTGAGGATACTTGTAATGCTGGAAACATTGAAGCTGTATTATTGCGTTACTTCAATCCGGTAGGAGCTCATCCAAGTGGAAAAATAGGGGAATTACCGGTTGGGATCCCGAATAATATTTTGCCATACATGACTCAAACTGCCATTGGTTTACGGGAACATTTGACGGTTTTCGGAAATGATTACAATACCTCAGATGGAACCTGTATTCGTGATTACATACATGTTTGCGATCTTGCACGAGCACACGTAATGGCGCTAAAATTGGATCAGAACAACAAGGTAGAGCCAATAAATCTGGGAACCGGACGGGGAACTTCGGTACTCGAATTGATCCATGCTTTTGAGAAGGCAACGTCGAAGCCACTTCCTTTTGTGATAGGTCCAAGAAGAAGCGGTGATGTGCCTGCAATCGTAGCTGATGTAACTAAGGCGCAACGCGTTTTGGGCTGGCAAACCGAACTTACCATTGAACAAGCTATTACTGATGCGTGGAACTGGGAACAAAAACGGTGGAAAGATGAAGATTTGGCTTAGTTTCCTGATTTCGTGGGTTATGGGCAATTCTTTTGCACAATATGACGGCAAAGATTCTTTGATCGCTTCACGCTATCGGCCTGGAATCATGTGGTACAATACGGGATGGAGACCAGCAAAAGAAGGTAAACCAAGAAAATACGACCGACTGATTTTCGATTTGAATTATTCCCTTTGGGAACAGAAAGGAATTGTTCCAACTTCACCTAGGGGATCTATTGGTTGGTCAGCTCATACTATGTGGGATATACCTTTAAATGAAGGTAACGGCGTGGCTTTTGGCTGGGGTTTTTCCTATAAGCAGCAACGTGTTGGATTAAACACAATGTTGGTTCAGGATCAGGGAGGCTTGCATTATTTCCCGGATAGTTTACAGACTGGATATTCACGAGGAAGATTAACAAGTCATACAGTTCAAATTCCTTTGGAAATTCGCTTCCGCAATAAAAAATGGCGACAATTAAAATTGCACGTGGGGGCATCCATTGGTTATCGCTTTGCTAGTAACTCGGTTTATTATCAGGATGAACAGAAGATCAGATCACGAAATGTGCCCGATTCCAAGGGCTTAACTTATGCTGCACATGCGCGTTTCGGGATCCGAAATTGGGCATTTTTTGGCGAGTACACCATACCGTCTTTTTTTAGCAATAAGACCAGTGATCAGTGGCATCCGCTTACTTTCGGTATTTCGCTATCATTGTTCTGACAACCAAGTCAAATCAGCCCCATTTTTCTTTTCAACATTTTTAATTATTGCGCTGAAAAACTGGCGATTCTAACTACTTTTGCACCATGCGCAATTTGATTGCATTTTTCCGACGATTTCAGATTTTCTTGGTCTTTGCTTTGCTACAAATAGTGGCTCTGTGGACCTATGTCAGTTATTCGGAATTTGCCAAATTGCAGGCTTTGACAACAACAGGTGAGATTAACGGCCGCATCATGGCCGTTCGCAACGATGTTACGAAACACTTTGGGCTAGAAAATGAAAATCGAAAATTGACCTTAGAGAACAAGTGGTTGCGCGAGCGACTGAAAGAATCTAATTATCAATTACAGCGTGGGATCATTTCAATAGATGACACCACTTACAAGCAGCAATTTACTTTTATACCGGCTACGGTCATTAATAGCACTTTCGATAAACGAAATAACTACATGACCATTGACCTGGGTTCTGTTCACGGGATCAAGAAAGAAATGGGGGTAGTAACCTCAGATGGTATCGTTGGAAGAGTTCATACCGTTGGAAAACACTTTTCGTTAGTAAAAACCATACTTTCCAAAAACATCAATATTGATGTCATGTTGGAAAAACAAGGGGCCTTTGGATTGTTGAAATGGGATCAGAGCAGTCCAAGAACGGTTCAGGTCACTGGAATTTCAAACGACCTTTTTATAAAAAAATGGACCAAGGTTGTTACACGCGGAGAATCAGGAATTTTTCCAAGAGGGTACACGGTTGGTTACATCGCCAAATTGAAAACGATTGAGGGAAAACCATTGTGGGATATTCATGTGCGCACCGCTGTTGATTTTCGTACTATTCAAAAGGTGTACGTTGTGAAGGATTTGCTGCTTGAAGAAATTCAGGCAATTCAGCGATCAATACCAGTTGATAAAGAGGAAACAAACCTGAATTAAGCATGAACCAGATAGTCGCAAATAGTTTACGTTTTGTACTTTTCATCCTCTTCCAGGTATTGGTTTTGAACAACCTGGAAATTGGCGGGGGGATGTATCCTATGCTTTATCCCTTGTTTATTTTCATGTTGCCATTTCAGATCAGTACCGTGAGTCTGATGGTGATCGCTTTCTTTTTTGGTCTGTTCATCGACGCATTGTCAAACACCTTCGGATTACATGCCTCTGCTGCCGTAGTTTTTGCTTTCTGTCGCCCCTTATTGTTTAAAGTTTTTTCGCCACGTGATGGTTATGAAAATATCGAAACTGTTTCGATACATACCTTGGGGATCCGTTGGTTTGTATACAATTTCGGATTGCTTTTGCTGATCCATCATACTTGGTTTTTTCTGATCGAGGTATTCAAATGGAACGAATTCCTGCTCATTTTACGTAAATTGATCTTAAGTTGGCCGGTTTCATTGGGATTGGCATTATTAACGCAATTTATTTTCTTTCAGAAAAAAAAGGTTGATCGATGAATCTAGATGGACGCAAATACGTCATTTTGATTTTGTTCCTGCTTGTGGGATTGATCTACCTTTCCCGCTTGTTCTTCATGCAGGTTGTGGACGATCAATGGAAGCTTCGTGCTCAAGAAATTGCTGAAAAAAGAAAGGAGATCACACCACCTCGTGGGGTAATGTTCGATCGGAATGGTAAAAAAGTAGTTACCAACCGCAGCTATTACAACTTGATGATGCGGGAGGAAGATATCCGGGATTTTGATACGGTTGCTTTTGCCAAATTATTGGGATGGACACCAGAAAAAGTAAAGAACCGCTTTTATCAGATCAAGAAAGGCGAAGGTCGCTATTTCAATAAGAATACCGGGAAGTGGCAAGACAACTACCAAAAACAGCGCGCGTATCCTTTCATCAAAGAACTTACCATTGAAGAAATCACCAGGATCGCTCCGCATTTGGAGCAGTTCCCGGGATTCTTTGAAGACCTCACTTCGATGCGTTCTTACCCGTATGCAGGTGGTGCGAATATCTTTGGCTATTTAAATGAAGTTTCCCGAGAAGAGGTGGACGCGGATCCTTTTTATCGCGGTGGAGATTTGATCGGAAGAGCTGGTTTGGAGCGATTTTACGAGACAACACTTCGCGGTCAGAAAGGGATCAAATACGTAGTTACTTCGGCTATGAACAATGCCATTGAATCGTATGCCGGAGGAAAATACGACACCATGGCCAAACAAGGTCCACCTTTGACACTGGGATTGGATATTGAACTTCAAGTTTATGGAGAACAATTGATGCAAAACAAACGTGGTTGCATCGTTGCTATCGAACCGAAAACAGGCGAGATCCTTTGTATGGTTTCCGCGCCAAGTTTTGATCCTAATTTGATGGTGGGTAGAAAAAACATCAATGACAATTATGCAAAGTTGGTTCAGGATGAAGGCAAACCGCTTTATCCGCGACCCTTAGCTGCAGAGTACCCACCTGGATCTATTTTCAAATTGTTGCAGTCTTTGATCGCTTTGCAGGAGGGAACTATTAAACCTAGCTCCGGATTTCCGTGTACAAAAAGTATGGTGGGATGTCACAACCATCCGATGGCAACGGATCTGAGTAAGGCGGTACAATATTCATGCAATCCATACTATTACTACGTAATGCGTCGCACCATTCAGCAAGGCAAGAAGCGCAGTATGTTTGCAGATGCAGAGATCGGATTGAACAAGTGGGCCGAATACATGCACAATTTTGGTTTGGGGAGTAAATTTGAAACGGATATCACCGGATTGCGTGAAGGATTGATACCTGATGCGGCGTATTACGACAAGTGGTACGGACACCATACCTGGGCTTTTTCTACGATCCGCTCGATTGCAATTGGTCAGGGAGAGGTGAAAACCACACCTTTACAAATGGCCAATATTGCTGCTCTGATTGCCAATCGCGGGTGGTACTACACGCCACATTTTGTTCGAAAAATTGGAGATGGTGGACCCCTACCCGAATTCAAAAAGAAACATTTGACGAACATTGATGCTGTTCATTTTGAGCCGGTGATCGAAGGAATGCGTCGCGTAGTGAATGAAGATGGCGGAACTGGTAAGCGCGGATCGGTTCAAGGGATGATCGTTTGTGGTAAAACAGGAACAGCTCAGAACCCACATGGGGAGGATCACTCGGTTTTCGTGGCTTTCGCTCCTATGGACAATCCAAAGATTGCCATTGCAGTATTCATTGAAAATGCTGGTTTTGGGGGTGTATGGGCAGCTCCAACAGCGAGTTTGATGATCGAGAAATTCGTCAACCGTAAGGTGAAAGACAAAGAGAAGGAAGCTTATGTGAAGGCGGCCAATTTGTTAAACGTTCGCAAGAAACCTAGTAAGCACTGATGAGACGCGAAGATTCCCTGACCAAACACGTCGATTGGTGGCTATTCGGAATAGTCGTTATTATGCTTGTAATGGGTATTGCGAATGTCTATTCAGCGGCTTACGATCCGGATCATCCAAGTATCTTCGACTTTTCTCAAAAGTATGGAAAGCAGATTATGTGGGTGGGAATCTCCCTGTTTCTGGGGTTGGTTGTGTTCTTAATTGATTCCGATATCTACCGAAAATTCGCTATTCCGATATACTTATTCTGTTTCAGTTTATTGATCGTTGTTTTATTCATGCCCCCAATAAACGGAGCACGTGCTTGGCTTGGAATTGGTTCCATGGGTATACAGCCGGCTGAGTTCATGAAGATTGCAACGGCGATTGCCTTATCAAGCTATATCTCAAGTGTAAACGTTAAGCAACAGAACACACAAACAGTCCTCCTTGCATTAGCCATCGTGATGATCCCGATGGTCTTGATCCTCTTGCAACCAGATGCAGGAACATTTGTTGTTTTTACGTCTTTCTTTTTTGTGATGTACCGAGAGGGGATCACCTTCGATCCTTTGGTGTTGCGTTTCGTGAATAGTTTTCCGGGAGTACGTTTCAAAGAAACCTGGGTTGGAAGTCACTTTATCCCCATTTTGTTCTATGTGGTATTTATTTCGGTGATCACCCTTTTGATGAGCAAAAACCAGTACGAATTGACTTTTTTACCGGGCTTTATGATTCCAGGTTTTGTGGGTGTCCTTGCGGTAATTACAATCATTGCCATACTGGCTTATTTCGTTTTAAGATGGGTTTCTGCAAAACGCGACCGCAATCGTGTCCTCTTGGTAATTATTACTGGATGGTTGCTTTCGTGTATCGTTTCTACCACAGTGAACTTCTCATTTTCGGGATTAGCTCAGCATCAGAAGGACCGAATTGAGTTGGTACTTGGATTGCGCAAAGATGATGATGGGAAGGATTACAACCGCAACAGAGCTATGGCTGCCGTTGGATCTGGCGGAATGTTTGGAAAAGGTTACAAACAGGCTTCTGTGGCGAGTGTTCGATCCAATCACGTTCCTGAAAGTGAGACCGACTTCATTTTTTGTCCGCTTGCCGAAGAATGGGGCTTCATGGGAAGTTTAGCCATTGTGGTTCTTTTCATGTCCATGCTCGTGAGGATCGTGATTATAGCTGAGCGCCAACGGTCCACCTTCAATCGGGTCTACGCATATTCAGTTGCGATGATCGTCTTTTACCACTTTGCTGTGAATATCGGGATGAATATTGGATTAGCGCCGGTTATTGGAATTCCGTTGCCATTTTTCAGTTATGGCGGATCTTCTTTGATGTCTTTCTCCATGTTGCTGTTCATCCTACTTAAACTGGACAGTCAGCGAAGAGACGTGTTATTTTAAATAAAAAAAAGCGGGTTCCCCCGCCTTTCTTTATTTCTTCTTTTTCCATTCGAATCCATACTCTAATGAGAGAAGGTGTTCGCTGTAAGGATTTCCTGTATTGAATTTTCTTCCGTAATAATAGGTGATACCAAGGGAATTGGAACCGGGAAGATTGATATTCGCAGTAAGCCCTCCACGAAAACGATTGAATCGGTTACCAGTTGGCGAATTAGTAGTTGTGTAAAACCACTCAGCTGAAATCTCGGGTGTTACTTTCCAATCTTTTGGTTCATATGAAAAATAAGGTTTGAAACGATATGAAGGATCCAAATCTCCACCTCCGCCACCTGCTGAACCCAAGTTCATCTGATAGCGTAATCGTGTTCCTAATTTCATGTCTTCGATCTTGTGTCGGAAATCTAAATTGATATTCAAGCGATTTGAATTCATGTAATTTCCACGCTCATCATAAGAGGTGATCAAACGGTACTCGATGGAAGGTCTAAACCAATCCAAATGTTCACTTTTCACACTCAACTCTTGATAAAGCGTCCGCAATTGCCCCGTGTAACTCACGCGCAAATTGGAGCTGGCGCCAGCAACAATGTTTTTGGCAACCTCACGTTTCACACCGGCCGCAAACCAAAATTCACCCCGATCTTGACCGAAGGAACTAAAGCCAATGAAAACTGCGAAAAGAGTGACTAAGCGTCTCATTTAATGATTGTTAATGTTCCAACAGTAGCGTCTTCTTTCTTGCCGATCGTTACAGTTTGGCTAACTTTTTCAAACGTGTAATAATCGTCGTCATTATTTGAAACATTTGGACCAGTATGGAAGATCTCACTGTACGCAAAAACGGTGTAAGTCCCAGGCTGAAGGTATTCGAATTTGAAACTGCCGTCATAGCTTGCTTCAATTTTATCGTTATACATAGTGCCGTCACTTTCATTGCCATAAATGATGTAAACATCCTCTTTTGCTCCATCATAACTTACGGTTGATTGATATAGTCCATTGACATATAGTTTATGGTCAACGGCAACTTTACCAGAAATAGAGGATTTACCTCCTTCTCCTTCAACCTTTTTACACGCAACAAGTGCAAATACTGCCATAGAGGCAACCAGTAGTTTTTTCATCAGTCTATTCTTTATAAAGACAATATTAAGAGAAAATTAAGAACAGACGAAATTTGAAAGTGTTAGAAATTCAATCTTTTTCATTTTTTAAACTGAAAACCAAGTGCTTTCTTGCGGGGGTAGAAGGATTGTTCTTTTTTTTTTCGTAAAATTGGGATTCAGAAAACTGCTCTCCATGAAAAAAAGTTTACCTGTTTTGAAAATATTTTTGATTACTGCACTGTTTGCATTGAATTCGCAGCTAGGTAACGCGCAAATTTTCATTAACGAATATTCTTGTTCAAATGTAACAGGACCAACCGATGCCTACGGTGAACGCGAGGACTGGGTTGAATTGTTCAATGCTGGTTCAAGTAGTGTTGATTTGACCGGCTATTATCTTTCTGATAAATCCACCAACCTAACCAAGTGGCAAGTTCCCTCAGGATCAATTGCTGCCAATGGTTTTAAAATGGTTTATTGTTCCGGACGAAACACGGTAAATGGTTCTCAATACCATCCGAACTTCAGTTTGGTTCAAACAAAGAATGAATGGATCATACTGACGATGCCTGATGGTATTACGGTGGTTGACTCCATTAAAATTGTGCATCTTACAAAGAATGATCATTCCGTTGGAAGACAAACAAATGGTGCTGCAACATGGAAATTGTTCACAACACCTACTCCAAATGCTAACAATGCAGGTGCGGTGAATTTTTATACGGCAGCGCCGGTGTTCGGGCTATCTCCAGGATTCTACACAGGAAGCCAATCGGTAACAATTACTTGTCCTGATCCTGCGGCTACAATACGTTATACGACCGACGGTTCAGTTCCTACAACCACATCCACGCAATATACCGCTCCGGTTGCCATCAATGCAACAACAGTATTACGCGCGAAAGCTTTCGGTACTGATCCTAGCAGTTTTACAACATCAGGAACATTTTTCATTAACGTGGACCATTCTGTTCCTGTAATTTCAGTTGCCGGAGCAGGAAGTCAATCTGTTGCATCACTTTTAAATGGAAATAGCAGCATTACTCCTCAAGGGTTCTTTGAAATGTGGGAAGCTGATAATTCATTTGTGGATCGTGGTGAAGGAGAGTTTAACAAACACGGAAATGACTCATGGGCATATGACCAACGTGGTTTTGACTTTATCATGAAAGATCAGTTTGGTTATGATCATGAGATCGATCATCAGATTTTTCCTGAGACACCAAGAGATCAGTTCCAGCGAGTTATCTTGAAGCCCGGCGCATCAGATAATTATCCATTCGAAACAGGAGGCGCACATATCAGGGATGCGTTTGTGCATACACTTTCTCAAAAGGCTAATTTGAAACTAGATGAACGTACATGGAAAGCGTGTGTTGTTTATGTGAATGGCCAATACTGGGGTGTTTACGAGATCCGTGAAAAAGTGGATGATGCAGACTTTACTGATTATTACGCAAATCAGGATAAATTCAATCTGCAATACTTGAAGACTTGGGGTGCAACTTGGTCAGAGTACGGAGGCGCTCAGTCTCAAACAGATTGGAATGCACTACGTAATTACATTGCTACGAATAACATGGGCAATGCGACGAATTTCAACTATGTCGACAGCTTATTGAACTGGGAATCACTTGTAGATTACTTTGTGATCAATTCCTACATCGTAAATCAAGATTGGTTGAACTGGAACACTTCATGGTGGCGCGGTTTAAATCCTTCAGGTGACAAGAAAAAATGGCGTTATGCGTTATGGGACATGGACGCATGTTTTGGCCATTACATCAACTATACCGGAATTCCTGATCCATCGGCGAATGCTGATCCATGTAATGTGGAAAACCTTCCCAATCCAGGTGGTCAAGGTCACACAGATATCTTGGAGAAATTGATCAACGAAAACCCAATCGTTGAACAATATTACATTACGCGTTATGTTGATTTGGTGAATACGTATTTTTCATGCACATACATGAATTACTTACTTGATTCCATGCTCAACATCATTACACCTGAAATGCCTGCTCACGTAGCACGTTGGGGGGGATCCATGGCGGGATGGCAAAATAATGTTCAAGATATGCGCGATTTCATGAATGCGCGATGTGTTGCTTTGAATCAAGGTATGATCGATTGCTACAGTTTGTCTGGACCATTTAGTTTTACTGTTGACGTTTCTCCAGTTGGTGCCGGTGAAGTAAAAGTTAATTCCATTTGGGCTCCAACATATCCTTGGTCAACAAATTATTTTGGTGGAATTAATACCAACCTGATCGCAAGAGGGTTCCCTGGATACACCTTTGATCACTGGGAATTCACTGCAAACACGCTTGTAAATGCGATTACGGAAGATACCAATGCCATGGATGTATTGGCGCCGGTGACTGTAACAGCAGTATTTATTGTAGATAATCCAGATGCAGATGGAGATGGTTGTTTGAATGTGGATGAAATTACAGCGGGTACCGATCCTAATAATCCAGATACAGATGGTGACGGTGAAAACGACTGTGCTGAAATTGGTGCAGATCCAACAAACCCTCTAGATACAGATGGTGACGGAACGATCGACGCATTAGAGTCTTCCATTTTGGATGTAGATGGTGATGGTGTGAACGATGAGTTGGATCCTGCAAACACAGATCCTTGTATTCCAAACCCGAACGCTGGTCCTTGTGATCAGGATGGTGATGGATTGACCAATACGGAAGAAGCAGCCGAGGGAACAAATCCTACAAATCCGGATACAGATGGTGATGGTATCAATGATGGTGATGAAGTAACCAATGGAACGAATCCCTTAGATGTATGTGATCCGCCAAATGCCTTGCCACAATGTAATATTGATACAGATGGCGATGGGCTTTTAGATGGTACGGAAGTAACAATTGGTACAGACCCTAACGATCCGGACACGGATGGTGATGGTATCAATGATGGAGATGAGGTTACGAATGGAACAAATCCGTTAGATGCTTGTGATCCAAATCCTGTAGGAGATAACTGTTTCTTAGGATTCCACATGCCGACGGCATTCTCGCCGAATGTTAATGGAGTCAATGAAACATTTGGACCACGTGTAGGAAAAGATGTTCAATCATTTACCTACTATATTTATGATAGATGGGGTAATCGTATGTTCATGTCGAGCAGTGTTACAGTTCGATGGGACGGAATGTTCAATGGGAAATTGGTAAATACAGGAGCTTATGCGTTCATGGCCGAAGTGGTTTACACAGACGGACGTAAGGAAACGATCTCGGGTAATGTAACAGTAATTCGTTAACTTATGTTGAAGAAGAAGATCATCAGTTCTTTGGCATTGACGATAGTTGCTGCCAGCAGTATTGCCCAAGATTTGCATTTCACGCAGATTATGCAATCTCCGAATTTATTGAATCCGGCGGCAGTTGGTGTATACGACGGTTGGGAGCGGGTTGCTTTACACCATCGCAGTCAATGGCTAGGAGGTAACACCATGTTTACGTCTTCTGGCTTAAATGTGGACGCGACTTTGAATAAGGACCAATTTAGACCAAGCGCTTATGTTGGGGTTGGTTTGCACTTCTACAATGATATCGGAGGAGATGCGCGTTTTGGTACACAAACAGGAGGATTGACTATTTCCGGGGTATTGCCTTTGGGAGGAGGAAGTCAGTTGTCTGCAGGTGTCCAAACGGCTTTTGGTAGTAAACGTGGCGACATGTCAAGATTGGTTTTTGATACGCAATGGGCGGGTTCAGCATATGATCCTAATTATGCAAATCAGGAAGATCCAGCTTTGAGTACATTTAGATACGCGAGTGCTTCCGCTGGTGTCATGTACCAATATGACGGAGGACAAAGTACGTTTGCCAGAAACAACGATACTAAAATTCAATTTGGTTTGGCTGCTTATCATATCAATCAACCTGAAATGAAGTTTCGTTCGGGTTCTTCTGAGAAATTGTATAGAAAGTACGTTGCCATGTTCAACTTCACAAATGACATACCTGGTTCACTTTGGTCAATGGAAGCAAAGGCAGCCCAATTCATTCAAGGAGGCCACTACGAGACTTTGGCAGGATTGATTATGAAGCGTCGTTTCAATGAAGGTTCTAAGCAAACGGGCTTCAAACGTGATGCTTCGATTGGTTTCGGATGTTACACGCGAATCAAAGATGCGATCATGCCGACCATACAAGTAGAATATCTTGGTTTTAAATTTGGTTTGTCTTATGACGCGACTCTATCAGCTTACAGACGCTCAGTTGGGGTGGGTAGTCTGGAACTTTCGCTTTCCTGGATGAACCAGAATCATGCGATTTTCAAAGGACGACGAAACAGATATTGATTTTAATCAGAAAAGAAAGCACCTGTTCAGGTGCTTTTTTCATTTTAATTCCGCTGAACTACAACGTTTTTCCATTTTAAAGCAGTACTTTTGCGCCCTCAAAAGAGGGCAATACAGCTAAAAATTGTACTGATTATGGCAGAGATGAAGAAAATTTCAGGAGCATTGATTTCCGTATTTTACAAAGATGGTTTGGAACCGATCGTGCGCAAATTGCACGAGTCAAACGTGACCATTTATTCAACGGGTGGAACACAATCTTTTATCGAAGGATTGGGAATTCCTGTGGTTCCTGTTGAATCGATGACGAATTATCCGGAGATCTTTGGAGGTCGTGTGAAAACGCTTCACCCTGCAATTTTTGGTGGAATCCTTCACAGAAGAAATTTACAAAGTGATTTGGATCAAGCGAAACAATTTGAGATCCCTGTGATCGATTTGGTAATTGTTGACCTTTATCCGTTTGAAGAAACCGTAGCTTCTGGCGCAGATCATCAATCGATCATTGAAAAGATCGATATAGGTGGTATCTCATTGATCCGCGCAGGTGCTAAGAATTACAACGATGTGGTGATCATCCCAAGTGTTCATCAATATGCCCCGTTCTTGGAAATTTTGAACGAACAAGGAGCTCAAACCACGCTTGCTCAACGTAAATCATTTGCACGAGATGCATTTATGGTTTCCTCTCATTACGACACGCATATTTTCAATTACTTCAACCAGGAAGATGAATTGCCTGTTTTCAAACAAAGCATTTTGCAAAGTCAATCGCTTCGTTACGGGGAGAATCCACACCAACGAGGATGGTTCCACGGTGATTTCAACGCTATGTTTGATCAATTGCACGGGAAGGAATTGTCCTATAATAACTTGTTAGATGTAGATGCGGCTGTTCAGTTAATGGCTGATTTTAAGAATGACGATCCTACCTTTGCAATTTTGAAACACAACAATGCTTGTGGATTAGCAACACGCTCAACGTTGGAGCAAGCTTATGCCGATGCGTTGGCGGGTGATCCAACTTCTGCTTTTGGAGGGATCTTGATCGCAAACCGACCTATTGACTTAGCTACTGCAACCTTGGTAAACGATCTTTTCTGTGAAGTAGTTGTAGCTCCGGCCTTTGATACAGATGCACTTGAATTATTGAAGTCAAAGAAAAATAGAATTCTTTTGGTTCAGAAAGAAGTTCAAATGCCGAACCGTCAATTCCGTACATTATTGAACGGTGTACTGGAACAAGACAAAGATGCCATTAGTGAAACAGAAGCCAATTTTGAACCGAGAACTGTGAAAGTGCCAACGGAACAAGAAAAACGAGATCTTGTTTTTGCAAACAAATTGGTAAAACACACTAAGTCGAATACTATCGTACTTGCGAAGAATGGTCAGTTGATCGCGAGCGGTACAGGTCAAACCTCTCGAGTAGATGCTTTGCGTCAAGCGATTGAGAAGGCAAAATCCTTCGGTTTTGATCTGAATGGAGCAGTTATGGCATCAGATGCATTCTTTCCGTTCCCGGATTGTGTAGAGATTGCACATTTGGCAGGAATTACTGCAGTTGTGCAGCCAGGGGGATCTATCAAAGATGAATTGTCCATAGATTATTGTAATGCTCATGGAGTAGCAATGGTATTTACAGGAAATCGACACTTCAAACACTAAATAGAATTAGAACAGAAGCTCTTCAAAACGAAGAGCTTTTTTTTACTTTACACATGTCAATTCATCTTCTTATTTAGAATTATTTCCATTTATTTCAACTACCTTTGTAACCATTTTCGAAGAATTACGAAAAAGGACACGTTAACAACGCAAACGAAGCGCATTCAATGGGATTGTTTAATTTTCTTACGCAAGAGATTGCTATCGACTTAGGTACTGCAAACACGTTGATCATCATGAATGATAAGGTGGTTGTAGACGAGCCGTCTATTGTGGCAAAAGACATTCAAACGGGCAAGGTTGTAGCAATCGGTAAAAAAGCCCAACAGATGCACGGTAAAACGCACAAGCTGATTGAAACGGTTCGTCCGTTGAAAGATGGTGTGATCGCGGATTTCCAAAGTGCAGAACAAATGATTCGGGGATTCATTAAAATGATCAATCCGGGTCGTCGTATGTTCAACCCAACGCTGCGTATGGTGATTTGTATCCCATCAGGTATCACGGAAGTTGAAAAGCGTGCAGTTCGCGACTCGGCGGAGCATGCTGGAGCAAAAGAAGTGTATTTGATCCACGAGCCTATGGCTGCGGCTATCGGTATTGGAATCGACGTAGAGGAGCCAATGGGTAACATGATCATTGATATCGGTGGTGGTACATCTGAAATTGCTGTCATTGCTTTAGGAGGAATTGTGTGTGATAAGTCGATCCGTATTGCAGGAGATGACTTTACATCAGATATTGAAGAATACATGCGTCGCCAGCACAACATCTTGGTTGGTGAGCGTACAGCTGAACAGATCAAGATTGAAGTTGGCGCTGCATTGCCAGAATTAGACAACCCACCACCAGATTTCGCTGTTCGCGGTCGAGATTTGATGACAGGTATTCCGAAAGAAATCGTAATCACTTATTCAGAAGTGGCGCATGCTTTAGATAAGACTATATCGAAAATCGAAGAAGCGATCTTATCTGCGCTGGAGCAAACACCGCCAGAACTTTCTGCCGATATCTACAAAACAGGTATCTATTTAGCGGGAGGTGGTTCCATGCTTCGTGGTTTGGATAAACGTATCAATGAGAAAACAAAATTACCGGTGCATATTGCTGAGGATCCACTTCGAGCAGTTGCCCGTGGAACAAGTATCGCATTAAAGAACTTGGATCGTTTCCAGTTCTTGATCAGAGACTAATAAATGAAACCGCTTTATGGCGGTTTTTTTATGATATTCAATTCAAAAAGCGGACTTTCTCACATGCGTAATCTTCTGTTAATATGCTTGTTGTCATGCAACATTTCTTGTTTGGCACAAACTCTGCCCGAACCAGTTTTGCCTGATTGGAACATCCATCTTCGGGGAAAGTATCTCATTGGTGGTTTATTGGAGGATCTTTATTGGAGGGGTTACAATTATGGCATTTCTTTTCAATGGAAACGACACCTGATTGGAATTGATGGTGCGGTATACAGACAGACCAATGAGCGAGACAATGATTTTGATGAGGCTCAATATCGCGAGATCAATCGGCGAACTTCCATTTATTTAGATTACAGTTTTCGTTTGTTTTATAACGACTATACCGAATACTATATTCAAGTGTATTCACGTGTTCACGGGAACACCTGGTTCTGGCGTGAGCGGATATCGGAAGATTATTCCCCTTCCAATCCGAAATACTTTGAAGAAAGAGCTCGTGGACATTTCACGGATTTTGGAGGTGGATTAGGTGTGCGTTTTCACCCGAAACCACACTTTGGCATTGATGTGAATTTGAACATGGCATACCGTTCCTGGATCAATGAAAGTATTCGTTTCGATGAGGATATGTGGATCACCAACGAGGCTAAGGTGAAAAATTGGATCCCAATGCTTCGAGCTACATTGTACTTCTCATTGAATCACACTTTTTGAAACATTTTTTTTGTTGAAACAAAAACCATAATTTAACAACCAGAACTACACCTTATTGAAGGTCAAAGACTCGGAAAATTCATCCGCATGAAGATTGGTTTTCTTGCAATAATTTTTTGCACCGCCATGTTTACATTAAATGCACAGGCGTTGAATGCTTTTTTCCTGATTCATCACACTAGTGGTTGTGATAATGCAAGCGGAGTGGTTTCAATTCATGCAACTGGAGGAAATGGAAATTACACCTATTTATGGTCAAACGGGTCTACGATTGATACAGCCTATAATTTAGGTGCCGGATCTCATTCTGTTACTGTTTACAGCGGACCAGACTCTGTTGTAAAAACAATTCAGTTAGAAGCTTTTGGTGTAGAGCAAGTGATAAGTCAAAACGCGTGCAATGGTGGATTTGGCACTATATATTTGGACAATATTACAGCTACCTTTCCCATACAAATACAATGGTTTGAAAACAACATACCACTAAATGAATCAGCACCATATATAGACTCATTATCAGTAGGTAATTACCATTTTGAACTAACAGATGCCGAAGGATGTGTCGATTCGGGCTCGGTAGCCATCCAGGCTTCTTCTCCAGTTATGGAAGTCTTTTTATCAGATTCTACTTTATGCTGGTATGGCACGTCGCAAGTTTGGTTTACTCCGGGATTCACCTTGTTGGATGGATGGGGAAATGAATACAATTCAACAGTTGATACCTTTGTTTATTTTAATAATATGGCATCTAGTGGAATTCCTGAGTACGGGTTCGATTCCCTGGGTTGTGAGGCAAGTGTTAGTGTTATGTCGACCTTTGTTTATTTGCAAGGACATCCAGACCCGATTCCAATTTATCTTGTTGATGACACCTTAAGCTTGAGTATAGTTCCAAATCTTCAGCCGGATCCGAATTATACATACAATTGGAGTTATCAAGGCACCCAACTTGCGAGCACCTCTTATTCTTATCTCGAGATCGATTCGAATGGCTTTTATTCCGTTACAGCAACCAATGTTTACGGTTGTGTTTGGTCAGGAACAAAACAAGTAAACTTGCTGAATTTGGATCATTTCAACGTTTCAGAAATTAAAGCGTTCCCGAATCCAAGTGGGGTGTGCGATTATTGGATTGTAGAGTGGGGTGATGAGTCATTAAATAATGTACCTTTTGTTCTATTTGATCCATATGGTAAGATCATTCAACATGGGGTAACAAATAATAAAAGCTTGAAGATTGAAGTACCGGCATCTACAGGTGTGTACCAACTTTCCATTGGAGGAAAATGGCTTCGATTAATATCCGGGTTTTAATAGTCGTAAATTTTCATTGAGGCCCAATTTTAAGTAGCCAACGCTTAGTAAATTTTTGGATTTTATTATCAAACAGCCAAGTCATGCCCCAAGCTAACAATATACAAAAAGGCAGGGCAATGAAATAGGTTGCAAGCCATAGCGGAACTCCAAGCTTTTGCATATTTGGAATGATGAAATCAATCGATACATATTGATGTATCAGATACAGCGAATAGGAAATTTTACCAAAAAACAAGGTGGTTGGATTTACGATCCATTTGAGTTTGTTGAAGATCAAAAGTAAAAAGACACCAAAATAACAAGCCAATATTCCTTTGTAAGCTGCTAAGGATACAAATCCGATACATCTTCCGGTTCTTGTAACCATTAAGCATTGCATTAAATAAAGTCCAATGATTAATACTATTCCAATCCAAAGGTTGATACTTTTTTTAGACATCAGGAATAAGGTCATTCCTGCGGTAAAAAGTGATATGAATTTAGCCGTAGGAAAATACGTGAAGTAATGAGTGGTTAAAGGATGCCCCCAAAATTTTGCTCAATTACGAAGCTCACCACGCTTACAGCAACGCTTACAGGCAAAAGCCATTCTATTTTTTTAATAATAAGAAAGCAAGTAACATATAAGTAAAAAACCAATTCAAGTACTAATGTCCAATACGGCCCGTCAAGATCTATAACATGAACAAATGATTGAAACATGCTCAGATTCCAAAAGACAACATTCCAAAAAGGTTCACCTGATGCACCATTAATAACGTAAATTTGAATGCACATCAGGGAGAAAGTAAAAAGCACAGCGAACCAATAATTCGGATAAAGCCTTGTACTTCTGCTAACCAGGAATTTATAAGCACTCGTTTGAAGATTGGCACTTTGGAAAATTACAAAGCCACTTATTAAGAAGAAGAGATCTACGCCGGTAACACCGATACGGGTGATGGCAGGAGCATAAGGATCCAACATGTTATAATGAAAGATAACAACCATTAGGGCTGCAATGCCTCTGAGGGCATCCAACTCATAAATGCGTGAATTGTTAATGCTCATTAATCCGGATTCAGTGAGTTCCTTGCGTTGAAGCTATCAAGCTTGCGATATTAGTGGTAAATAGTTTTACCGCAATTGCCAGCAAAATGATCCCAAACACTTTTTTCAAGATGGCAATTCCACCTTCGCCCAAGAAATTTTCGATTCGTTTCGTAAGTCGTAGCACTATGTAAACGATTAAGACATTCAATAAAATGGCTAAAACGATGTTGATATTTTGAAATTCAGCGCGGAGCGAAACCAAAGTTGTCATGGTTCCTGCACCAGCAATGATGGGAAAGGCGAGTGGTACAACCGATGCCGTTTTACCAGAAACGGAGTCGCGAAACAAGCGCACCCCCAGGATCATCTCCAAGCTCATGGCAAATAGTATAAGTGAACCAGCAACAGCGAAAGATTTCACATCCACTCCGAAAAGTCGAAGAATTGACTCCCCTAAGATGAGAAATCCAATCATGATACCCAATGAAACCACGCTGGTGCGTATGGGATGAATATCACCTGCTTGCTCTTTGATCTTGATGATCATTGGCACGGACCCAACAATATCAATAACCGCGAAAAGAACGGTAGAGGTTTTGAATAGTTCTGACAGATCGAATCCTTTGAAAAAATCCCACATAATCAGCTATTTAAAATAGTTCGTTCAACAATATTAGGAAAATGTTCTTGTTCTAAGGCATGGATTTTAGATGCGATGGACTCTGGTGCTTCGTGGGCTACAACATCCACTTGGAATTGTGCAAGTATTCTGCCTTTATCAAATTCTTCATTAACGAGGTGAATGGTAATGCCTGTCACTTTTTCTCCAGCTTCTGAAACCGCACGATGGACATGCATTCCGTACATTCCTTTGCCTCCAAATTTTGGGAGCAGAGAAGGATGGATGTTGATTATGCGATTGGAAAAATGTTGAATAACAAGCTCTGGAACTTTGCGCAGGAATCCAGCCAAAACGATCCACTCAATGTCGTATTTTTTTAATTCAACGAGTAGTGCATCCCCTTGCTCTATTTGTTCGTTGCTCAACAAAACAACAGGGATATTAAGGTTCTTTGCTTTGAGAACAACCGGCGCGTCCGATTTATTGCAGACCAATAAGGTCACATCGATATATTTATTCTCTGAAAAATAGTGGAAGAGATTTTCGGCATTTGAACCGTTTCCGGATGCAAAAACAGCAACAGAGCACTTTTTCATGGGCCAAAGTTACGGAATCCAAATTACTTGTAAGTGCCGATTTTCGAACTATTCCTAACAAAAGCAGTTCGCTTAAAATTGAAGAAAGTGTCTATATATTTTGTTTTTAATGGATTTCCTGTTTTCTTTGCAAGCTGAAAAACCTTATAAACAAATTAGAGATGTCTGATATCAAGTCAAGAGTAGTATCTATTATTGTAGATAAATTAGGAGTTGAAGAGAGCGAAGTAACAAACGAAGCAAGCTTCACAAACGATCTAGGAGCTGATTCTTTGGATACAGTGGAATTGATCATGGAATTTGAGAAGGAATTCAACATTGCTATTCCAGACGATCAAGCAGAGAACATTCAAACAGTTGGTGACGCGGTTTCTTATATTGAGCAAAACGCGAACTAATTTAATTTTGCTGAAGCAAGCATTGTAGATTTAAATTCAACTTTATGGAGCTGAAGAGAGTTGTTGTAACTGGTTTAGGAGCCATTACTCCCATTGGAAATACTGTTGCCGAATATTGGGATGGTCTGATCAATGGTAAAAGTGGTGCTGCCCCGATCCAACAATACGATGCTTCAAAGTTCAAAACGCAATTTGCTTGTGAAGTAAAGAATTTCAACGTCGAGGATTTTATCGACAAGAAAGAAGCACGGAAATTAGATCAATTTTCACAATACGCCATGGTCTCTGCTACAGAGGCCATGGTTGATTCTCAACTGATGGAATCCAATCCGAATTTAGATCGTATTGGTGTAATCTGGGGTTCTGGAATCGGTGGATTGAAAACTTTCCAGGATGAAGCGCAAAATTTCTTTGCCGGGGATGGAACTCCTAAGTTCAATCCTTTCTTTATCCCAAAAATGATCTCGGATATCGCCGCAGGACATATTTCAATTAAATATGGATTGCGCGGTCCAAATTATGTTACCGTTTCTGCTTGTGCATCTTCAACCAATGCGATCATCGATGCGTTCAATGTCATTCGACTTGGAAAGGCAGATGCAATTGTAACTGGTGGATCTGAGGCTGCTGTGAATGAAATGGGTATGGGAGGATTTAACGCCTTGAAAGCCCTTTCTACTCGCAACGACTCTCCGGAAACTGCTTCACGTCCATTTGATGTGGATCGCGATGGTTTTGTTCTTGGAGAAGGTGGTGGCGCGTTGATCTTGGAAGAATACGAGCACGCTATGCGTCGTGGTGCCAAGATCTATGCAGAAGTCTTGGGAGGAGGAATGTCGGGTGATGCTTATCACATGACTGCTCCACATCCGGAAGGAATCGGTGCACGCAACGTAATGATCGCAGCATTGGAAGACGCTGAGTTGGATCCAAACGCTGTTGATTATGTGAATGTTCACGGAACATCCACGCCACTTGGAGATATCGCTGAAACGAAAGCGATCTTGCAAGTTTTCGGAGAACATGCCTACAACCTGAATATTTCGTCTACGAAATCAATGACAGGTCACTTGTTGGGTGCAGCTGGAGCTATTGAGGCGATCGCTTGTATCCTTGCAGTGAAGAACGACATCGTTCCTCCAACCATTAACCATTTCACAGATGATCCTGAAATCGATAATCGATTGAATTTTACATTCAACAAGGCACAGGAACGTACCGTGAATGTAGCGCTTTCGAATACCTTTGGTTTCGGTGGTCACAATACTTCTGTGATCGTCGGAAAATTCAAAGGCTAATTCTTAGAAGCGTAATCTATCTGTGCAGTTCAAACTCCCCTTTTTTCAAGGAAAAAAGTCTCAGGAAGACTTAGAGTTTATTCGATTTTTCATCGATAGGTTTGGTTATAGACCTAAACGACTTGATCTATTCTTCGAAGCGGTTACGCACCGTTCCATGGCTTTCAATTCATCTGCTGGTGAATTTTCGAATGAGCGTTTGGAATTTCTTGGAGATGCGATCTTAGATTCCATAATTGCCGAATTCCTTTTTAGTCGCTTTCCGGATAAAGATGAAGGTTATCTGACCAAAGTGAAATCAAAGGTGGTTTCCAGAAAAACCCTTTCTGATATCGGAGAAGAATTAGAGCTGCGCAAGATCTTGCGTTACAATAAAGGTCGTTCGATCAATTTATCGTCGCTTGAAGGCAATGCCTTTGAAGCAATTATCGGAGCGATTTACCTGGATGCCGGTTATGAAACTACCAAACAGATCATTCACCACCACGTTTTCCGGAAATATGTTGATTTGAACAAGATCCTCGAGGAAGAGATCGATTTCAAATCCAAGTTGTTTATCTGGAGTCAAAAACGACGCTTGGCTTTAGAGTTTGTTGTACTTAAAGAGGAAAACTTGCATGGTACATGGCGATACGAGGTCATGGTTCAAGTGAATGGTGTAAACTACGGAATGGGAGTTGGTAGCTCCAAAAAGATCGCTGAGCAGGCTGCAGCTAAGGAAACATTAATCCTGATGGGCGAGATTTAACCGTTAAATAACCGTAAAGCCTTATTTCTACAACTGTTTTTGCCGTTTAATTGTTAACTTCACACGAGTTTGCCATTGTATGAGTAAACCTAAGCGTCACATATTATCGTTGGAGCCTTCGCTGGATTTCGAGCTGATCGGAATTTGTGCTCATCACAGTGACTACCGTTTAGCTTGGGGTTTGAATCAAGGTCTTTCACTTCAACTTGCTAAAAACGACGAATTGTACGTCATGCAGTCGAAAAAAGGAGCGATTCTTTCTCAACACAGTTTTCATTATTGGAACGACGAGTTGAATGGAATGGAGTTTTACCTCATTAAAAACAAATCCGAAGGGAAGTATCTGATCCCTGAAAAAAGTCAGATTGATTACTTTCTAGTTATTCGAGACAACCACTTGTTCGAATTGGATGAACTATTGGATCAAATTAAAAATGTAAATAGCGTGATGGCTGCCTATATCTTTGAACCGGACTCACTGCCATCTGCTGAATTGATGATATTTTAGATTATGAAGAAAACAAAAATTGTAGCAACACTCGGTCCTGCTTCCTCAACGCGAGAGGTGATCAAACAAATGATGGAAGAGGGGATGAATGTTTGCCGTCTGAATAGTTCGCACGGATCTCATGAAGATCACAAAAAGAGCATAGATATCATTCGTGAACTGAACGACGAAACAGGTCTGAACGTTGCGATCCTTATGGATTTGCAAGGTCCGAAGATCCGTACCTACGAAATGGAGAATAATGGTGTGATGATGGAAAACGACAGTGTCGTGACCATTGTAACGGATAAAATTGTAGGAACTGCAGAAAAATTTGGTATCAGCTACGCTCAAATGCCTCGTGATGTGCAACCAGGTGAACGCATCTTGTTGGATGACGGAAAATTGATCATGGAGATAATCAGTACGGATGGTGTTTCTGAAATCAAAGCAAAAGTGATTCACGGTGGAATACTTTCATCTAAAAAGGGAGTTAATTTACCAAACACCAAAATTTCATTGCCTTCATTAACAGCAAAAGATCAAGAAGACTTGGAGTTTGCTTTGGACAATGGTGTGGATTGGATTGGTCTTTCGTTCGTTCGTTCCGCACGTGATATCATTGAATTGAAGCATTTGATTTCTCACCGGCACTCCAATGCACGTGTAGTTGCGAAAATTGAGAAACCTGAGGCAATTGAGGATATTGACGAGATCATTAAGGCTACTGATGCTTTGATGGTAGCACGCGGCGATTTGGGTGTAGAAATTCCATATCAAAATGTACCACTGATCCAAAAAATGTTGATCTCGAAAGGACATCAATATGCTAAACCAATCATAGTGGCTACTCAAATGATGGAAAGTATGATCACGAGTATTACTCCGACCAGAGCGGAAGTAAACGACGTGGCCAATGCTGTTTTGGACGGTGCTGATGCAGTGATGCTCTCAGGTGAAACTTCTGTTGGAAAATTTCCTGTTGAAGTGATCAAGACGATGGCGAACATCGTGCGTGAAATGGAAAAGTTCGATGGAATCTACCACAAAGAACAGCTTCCTGAAAAAGCGCAATCTCGATTCATCTCAGATTCCATTTGTTTCAATGCGTGTCGTTTGGCACAGCGCGTAGAAGCGGATGCGATCATTACGATGAGTTATTCCGGATATACTGCTTATAAGATTGCTTCTCAGCGACCAAATGCACCGATCTTTGTATTTACTGGAAACAAAGCGATTATCACCCAGTTGAATTTGGTTTGGGGAGTACGGGCCTTCTATTACGATAAAACGGTAAGTACCGATCATACCATTGCTGATATCAAATACTTACTTACGAAAGAAGGATTGTTGAGACAAGGTGATCTGGTGATCAATATCGCATCTATTCCTATTGAGGAAAAAGGGAAATCAAATATGTTGAAGCTAAGTTATGTAGAATAAATAAAAGGCCCTAAGGCCTTTTTTTTAGTTTAATACGTATCGTACTGCTAAATTGCTTCCGAAACCAACTCCGGTATAAGGTACAAATGTTACAACCGGTCCGGCATCGTTACCGATATTGATTGGAATTTCATTAAAAGTATATTCCAATCCCAGAACGAACACTGATCCAAAAGAATGAGGTGTATTTTAAAGAAAATTAAATCTTCCCGGCAAGCGTAAACACTGCTCTTTTTGAAAGCTGTGCCGATCCATCGCTTTTAAATGTTTCAAAGACTGCAATATAAACTCCGATCGGTGCTTTTAGGTCATCGTCGCGCACGCCATCCCAAGAGAAAACACCACTTGTACCCAACAATTCACTTTGAGCGAGTTTGCGTACCAAGCGTCCCTTGTCATCATATATTTTCAGATCTGCTATGTGTCCGCTTTCTGCTAACTCATAAGTAAACAAGATGACATCCTGTAATCCATCATTATCAGGTGAAAAAATTGGCTCCGTTGAGCTAAATGTTCCGTCAACACTCGCAAGGTTTAATTGAGAATTAACGCGACCCGGAGTTCCGAAATTAACCGATTCCGCCGCTGTATGCCAGTTCATTGAATTGTTGGAAATACCATTCGGGTCGATTCGTTCCAAGGTCTTGTTTTCGGTATCATCAATGAGTGACAAATGCCAATCATCCGTGTAACTAACCTTATCCAATACTTCACTGTTATAGATGAGATATACAGTACTAGAATCATTATTCAAAGTTGGCAAAGACATCTGGTAGAATTTCCCATTGATTGCGAAAGGAAATTGGTTTTTTACAAACAAGGAGTCCGCAGTAAGAACTACATAATCCCCAGGTTGCAACAAGTAGTTATCCGCAATTACTTTGAAATTAGCTATCGTATCATTGTCGTAATTGGCTAATGTAAAGTCTTTCAAGTTGAGGATCTTGTTAGAGCGATTGTACAACTCGATGAAGTCGCTTCCTCCAGTTCCTGGGTCGAAAAGTATCTCATTCACTACAACATCTCCAGGCATAGGGTTGTCAGCCACAGCAAATGTCGCTGATATCGAAATAACATTCATCCAACAGTCTGCGATGTTATTCAGTGCGTAAATGTAATTTGTATTAGGCACAAGGTTTTCATTCAGCGTTGCAATCGCTGTGTTCGCGCCGTTTTGAGCTACAAACATGGAAGAAACGGTAAGTGCAGGATTACTTGAAAAAAGTGCATTTACCACGGATGTGGAATCCATTCCTTCGCTAAAGTTAAACTCAATGAAATTAGGCATCAATGCTACCGCACTCAAGATTGATGGCACCTGCGTGTCTGGTGTGAGATCCAAGACACTATTCACGGATCCCGGAGTTCCTCCGATAGCAGCATTTGAGGCGATCCAGTTACTTGCATCTGAACATGGATCATTCGGATTGATCAATTCTAAACTGTACCCACCTTGTTTTTTGATTTCATCGCGGTACCAGTTGTCGGTGTAGCTGATCTTATCAATTACAGCTAAGGCTGGTGATCTCAAAACGATGTCATCTCCGCTGTTGTTCAAACTTGGAAAGCTGGTCACGGTTAGAGCACCGGGTAAACTATCCAAGGATGCACTGGAACACAAGATCTTATATTGTCCCGGATAGATCCACCCACTGGTGATCGTTCCATCTGCGGAGGCATCGCCTAATTTCCAGCCACTCAAGTCAAAGTATTTATTGCTGCGGTTGTAGATCTCTACGTATTCCACTTCAGGCAATCCTATAGAAGGCGTTTGATCTGCTACGAACTCATTGATCAAGATGTCTCCTTTAACTGGAGTATCACTCACCAAATAGTTGAACGAACTGACCAAGTTCGTGGCGACATTTCCAGATAGGTCCTCTGCTTGTGTAGCCGTTAACTGGTAGGTTTGTCCGTTTTGTAAATTGCTGGAAAGCGTCAAATGTACCAAGGCGTTGTTCGAACCATCTAGTGTAGCGGACAATACAGTTACAAGAGGTGACAGCACATAATTTCCTGCATTGATCACAAACAATCCGGTTACCGCTTCACTGTAAAGTACATCCACTTGCGTTGCCGAGATCGCTTGACTGGAAACGATGGTAGGTGCCTGCGTATCCAATATTTCCGGGCCGATGTAAACATTATCGAAATAGAATTTTGTCGCGTTAGATACCGTATAGATCCCTAAAAAACCAAAGTGAGTACCAAGTATTGCGCTGGGATCTGTCCCCGTGTAAGGAGCGCCGTAATTGGTGCCTCCAGCTGGATCCACATACAACTCCCAATTGCCTAAATTGTCGCGAATAACACGTAATCCAACATTCACGGAAGAAGAAATCTGTCCATCAGGTGAAGCGCAAATTTGCGTTGGCACACCTCCCTGAGACTTCATGAGTCGCAAGGCATCGGTACTACCGGCCTCACCCAAAAGGATGTAGTACCCATCGGGATTTGTGCTGAGATCGGCAGCTGTGGAAGTGAGATAAACCCGTGAATAATTACTGGATGATGGAGAAAATGACATGCGTACCGTCGTTTTCCATTCCTGATTATCGAGTGTTGAAAGCGTATGTGGAAGTGAGAGATAACTAGTTGCTGCGATTGTATTGCTGATCTGCAATTCTTGACTTGCATTTACGATGAAGTCAGCACTAGTGCCCGACCAAGTAGGATTGGTGGTGAAATCACCATCAGAAAAATCATCCGAAATCTGCCCAAATGAGCAAAATGCGAGTAATAGTAATACGACAAGTGTTCTGATCTTCATGCTGTCAACTAATGGGATTAAAGATAGGAAAGGGGAAGTGATTAACCTACTCTCGCGCCATATTTTCAGGACTAAATCGGTATACTTTCTGGAAATTTGTGCTGAATTTCACGTTTTTTAGTTGTCTCTGCATAAATACAGCGAGTTGTCGTGTCCATTTTGATTTATTTTTGCAATCCAAAGTTATCAGTATGAAAGTAGCAGTTGTAGGTGCCACGGGAATGGTGGGACAAGTTATGTTGGAAGTTTTGAAGGAACGTCAATTCCCGGTAACCGAGTTAATTCCGGTAGCCTCTGAGAAATCTGTAGGAAAACAGGTTTCGTATAACGGAAAAGATTTTTCGGTTGTTGACCTCAAAACTGCAGTTTCTATGAAACCGGACGTTGCCATCTTCTCTGCCGGTGGTGAAACATCTTTAGAGTGGGCGCCTCAATTTGCTGAGGTAGGAACCACAGTGATCGATAATAGTTCTGCGTGGCGCATGCATGCAGACAAGAAATTGATCGTTCCGGAAATTAATGGCGACTTGCTGACTGCTGATGACAAGATCATTGCAAATCCGAATTGTAGCACGATACAGTTGCTAATGGCATTGGCTCCGTTGCATCGTAAGTACGGGATCAAGCGTGTGATCGTTTCTACGTATCAGTCAATCACTGGTACCGGTGTGAAGGCTGTTCAACAATTAGAAAACGAGCGAAATGGTGTTTCTGGCGAGATGGCCTACCCGTATCCGATTGATAAAAACTGTTTACCTCATTGTGATTCATTCTTAGAGAATGGTTACACGAAGGAAGAGATGAAATTGACCAACGAAACCAAAAAGATCTTGGATCCTTCGATTCAGGTTACGGCTACTGCGGTGCGTGTTCCGGTTGTTGGAGGACATTCAGAAGCTGTCAATGTGGAATTTATTCAAGAACCGAAATTGTCTGAAATCCGTGAAATTTTAGCCTCAACAGCCGGTATAACACTTCAGGATGACCCTTCAAAGAATAGTTATCCAATGCCTCGTTTTGCCGAAAGTAAGGACGATGTTTTTGTAGGTAGGATTCGTATGGATGAATCACAACCGAAAACGGTCAACATGTGGATTGTTGCTGATAACTTGCGTAAAGGCGCAGCTACGAATGCAATTCAGATCGCGGAGTTATTAGTTCGCAGGGGAATCTTGAACAACTAATACTTTTTTATTCGTTTTATCGTTATTGCTATATGCGTCACGTACTCTTAGTTATTGTTTTATTGAACTTATTCTTTGCAACAGCACAGGGTTCATCGCGCCATAATAAATGGTCGCGATCGGAACTTGGTTTAATGGGCGGAGCCAGCTATTACGTAGGGGATTTGAATTACAAACATTTCAATAATTTGCATGGCGCGGCGCAACTGTTTTACCGCTATAACATACATTCGCGGTTGGCTTACCGCTTGAATTTTACCTATGCAAAAGTCTCTGCAGCAGACGCGGAATCCAATAATTCGTTTTACGTAAACCGCAATTTATCGTTTGAAACACCTGTATACGAGTTAGGAACGGGTATCGAATTCACCTATTTACCTTTCGAATTGGGGAACAACAAATATTGGGGTTCTGCCTACCTTTTGGCTGAGTTGGGTTTGTCACGCATCAATCCAACCACTGAATACGAAGGCGATGAAGTGGAGTTGCAACCTTTAGGAACGGAAGGTCAGGGAACATCCCTTTCATCCAAAAATAAATATTCACGTACTCAATTAGTAGTTCCGCTTGCAGTTGGTTGCCGCATTACTTTGACCGAAAATATCGGGTTGAATGTAGAATATGGCATTCGATTCTTGTTTACTGATTACCTAGATGACGTAGGTGGTTACCGCTATGTGGATCCGGCAGTTTTAGCTGCTGAAAACGGTCCTTTGGCAGCTTCATTGAGCAATAGAAGTTTAGACGGTAATCGTTTTGGTCAACGTGGTAATGCAGCCACTCGTGACTGGTATACCTTTATGGGAATTGGCTTGAATATTCGTTTGGGTGGAAAAGGGACCTGTCCTTCGGAATTTTGATCACTTGTAATATGGTGCGATCATAAAGAACACCAACACGCCACTCACAGCTACATAAAACCAAAGAGGCCAAGTTATTTTAGTCCATTTTTTGTGCTTTTCGAAGTTCCCTTCCATTGCGAACAAATAGGTGTAAAGCACAAATGGAATGACCACCACGCTTAATGCGATATGACTGATCAAAAGCGGATAATAAATAACTCCCATAGATCCTCCGTAAGGAGTGGAATCTGATGTAATATGATAAGCTACATAGCAAGCAAGAAACAAGACAGATAGCAACATGGCTCCTTTTATAACTAGTTCATGTGCCTTGAATTTACGTTGTTTAACCAATACCAATGCGACAATCAATAGAATGGCAGTGATGGCATTTATACCTGCATAAATAGGAGGTAAAAAGCCCAAATCAAAACCCTTGATTTTGATCTTAAAAAGCAGGGCTACCACAACCGGGATAGCAATGGATAAAACGAGGATCAGCGTACGTAGCTGTTTACTTTTCTTTGCAGTTGATTCCATACTCTATTTGTAACAATTTGCGTAGATCTTTGTTCAATTGATCCACATCAGCGGTATAGGTTCCCCTATATATTCCACGAATGTAGCCTTCACGATCGATCAGTACCATACCGTCTGAATGCGCAAATCCACCGGCAGCCATTGGGTCTTTATCGGCATGTACCATGAAGTTTTCTACTCCTAAACGATGCGTTTCAGCTTCATCTCCGGTTAACATGATCCAATTCTTCGATTGGATCCCCATGTCCTTTCGATATGTGCGTAAGACAGTCGGTTTGTCGTGGTTTGGATCGATAGTGAAAGAAACAAACATCAAGTACTTGGATATATCTTTCGTGATCGTATTCAAGCGTTTCATTTGCGACATCATCGGCGGACATATGCTTGGACAAGACGTAAAAAAGAAATTGGCGATCCAAACTTTTCCTTTCATTTCTTTAGAGTCCACCCAAAGCGAATCATGATTCAAATATCGGAAATGTGGAATTCGGGGATAGATAGTATCCGCTGATTGAATGCCGTTAGTTTCCGTGATCACAATATCGTAATTCCCAACGTAAGGTAATGCTCTTTGCTTGATCGCATCGTTTTCTGAGCACCCTACAATTAGAATGAGTAGCGTAATGGCAAGTAAGTTTTTCATCATTTCTTTTTACTAGCTGCCTCTTTGTCGTATTGTTTCTCCAGCAAAGCCATATGGTCACGCATGGTGCGAATAGTGCTTTCAGTTTTGCCGGGTAAAACCATGCGCAAATGATTTGTTTTATCCTGTAGCAACATCAATTCTTGAAACGCCTCGCCACCAAAATACTTGTTCCCTTTTTGCAGCAAACTCTGGTTGTTGTGCTTGATGTCATACAGACTTCGCGCATCGCCTTTTACAACGATCCAGATTGATGGATCAAATGCTTCAACGCGGTCTTTCAAGGTTACCATTACATCATTCAACTTATCAGAAGAGCCACCGGTACCATCTGTAAGAACTGAGACCAACTTGACATGCCCCAATTTTTTCTTGTTCTTACGCAGCTGCTGATAGATCAATTGATCCAAGTGCCAAACTGAGATACCACAATTTTTAGGGCAGGTTGGTTGCAAAGTTGTAAAAATGACGATCTGATCTTTAAACGATTCGTTGGTGTAGACCTTGCCTTGACTATCTGTAAAACGATAGTTCGGCATAGCACCATAGTCCTCCAAGACTTTGAATTTGTGCTCACACCCACGCGTGGAAATGAACACCAATAAAGAAGCCGGACCAAATAAAAGCAGTAATACCATTACTGTTTTAAGCGGTCCGGCCTTCGAAAATGAATTAGCCATAGCTAAATATGATTATCCTCCGTAAGTATCCCAAGTACCATTTACTGCCAATCCTTCTGTTAAACAAATGAATAGCAAGTAAACAATGAAGATGAAATAAGGAACAAGGATGATGTATTTTAATACTTTTCTTTCGTCACCTAAGTGCATAAAAGTAAGTACGATATAACCAGCTTTCAAAATTGTTAAACCGATAAATAACAATTTAACAATCCACCAGCTAGGTGATGATTGTTTAACCATCGCACCCAATGCAACTTCAATGATGGTTACGATTGTAAGAATTGCAGTTACAACCCAAATCTTACGGCGAACTTTCTTTCCCTCTTCTTCGCTATGATGCGTGTCCAAAGAGTATTCGTAAATGTCGTCTCTTTCCATATCTATAATTACTAAAAGATTAAACTAAGTAGAAGAATGTAAATACAAACACCCATACAAGGTCGACAAAGTGCCAGTACAAACCAGTTTTTTCAACCATTTCGTAGTGTCCACGCTTGTGGTAAGTACCTCTTACTACTCCCAAGAAGATCAAAATATTGATGATAACTCCAGAGAATACGTGGAATCCGTGGAAACCAGTGATAAAGAAGAACAATTGTGCGTATTGTGTTGGTCCGTATTCATTCGGCTGTGACAAGTTCAACAAGTTCGCGCCATAGATGATGCGACCTTTGTCTCCAGCGTTTACAGCTTCCCAATACAGTTTCTCAGCTTCTTTTCCTGTAACTTCAGTACGCTTTGCAACTGCAATACCGTTACCATCAGTTTTCAAGATCAATTTCATCTCATGATCAGCTGCACGCTTCCAAGTAACGATTGAACCATCATGCAAGCGCATTTGGTTGTTATGAACGTGACCTGCTAAAACTGCTTCACGGAAGTGGTGATATAATTCTGCTGCATCTTCTTTGATCACTTCACCTTTCTTGTGGTGTTTTCCAGCCTCTACAACTGTAAAGCTTTCAAATTCACCAAAATGTCCTTTAACGATAGCGCGGTATCCTTTGTATTGCCCACTTGCAATCTCAACAGATCCGAAATCAGTACCATGCATGAAGTGACTCCATTCCCAAGCTTGAGAACCTACGAAGAAAAATCCTCCTACGATCGTAGCCAACATCCATTTCACAACACCTTTCTTATCCATGCGGTGACCTGCCTCAACAGCCAATACCATTGTTACAGACGAAACGATCAAAATAAATGTCATCAAGGCAACATATGCCAATGGATATCCGTGACCTAAAAATGGTAAAGCTTCGAATGTCTCTTCACCGATCGGCCAAGCTCCTTGCGTTGCGTGACGAACGAATCCATAAGCAACTAACAATCCACCAAATGTCAATGCATCGGATACCAAGAAGAACCACATCATCATTTTTCCGTAGCTCACATTGAATGGAGAAACTTTACCACCCCAAGCGGTAGCAGAGTCGACGTGAGTTGTAGCGTGTCCTGCCATTTTTTATAATTTTTTGTGCAAGTTTAATGAATAAAAAGTAAAAAAAGCAATAAATAGGCCCACAATAGTCCTAAAAAGTGCCAGAATATTGCACCCAAGCGAATGGACAAAAAGTTGTACTCAACCAATGTACCTGAAAATGAACGGATTGACATACGAAGCATGTAGATCAAAGTTCCGAGCACGTGGAGCAAGTGTAAAATTGTTATGATATACAAGTAAGAAGTAGCTTGATCCGGTGAATCATCCATTTTCATTTGTAAAGGAGCATCTAATTTCACACCATTGTAATATAGATTTCTTTCTTTGTACTGCAATTCTTTGCCTTTGTAGTAAACCTTAAAGTCTCTTCCGAATTTACCCTTGTGGAAGAAGTCACCACGACCATCGCGCAGGTGAACAGCAAATTCCTCCAAACGTGAAAGATCAACGAAACCAAGCTCTACCGAATCTTGAACATAAAAGCGATTCCCTTTTCGCGATACTTCCTGGTTCTTATATAACAAGGTGTATTTTCCGTAGTTTGAAATCTTTCCGGCGTCCTTACTTTTTGTAAAATTATCGAACTGCTTGGCGAAATCAGAGACGCCTTTTTTCTCCGTGTCGTTCAGCAATTTTCCGGCAACGTAATAATCGTTCCCGTCCACTTCCATGTATTTGTCATTGACTTTCAACTGATAATACATGCCATAGCGTCCGTTTGAAACAGTGATCTTACCCACTGCGTAAGCACCTTTATCTACCAATTGGCCGTAACCTTTAAATTGGAAATAAGCAAACGCAATACCTAAAACAAAGGTTAATGGAACAGTGATCTTTAGAATGGTAGCATTACCTTTCAGCGCTTTGCGATTTCCGATCTCAAGTACCAAACTACTAAGTGCCAGGATCACCGTTGAGATATAAAATGCAATCGGGAAGTCGTATTTTACCCAGAAAGCATCTCCCATGCTCACAATGTACGCCGAGGTAAATCCGGCAAAAAGCATGACAACACTGAAAATGGCCACATAAACCAAATTCTTCTTCATTTTCTCCCGTTGTTCGGGGGCGAGTTCGCGCACAAAATCCTCTCTCATAACTCAATTTTTAAAACCCGGTTCCATGCAAAACGAGATCTTCAATAATCTTTTCTGGAATACGATCCCATACATACAAGAACTGGACAACTGGTAAATAAACAAACGAAGCGAACATGAGTTTTTTCGCATCTGAAATTTCTAATGTTAAAAGTAGACGGTAGGCTAAAAAGAAAAATGCAACACCAAAGAAGGAACCAACGATGAGTGTTGTTGTACCACACCAACCCATCAACCAAGGTAAAAGTGTAAATGGAATTAGTGCCAAGGAATAAGCAGCTATTTGATAGGCAGAACTTTTTGTACGACCACTTTTAGATGGAAGTAAGGAGAATCCAGCTTGTTGGTAATCATCATACACCACCCATGCAATTGCCCAAAAATGTGGGAATTGCCACATGAATTGAACAAAGAACAATACACCCGGTACCAATCCGAAGGAATCAGATCCTGCAACAGCACCCAACATTGGTGGAATTGCCCCTGGAAACGCCCCTACAAATACCGCCCAAGTGGACACGCGTTTCATGGGTGTGTAAATGAATACGTACGACACGAACGCTGCCAGACCCAATAGCATGGATCCTAAATTCAATTGATACAACATCCAAAGCCCGGGCAGTAAGCAGATAGTTACCACAATCAGGCCTTCTCGTACCGTCATTTCACCCATGGGTAAAGGACGTTTTCCCGTGCGGTTCATCAGAATATCCAACTCGCGTTCCCAGATCTGATTGGAACCATTAGAAGCTGCAGTAACCAAAAGTCCACCAACAAGCAACCAGGTAATTTCCACACCATCGTGGGCACCAACGAATAAATAACCAGATAAGGCGGACAGAATAACGAGCGAGGCCAAACGGAATTTGGTGAAATTCATGTACATTTTGACCTTTTTACCGAAGCTCATAGCGTGCCTTTTTTGGATCGTCCGCAAATTTACGCTTTCATAACGAACTAACGTGCGATTTTAGTCACTTTTCCGATTAGAAAAGTCGACGAGGTGAGAAAAGCGATGAGCGGACTCCGATAACTAACACAGGATCAAAACGTGCAGAGATATCTCCCCAACTGAATTTGCCAGCAAGTTGACAATAAGCCTGTAATGGCACTGCAGGAAGCGGGTGCTGCATGCAAAAGCCCATTTCGATCGATCGAACCGTTGTGCCTTGACCAATCGTGTTGCCGTATTCTAGATCTGCCGGACGTAAAGTGTATGGTTTATAAACATCACCACCCCAAGATACATTGTCATGGTCATAGCCTTTCAGCTGGAAGATAGCATAGCCGGTTAACTGAAGTTGTTTTCGCTGAGACTGAAGTTGCACCAATAATTCAGCAAAATTACTACCGAGTGGATGACCCATCGGCCTGCCTAATTGTCCGGAATTCTGCCCGAAATTGATATGAGAATAAGTGTAAGGACGAATCACATTACCTTCAATGCGATAACCGGTATTGCCAATCTTGCCTTTAACTCCCAATTGAGCGCCATACTTATTGGCCCACCAGCGCGTTCTATTCCGAATTTCTCCTAATACAAATTCATCTAAAGATACCTGACCATAAAAGGTATGATTGCGCAAGCGAATGTGAGTATGCGCACCTAATATAACATTGTCTGCTGAACCCAAACTGTATTCCTGAGGTCTGAAGAAGGCAATCGGATTTAAGTACTCAATTTCGAATCCGCGCTTTAAATTGCCATCTGTAGGTTGAAACAACACGGCTTCATATAGTGTGATGTTCCATTTATTGGTGACATTCCAACTCAGATAGTGACTGGCTTGAAACTTCATGTAACGGGCACTATCCTGCTCGTGCAAAAATTGATACAAAAGTCCATATTCCAAACGCCAAAACCTGACCCGCATTTGAGCAAAGGGATTTGGAGCAATCTGATCACCTTGTAAAAGTGATCGGTATCCTTCTCCAAAAAATTGCTGATCTATACCAAAACTTGTTTGTAGAATGTCATTGTGTGTATAGCTGAATCGTGTTCGGAAATCGTTGTACCAATAAGCATTTCGATTATGCAAAGGCAACAAGAAGGCGTGGTCCTGACGGGCATCTTCTCGCAGATTCCATCCGCTCAAAAAGCGAGTGCGATTGTACCATTTTTTGCCGATCCATTCGCCTTGAAACCCAACGCTTGTGCGATAGCGGAATGAAGTATCATATTGCACATAACTATCGGAAATTAACTTTATGACCAAGACATTTGCATGTGCCGTATCTTTCCCGCAATGTTTTGGATCGATCGTTTTGCGAATCGCGGGTTGAATATGATCGTGGTCGGAATCCAAATTCTTCGGAATGGTGTACAAACTATCAGCAATTGGTGCAACAATCTGCTGTCCCCAGAGTGTGAAGCTGGAAAGAACCAAAATGATATGTAGAGCGGCTCTCATTAGAAGTCACTGTATAAATTGGTCAATTGTGTACGGATACCGGCACTGATCCAGGTATTTTTTGTGTCCAAAACATTTGTACTCGTATGACGATATTGTTGCCTTACAAATAAATCCAGTCCATAAGCACGATTGAAACGGTATCCCAGTTCCAGCTGTTGGAAGATCACTTGTTGATTGATGTACTCTTGGTTTGTGTACAATGGTAATAAATGCTGATAGTTCGCATTTTGATTGAGGTAAAAGTTGGTCTGCGCGTTCAAGAAAAAATGGTTCCAATCTGCGTGCATTCGGAAGACAAATTCATCCACTCCGCTACCCATAGGATGTGCCAAAGGAAGATTTCCGTTTGTTGCATGCAAACGTGGATTTGCAGCGGTATAGGCCTGTTTATCCGTGTGGTTGTATTCCAACTGAACAAATGCAAGCGGAAAACGCGGGTGATGGATACGCACACCGGCTTGATAAAAAAGACTGTTTGAGCGTGCTGGATTCATTCCAATTTGGCCGTAGAAGTAAAGCGAGCGCAAACCCAAATAGACATCTAAGCCTATCATTGAGTAAGCTTCTTCTGATATTGCTTCTTGCAAGACACTTGCTCCAGGAACTGGAATAAAGTATGCTGGCTGGATAGGTGTTTTTTGAAGGGAATCGCCGCGATACCAATTTCCGGTTTCAACAATTCCAATACCGCTTTTAGAATTTGGATGAAAGTAAATACTAGAAAGGCTGAGCGATTTAGTTTCGTAAAAAGCTTCCACGTTTGTTGTTTGAGGTCTGCGCAATAAATTCTGACCTCGCATACGAACTAGTTGAAAATCCCAACGCTTGCCAAGTTTGTAATGTACACGTAAATTCATTCCGGGCAGGGAATTATCCGACCAGAACAACGATCGGTAACCGCTTCCTATAAAGACCGGTTGATTGCCCCAATACACATTTAAGTTTTTGAGCATTTGCCAACGTACCATTCCCATTGCAAAGGCGTAATCCAAACCTTCAGTTTTAAAATATTTGGTGCGTGCTGCTCCCGGAACAACCCCATTCTGCTGCTGATAAGTTGAGTCAGATAAGGGATAAAGTTCACCCCGACTCAGGGCATAGTTGTGCAAATAGGGCGCGAAGACTGCTTGATTTTCGTAGAAAGAGGTGGTGAAAAAGACGGTTTTACCTAAAGCACCTTCCATACGAACACCACGCGTGTTTTGCATCCGTCTGGCCAAGGTGTCGTTCAATCCTTTTCCCAGTTGAACATCTAATAATGGGGTGATCCACAAGGAACCTTCCTTTTTATGCAGTTCGATCAATTCTTTGTTGTACAGTGAATATCCAAATGCGGAATAACGAAGGGTAGAATCTTTGAGTATTTTGTATAAATTTATCTCGGCGTTTTCCTGAGGAAATACAGGTGTTCCGGGGTGAACTAAAAAGGATTGGTCTCGGAAATAGCTTGCAATGGGCAAAACGCGGTCTTGAGCAAGCAACCCTTCTAAATGGAACATCAGGAAAATGAAAATACCAATCGCAATTCTCATAGTTCAGAAGTAGTTTTTACAGCAGCCGTTTCGACAATAAAATAAGGATTGAACAAATTGGCTTTGTTGTAATAAAGCGAATGTCCTTTTTCAGCATGGACCACGCGTCCACCCAACGATTCCATAATCGCATGTCCGGCGGCAATATCCCATTCCATGGTTGGGGCAAATCGGGCATAAATATCTGCATGTCCGGCAGCCAGGTCCATGAACTTCAGAGCACTCCCTTTTTTCAAGAAAGTGACATCCCCGTAACGCTCGCGCATCAAACGGTTAAAGGCCAGGTCACTGTTAGAATCTTGAGAACGACTAATTGCGATCACCAGGGGTTCGTTGATCTTATGTTTGCGATCTATGAAGCGCCAATTTGTCGGTTCATGAACGGAATCGAATGAAACAAAAGCTGCAGGAATGGTTCTTCCCCCCACTAAAATGGTTCTTTCTACCGGTGAAGCTATGATTCCCAGTACAGGTTCCTGGTTATGGATCAGAGAAATGCAAACCGCAAATTCGGGGCTTCTTCGAACAAATTCTTTGGTTCCGTCTAATGGATCTACACACCAAACGAGCGACCAATCCTTGCGGATCTCATAATCTGAATGCGTGCTCTCCTCGCTGACAATCGGTATCCCGGTTTCATGGAGATGAGCCAGCAGGATTTCATTGGAAGCCAGATCGGCTTGTGTTACAGGTGAACCGTCCGCTTTGTGCTCGGCATCAAAATGTCCGTCGTAATAGGACATGATTGATTCAGAAGCATCAACAGCTGCCTGCAGCGCTACGAACGTCCATTGCCTTAAATTCTCCTCTAACATCGTTCTAAAAGTAAGGCATTTCGCAAAAACGACCTAAAAAGTTGATAGCTAATTCCATTTAGCCTTGAAACTTATTCACAAAAGCCAGCAAGCATTAAGCCGGATGTGTATATTTGACTAGCAAAAACAGCTTGGTTCAACATGAGCACAAACAAAGTACATAAAAAAGTTCCCGACTTTTGGTTGAGTCCATCGGTGGATAAAGTGGGAGTGGAGGAACGCGTTGCCCGTTTTCAAACCAGATCGATCAAAAACGAAGCAAAAATGGAAGGATTGAAAATGGTCTTGAACATGATCGATCTTACAACGCTCGAAGGAAAAGATACACCTGGGAAGGTTCGTCAAATGTGTTATAAAGCACAACATTTACACGACGCTTATCCGGGGCTACCAAATGTAGCTGCTGTCTGCGTTTATCCCTCCATGGTAGGCATTGCGAAGAAGGCAGTTGGAAATTCTGGCGTAAAAGTAGCTTCTGTTTCGACGGCGTTTCCAAGTGGACAAGCACCATCCGACATTAAAGTTCGCGATACCAAATTTGCCGTGGATGAGGGTGCGGATGAGATCGATATGGTCATCTCTCGCGGTAAGTTCTTGGCAGGTGAATACAACTTTGTATTCGACGAAATTGCTATGATCAAGGAAGCTTGCGGATCGGCTCGTTTGAAGGTGATCCTTGAAACAGGAGAATTAGCCTCACTGGATCAAGTGCGTCGAGCGAGTGATATAGCTATGTACGCAGGAGCAGATTTTATCAAAACGTCAACCGGCAAGATCCAACCAGCGGCCACGATGCAAGTGACGTATACCATGTTGTGTGCGATCAAAGATTTTTACCTAAAAACAGGGGTTAAAGTTGGAATGAAACCGGCAGGAGGGATCTCCTCATCGAAATTGGCTTTGCACAACTTGGTTATGGTAAAAGAAACCTTAGGCAATGGTTGGCTCGACAATGAGTGGTTCCGATTTGGGGCTAGTTCCCTAGCGAATGATGTCTTGATGCAAATATTAAAACAAAGTACCGGTCACTATCAAAGTGCCGATTATTTTTCGATCGACTAAGATGGCAAAGAATAAAAAGAACAACGCGGATAGCAAAGCACCGGTTTTCGATTTCAACGGAGGCTGGAATTATAGCGCTAGTCCGGAGAGTACGAGTCATTTAAAACTAAAGGCACGTTACGAATTGTACATCGATGGAAAATTTGTAGCACCAGCTGGAGGCGAGTATTTTAAAACCACAAATCCGGCTACTGAAGCCGTTTTGGCCGAAGTGGCTTATGGGCGTGATGCGGATATCGACAAAGCAGTAGCAGCTGCTCGAAAGGCATATACCGAGGTGTGGTCGAAAATGAGTGGAAAGGAACGCGGTAAATACATCTTCCGAATTGCACGCATGATGCAGGAAAAGGCGCGTGAATTGGCAGTTGCGGAATGTTTGGATACCGGTAAGCCAATTCGCGAATCACGCGATGTGGATGTTCCTTTGGCGTGTAATCATTTCTTTTATTATGCCGGTTGGGCAGATAAATTGGCTTATGCTTTCCCGAATCGCAAAGTGGAATCCTTGGGTGTTGCCGGTCAGATCATTCCTTGGAACTTTCCATTATTGATGGCTGCCTGGAAAATTGCACCAGCTTTGGCATGTGGCAATACGGTAGTACTTAAACCAGCGGAAACCACGCCATTAACGGCAATGTTGTTGGCTGAGATCATCCATGAGTCGGGATTACCAGCTGGAGTAGTGAATATTGTAACCGGGCATGGAGATACGGGAGCAGCCTTGGTGAATCACCCGGACGTCAATAAAATTGCATTTACAGGTTCAACAAACGTTGGAAAGATCATTCAAAGTGCAGTAGCAGGAACAGGTAAGAAACTGACCTTGGAACTGGGTGGCAAATCTGCGAATATCATTTTTGAAGATGCGCCATTGGATCAGGCCGTTGAAGGAATCGTTAATGGGATCTTTTTCAATCAAGGACACGTTTGTTGTGCCGGTTCACGTTTGTTCGTTCAGGAATCTGTTGCAGAAACAGTTATTGCAAAATTGAAAGATCGTTTGGATACCTTGTTTGTGGGTGATCCTTTAGACAAGAATACAGATATAGGTGCGGTAAACTCGAAGGAACAATTCGAAACCATTCAAAAGTATATCCAAATTGGTAAAGATGAAGGTGCAACGATGTATGAAAGCGCTTGTTCATTGCCAAAAAAAGGATTCTTCATCCGACCAACATTGTTTACGGATGTTGCTCAATCTAGCAGAATTGCTCAGGAGGAGATCTTCGGACCTGTATTGACCATCCAGACTTTCCGTACGATCGATGAGGTGATCCAAAAAGCGAACAACACGCCTTATGGATTGGCTGCTGGGGTTTGGACCGATAAAGGTTCGCGCATTTTTAACATGACAACGAAGCTACGCGCCGGTGTCGTTTGGGCAAACACCTACAACAAGTTCGATCCTGTTTCTCCATTTGGTGGCTATAAGGAGAGCGGATTTGGTCGCGAAGGAGGTGTACACGGATTGGGAGCGTATTTGAAAGTATAATGTTACAAAGGATAATTATCAATTATTAATTGATGAATTATCTAAAATAAATTAAAGAAATAAACTATCTGGTTTGGTTTTAGAAATCACATTTTTCTTTAAATTGAATTAGAAAAAAGAATATGTATTCGCCAAATAGTGACATCAGACAAAGAAGTTTTGAATTTGCTTTGTCCACAGTTAAACATTGTAAAAGAATAAAGGAAAAACATAAGGAATTCATTTTGACAGATCAATTAGTTCGATCCTCTACTTCAGTTGGGTCGAACATGAGAGAAGCAAGAAATGCAGAAAGTAAAGCGGATTTCATTCATAAATTAAGTATCTGTCAAAAAGAATGTGATGAAAGTATTTATTGGATAGAGTTATTGATGGCGTTGTTTGACGAAGAAAAGAAATATCTTTCAACCGTTCACGATGAAGCCACTCAATTGCTCCGGATTATTAAGACGATTAATTTAAAAACCAAAGAAAATTTAAATTGGAAGAAGAGGTAATCTACTTAATAATTGACAATTAAACATTAATAATTATAAATGGAAAGATTGGAAATACTAAAAACATACAAGATCTTCATCGGAGGAGCTTTTCCTCGAACTGAGTCAGGAAGATACTACCAGCCTTTGAATAAGAAGGGTGAAGTTTTGGCGAATATGTGTCTCTCATCTCGAAAGGACCTGCGCAATGCAGTTGTTGCGGCTCGAAAAGCATTTGGTGGATGGAGTGAACGTACGGCATTCAATCGCGGACAGATCCTTTACAGAATTGCCGAAATGTTGGAAGGACGCAGCGCGCAGTTTGTTGAAGAATTGGTAAAACAAGGTCTCACTCAGGCGAAGGCGGAGGCAGAAGTTGCCCTGTCGGTGGATCGCTGTGTGTACTATGCAGGATGGTGCGATAAGTACCAACAGATCTTCAGTAGTGTGAATCCGGTGTCGAGTTCACATTTCAATTTCTCCGCGCTGGAACCAATGGGTGTTGTTGGAGTTCTGGCTCCTGAGAAGAACGGACTGATTGGTTTGGTTTCAACGATCTTACCGGTTATTGCAGGAGGAAATACAGTGGTAGTTTTAGCCTCTGAAAGCATGCCGTTGTGCTCGATAACTTTGGCAGAAGTTTTAGCTACATCAGATCTTCCGGGTGGAGTGGTAAATATTTTGACAGGGGCTTCGAAAGAATTGTTGGATCAATTCCATGCCCACATGGATATAAACGCGGTAGTGATCTCAGGCCGATCGCAGGAGGATGTAGCTGCTCTGGAAAAAGGAGCGACTGTGAATGTGAAGCGTGTGTTCCATTGGGATACAGATTTTACAAAAGAAACTGCAGAGGATCCTTACTTTATCAATGACCTGCAAGAAGTGAAAACAACTTGGCATCCGATCGAACACGTCGGAGGTGCCACGAGTAGTTATTAATACAAAAGGCTCTTCATTTGAAGAGCCTTTTTTTATTTTCTTATCAATTTGAATGGTTCTTTACTCGGAAATTTCGATTTGAAATAAGAACTTAATTTCTTTTCATCCACTGTTACTTCGATAACCACATCGCTGTTACCTTCGGGATCATCTGTTTCTATTGGTTTCGCTTCAATTGTCGTGAAAAAAGGCTTCAGATCTTCCATACTTGCGTTTCCATCGGTCCACATGCCATACAATTCATAGTCTTTACCCTTCTTCACCATTTTGAAAATGGTTACGTTTGGCTCAACGCCCAGACATAAGTAAACATCTTTCTTGATCGTTGTCAGGAATAAACTGTCGTTTAAAACAAGGACGTTCGTTCCTTCCGAGTTGATCATTTCCAATTGCTTGGACTTAATGGATACGCTTGAACTCACGCCTTCCATCAAAGATGCCATTGATTCCGGGTATTGCAGAGTGTACTCACCGATCATTTCTTTTGGAAATTCAGATTTGCGCTTTCCGGGAATATTCTTGCTAGTTACCATTGTGCAAGAAGTTATCACCAACAACAAACTTGCGATCCAAAAAAGATGTTTCATGAAATATATTTAAACGAATGTAAGAAAAAAGCCCGGACCAGAAACCGTAAGAAACGGGATTCTGAGATCCGGGCAATAATTATTGTGTAAGGAATTATTATCCTACTAGTGCCTGATATCCAGCAGCGTCAAGCAAAGCATCCAACTCGGAAGCATTGCTGATCTTAACCTTGATCATCCAACCATCTCCATAAGGATCTTTATTCACTGCCTCTGGATTGGACTCCAATCCTTCATTGAACTCAATGATCTCACCAGAAACCGGCATGAACAAATCAGAAACTGTTTTAACAGCTTCAACTGATCCAAATACTTCTTCTTGATCCAATGTTTCCCCCACTGTCTCAATTTCAACGTAAACGATGTCACCCAATTCACTTTGTGCGAAATCAGTGATTCCAATGGTAGCGATGTCACCTTCAACACTTACCCACTCATGGTCTTTCGTGTACTTCAAATTTGCCGGAATATTCATTTTGTAATTTTTCTTTGGTTAGTAACCTTAATTCATGCCCTCCAAATGAGAAGCGACGCAAAGGTAATTTTTTTTCCTTCACGTTCTACATACCGGGTTGTGCAAGTGACGTTGTATTTTCTTTTTGCATGATTAACTTTGCGTTATGGTAAATGCAGACCAACTCAAAGAAATTAATGATCGCGTTGAGGCGATTGCCGCATACTTGAAAATTCCAGAAAAGGAAATGAGTTTGCGCGAAAAAGAATTGAAAGCTCAGGATCCAAACTTTTGGGATGATCCGAAAAAAGCAGAGATCGCCATGAAGGAAATTCGTGGCTTGAAATATTGGATTGAATCCTACAAAACCCTGAGAACACAAGCAGATGACTTGGAAGTTTTGATAGATTTTGTCCGCGAAGGAGCGGCAGAGGAAGAGGAATGCGATGAAGCTTACAAGAATCTTTTGTCTGTGATCGAAGAGGTGGAGTTGAAAAATATGCTTTCCGGTGAAGAAGATGCATTGAGTGCTGTTTTACAAATCACAGCTGGTGCTGGAGGTACTGAAGCGTGTGACTGGGCAGGAATGTTGATGCGCATGTACATTATGTGGGGTGAAAAAAACGGCTACAAGGTAAAAGAATTGAATTTCCAAGAAGGCGATGTGGCAGGTATCAAAACAGTTACACTCGAATTTGAAGGGGAATTTGCATTCGGTTATTTAAAAGGTGAGAACGGGATCCATCGCTTGGTGCGTGTAAGTCCTTACAATGCTCAGGGAAAACGCATGACCTCTTTTGCTTCGGTTTATGTGTATCCTTCTGTAGACGATACGATAGAAATATATATCAATCCTGCAGATATTACATTTGAGACTTTCCGCTCAGGTGGTGCTGGTGGTCAGAACGTAAACAAAGTTGAAACTGCCGTTCGTTTGCGACATGCTCCGTCGGGGATCATTATTGAAAACTCGGAGTCTCGTTCGCAGCTGGCCAATAAAGAAAAGGCGATGCAGTTGTTGCGTTCTCAGCTGTATGAGATCGAATTGCGTAAACGCGCTGAATCGCGTGAACAGATTGAGGCCGGTAAGAAAAAGATCGAATGGGGTTCTCAGATCAGAAGTTATGTGCTTGATGATCGTCGTGTGAAAGACCACAGAACGGATTATACAGTAAACGATCCGGACAAAGTTTTAAATGGGGAATTAACGCCATTTTTAAAGTCATACTTAATGACTTACGGAAGTTAATCCACCCACGCGTGGAATTTTTTTTATCTTCGAATATGTCAATTCGATGCTTGCTGTTCTTGTTTCTAGTTTTATCGTTCGCGGTACGAGGTGGGGATAGGTGGGCAGAATTTTCCCTCGAACAGTTGGATAGCCTTCAATTCGAAAGATTGGAAATGGGGGGAGGAGATCCGTCCGAGATAGCCATGCTAATCATTGAACGTTCGAAGCAAAACTCCAGTATTTACCTGATCAATGCGTACACAGTTCTGGGAATCGTCAATAAGAATAAAGGGTTCTACGTTTCCGCGTTGAATTACAATTTGAAGGCCTTAACTGTTGCGGAACGTATGCATGATCAAGGTAGAATTTCCGCATGCATGAATAACATTGGGATTCTTTATGATTTGCAAGAGAATTACGAGAAAGCCATTGTTTACTTTGAAAAGAGCTTGAAACTCGAGGAAAAATTAAACCAGCCTTTACAACGGTCGATTCGTTTATTCAATCTGGGAGACAGTTATAATGCTCTTGGACAATACGACGAGGCGATAGGATATTACACCTCCTCTTTGTTGATTGAGAAAAAATTGAAAAATGATTTGGGTGTGGTTTATGCTGAACTTGGTTTGATAGACGTGTACTTAAAAACTGATCGTTTGACGGACGCAGGGGCCTTGTTGGATCGCGTTGATCAGAAAGCATTTGATTTTGAAACGAGGGTAATGCACGCGCGGTTGTCCGGAGTATATGCGCTAAAAATGAATGCGATAGCTGAAGCGATCAACTCCTTAAAAAAGGCGGAGACTTTAGCCAAGCAGTATGATCTAAAAGCAGAATTGTTGCAGGTTTACAATGAATTGGCCTTGGCTTATGCGAAATCTGGAGATGTATCGGCAGAAAACAAATATCTGAAGGCAAGTATCAGCCTGAATAAAGAACTTCAAAGTAATTTGGTTAAAAATCAACTCGAAGATCTAACCTATCAGCAGGAAATGGAGCGAAAAGAAATGGAGTTACGCTATGTCAAGGAACAAAAATCTTTGGCAGAGAAAAATGCACGGGCTTTAAAGGATTTGCGCAAGTTTGATTGGCGAATGACTATCTTTAGCTTATTCGGTATGTTTTCAATAGTCGTATTGGTAGTGATCGGTGTGAAACGCTTAACAAGTACAAGATGAATGGATGGTTAACCATAAAATGGATTCGTCTCGGATTATTGTTGGCACTTTCCGGTATCGTCAGTTGGTTTTTGGGTTACCAGGAGTTTGGCGATTTTTTACCAACCGGGCTGGAGTATTTGAGTCTAATGCTAATTCCCGGTGCTGTCTATTTATTCTTCGAGTGGGGACGCATGCGTTTGCGGAAACAAGGAATCTATGCCGAGTCCTTTTCTATCTTTCTGAGTTTATTGATCGGTTCAGTAATTGCGTTCTTTCTGTTGCACGTGGATCAATTGTATACGGTCGCCTATTTCGCTGGTTATTTTATTCTGGCGAGTTTCTTGAGCTTGATTTATTACGTGGTAAATCTATTCCGTGATCTCGAATGGAAGATGGCACAACCACACCAAAACGAAATGGATAGCGCCATAAATAAGATATCAGAACAACCGATAAGGTTCGAATTGTTGAATCCAAAAGGGAGAGTTGTTTTAAGTATTCCTTTTGACTGCTTGCTTTGTTTTGAAGCAAACGACAACTACATCAATATCTATTTTCAAGGTGAAAATGGCCTGCAAAAACGCATGGAACGTTTATCTATGAAGAAGGTAGAGGTGTTAATTGAACCTGTAGCTGAACAGTTTCTGCGGGTACACAAATCGTATCTGGTTAATCGTCAAAAAGTACGAGCAATCCACGGAAGAGCACAAAATTATCAGCTTCAATTAGAACAACTTGATTTTGAAGTTCCTGTGTCAAGGAGAATGTCAATTTATGATTATTTCCCTAGCATTTGACCACAATAAATTAGCATTTCACCCCAAAAACAGGCTGTTTACAACCAATCCTAGCCACTTACGACAATCTTTTTTTCAGTTCAAATTCATAGGCTAGTTTCGCAAAGTGGTCCTCTGAGGATCCTAAAACTGCGCTTACATGAAAAAATTATTGTCATTCACTTTTGTTGCATTGTCCTGGGCGAGCTCTCAAGCCCAATTGACTGTCAACAATACCCTTTACAGTGTTACCCAACTGGTGGATGGAGTTTTGGTCCCGACATCAAACGGAACAGTTATTTCCAATGTTACTTTTGGAGGGATTTACAATCAAAGTTCCAGATATCAAATCGGTTATTTTACAACTGCTACTAATACAACTACCCAAATGGGCATGGGTTCCGGTGTGATGATCACATCAGGGAACACCTCTGAGATCCCTTTGGCCATGGGAACAGATCCCCGTGCTGGTCAGGTATCTAGAAATTATGTCTCTTGTACAGCTGGTGAAATACGTCGTACCACGACCACAGGCACATGTGTTAACGTACAGAATGATCTGATTGTCCTATCAGGTAATACAAACTACTACAATACGGCCGTCCTAGAATTTGATTTTGTTCCGGTTACAAGTAATGTATCTTTCCGTTATGTATTTGGTTCGGAAGAATTTGAAGATAATAGTGGATTGATCAATTACCAATGTTCAGATTACAGCGATCGTTTCGGATTCTTGCTAAGTGGACCCGGTATTGCAGGCGGACAAGGATATACAAATAACGCCAAGAACATTGCCCGTTTGTCGAATGGTTCTATCGTATCCATCAATTCGGTGAACAATGGAGTAGTAGGAAGTTCTGGTGGTGGACCAATGGCTTCTAAATGCTTGACCGCAAATCCATCTTGGGTTAACAATGCCGCGGTTGCTGAGTATTTTGGAACTATTCAAGGGACTCAAATGAACGGAAATACACGAGTATTAACGGCGTATCAAGGAGGCTTGACTCCAGGGGCGACATACCACATTCGTTTGATTATAATGGATGTGAGTGACGGTGCTTATGATAGTGTTGTTTACTTGGAAGCAGGAAGTTTCTCTACAACAGCGAATCCGATGCCTGTAGTATTGGGTGACTTTACCGCGGTATGTGATAAGAAAAAAGGTGTTGTTGTAGAATGGGATACTGAAAGTGAACGTAACAACGAACGATTCCATTTGGAAAGATCATTCAATGGTGAACCTTTTGAATTATTGACTTCGATTGCGGGTCATGGTAATTCGGACCAACAGCATCATTACACGTTTATAGATGAATCCGCACCTTTAGGCGTGACCTATTACCAATTAGTTCAAGAAGATGAAAATGGAACTCGTACGGTTTTGAAAACGATTGCTATTAACAATTCATGCACCTTGGATAATCCTAACGGTTACTTGGTAGGATACAACGAAGAAACGAATAGCCTTCAAATGACTTATACTGTCGAAAAACGCGAGATGGCGAATGTCTTCCTCTATGATCTGGCTGGAAATATTGTACAAGAATGGGAGTTGGAATTGAATCCATCCGAAATGAATACTACACTATCAATTGATCATGCATTTTCAAATGGAATCTACATGATAAAGATACAGAATAACGAAAGAGTATATACTACTAAAACCCACTTGTCACACTAAGAAGCTACATTAAACAGGTATACCGGATGCAATACTAAACAGGTGGCATCCGGTATTTTAAACAGAGAAAATGAAATTAAACGTCATCATAGAATCCATTATTATCTCTGTCATTTCCATTATTGGAAGTGTAACGGGAAGAATGGCCTATGAATAGCAGAGCACAAAGCAGTTTTAGGTTAAGCCATTCCCCACAAGGAATGGCTTTTTAATTTGTAATACATATCAACATGAATTATTTTAATAACAACACAGTCGTATTTTTCAATGGGGAGTTTGTCAAAGCAGAAGATGCAATGGTGAGCACTTACAATCAAACAATGCATTATGGAAATGGGGTCTTCGAAGGAATTCGTTCTTATGATACTGAAGATGGAACCCGCATTTTTAAGGCAAAAGAGCACTACGATCGCTTGCATTATTCTGCGAACAAGATGCATTTCAACATTCCATATACTTCTCAAGAGTTGGAAGCGATCACCTATGAGTTGTTGCGAAGAAATGATCTGAAAGATGCCTACATACGTCCATTAGTTTTCTTGGGTGCGAATATGTCTTTAACTCCCACGGAAGAGGTTCATGTTGTAATCATGGCCTGGGAATGGGGAAAATATTTGGGGGATCAGTTACTTCGTGTAACGGTTTCTCCATATCAACGTCCGAATCCAAAGAGCTGTCACGTAGATGCTAAAGTAGTTGGACATTATACAAATAGTATCCTTGCCACAACTGAGGCAAAATCCCGTGGTTTCGATGAGGCTTTGTTAACGGATGCGAATGGTTTTGTGGCTGAAGGTCCGGGTGCCAATCTATTCTTTGAAAAAGATGGAAAATTGGTAACACCACCACTTGGAAATATCTTACCTGGAATTACCCGTGCAACTGTACTGGAATTGGCCAAAGAACTCGGTGTATCCGTGGAAGAACGCTATTTCACACCGGAAGAATTGAAGCTGGCAGATGCGGCTTTCTTTTGCGGAACTGCAGCCGAGGTTATCGGATTGAAATGTTTGGATGAGATTGAATTCCCGGCTAAATGGGAAGATTCTGTTTGTCACTTGATCCAACGACGCTACCGCATGCGCGTTTCTGTGAATGAATATCACCAATTACACATATAGATCATGGAACTGAACAAATATTCAAAAACGATCACGCAAGATCCTACACAACCGGCTGCGCAAGCCATGCTTTATGGAATAGGCTTTTCTGATGAAGATTTCAATAAAGCACAAGTAGGAATCGTGAGCACGGGATATGAAGGAAATACCTGTAATATGCACCTGAATGCTTTAGCGAAAGAAGTGAAATTGGGTGTTCAAGAGAACGAACTGGTTGGTTTGGTCTTCCATTCAATTGGAGTTTCGGATGGGATTTCGAATGGGACAACAGGAATGCGTTACTCATTGGTTTCTAGGGATGTGATTGCTGATTCGATCGAAACGGTAATGGGCGCACAATGGTACGATGGCCTTGTGGCTGTCGTTGGTTGTGACAAGAACATGCCTGGTTCCGTGATCGCTATGGGTCGCTTGAACAGACCAGCGATCATGTTGTATGGTGGAACGATCCATTCTGGAGAATACAAAGGTCAGAAACTCAATATCGTTTCGGCATTTGAGGCCCTCGGTCAACATCTGCAAGGTACGTTGCCAGATGAGGATTACAAAGGAATCATCAAGAATGCTTGTCCCGGTGCAGGAGCCTGTGGCGGAATGTACACAGCAAATACAATGGCCGCAGCGGTAGAGGCATTGGGAATGAGTTTGCCTTATTCCTCCTCTAATCCAGCCTTGAGTGATGACAAACGTGCAGAGTGTTTTCAAGTAGGTAAGGCCATGCGCTTGTTGTTGGAAAAGAACATCAAACCACGCGATATCATGACGCGTGCAGCTTTTGAAAATGCTATGACGGTAGTAACTGTGATGGGAGGATCAACGAATGCTGTGATGCACTTAATAGCGATGGCAGCTTCAGTGGGTGTCGAATTGACATTGGCCGATTTTCAACGTATTTCCGATCGTACCCCCGTGCTCGCAGACCTGAAACCAAGTGGGAAGTATCTCATGGAAGATGTTCACGAGATAGGCGGAATACCGGCAGTGATGAAATATCTGTGGCAACAAGGCCTGATCGATGGCTCTTGCTTGACAGTTACAGGTAAAACCCTGGCTGAAAATCTGGAGGAACTTCCTTCACTTCCACTTGAACAAGATGTGATCCGAAGATTGGATAATCCGGTTTCACCTCATGGACACCTGCAAATGCTTTTTGGAAATCTTGCTCCGGAGGGCGCAGTTGCCAAAATATCTGGTAAAGAAGGTGAGCGTTTTTCCGGAAAGGCCAAAGTTTTTGAAGACGAAAATGACATCATAGCTGCAGTTCGAAACAATGAAATTAAAGCGGGAACGGTTGTGGTGATCCGCTATTGTGGTCCAAAAGGCGGTCCGGGAATGCCGGAAATGTTGAAACCAACTTCAGCGATTATGGGTGCTGGATTGGGGAAAGATGTTGCCCTAATTACCGATGGGCGTTTTTCAGGTGGTTCTCATGGCTTTGTTGTGGGACACGTCACGCCTGAAGCTTTTGTGGGAGGTACGATAGCCTTGTTACAAGACGGAGATATGATCCACATTGACGCCGTGAAGAACACCTTGCATGTTGAACTTACAGATGAGGAACTTGCTGCTCGCAAAAAAGCTTGGAAGCAACCTGAACCACCTGTAAAACAAGGGGTTTTGTACAAATATTTACAATCCGTTTCCTCGGCATCCCGAGGTTGCGTAACAGATGCTTATCATGGAGAATAGATCAATGACCGGCGCCGAGATTGTCATGCAATGTTTGCTTGCAGAACAGGTGGATACAATTTTTGGATATCCGGGTGGGGCGATCATGCCAATCTACGATGCCTTGTACGACTTTCAGGAAGAGATCAAACACGTTTTGGTGCGTCATGAGCAAGGAGCAATACATGCGGCTCAAGGTTTTGCTCGGGTTTCCGGTAGAACCGGGGTGGTTTTTGCTACTTCCGGACCTGGAGCAACCAATCTTATAACTGGTTTGGCGGATGCTCAGATAGATTCAACTCCGGTTGTTTGTATTACCGGACAAGTAGCTTCCCATTTGTTGGGAACGGATGCATTTCAAGAAACGGATGTGATCGGGATTTCTATGCCGGTTACCAAATGGAACATTCAAGTTACCAATGCAGCGGACATCGCGCCGGCTATAGCCAAGGCATTTTACATCGCTGCCTCCGGAAGACCGGGACCGGTTTTGGTTGATATCACGAAGGATGCACAGTTTGGCATGGCGAATTTTACGTATGAGCCGTGCAAGACGATCAGAAGTTATAAGCCGAAACCCACTTTGGATGAGGTAAAACTTCAAGACGCTGCTGCGCTGATCAATGCGGCGAAAAAGCCTTATTTGCTGGTTGGACAAGGCATATTGTTGAGTGGTGCAGGAGATGCGCTTCAAGCCTTTGTTGAGAAAACGGATATTCCGGTGGCCTCAACCTTGATGGGACTTGGTGCTTTTCCCGCGGATCATTCGAATTACGTCGGATATCTTGGGATGCACGGCAATTATGCGCCAAATGTTTTGACAAATGAATGCGACGTATTGCTCGCTGTCGGTATGCGCTTTGATGACCGTGTTACCGGTGATGTGTCTCGTTATGCGAAGCAAGCAAAGGTGATCCACATCGATATCGATGCAGCAGAACTGAATAAGATCGTCAAAACAACTGTTGCGGTGCATGCGGATGCAAAAGAAGCATTGGAGCTTCTCGTTGATCTCGTGACTCCACAGAAGCATCCCGAGTGGCTGGAAGAATTTCATCAGCTCACGCGAATAGAGCAGCAAGAAGTAGTTGATCAAGCACTTTATCCGGAGGATGCCGAGTTGCGCATGGCTGAAGTGGTCAACCGTTTGGCAGAAATGGATCAAGAACGAAATGATCTGGTTGTTGTTACCGATGTTGGACAACATCAAATGGTCTGTTCGCGCTATTTCCGTTATAGAAATCCGCGTACAAATGTTACTTCCGGAGGACTTGGAACGATGGGATTTGCCTTACCGGCCGCTGTTGGAGCAAGCTTGGGAGCACCGAATAAAACGGTGGTCGCCGTGATCGGAGATGGTGGTTTTCAAATGACCTTGCAAGAACTTGGAACAATCATGCAATACAAATTGAAAGTGAAGATCTTGATCCTAAACAACCAATTTTTAGGCATGGTGCGCCAGTGGCAACAACTCTTCTTCGACCGCCGGTATTCCTTTACTGAAATGACGAACCCGAATTTCGTTCAATTGGTGGCAGCATACGGGATCAACGGAATGACCGTGAAAGAACGCGAAGAGCTAGACGCTGCTATGGAAGCTTGGTTATCCTCCTCAGATGCTGAATTACTGGAGTGTATTGTAAAACAAGAAGACAACGTGTTCCCGATGGTTGAAACCGGGGCGTCTGTTGCAGAAATACGATTATCATGAGTACTACAAAAAGATGGAGTATATCGGTCTTTACCGAAGATACGGTCGGAATGCTGAACCGTATAACCATTGTGTTTACGCGCCGACATATCAATATAGAAAGTATCACGGCTAGTATGTCTGAAGTACCCGGGATCTACCGCTACACGATCGTTATCACAGCTACTGAAGATCAGGTTCAAAAAGTGGTTGGTCAACTGGATAAACTCGTTGAAGTGGTAAAGGCATTTTACCACCCGGACGAACAAGTGGTTTATCAGGAATTAGCATTGTTCAAGATCCGGATGACTCCTGAGACGAATCAAAAATTGGAAAGGTTGGTCCGTGATCACGGCGCACGTCTGCTTGCAGTCGATCCCGAATACGTGGTACTGGAACTAACCGGACACGAACGCCAGATCAACGACCTGGTGAAAGATTTAAATGGCTTGGACCTATTGGAATTCTCGCGCTCGGGAAGTGTCGCAGTTACCAAACCAATGCCCACACTAACAGAAATAATGGAAAACAATTAAAGAAATGGCAACAATAAAATTTGGAAATGTAGCGGAGTCAGTAGTTACCCGCGAGGAATTTAGTTTAGCAAAAGCACAAGAAACATTGCGTAACAAAACGATCGCCGTGATCGGTTACGGGGTGCAAGGACCTGGTCAGGCAATGAACTTGAGAGACAATGGATTTAACGTGATCATCGGACAAAGACCCGGTGGAAAAAGTTGGGACAAAGCATTGAAAGATGGTTGGGTGAAGGATGAAACTTTATTCCCAATCTCGGAGGCGTGTGCAAAAGGGGACATCATCTGTTACCTGTTGTCTGATGCCGGTCAGATAGATGCATGGCCGGAAGTCAGCGCCCAATTGACCGCAGGGAAAACGCTCTATTTTTCCCATGGGTTTGGTATCACATTCAATGAAGATACCGGTATCGTTCCTCCAACGGATATCGATGTAGTCATGGTTGCTCCAAAAGGATCCGGGACCTCATTGCGTCGACTGTTTTTAAAAGGAGAAGGGATCAATTCAAGCATGGCCATCTATCAAGATGCGACAGGAAATGCCCGTGAAACGACTATAGCCATGGGTATCGGAGTTGGTTCGGGATATTTGTTCGAAACGGATTTCAAAAAGGAAGTGTTCTCGGATCTAACGGGAGAACGCGGAATTTTGATGGGTGCTTTGGCGGGTATGTTTGAGGCACAATATCAAGTTCTTCGCGAGAACGGTCATTCACCATCGGAAGCATTCAATGAGACCGTTGAGGAATTAACACAAAGTTTAATGCCTTTGGTTGCTGAAAATGGAATGGACTGGATGTATGCTAACACCTCTGTAACGGCACAACGGGGGGCTTTGGATTGGAAGGGGAAATTCCGAAATGCAGCGCTTCCGGTATTTAAAGAACTGTATGAAGAGGTTCGTTCGGGCAGAGAAGCAAAACGCGTAATCGAGGCTGGTCGTAAGTCGGACTACAGACAAACCTTGGAACACGAATTGGCTGAAATAAATAACTCGGAGCTTTGGCAGGCAGGAAAAGCTGTTCGTGCCCTGAGACCAAAAAACGAACAATGATCGGAAAACAAGAAGTAATGTTTGCGGCAAGCGTCCTACGGGATGTTTTGCCGCCTACCCCCTTACAATACAATGAGCGCCTTTCGGAACAGATGGGCTGTGAACTTTATTTAAAACGAGAAGATTTGCAACCTGTTAGGTCCTATAAGATTCGGGGTGCGTATTTCGCTATGTCGCAGCGTCAAGCCAAAGGATTCTCCAATGAGGTTGTTTGTGCGAGTGCCGGAAATCATGCGCAGGGTGTGGCTTATGCCTGCGCAAAACAGCGTGTAAAAGGAACTATTTTCATGCCCCGTACTACACCTCAACAAAAAGTGGCAGCAGTGCGCTATTTTGGACAGGAGTGGATCACGGTAGTTTTGGAAGGAGACACCTTTGATGACGCATACGCGGCGGCCAGAAATTTTTCTGATCAGCATGGATTTGCCTTCATTCATCCCTTTGATGATGATGAGGTCATAGCCGGACAAGGCACTGTAGCATTGGAAATGAGTGAACAATGGAAAGAAGTTCCAGATGTTATTCTAGTGCCCATCGGCGGAGGTGGTTTGGCTGCCGGTACGATCGCTGCATTGAAGGAAAAATATCCGGAAGTTCAAATTATCGGCGTAGAACCAGCAGGTGCTGCATCCATGCAATTTTCTTTGCAAAGAAACCAGGTTGAAACCTTACTCTCCATCGACCCTTTTGTGGATGGTGCTGCTGTAAAGCGCGTGGGCGATCGCACCTTCGAGATTTGCAAAACTGGATTGAGCGAAGTATTAGCTGTTTCAGAAGGAAAGGTTTGTGAAATGATGTTGCGCTTGTACAACGAACATGCCTTAGTAGTAGAACCTGCCGGTGCGCTAACGATGGCTGCTCTGGATAGTTTTTCTTCAAAATTCGCTGGTAAAAAAGTGATCGCGGTTATTTCAGGCAGTAATAACGACAGTTATCGCATGTCGGAGATCCAGGAGCGGGCCTTGTTGTTCCAAGGGAAAAAGCATTATTTATTGATCGAGTTTCCACAGCGACCAGGAGCTTTGAAACAGTTCGTTTCAGAAATTTTAGGTCCGGATGATGACATCACTTATTTCCAGTTTGCTAAGAAAAACCACCGTGAGAAAGGTCCGGCTGTAGTAGGAATAGAAGTGAAGAATCCGACTGGTATGCAGGAAATTTTCAAGCGTTTAAGTGAAGCCGGAATGGAGGCAACATACGTGAATAACGACCCCTTGCTATTCCAGCACCTCGTAGGGTAAGGGTTGATCCCACGAATTGGTTGTATGGGAACGAGAATCCTGTAACTTTGTTTGTGCAAATCACGACTAATGGGAAAAACGATCATTTACCACAATCCACGCTGCTCTAAAAGTAGAGAGGCGCTTCAACTGCTAGCAGACAACTCTTGCGAGGTGGAGGTTGTGGAGTATTTAAAAATCACACCTTCGAAGGACGAATTAAGCGCTTTGATCCGTTTATTGGGCATTGCACCTCATGATCTTATCCGCACAGGTGAAGCGATCTATAAGGAACAATATAAAGGAAAAGCACTCAGTGATGAGGAGTGGATTCGTGCCATGGTGGAGCACCCGGTTTTAATCGAACGTCCGATCGTTGTTCAGAATGGAAAAGCGGTTATTGGAAGACCTCCAACGAAGGTTTTGGAGATCCTGCAATAAATTTTCGTGGAAGTAGCTGATTTGTTCAACTTTCACGTACCTTTGCATCCCCTATTTGGAAGGGCTTGTTTTGTTGCAACTTTTTTGGTGCGTTTCCGTAGGATTGCACGTTTGGTTTAGCCGATGAGAACAAAGTACATTGACCTGATTGATCAGACTTTTGATTTCCCTCAGGATGAGTTCAATTTACGTGAAGATCGTTTGATGTTTCACGGAATTGATTTGATGCGATTGATTGAAGAACATGGGACTCCCATCAAGTTCAATTATTTGCCCCAAATTTCCAACAACATTCAACGTGCCAAGGGCTGGTTTCGCGAAGCCATGAACAACTTGGGATATCAAGGAAATTATTACTATTCTTACTGTACCAAAAGTTCGCATTTCTCTTTTGTGTTAGATGAGGTATTGAAGAACGATGTGCATATTGAAACATCTTCTGCCTTTGACATTGATATCGTGAATAATTTGCTGAATGCTGGTAAATTGAAGGAGGGAAGCTATGTGATCTGTAACGGTTACAAACCGAAAAAATACATCCAAAACATCGCGAATCTGATCAAAACCGAAAAGCTCAATGTGATCCCGGTTGTAGATAACACCACAGAAATTCATGATTTATTGGCTTCGGTGGGAGATCATCCGGTTAAGATCGGGATCCGTATTGCATCTGAAGAAGAACCGAAATTCGAATTCTATACCTCGCGTTTGGGTATCCGTTACCGCGAGATCGTTCCGTTTTACAAAGCGTTTATTCAAGATAACCCACGAGTGGAGATCAAAATGCTTCATTTTTTCATCAATACCGGGATCAATGATACGTCATACTACTGGAACGAATTAACCAAGTGTTTGCGTATCTACTCGGATTTGAAAAAGGTGTGTCCAACATTGGATTCTTTGAACATCGGAGGAGGATTTCCGATTAAAAAATCATTGGCGTTCGACTTCGATTATGCTTACATGGTGCGTGAGATCTTGATGCAGGTGAAGCGCGTTTGTACCGATAATGACATTCCAGAGCCGAATATCTTTACCGAGTTTGGATCATTTACTGTAGGTGAAAGTGGCGGTGCAATTTTCAACGTTTTGCACCAGAAGCAACAGAATGACCGTGAGAAATGGAACATGATCGACAGTTCATTCATGACAAACCTTCCGGATACTTGGGCGATCAATCAGCGTTTTATCATGTTGCCGATCAACCGTTGGAATGATGACTACGAACGTGTATTGTTGGGTGGACTGACGTGCGATTCAGATGATTATTACAATTCAGAACAACACTCCAATGCGATCTACTTGCCGAAATTCGACAAGAACAGACCTCTTTATATCGGGTTCTTTAACACAGGCGCGTACCAAGAAACCATTGGTGGCTTTGGAGGTTTGAAACACTGCTTGATCCCGGAACCTAAACATGTATTGATTAAACGTGATGATCAAGGTAAGATCGTTACCGAGGTGTTTTCGGATGAGCAAACAGCCGATGACTTCTTGCGTATCCTTGGTTATCAATAGATTAAAAAAAGATGATAATTTCTTGCTGTTTTCATGATGTAAACAGAAAGAAACCAGTAAATTTGCACCCGCTGCAACATAAAACCTAATTAATTTTTATTTGCAATCAAAATGGCAGTGCACATACAAACGATATATCTAGAGGAAAAATCAGCTTTTGCTGGAAGTATTTCTGCGTGGCTGGAGTCAAAAGGTTTTTCTATCGTTACCTACGATGGTTCGGATGAACAACACGAAACTATTGACGGAGTTGTACTGTTCCATGAAAACCACAATTTTGACAAGCACGTTGCCGATTTGAGAGATCACTTTGACAAGCTTCAAGTGGCTATGCACAAGATCGATATCAGTGGTACTATGAACGTAGCTATTTCACATTTGGGATTGTTCTTCGACCGTACGAAGTGCAAGCACGTATTGTTTTTAGGTTCTGATAATCTAAAAGATCATCCTAAAATGGAAGTGTTCCGCGAGAAGTGGGAGGCGTAATCCAAATCAACATCTTATTTCACATAATCCTGTTTCCAGACCAATACATATTGGTTGTTCTCTACTTTGGCATAGCCCTGATCGTAGCAGAAATAGTAATTCGTTCCCTTTTGAGTAGTGTAGGTGTTCGTGAAATAGTGAAAATTAAATCCCTCTTCAGCCAAGGTGATCGCATCAACGGTTCGCTTGCCGGTCGTGTTTAATCCCGCTAAGATCCTGCGATTCTTACGCAAAATATTATTGATGCGACGCATGTAGTTGGTGCTGTCCTCATTCAAACGATTGTTATAGGTATTTCTGCAATAATCGGAACAAAACTTTTGGTCCCGTCTGCCCATCAACCGCTGTCCGCATTCCAAACAAGATCTATTTTCCATGATTTCGAGATGTGGTGTAACAATGTTAACATATATTAACAGCAATAACAAGACCTTCAGCACATTCTTTTTCAAATTTGTGAGTTTACGCTAAAACTATGGTAGAATCAACAGGTTTAACCCCCTCTGAACAATTGCAGCAGCTAGCTGAAGCCATCAAATTAGAGGGTATAAAATTCGAATTATTGCTCACGGAATTGGGGAAGGTCATCGTAGGACAAGACCTAATGGTACGTAATCTATTGATCGCCTTATTGGCTGATGGACACATCCTCCTAGAAGGAGTTCCGGGCTTAGCCAAGACTTTGGCCATTAAAACTCTGGCGGGTGCAGTTAAGGGTGATTTTTCGCGCATTCAATTTACACCAGATCTTTTACCAGCGGATGTTACCGGTACCTTGATCTATCAACAGCGATCGGAACAATTTGCCGTGAAAAAAGGGCCGATTTTTGCCAATTTCGTGCTCGCGGATGAGATCAATCGTGCTCCGGCTAAAGTGCAGGCAGCTTTGTTGGAAGCCATGCAGGAAAGACAAGTTACTATCGGTGATGAAACACATGCGCTGCCGCAACCATTTTTAGTTTTAGCAACGCAAAACCCGATCGAACAAGAAGGAACGTATCCATTGCCAGAAGCTCAAGTGGATCGCTTCATGCTCAAAGTGAAAATTGCTTATCCATCCCGTCAAGAGGAACAACTTATCATTCGCTCCAATGTTAGACCGGAAGGATTGGCTGAGATCAAACCGGTAATTACGCTCGAAGATATCATCAAAGCCAAACAATTGGCACGATCGATCTATCTGGATGAAAAGATTGAAAGATACATTGTCTCGATCGTTCATGCTACGCGTTTTCCGGGTGAATCCGGATTATCTTCGCTAGCAAAATACGTAGCTTATGGTGCCTCACCACGCGCTTCAATTAATCTCGCTTTGGCAGCGAAAGCACAAGCATTTTTAGAGAAACGCGGATTTGTAATCCCGGATGATGTGAGAAATGTTGCTTTGAGTGTAATGCGTCATCGCGTTGGCGTTACTTATGAAGCGGAAGCTGACGGGGTAACAAGTGAACAATTGATCGAGGCCATTCTACAACGCGTTGAAGTACCCTGATCGCCTATGAACGTTTTAGAACTTCAAAAACGCATCCGTACGATTGAATTGAAAACAAAGGGACTGACGCAACAGCTCTTTTCCGGTCAATCGAGAAGCTCCTTCAAGGGGCGTGGTATGTCCTTTAGTGAAGTTCGCAATTATACCGTGGGTGATGATGTACGCGCCATTGATTGGAATGTAACCGCCAGATTTCGTGAACCCTATGTGAAGATCTTTGAAGAAGAACGAGAGTTAACGGTTATGCTCCTTGTAGACGTTTCTGGGTCAATGTATTTTGGCGAAGACGAGCGATCTAAATTCGTTGCAGCTCTAGAACTTGTTGCAACTGTCGCATTTTCCGCCGCCAAACGAAACGATAAAGTAGGTGCCGTTTTTGTGTCTGATCAAGTAGAAAAATTCATCCCTCCTAAAAAAGGATCATCGCATGTACATTACTTGTTGAATACCATGATCCAGTTGAAACCAAATACCTCAAAAACAAACTTGAATGTAGGGTTTGAGTGGATGCAGCGGGTACAACGCACCCGAACAATGATGCTTGTGATCAGCGATTTTACAGAATGTGCTGCACTCAAGGAATCCTTTCAAAAGGCTCAAAATAAACACGACGTGATCGCTTTTCAAGTGACGGATAAAGGTGAGGAAGAGCTTCCGGACCTCGGATTTGTGAGTATGTACAATGCGGAGTCAGGGAAGACTTCCTGGATCGATACTTCCGATAAGAAAGTACGTGAAAGTTATCGGACCATGCAAGGTAAAAGACTGCAAGACACTGAAATGTTCTTCAATAAATTACAATTGGATTACGCACGGGTCGATAGCCACGACGACGTTTTTAAAACGATGTTACACTTATTTCAAAAGCGCAGATGAGGTACTTACTGGTCATAGCATTCACTATTGCAACCGGATTTGTCTCCGCACAAACGCTGCGCGTTTTTTGGTCCAGATCAGAGATGAAAATTGGTGAACAAGTTACTCTGACCATGGAAGTGCGCAAATTCAAAGGGGATTTTCAATTCGATCCGGTAAATGGATCCATCCCATGCAACATCCGTCAAAAAGGTGAAACATTGTGGCAGCAGTCCGGAGAGATCGAGGTGCTGAATTTCAAAGACACTGTGCTTACAAAGAACGGGTTCAAGACCTGGAAGGGAGTTTACACCGTTACAGCTTGGGATACTGCTCAATATCAATTCCCGTTGATCCGCTTTCGACTAAATGGAAAAGAACTGACCGGAATTGTAGGTCCTTTAACTGTAAATTTTGAAAAGAAGAAGGTGGATGATGATATCGTTGAGGCTGAAGTTCCGGATGTTGACGATTCAATGCACTGGTTTCTTGCTTGGGGATGGATCGTCCTTTGTTTACTGCTCGGATTACTTATCCTATTCCTTTGGAATAGGCAAAAGCGTTTATCAAAATTGAACCAAAAAACCTTGAAGCAGCGCACGCTTGAAAAATTAACCAAGCTTCAGTTACCGAATACAGGAGATCAACAAGAACTTGCCCGTTATTATGTTGAGTTTTCAGGCATATTGCGGGTGTTCCTGGGGGAACGCTACGGGCTGAATTTTTTAGAAAGAACCAGTCAGGAAACCTGTATCATGTTGCGCATGAAAGAAGTTGATGCCGCATCGATTGAGGTTATCAGTGATCTTTTGCAAGCTGCCGATTTGATCAAATTCGGAAAGGTAGCGGCAACGGAAACCCTCATGAAAAAACACCGCTCTGATCTGGAACAATTGGTTCACCTGCTTTCCCCACTTGAGATCATCGCATGAATGGAATATTCAACATATTGATCTGGGAATATAGTTTCTACAAGCCACATATGCTGTGGTTATTGCTGAGTGTTCCTTTGTTGTTTTTTGCTTGGGAATTGCTGAGCAGACGTTTGGCAGGTCAATTGAAGTTTTCGAGGAGTGATGCGGAACAAACGCAGTTGCGTGTTGGATGGGTGAGGTATTACCGTTGGTTGATCAATGTACTTTACATGTTTTCGTTGAGTTTATTGCTCATTACACTGGCTGAACCGTACAATGTGAACATTGATCCGCCGAGAATTGACTACAAAAATGGTATTGACATCATTTTTTCCATTGATGCTTCTGGTTCCATGCTTGCTCAGGATTTTGATCCGAATCGATTGGAAGTAGCAAAGGATGTTGCCCAACAATTTGTAGACTCCCGAAAAGGAGATCGCATTGGACTGGTTGTTTACGAAGGAGAGGCCTACACCGCTTGTCCTGCCACACTCGACTACAAATTATTGAAAGAACAGATCGAATCGATCCAACCCGGACAGGTGGAGCCCGGAACAGCAATTGGAAATGGGCTCGGTGTAGCAGTAACGCGTTTGCGCAGCGATAGTTTGCAATCCAAAGTCATTATTCTTCTGACAGACGGTAGTAACAATGCAGGTTCCATCTCTCCGGATGAGGCTGCCGAAATGGCTAAAGCCAAAAATTGTAGAGTTTACACGATTGGTGTGGGTTCTACCGGTCTTGCTCCAACGCCTATTGAAACCCCATTTGGGATCGTTTATGAGAATTTGCCGGTTGAGATAGATGAGAATACGTTGAAACGAATCGCTGATATTACAGGAGGAAAATATTTCCGAGCCACGGATGAAAAAGCGCTTCGATCCATTTATTCGGAGATTGATCGCTTGGAAAAAAGAAAAATGGAAGACCAGCACCTTGGAGCTGAACCGCCGTTAACCTTGACGCCGTTCTTTGTTTGGGCCTTACTGTTTTTAATGAGTGCATGGATCCTGCAACGCGTGAAATTTAGATTGGATGATTGACGCAGGAAGAACATATCGCCAAATTGTAAGAAATGTATTGATCTTTTCAATGCT
>VFQT010000371.1_pt1 | contig 67498 bp, 67 predicted proteins | sample 3512381 | NCBI WGS metagenome assembly VFQT01 (sample SAMN10412376, study PRJNA504923) | tailings metagenome | isolation source: Relicate 2 Philex TSF3 active mining site | place: Philippines: Tuba, Benguet | collected 2017-08-29
ATAGAACAGGAAATCGTTTCCAAATTCCAGCTCCGTAGGAGCGGCATAATAATAGAACAGGAAATCGTATTCAAATTCCAGCTCCGTAGGAGCGGCATAATAATAGAACAGGAAATCGTTTCCAAATTCCAGCTCCGTAGGAGCGGCATAATAATAGGGGGATTACCGAAAATTTGAACGGCTAATATTGTTGTATTCTATGAAAATTTCCAATACAACAGAAATATTTCCATTAATTTTTCCATTACAATAATAATTGTAATCGATTTTATCAATACCGCATTGACATCAAAAGCTATATGAAAGCCTATCCTGAAACTTCCATCCAAATAATCAAGCCAAGAAATATTTCAGAATTTCTAAGCGGTAACTTATAAGAGCTGGTGATATCAAACGTGAATTAAATCGTTAGCAAAAGAGAAAAAATAAAATAAGTAAATCCCTATTAAGACATAACCCTTCCCAATTCCCCCAACTTCTTATATGCACCTTATATGTTTCTTGGAAAACAGAAAATACCTTCTCTCCTTTGCGATAAAAATAGCAGAACTTATCTACTGAGCGTAATGCGCATTTTATAGAGAAAATAATACCAAAAAAAACAACTTATCCATCTAATAAGTATCGCTTTAACGAAACTTTTCATTACCTTTACCATGACCAATTTCAGCAAAAAAGACAAACTATTTGAAGTAATCTTTCTTGAAGATGGTCAAACTATATTTTTGACATGAAAACATACACTTTAGATGAAGTACAAGACCAATTAATTGGCAAAAAGGGAACCCCCGAAAGAGACCGATTTGAATACGATCTTCAAATGGATCTAATCGGCAAAGCCATCAAGCAAACAAGGCAAGAAAGAAATTTGACACAAGAAGAATTGGGAAAACTCATTGGCGTTCAAAAAGCCCAAATATCGAGACTTGAAAGCAACGCCAGCAATGTTACCATGGATACCCTGCTTCGGGTTTTCAGAGCACTAAAGGCCAAGGTCAAACTATCCATCGAGCTTCCCAATATTGAAATCAAAGTTGGTCAATGATGCAGTATCCAGTAACCAGTAACCAGTAACCAGTAACCAGTAACCAGTATCCAGTAACCAGTATCCAGTATCCAGTATCCAGTTTCCAGTATCCAGTATCCAGTATCCAGTATCCAGTATCCAGTATCCAGTATCCAGTTTCCAGTTTCCAGTTTCCAGTTTCCAGTAACCAGTTTCCAGTAACCAGTTTCCAGTAACCTGTTTCCAGTAACCTGTTTCCAGTAACCAGTATCCAGTAACCAAAACTCATTACTCATTACTCATTACTCATTACTCATTACTCATTACTCATTACTCATTACTCTCCCCGTGAAACACCACCCCCACCCCTCCCCTTCACTTTGTAACCCACACCGTTTTCAACAAAGAGACTCCGGTTAAGCATTATTTTTCAATACCTTACCACGTTATCAACAATTGCCAATTGCATTTCGTGTGTATAACTTGAACGTGGAACAGGGTGGGTTTCCGAAGAAAAAAAACGAAATTCGCAAGAGCGTGAAACACACGTGGAACAATTTTTAAAGCGAGAAAGAATGGGTAAAATCATTACCGTAGCCAACCAAAAGGGCGGCGTTGGAAAAACCACTTCAGCCATCAACCTGGCCGCCTGCTTTGGCGTATTGGAGTACAAAACCCTTTTGGTGGACGCCGATCCCCAAGCCAATGCCACCTCAGGTGTAGGTATTGATCCCAAAGATGTCAAAACAAGCATCTATGAGTGCTTGGTCAATGACGTTCACCCCAGAGAAATCATCATCCCTACGGAAAATCCTAACCTGGATCTGATTCCCGCTCACATCGATTTGGTGGGTGCGGAGATTGAATTGATCAGCTTGGAAAAAAGAGAATACCAAATGCGCGCCGCATTGGAAAAGGTGAAAGACGATTATGATTTCATCATCATCGACTGCTCCCCCTCTCTTGGCCTTGTAACGGTGAACGCATTGTCTGCTTCAGACAGTGTGATTATTCCTGTCCAGTGCGAGTACTTTGCCTTGGAAGGTTTGGGCAAACTCTTGAATACCATCAAAATTGTTCAACAAAAACTCAACCCTGAGTTGTCCATTGAAGGCATTTTGTTGACGATGTACGATACCCGCTTGCGCTTGAGCAATCAAGTATTGGAAGAGGTGAAAGTGCATTTCCAAGAATTGGTGTTTGACACGGTGATTCACCGCAATACCACCTTGGGTGAGGCGCCCAGCTTTGGTCAAACCATCATCATGCACGATGCGAGTTGCAAGGGTTCTATCAATTATTTGAACTTGGCCAGAGAGATTCTTCAAAAGAACGACATGACCAAAATGAAGGGAGAGGATAAATACATCGACGTAGACAATGGCTAAGAAACAAGCATTAGGACGCGGATTGAGCGCATTGCTCGAGAACGCAGGTAATATCGTTAAAGAAAAAAACGAAACCAAAACTGCAGTAGCGGTTCAACCCGAACCCTCTGTTGAAATAAAAGACAACGAGACCATCGGACATATTGCCGGTGACATCTCTTTGATCTCCGTAGCACTGATTGAGGCCAATCCATTCCAACCCCGTCAAGAATTCTCTCCTGATGCTTTGATTGACTTGGCGCAGAGCATTCGTGAATTGGGTTTGATTCAACCCATCACGGTAAGAAAAATATCTGCCAAGAAATACCAAATCATCAGTGGTGAACGCCGCTTCCGTGCCTCTCAAATGGCAGGATTGGAAGAGGTTCCTGTGTACGTTCGTGCAGCAGACGATCAAGGCATGCTGGAAATGGCCTTGGTGGAAAACATCCAACGTGAAAACCTGAATGCCATAGAGGTGGCCATCTCTTTCAAACGATTGATGGAGGAATGCAGTTTGACTACTGAGGCTTTGGCGGAACGTGTGGGCAAAGACAGAACTACCGTGACCAACTATGTTCGTCTTTTAAAATTGCCACCCGACATTCAAATGGGCATCATTGAAAAGCGCATCTCCATGGGACATGCACGTGCTTTGATCAATATCCCAGAGTCCAAGCAATTGAATATTTACAAGACCATTATTGAGAAAGACCTCAGTGTGCGCAAGGTGGAAGAATTGGCCAAAGAAGACGATGTTCCCAAGTTGTTCCGCCCTGCAAAAGTCATCTTACCTGTTGAATTTCAAAAGATGCAAGCTGAATTGCGTTTGAAATATGGAAAGAGAGCCAAGGTGCAACGCGCAGACAGCGGAGTAGGTAAATTGGAAATACCATTCAACAATGATGATGATTTGCAACGCATCATCGATCTATTGGGATTGTGAGACTTTTGTTCTTCATAGCATGCCTTTTCCCGTTTTGTCTTTTGGGACAAAGTGAGGTCGACACAACGACCACTTCTGGCACAAAAAGAACTTTCCAAGACAAATGGAATGAACAACCTTCGCCCTTGAAGGCCACTGTTTTTTCAGCCGTATTGCCTGGCGCCGGTCAGGTATACAACAAAAAATATTGGAAGGCCCCAATCGTATGGGCTGCCGTTGGTACCTGCGTTTACTTCATCGGCAGCAACAGCAAGCAATACCAGTACTATAAATCAGAATACATCAAAGCAGCGGACACCGACCCCTTGACCACGAGTGAGTATACGGCAGCGCAAATCAAACCCGTCATGGATACCTACCGTCAGTGGTTGGACATGAGTTATTTCAGTCTGTTGGGAGTTTATGCTTTGCAAATCATCGATGCGCATGTCGATGCGCATTTGTCATCGTTTGACATCAGCAGGGATTTGAGTTTTCATTGGTCGCCGGTTAGCATTCAGCAGCCGGGACAATCCAAACTTGGATTATCTTTATCGCTACAATTTTAAAGCATGCGAGTAGCCATTTTGGGATATGGTAAGATGGGCAAAGCCATTGAACCCATTCTTATTGAAAGAGGACACGAGATTGTTCTAAAAGTCAACAGCCAAAACCCACTTCAATCATCGGATTTGAATGGCGTCGATGTTGCCATAGAAGTCAGTCGTCCTGATTTGGCGATGTTCCACATTGAACAATGCTTGTCCGCCAAGGTTCCCATTGTCGTGGGCACTACAGGTTGGTACCAACATTTGGATGCCATCAAACAAAAGGTGGAAAACGAAAATTTACATTTGCTTTATGCCACCAATTTTTCCATTGGCGTTCACATGGTATTTGCCTTGAATCAAATCTTGGCCAAATGGATGAATCAATATCCTGGCTATACACCGAGCATTGAGGAGATTCACCATACCGCCAAATTGGACGCTCCTTCGGGCACAGGAATCACATTGGCTGAAGGTATATTGGACAACATCCATCGGAAAGACCATTGGGTGAATCGCGCCAGCGCAATAGAAAATGAATTGGCTTTAACTTCTATTAGAGAAGAAAATGTTCCAGGCACCCATACGGTTTCGTATGTTAGCGACGTGGACACCATTGAATTGAAACACATTGCGCACAACAGAAATGGATTTGCCAAAGGGGCCGTTGAGGCCGCTGAGTGGTTGGTTCAACACCCTGGCATTCACAGTATGCAAGACTTTTTAAACTTTACAACATTATGAAATTGGGAATCCCGGAGATGATGTTCATTCTCCTCATTGTTATTTACTGCATTACCTTACCTAAAATATTGGCCCGTGCCGGACAAAAAACATGGATGGCCTATGTACCCTTTTTACAATTCTATCCTTGGGTCAAAGCCATTCAACGTCCATGGTATTGGGCACTGTTGATGTTGGTACCAGGAGTTAATTTCATCATGATGGTGATTGCGCAGGTGGAATTGGGTATTGCCTTTAACCAGCGCAGCACAAAAGAGCAATGGCTATTTGGAGCTTTACCCTGGTGGCGTTTGATACAACTTGCTTTTCAGCAAACCAACATTGAGTATGTTGGTCCAAGATCTTGGGAAGGAAAAAAGAAGAGTTTTGCTCGTGAATGGAGTGAGGCGCTTTTGTTTGCAGTAGTTGCAGCCAGTGTCATCCGTAGTTTTTTCTTAGAAGCCTTTACCATCCCTACTCCTTCCATGGAAAAGAGCATGTTGGTGGGCGATTATTTATTTGTGAGCAAGTTTGCCTATGGCACCAAGCTTCCTCAAACCCCCATGAGTATTCCTTTCATGCACAACGCCCTTCCCTTTAGTGGAATGCCGAACAGTTATTTGGAATGGTTCACACTGCCTTATTACCGTTTACCAGGAATAGGAAAGGTAGAACGTTTTGATCCTGTGGTTTTCAATTTTCCGCATGGTGATACTATTCTTGTTGACCCCTATTACGCTGGACATGATTACTATGGTATCTTAAGACAAGAAGCCATGTTCATGGCGCAAGGCTTTGACAACTATGCCAAAGATCCAGAGAAATATGAGGCATTGGCGCGCAAAAATTTCACTGAGAAAAAAGTGTGCGTTTCCTGCGCTGCACAGAAAAGACTCCGCAAACCTTTGCCCATTGGTGGATTGCGTTACCGACCGATGGATAAAAAAGAGAATTACATCAAGCGCTGTATTGGCTTACCAGGAGATCAATTGACCATCAAGCACCGTCAAGTGTTCATCAATGGTCAAGCCATTGAGAATCCCGAAGGACTAATGTTCAATTATGAATTTGAATTGAAAAATCCTGCCTATGCCAATAGAATTCAGGATAAATACAGTATCAACATTGATGATTTGAATGTCCTCCCTGATTCTGCAGGGAATCCCTCGAATTTTTTCCGTTGTCCTTTAACACAAGAAGTGTACAACGAGTTAAAAAACAATCCGGAAGTCCTCTGGATTGAAGCCCAAGACGAAATAGTGAACGAAAATCCACCGGGAACTTTATTCCCCAATAGTTTGAATCCCGCATTTGAGAACTGGACCGTAGACAATTATGGTCCTGTAGTGATCCCCTCCAAAGGAATGAGCATTCCGATGAATGAGCTGAACTATGCCATGTATCAGAGGGTTATCCGTGTTTATGAAGGTCATCAATTGGAAAAACGTGGTAATGACTACTTTATTGATGGCCAAAAGGCCGCGCAATACACTTTTGAAAGTGATTATTACTGGATGATGGGGGACAACAGACACCACAGTGCGGATAGTCGTTTTTGGGGATTTGTTCCAGAGAATCATGTGGTTGGAAAAGCCGTATTTACTTGGTTCTCAAAAGCGGATCCCAACTATCAAGGACATAGCAAAATCCGTTGGGACAGGATGTTTAAACTCGTTGACTAGTTCATGTACGCCGTACCAACGTTTTTATTCCCTCCCGTATCGTATTGTATTTTTCTACAACAAGCGCAACCCCACAAGGATGTGCTTTCTTTTTACCACAAACAGAGTCCTCGAAACCATTTTGAAATACTCAGTGCCAATGGCCGGCAGAAAATCACTTTTGGAGTAAAAAGCAATGGTGGTATCAAAACATCTCTGAAAGATATCTTCTTAGATGATGGAAATTGGGCGCGCACCACATTGCGGTCCATTCAATCAGCTTACGGAAAAAGTGCTTTTTACTTCTTTTATCAGCATGAGCTTGAAAAGCTGATCATGGACTGCCAAGGACAGAATCTTGCCATTACCCATCAATCCATTCATGACTGGTTGTATCAATACGGCATGGTTCCCCAATGGCCAGATGCATCTGCTGAGGTCACCCCAATTGTTGTTGAAAAAAAATGGGAGATAACCTCTCCCATTCAATCGTATCATCAAGTTTTTCAAGACCGGTTTCCGTTCCAAAATGATTTGAGCATTTTGGATTTGATGTTTAACCTCGGCCCTGAAGCCAAGAGTTACCTACATCAACATCCCATCGTTACGCCTGTCCTTGTGGACCGCCGAAATTCATTGGAATAATGGGGTCTTGTCCCAAGGTCTCTTGAATCTTTCCATGTTGCGATTCAAACTTTTGAATATTGTCTGCTAAGGCACGCTGCAGTCTTTTGGCATGCTGTGGCGTTAATACAATTCTGGAAACTACCTTGGCCTTGGGTACTCCGGGCATCATCCTAATAAAATCAACAATAAACTCTGCAGGGGAATGGGTAATGACCGCCAAGTTAGAGTACTTTCCTTCTGACATTTCTTCGCTCAATTCAATATTGAGTCCTTCATCTTTTTGTTGTGCCATGTTACAATATATTTTTTAGTTCAATTAATTCAGTTATGGTTAAAGTAGGTTGAACATTGTGCCGATGATCATTGAATTTTAAAAAAACTTGATCCATCCCCACACCACGTGCACCTATAATATCAGCTTCCCAATCATCCCCGATCATCAAACTTTCCTCTGCGTTGGTTCCTGCCAATTCAAAGGCGTACTCGAAAATCTTGGGATTGGGCTTTCTTACCCCCACGTCTTCACTGTTGATGTTGTGCACAAAGAATGGAGTTAGACCACTTCCATCCATTTTGATTCCTTGTATTTCTTTAAATCCATTGGTAATAATGTGCATGGTGTACTTTCCTTGGAGATAATTCAAAATCTCCAACGCTCCAGGAATCACGTGGGGCTGGCGGGGACATTGATCGACAAAGGCAGCAGCAAAACGTTCCATCCATTCATCGTTGTAGGCAAAGCCAATGTCATCCATGGATCGCGAAAATCGGGCGGTGCGTAGCTCTTCTTTGGACATTGTACCTTCACGATACATGGCCCACACTTTGGCATTGTGTTTTAAGTAGGCTTTATTGAAAGCCTCAAACAAAGTTTCGTCTATTTCAAACTGCACAAACATCTGTCGCAAGGTCAATTCTGCATTGCGGTGAATGTCCCACAGGGTGCCATCCAAATCAAAAAAAATATGTTTGTACTTGCTCATTTCTTGTTGCATTTTAATACTACGTCGCAAAGACGATGGCTATACCCCACTTCATTGTCATACCAGCCCACTACTTTGACCATATTGCCAATGACCGATGTGAGGCCCGCATCGAATACACAGCTGTGGCTGTTGCCAATGATATCACTCGAAACAATGGGATCTTCTGTGTATTCCAATACTCCACTCCACCTGGATTGAGCAGCATCTTGGAACAATTTGTTGATTTGATTGATGCTCAACGGTTGCTTCACTATACTGGTGATATCCGTTAACGAGCCATCGGGAACGGGAACGCGCATTCCGCAACCACCCAACTTATCGGAGAGATGCGGAAATATTCTCGTTAGCGCTTTGGCTGCGCCTGTCGTTGTAGGTACGATACTTTGCAATGCTCCTCTTCCCCTGCGCCAGTCTTTGTGCGGCGCATCATGCAAACGTTGATCTCCGGTATAAGAATGCACCGTGGTGATGGAGCAACTCTCAATTTGACAATTCTCGTCTATCAGTTGAATCATGTGTGCCGCACTATTGGTGGTGCAGGAAGCGCAACTGATGATATTGGATTGCTCTATCCCTTCGTCATTGATTCCCAAAACCACCATCGGGATGGCATCGTCATCTGAGGGTGCCGATAATATGACCTTCTTAACCCCCTGAGAAAGGTGTTGAGACAATTCACTTTTGGTTTTCCAAATGCCTGTCGATTCTATCACGACATCCACACCCCATTGCGACCAATCTACCACTTCATTGGGTGTGATCTTTTGATGATAACATGTATGGCTTTCATCGGCACTCCAACCACTCTTCGTGCGGGCAACGGTGTTTTTTAATGATCCATGTATACTGTCATATTGCAACAGATGAAACATGGTATTTTCATCATACAAATCAGCAACGACGACAATTTGAATATTGGGATAATTCAAGGCAGCCCTGTAAACTCCCCTTCCAATCCTTCCAAAACCATGGATTCCTACCCTCACCTTCTCGTTGTCTCTCATTACAACATGTGTTTTTCTGCATGATACGAAGAGCGCACTAGTGGTCCGCTCTCCACATGACGGAAACCCATTTCTTTTCCAAGCGCCTCATATTCGGCAAAACGCTCTGGCGTTATAAACTCAGCTACGGGTAAGTGTTTTGGGGTAGGTTGTAAATATTGCCCCAAAGTAATGACATCCAAACCGACCGATCTCAAATCCTCCATGGTCTCCAATACCTCTTGATGAGATTCGCCTAGACCCAACATGACCCCACTCTTGGTGCGCATGCCTCCATGTTTCAACCTGCGCAACACTTCCAAGCTTCTGTCATACTTGGCTTGGATTCTGACTTGCTTGGTCAAACGTCGCACCGTCTCAAGGTTGTGGGAGACAATTTCGGGAGCAACGTCAATGATGCGCTGTAAGTTCTCCCATTTACCAGCAAAATCCGGGATCAACGTTTCCATGGTTACACCAGGAGCTTTTCTTCTCACCGCCTCCACTGTTTTGACCCAGATATCTGCACCTCCATCGGCAAGATCATCTCTGTCCACGGAAGTAAGCACGGCATGTTTGACCTTCATTAGAAAAATAGACTCCGCCACATGTTCGGGTTCATGGGGATCCACTTGAAGTGGTCGCCCTGTGGCCACAGCGCAGAATCCGCAAGAACGTGTACATATATTTCCCAAAATCATGAAGGTTGCCGTTCCCTCTCCCCAACACTCTCCCATATTGGGACAGTTTCCACTCTCACAAATGGTATGAAGTTTATGCTCAGAAACAAGACTGCGCACCATTTTATAATTTTCTCCGGTGGGCAACTTCACTCTCAACCACTTTGGCTTGGGCACCCTGCCTGTTGTCAACTCACTCATTTCTTGTTGTATTTTGAACCAAAAAAGAATCGGGTATAAATGGCCGGAAAGATGAAATGATTTTTCGCTCGGTCATTGTATCGATTCAATATTTCTTGGGACATAATTTCTATTCTCTTGGGGTAAACATCAGCTGTCGCGCCAATTTCAACCCCTCTGATTCCATTTTCTGAAGGGCTATACTCAAAACGCAACGCAAATTTGAAAAACAACCCCATTTGCACTTTTGTTTCATTCAAGCCTGTCAAGTTGGAAGATCTTCCATAAATGTTATCCGTGTAATGCTCATTGGGGTTGAATTTTTCCGATCGTACTTGGTAACGTCCTAGAACAGTAGAAGCGTATAATATTTGCAAATAAACAGGTTTAACAAATCCAATAGAAGGGCCCACCTGCCAGAGACGATCGATCTGCACACCGTTCTTTCTCAATTTTTCTGCAAATTCTTTGTTCTGCCCCAATCCCAGACGGAGAGCAAAAAAACTATTCATTTTCCCGTAGTAATAGGCCCTGGCTTGGGGATCCTGAAAATAGGACTTCACCTCTTTTTCATGACGGTAAAAATGAAGATCCGCACTCCATTTCCAAAAAGTGTAGGCATCCTTTCCTTTGGTGTATACATCTCCCCCGAATCCCCATCCATTGGACTGAAACGTCAAAGCGTAAGCCCGTTCACGGTCATGTAAAATATTACGAGGAACCCCATCATCGGTTACTTGAGCGGAACTCAACAGGTGGACGCATAACATCCCTAAAAAAAGGATCCAAGCTTTTTTCATTCCTACAAAGATACATCTTCATCGTAACTTTGTTTTTGAACAAAACAGAATAAAATGCACAGTATCGAAGTCCAATATTTAGGAGAGTTGCGGTGTCAAGGGAAACACTTGAAAAGCAATAGCATCATTATTTCCGATGCCCCCGTTGACAATCAGGGAAAGGGAGAAGCTTTTTCTCCTACCGATTTAACTTGCACATCCTTGGCCATGTGCATGATGACCATCATGGGCATTGCAGCAGAGGAAAAAAATATTGAATTAAAAGACGTCAAAGCAGCAGTAACCAAAGTGATGGGTACAGAACCACGAAGAATAGTTGGAATTAAAATAAATATGTTCGGAAATTGGGATCAGTTGACAGAACGAGAAGTAGCGATAATAAAAAATGCCGCGAACACATGCCCCGTTGCAAAGAGCATACATCCCGACATTCAGTTGGACATCTTTTGGGAGAGTAACGCCTGATTTACTTCACAGGTGCACTAACCGCCGCCTTATCGTAAGCAGCACACTTTGGATGCTTAGATACACATGCAGCTGTTGTCATCGCTAAAACCACCAAGCAGAATAATAATTTCTTGTTCATGTTCGTTGAATTTGATGACAAATATAAACCAATGATTGTTGTTCGCCGTATTTTGCTTGTAGTTTTATTAACACGCTTTATTGGCGCAACAACAAGTCAAGTTTCACCCACTTTAGTAAATCCCGCGCAAGACACCGTCCCCTGCTCCTATTTATTCTTAAACGGATCGGACACCACCCTATCTGGAAACGATTGGAATGAAATTTACCCGTTGGCATTGGATTTTCTCCAACCCTTTTGGAAAAAAGGCTATGCCCTGGCCAGATGGGAATTGAAAGAAAACCAAAATAAAAATTGCATTGCGCAGTATTACTTTGTGCAAGATGCCTTGATTACCAAGGGGAAAATTGTCGGATGGGATGCCCAAATTTTGGACCCAAAATTGGCACCGTTCATAATGGATTGGAAAGATGGTCGATTGCTGCAGAGTCGCCGGCCTAGCCCAATTAGCTCCAATCTTGGCATCACCATTACCCACTCATCCCTATTTTTCGAGGACAGTATCGCCCACCTTCGGGTTAATCTTGTTTCTTCCCAAAACCAATATTTCGACGGCATCCTTGGACTTCAGCAAATGGAGGGGAAATCTGTTTTGGTGGGTGACTTCAAAATGAATTGGGTCAATCAATTGAAAAAAGGAGAGTCGTTGTACTTGAGGTGGCAGCGACAAGATGTTGCGACACAAAGACTAGAATTAAACGCCGTAATCCCTTATTTGTTCCACCAACCTTTTGGATGGGCCAATTACTTTGATTTCTTCAGAAAAAAAGACCAGCTATTCCAAACCCAATTGAAATCACAAATCATCCTTCACTTGCAAAATGACATCCAGTGGTCATCTGGCATTGAGTTAAAAAACAATCAAAATTTACTGGCTGCCAATCAGCTATTCAGTCGGCACCAGATGTGGGTCAATACTTGGACCACGAAGAATACCTCTTTTGAATTTTCCGCTGGAGCAAGAAAAATATCCCAAACAATCAATGAAACCACTAACAATCAAAAAGATAAAATTTATCGGTGGGAGGCGCACTGGACCCGAGAATTGACAAGAAAATCCGCTGTTCTCAATTTAAAATTTCACAGTTCGGGATACCTCGCCAAAGCTTTGGATATGGCTGAACTTTTACGCATAGGAGGCGCAAAAAATATCAGGGGATTTAATGTTGAGTCCATCTTTGCGCGGCAATGGAACGGGCTTCAAACCGAATGGGGTTATCAGTTGACCAATACAACAGCCTATTTGTTTGCAGATGCAGGTTTCAAGGACAATATAGCAATCCAACACCTTCACCAATCCTATGGACTGGGAGCAAAAATCAATCGAAAGGACATCGCGTTGGTATTGGAATATGGTTGGGGAGTATTTCCAAAGCAATCCATTGATTTCCGTCAAGGAATTTTACACATTGGTTTCAACCAAAGATTGTAAGCGTTCAACCTGTTGTACATTTGAGGCAATGATGGCAAAAAGACATTTTTTCATCGCGCTTACGCTGTATTGCTTGACCTGGATTTCTTGTCAAACAGTACAAAATATTGGTCCTTCCGAAATAATCAGCCCCAAAAGATACAATTGGCATCAAAGGCAATTGCACCCGTGCTTTGGTATTACGCACCAAGACAGCATCAAAGGGACAACGATTGAAATGAAGTTCAACACGTTTGAATTTTCTGCAGACAACCCAACTTTCCTCGAAGTCATCGCTCATGGCCTCATTGGTGATAGTGCCGTCATGATTGCACAGCGGTTTGTTATTTTAGACCGCCCTTTGGGTCGGGATGGTATTTGGAAGGGTGAAATCACATTGCCAGCAAAAGTTCGCTTTCTCAAAGATATGGTGGTGAAATTTGGTCCCAACGGACTGGCTGATCAATTCTATTTAAATTGGTCATTGGCTGACTGCGGCTGGGTAACATCTGAATACATCCATACCGGCATCGTACCATCCGGTGTTCCCATACATTGCGACCAAAAGGGAAGAAAAATTTTTGCGCCCCTGAGTGATAAATTACCATCTCCTCCATTCTCAACCAACGCGCCATTTATCCCAGAGCAATTGGAGGAGATTACCAAAGATACCATTCTCTCAAAACCTGGCGCCTTCATTTTCATTGGAGAAAATGTAAAAAATACGCATCCTATCTTATTCGCCATGAACAACGAAGTTCATCCGCAGTATCCAGAATGCGTGACCACGGGAGAGATGTCAGGCCCAATGCGTTATTTATGTTCCAAAGAAGAGTTTGACAAAATTTCAAAATCCACTGATGGACCTGAGAATGCCATGGAAAAATTCTGGATTCAATCCGCTGGTAGCAGAGAGAAGGCAAAAAAACTAATCAAGGCATACTATCAACGTGTTTGGGATGCTAACCATCATTTTACAAGTTATGCTGAAGGTTGGAAAACGGACAGAGGTATGATCTATCTCGTTTTTGGACACCCTGAAAAAATTGAACTAGAAAACAACATCGAAATTTGGTCATACACCCTTGAAACAGGGCAACTGCAATTTGCATTTGAGTTAGTAAAACATCCCATTTGGGGTGAGGTATACATATTAAAAAGAAACGAGCAATACAGACCCCATTGGGAATTTCAGGTTTCACAATGGCGTCAAGGGAGGATATTTAAATGAGACAACAAGGACAAAAAAACAACAACGCTTTGATCATCGGCTTTCATGCCATCGAGGCTGCCATTGAATCCGGCAAGCAAGTAGAGAAAGTTCTCATTCAGCGCGGATTAAAGGGCGAGTTGTTCCAAAAGACAATGGGATTGATACAAGAAAATCAAATCCCTTTTCAATACGTTCCCATTGAAAAATTGCAGCGCATTTCAACCAAAAATCACCAAGGTATTATTGGTTTTCTTTCTCCTGTGACCTTTGGAAATCTAGAGGAAATTGTAAGCCAAGTTTTTGAAAATGGAGAAATACCATTATTGCTTTTGTTAGACAGTTTAACCGATGTCCGCAATGTAGGAGCCATCGCAAGGACAGCTGAATGCATGGGAGCACATGCCATAGTGCTCACCGAAAGTGGCAGCGCCCCCATCAACGAGGATGCCGTAAAAACCAGTGCCGGAGCTTTGATGTATCTGCCTGTATGTAAAACCAAAATGGCTGCCGATGCTATATTCATGCTTCAAAGCATGGGCGTTAAATGCATTGCCGCCACAGAAAAAGGAAATGTGAATCCTGAAGCATGCAACATGAATTTGCCCTTGTGCATCGTAATGGGCAATGAGGAAAAAGGTCTTTCCAAGGCCGCGTTAAAAGCCGTTGAAGATTTGGTCATCATCCCGATGACAGGAAAAACAACTTCCTTGAATGTTTCAGTAGCCGCTGGAATGCTCATCTACGAAGCTGCCAAACAAAGAAGAACAGCATGAGTAAAAAAATCAACCCAAAAATATTGCCTTTTAAAAAGGGAGATATCCTAGAGGTGGAAATAGACGAAATGGCATTTGGTGGGAATGGCATTGTTTGGACAGAATTGCCTGACGGCAAGGTCCCCATCTTCATTGAAAATGCAATAAAAGGTCAATTAAGACAGGTTCAAATCACCAAAATTGACAGGAGACACATAGAGGCCCGCGACATAGCGTTGTTGCAATCCTCTCCGGATGAAATCACCATTCCTTATCAACCAATACCAGGAGCACCTTATGCCACATTGCCCTACGAACAACAACAAGCTTTCAAAAAAAATGAAGTGCTACAATTGCTCAATAGAATTGGCAAAGTAGATGCCCAACCTCTATTTGACACCTACTTGGCATCACCCTCATTATGGCACTATCGCAATAAAATGGAATACAGTTTCTCTGTAATCCGCTGGGATAAAGAAAAAAATGAAACGGTGGATGATTTTGCCCTTGGTTTTAAAAAGAAAGGAACGTGGTGGATTGTTGAATCGCTTCAAAAAGATTCCGGACTGCTAGATGCTGAGCTCGAAAGCGGTTTAAAGTCCATTGAAGATTGGTGTATTAAAAGTCAATTGCCTGCATGGCATCCGCCCCAACGTCATGGATTCTACAGATACCTCGTGGCGAGAAAAAGTTATTTGCAGGACCAAATTTTGTTGAACTTAGTGACAACCGATGATGGCATTGAAAAATTTGATGCTGTTGGGTGGGTAGCGCTTTTGCAAAGTATTTTAGGTAAACGCCTAGCGGGTGTTATTCATACCATCAACAACGATACCGGTGACCGCGTAGACCCTTTGAACGGGGAACACCGCTTGCTGTTTGGCAAGGATAAGATAACAGAAGACATATTGGGTTTGCAATTTGAAATCAGTATGAAAAGCTTTTTTCAAACCAATCCCAAAAGTGCAGAGCGCCTTTATGCCAAGGCCATTGAATATGTCCAAGAGGTGGGGCAAGATGGTACAATATTGGACTTGTTCTGCGGGACCGGAACCATCTCTCAATTGCTGAAAAAGGCTGGATTTAGTGAGGTCATCGGTGTAGACATCGAGCCAAAGGCCATCGAAAATGCAAAAGAAAATGCTGCGCGAAATCAAATCGAAAACATTACTTTTTTTGCCACCGATGTTGGCAAATTCTTGTTGGAGCAGCCGCAATATCAAAATCAATTGAAAGTATTAATGATGGATCCACCCCGCGCAGGAATAGCACCCAAGACCTTGCGGAAGGTGATGGATTTGAATGCGCAATACATCGTTTACATTTCATGTAACCCCGCAACATTTGCGCGTGATACCGAAACGATGGAAGCCAATGGCTACGTTCTTGAAAAATGGAGTTTGATAGATCAATTCCCCCATACTTCACATGTGGAGGTTTTGGGGAGGTTTCAAAAGCAATCGGATTTACAGCGAAACCACTGACCAAATTCCGTTTATCCATTCTTGAATAATGACCGATTTGGATTTATCTTGAATAGATTTTCTGAAAGGTAAAAGCTCTCCATTTGCCAATTTAAAGTAGGTGACCTCGAGATCTCCATTATCCATTTTATGGCTATTCCAGGCGATACAATCAGCGTTATTTGCTGTGAAATAGTCAAGCATTGAGAATTGCAAATTGTATTGATAGGAGTTCGTTGATGCGTCAAACAAATAATATTTCCATATTTTTCTCCCTTGATTTTCACTTTCCAAAATCCTAAAATCTGAAATACTATCCGCATTACAATCCAAAAACTCTCGAAAATCTTCGTCCCATTGTCTATTAAATAAATCAGTATATTGAAAATCCACTTTTGCTCTAAAATACAATGAAGAATCTTTGAACTCAGAAAGAATGACCTTTTCCTTTATCGCTGGATGCATTTGTGGCACGTATATATCCCAAAAGCCATCTTTATTAAAATCATTTAGCAGTAAAAAATTCCTTTCTAATCCCGCCTCCAAATAATGATTCCCTGTAATAAAGTGAGAATACATCAATTGATTGTTTTCGACATTAAACACCATCAATTTCTGAGCATATGCGCCTGGAACGGCGTCCAATGCTATCTGATCTTTTGGGTCAATATCCCAGAGCTCATAACGATAACTTCCCTTGGTCTTAACCCAAATGGGAAGTTTCACTGGAATGGTTACTTTCTCCTCTCTCTGCAATAATTTCCGTTCAGTATTGACCTGAGTCAATCCTTTTCCTGACATGGTATAGAACACTTTGGCAATCGGCTTGGTTTTAGGGAAGCCATATTCATAGTACACTCCTTTTATTTCCTGATGGACATAATCAATTTTAATATCCGTCAAATCAGAAATAAACAATCGCATAAAACGCTTGTTCTCTTGATTAAAGCCGTAATAATCGTAATCTTTTTCTGTCTTGATGGGAACCAATAAATCAGGTAATCCATCAAAATCAACATCCCGAATTTCCGGATGCTTTAGCTTGTTGGGATTGACCCTTGTATAATGCTCTCCCTCTATTTCCAAAAGCACCTTTTGAGTGACTATATCAATGACGCGATAAAAGGTCTGCACTACCCTATTCTTGTTACCATGGGTCTCCGATTGTACTTCTCTCCACCTCCATTCCTTTTCGAACAACCAACCATTTCTCTCGACCACCCTTCTTGCTATCCAATCATCTCCCTTGACATTTTCAATAATGGGCATTATACCCGCGTGACCTTGCTCGAGAATATCTATACTGGGAATATTCTCCTTCTGCATCTTTACCCATATTGGCTTATAATGCAATTCTTGCTGAGAATAGAAGAATTCAGAATATCCACACAGATGAACAAAATTTTGTGGACTTACTCGTACTAATTGGGGTACATATCCCCTGGTCCCGTTCTTTTTGCTTTCTATCTTTACAAACAAATCTGTTGTGAGATAAGATAAATCCATTCCTACATATACATAGTGATTCTTGGCAAAAGAATATTGCAAGTCATTCAACGGAATGGGCTTCCTATTGTAAAAATGGTATCGTCTGTTGTTCTGCTTACAAATGGCTGGTGTTCTTGACTTGACAAGATTCCCTTTCCCGTCAACCAGCGTTATTTCTAAATCACTCAGAATATCTGATGAATCCTGATCATATGGAACGATGCCTAACAAATAGACACCATCAAAACCACAATGCTGGGCACGCATCGTTAATGAAAAGCCAATAGAGCCAGCAAGAATGAATAGGTATACAAAAAAACGAAGCATCGGTTGAATGCTACAACTTCTTATCAGCGGGCCTCACATACCATGAGGTAAGGACAAGAACCAAAGTCAATACGGCAGGAAAAGTTTCACCAAAGCTATCCTTCATGTACAAATGAGAGAATAACGCACCTGAAATGACGAAGAAAATTCCAGCATAGGCCCACTCACGTAAACGATTATAGCCGGGTATCCAAAGCGCAACAACACTCAATATTTTAGCAATTCCTAAATAAGTCAACAAGTACTCAGGATAACCCAAATGCTGGAAACTCTTTACAGCATCGGGCATGTGCATCAATTGAAAAATTCCTCCTGATAACATTCCGAATGAAATCCAAATCGTAGATACCCAGTAAATAATTTTTTGTGTCTTGGTCATAAAATATTTTTTTGTGAAGATAAAAAGATTGAATAAAATAAAAAAGGCTGAACCGTTTTGATTCAGCCTTTAAAACAAACATTCAAAATTAATGAGAAGCCAAGTAGCTCGCTACTCCGTCATGATTGGCTTTCATACCATCCTTTCCCTTGCTCCAGTTGGCTGGACAAACTTCCCCATTCTCTTCAAAAAACTGAAGCGCATCTACCATACGAATGGCTTCATCTACATTTCTACCCAAAGGGAAATTGTTGATGATGGCGTGCTGAACAGTACCTGATTTGTCAATCAAAAACAAACCACGGTAAGCGATCATTGGACCATTGGCCACCAATGCTCCATTGTCGTCATAGGTGTATTCACCAGCTAAAACGCCATAGGCATCTGAGATGGTTTTGGAAGTATCTGCAACGATGGGGTAAGTAATTCCTTTAATTCCACCGTTACCTTTTTCCATTTGTAACCAGCCCCAGTGACTCTCCTCTGTGTCTGTGGAGCATGCGACAACCGCAACGTTACGGTCTTGAAAATCTTGCAAACGCTCTTGAAAAGCGTGCAATTCAGTGGGGCAAACAAAGGTGAAATCCTTTGGATAAAAGAAAAATACCACTGCTTGTTTTCCGATATATTGATCCAATGAAAAATCGCTCACGATTGTTCCGCCATTGGTAACGGCTCCAGCCTTAAAAGAAGGCGCTTTTTTTCCTACGATAGATGCCATGTTGAATAATATTTTGGCAAAAGTAATATTTTCGATTCCAACAAAGTTTAAACAACTGCATTGTTTTGATTTTTTCACATCAAATTTGCCCTCATGAAGAATATACTGATTACAGGAGGAAGTTCAGGCATTGGCGCTGCGACTGCCAAGATGCTTTTAGAGCGCGGACACAAGGTTCATTTGATGGGGCGCAATGAAAGTAAATTGAAAACCATTTCTGAAGACTTTTCAAACCAATGCTCATACAGCGTTGGGGATGTCAGAAATGTTGAAGACTGTGAATTCACCTTTACCGAGGCTTTGCAAAAGATGGGGAGTATTGATGTTTTGATCAACAATGCAGGTTTAGGGATTTTTGACCCACTCAAAAATGCAAGATTAGAGGACTGGCATGAAATGGTGGATACCAACATCAAAGGAATTCTCAACATGATCCATTTCTCCTTACATGAAATCATTTCGCAAAAAGGACACATCATCAATTTGGGGTCCGTTGCAAGTCATCATGTCTTTCCAAACTCAGGAGTCTATTGCGCCACCAAGCATGCCGTGCTTGCTATTGGGGAAAGTTTGAAGGTGGAACATGGTAAAAATATCCGCATCACCACCATTTGTCCGGGAGCCGTAAACACACCTTTTATCCACGTCACTAAGAACGAAGATTTGCTAAAAGAATACATTCCCAATTTCGAAAATGGTCTCAACCCTGAAGACATTGCAGCTCAGATGGTGCATGTTATTGAAGCCCCTACCGGAGTCAACATCAGTGAGATTATTATTCGTCCTGGCGTTTAATCCACTGCTCCCTTTCCTCGGGTGTATTGACATTTTGATACCAAAGAGCGTCAATATTGTTGACGCTTTTTGTTTTTATTAGGGATAACAATTTTCTTGGGCATTGACTTTGTGCCAACCATGCAAAAATTTCTGATTTGGCATGTGATTCCCAAATGGCGGCGAGCGGTTCAAACCATGCTCGTTCCTTGTTCCAAAAGGCAGTAGCCATGGATTTCAAATCTCTTTCTTGCAATAAAGCGGAAATTGCTTGCACATTTAAACCTGGCATGTCACAGGCCAAAACCAACCATGAAACTCCCGGTAGTTTGTTCATGGCGGAGGCAATTGCCCCGAGTGGTCCTATTGATCCATATTGATCCAAGACAATTTCCTTTCCTTGAGAAAGAAAAAAATCCTGTTGTTCTTGACTACAACTAAACCGTACAGGTAAATTCAATTTCGCACACATGGACTCCAAGTGCTGCCATTGTGATTCTCCGTTGTAATTTAATTCCATTTTAGGAATCCCCATTCGCTCACTTTTCCCTCCCACTAAAATCAATGCCTGAAGACCTGGAACTGCTGTTTCCATTTGAATCCAATTTTCTATACCTTGTTTGTCCTCTGGGTGAAGAAGGCTGGTTTGTTCAGATATCACACCCCATTCCATGAGATGCGCTGGCATCGGCCCTTTTGAAATTACCAAACGAACGTTGGTTAATTGCGACTTCCTTCTCTCCAAAGAGCTCAACTTATTTTCATCATCAACCACAATTTGAACAGATGCAGGAAAATGATTTCCATTCACCCAATAATGATCTGAATACGGCAGACGAAGCGAGCTTTGGTGAATTGTATTGCCATTTTCGCTCACCGTCACGAAAGACCTGCATTCCTCATTCAGATGTGACGCATCGATATAAATAGACGGCCTCATCATACAAGATTGGAATTGAAAAACCCAATCCTGTATTTTATCGCATGTGGTTCCATAGATGGCCACAGCACGAGATGATTTTGGAAAAATGAGTGTTGATGGAATCATGGCGTCCATTGATAATCGTTTTTTCCTCCTGACTTGGACAAGAGTTGAATCTCTCTGATCACCAAGTCATGCGACAACGCTTTGCACATATCGTACACCGTCAACGCAGCCGATGAAACGGCCGTTAGGGCTTCCATCTCCACTCCAGTCTGTCCCATGCATTTGACTTTTGAAACAATCTGCAATTTATTTTCTTCCAATAAAAATTCAATTTCTACCCCGCTAATCATCAAAGGGTGACAGAGGGGAATGATCGATGGTGTCATCTTAGCGCCTTGAATTCCTGCAATACGGGCAACCTCAAGAATAGCTCCTTTCTTGACCTGCCAATTGTCCTTCTTCAATTGTTCCATTACTTCGGCCGGAAATTGAATGACCGCTCTGGCCGAGGCCAATCTCAAACTGATCTGTTTATGTGAAACATCCACCATCCTTGATTCTCCGGATGCGTTGATATGGGACAATGATTTTTCCATATGTCAAATATATTCATCCACCGATGAGTGTGCGCAAAAGAAGGGGGTATTGCTATCTGTTTTGCAACATTTGTCCCCATATTTGTGTCTATTCGTATTATGGCGACACTCCGCACCATTATATTTCATTGTTTGCTTACTACTTTTTTGGTAGTATTTGGAATATTGAGGGCCAATGCCACACACATTTACGGAGGAGATTTGGTTTATCAGCATCTTGGAAACAATGTTTACCAGGTGACACTTACGGTTTATCGGGATTGTGACCCTTCGACAAATGTGAACGGTACAGGTTTCGACCCCATTGTTTCCATTGGAATTTTCAACGCCGGCAACAACAGTTTTGTGCAAGAGTTATCCATACCTCTTTCCAATTCAGACATAGAAACACTGGATTTGGCTTTGCAAAACCCTTGCTTCACCGTCCCACCCAACGTATGTGTTGAACGAGCTGTATACCAGGCCAATGTCACCTTGCCTTTTACAGCAACAGGCTATGTTCTCACTTATCAAAGATGCTGTCGAAATTTGAGCATCGACAATTTGAATCAGTCGCAGCAAAATTTGTCGGGAATGACCCTTACCACCCAAATTCCCGGCACCTCATTGGTGGCTGTCCAAAACTCAAGTCCTGCCTTTGTTTCTACTCCACCCACTGCTTTGTGTTTGAATGCCCCATTCATTTATTCATCGGAGGCCATTGACCCTGATGGTGATGAATTGGTTTACTCTTTTTGCACTCCTTTGGACGGTGCGGATCAAAATAATCCTGCACCGGCTCCTCCCGCTGCTCCTCCCTACACCAACAATACTTGGTCCCCTGGTTTTTCAACCAACTATCCCATAACATCCAATCCTGCTTTTCAAATCAACCCATCCACTGGATTAGTAACAGGTACAGCCACTCAAATTGGTACTTATGCATTGGCCATTTGTGTGGAAGAGTATAGGAATGGGGTGCTCATCAATACCATACGCCGCGACTATCAATTCAATGTCAACATGTGCAACCCCAATACTGGAGCCAATCCAGGCATTGCCAACACTGGAAATGGACAACAAACCGACTTTTGCAGCGGTCTCGAGGTGGGTTTCGTGAACAACAGCATCAACGCCGATTCATATCATTGGGATTTCGGAGTTCCCAGCCTGAGCAATGACACCAGCAACGTGTTTGAGCCCACATTTATTTACAATGACCCTGGAGTATATACGGTAACTCTTGTAACCAATCCAGGTTGGGAATGCGCGGATACGGCAACAGTGGTTTACACAGCCATTGAAACGTTCATTCCAGATATTCAAACTCCCGTTGTTAGTTGCATCAACGACCAAGTTCTCTATACTTTCGATCATGGTCTAGTATCTGGTTTATTCACCGATGATGTGACTTTTCAATGGAGTATTGACAACAATATTTCCACCGTATTTTCCACCAATGAATATCCAACTAACATTTATCTGGATTCAAACATCACCACCTACAACATCAGTTTGAGTATAGACAACGCGGGATGTATCGGAACTCAAAACTTTTCTTTTGACAATGTTCCAGAACCTATCGCGATCATTGATCCCCAGACAGATCCGTGTGGAGGATTTACGATCAATTTCACCCAATCTTCCATCAATGCCGACAACTACTTGTGGAACTTTGGCACACCCAATTCACCAACAAGCACGGATGCAGCAACCTTTTACAACTACCCCAACTCAGGCAGTTTTAATGTGATGCTCATAGCAGGAGCACCTTCAACTTGTCCTGATACCGCCTATACAACTGTTAGTGTTTTTGACGACTTGAATCCCGATTTTATCAATCCTGGGCCTGTTTGTTTTAATGGTCACAATTTAGCGTTTACAGCATTGGGATGGAATCAACCCAATGCCGTCATTAACTGGGATTTTGGCACATTGGCCAATACTCCGAATTCTAGTAACATTACTGTAAATGGAATTCAATATCCTGGTCCCGATTATTATCCAGTCACCCTAACCATCAGTGAAAATGGATGCACGGAAAGTATAACCAAAGATGTTTGGGTGGTTCAAGATCCTGAAGTAAGTTTCTCAGTATTGCCCCCTGATGGATGTCCGGGAACCTATGTAAAATTTGATGCGACCGCGATTTCAGAAACACCCGTCTTTTTCATTTGGAATTTGGGAGATGATATCACCTCCACCCAACCTGACCCGCTGCAATTGTACGAAAATCCGGGAACCTTCGATGTTAGCATGCACGCCTATACAACTTCAGGTTGTGTCGCCGATATTTATGTCAATTTAAACGATGCCGTCACCATTCATCCAGCTCCTACTAGTGGTTTTTTAATACAACCCGACATCATCACCATTGATGATCCCACCGTTATGGTTTTGGATTCAACGGGCACTGGAATTTCCTGCACCTATCAATTCAGTGATGGGGGAACCCTTGAAGGTTTTGATGGCACTTACACCTTTACCGAATTCGGAAGGCAGTCCATCACGCAGATCATCACCAACGAATTTGGCTGCACCTCTGCCGCCATAGGATATATCAATATTGGAGGGACCGTCTTCTTTCTACCCAACAGCTTCACTCCTGACTACGATGGCATCAATGACGCTTGGTTGCCCTCTGCCATAGGAGTTGCTGAATACAATGTTCGAATTTATGATCGTTGGGGAGAGTTGATTTTTGAATCCAACGACGTCAGTGAGCCTTGGATGGGAAACAGAAAAGGCAGTCAATATTTTGTACAGGATGGCATCTACAATTACGTCATCACCTATGAAGATTTAATTGGACAAACCACTCAGTTGAAAGGCAATATTATCCTCGCCAGATAAGTCATCCCTTTTGTACCTTTGGGGCTCATTTAGCAATACCCCATGTTTGAACAATTAACGGACAAATTTGACAGAGCCTTTAAAATACTCAAAGGTCAAGGAAAAATCACAGAAATCAATGTTGCAGAAACGCTCAAGGAAGTGCGCAGAGCATTGTTGGATGCGGACGTCAATTTTAAAACGGCCAAAGAATTTACAGAGCGTGTCAAAGAAAAAGCATTAGGTCAAAATGTATTGACAGCGGTATCTCCCGGACAATTGTTGGTGAAAATTACCCATGATGAGTTGAAAGACCTGATGGGCGGTGAGCATAAAGATATTCAGTATCAAGGAAATCCTGGAGTTATATTGATGAGTGGTTTACAAGGTTCGGGAAAAACAACTTTTTCCGGAAAATTGGCCAACTACCTCAAAACAAAAAAAGGAAAAAACCCTTTATTGGTAGCTTGTGATATTTACCGACCTGCGGCGATTGATCAGCTTCATGTGGTTGGGGAAAGCATTGGCGTCGAGGTTTTTAGTGACCGCGGCAACAACAATGCGGTGGACATTGCTGAGAAAGCCATTGCCTACGCCAAACAAAAAGGATTCAATGTTGTCATTGTGGATACCGCCGGTCGCTTGGCCGTTGATGAGGAAATGATGCAAGAAATTGAACGCGTCAAGTCAGCATTGAAACCATCTGAAACCTTGTTCGTGGTGGATTCCATGACGGGACAAGATGCCGTGAACACCGCCAAAACCTTCCATGAAAGATTGGCATTTGATGGCGTTGTTCTTACCAAATTGGATGGTGACACCCGTGGTGGTGCGGCGTTGAGCATCAGAGCCGAAGTTTCTAAACCCATCAAATTCATAGGTACCGGTGAAAAAATGGACGCCTTGGATGTATTCTATCCTGAGCGTATGGCCAGTCGTATTCTGGGCATGGGTGATGTGGTTTCATTGGTAGAACGTGCTCAAGAGCAATTTGATGAGGAGCAGGCCAAAAAATTAGAGAAGCGCATCAAAAAAGATCAATTCGATTTCAATGACTTTTTGGAGCAAATTGGTCAAATCAAGAAAATGGGAAGCATGAAAGACCTGCTGGGTATGGTTCCTGGCATGTCCAAGCTAAAAGATGTGGACATCAACGAAGACGCGTTCAAACATATTGAGGCGATAATCCAATCCATGACCCCCATAGAAAGGCAACAACCCAGCGTCATCAATCCCAGTCGTAAAACGCGCATCGCCAAAGGATCAGGAAGATCAGTAGAGGAAGTCAACAAGCTCATCAAGCAATTTGATCAAATGAAAATGATGATGAAAATGATGACCAATAAAACCCAAATGGCTCAGATGATGAAGCAAATGGGAGGCATGAGAGGTAAAATGTAAAATTGGGCAACATGAATTTTCAAAATACACTTAGCGTTTACAATGGAAAAGTGAGAGATGTGTACACCATGCCCAACGATGTATTGGTAATGGTGGCCTCCAATCGGATCAGCGCATTTGATGTCATCCTACCAAAACCAATCCCCAACAAAGGACAAGTCCTAAATCAAATTGCCGAAAAAATGTTGGATGCCACAGCGGACATTTGTCCCAATTGGAAACTAACCTCACCGCATCCTTATGTAAGCATTGGTAGAAAGTGTATCCCCTTTAAAGTAGAAATGGTAGTACGAGGATATCTCACAGGTCATGCTTGGAGAACGTACCAGAGCGGATTGCGCACACTCTGTGGTGTAACGCTTCCCGAAGGCATGAACGAAAACGATCCATTCCCTTCCCCCATCATTACCCCAACCACCAAGGCCTCTGAAGGACATGACGAAGATATTTCAAGAGAAGACATCATTGCGCAGGGAATTGTCAATGAAGAACATTACAAACAACTTGAAGAATACACGCTTGCTTTGTACAAAAGAGGCGTGGAAATTGCCGCCAGCAGAGGATTGATCTTAGTGGACACAAAGTACGAATTTGGTCTTTACAACAACGCGATTACACTCATGGATGAAATTCATACTCCGGATTCATCCCGTTATTTTTACGCTGAAGGTTATCATGAAAGACAACAAAATAAATTACCTCAAAAACAGTTGAGCAAAGAGTTTGTCCGTGAATGGTTGATTGCCAACAATTTCATGGGAAAAGAAGGGCAAGTGGTACCCGAAATGACCGATGAGTGGATTGATACCATCAGAGGGCGCTACATCGAGTTGTTTGAGATTATTACTGGAGAGAAATTCAACGCTATGCCTTTTGTTGAAAGTGAAATTGAACTTGCAGTCAATCATTCTTTAGAACTGGGACTGGATTCTAAGTAAGATTTCAGTTCGTTTAAATTCTCATTGTTCCAATCATCCCAATGATGGGCATTCCCTGTCATCCAAACAGCCCCTCTGAAATACCAAGGAATCTCACCCTGTTTGAGTGTGCAGGTAACAATGGCAAATCCTTTATCATCCTCAGACAAATCAAATATTATTTCAGCATCTGGTTCTTGAATTTCACTCACTGAACGTTGAATCTGAATTACATCAACTGAATCCAAAGAGGCATATATGGCTTTGATCTCCATCGACTGCGCCATTCCATTGTGATTAAAAACAACGCCGTGTTTTGCGGTCATGGGTGTTCCGACGATTTTAAAATTGCTCGTGTCATTCAAATCCCAATCTTTAAACCAAATCTTCCACTCATTGAAATCTGACAATGCCCAAGCCAACCTTTGATTGCTACAACGTATTTTCAGACTTTGGGTCGACTCGTATTTCTCAGGCCCAAGAAAACAAAATGCAATGTAAATCATGGTCAACATGACCACCACCCAAGCATATGTTCTCTTCAAAGCATTCATATTCGCGCTATCAAATCCTGATACAATTTGGTCAAATCAGGTTCAGCATTTTTTGCCGTTTGTATTATTTCCTCAATCGAGACAGGAGAAAGTTTATTGGGATCACATTCATCTGTTAAAACCGATATACAACAACAAGGCAGACCCATATGGTTGCATGCAATCACCTCAGGCACTGTACTCATACCTACGGCGTCTGCACCTATCATTCTTAGAAAACGATACTCCGCCCGTGTCTCTAAATTTGGTCCAGGGACCGAAACATAAACCCCCTCCTGCAAAAGAATGTTGTTTTCTCTAGCAATCGCTTTAATTAGTCCATTCAAATGATACGAATACGGTTGCGACATGTCAGGAAATCTAGGTCCCAACTCTTCTGCATTTTCTCCTCGAAGTGGATTCTCAGTTTGAAGATTGATGTGGTCATCAATCAACATCAAACTGCCCTTTTTGAAATTGGGATTGAGAGCACCAGCAGCGTTGCTGAGCAACATCCATTTTACTCCGAGCAACTTCATGACACGCACGGGATGAACAACTTGTTGCATGGTGTACCCCTCATAATGGTGAAAACGACCTTGACAAGCCAAAACTTTCTTACCACCCAAGGTCCCATAAATCAACTTTCCAAAATGAAATTCCACTGTAGCAATGGGGAAATGGGGTATCACGCTGTAATTAAACTCTTTCTCCACGTGGATATGCTGCGCAAGGCCATGAAGACCTGTACCCAGAATAATACCCACCTCTGGGGCATCAATACCCCTGGCTTTCAACCACTCTACACTTTCTAATATCGCTTCCATTTCTCTATTTTCACAATTTAAGTAAAGTTGATAAATCTCTTTCAAAAAACCAACATAAAAAAACTATTTTTGTTTAATGCGTATTCAATCCGTGATATTGGCCATCCTACTCAGTTTGGTGCTAAAGAACCCAGCGTTGTGTCAAAAGACAATTGGCGAAAATGCAGTTCAAATCACTGGTGCTTGTCTGGTTAGCGACTCTCTTTTCCCAGCCCCCTATGTCAGCGTTTTCAGAAATAGAGACCACCGTGGCACTTATTCTAACAGAGATGGTTACTTCACCATACCTGCCTTGGAAGGTGATACACTAACCTTTGTCTGCACCGGACTCAAAACATCCTTTTTTGTGGTTCCTGTGACTGAAGAACATCAAATGCAAGTGGTTCAAGTCATGGAAATTGAGGCCATTGAATTGTCCCCACTTTACATTTTGCCCTACCCCGCTCCGCATGAATTAAAAAGAGAAGTTTTGGCTTTGGATCTTCCGGGCGATGGTCATCAGCTTTTCAAAAGAGACGATGTTTCCCTGGCATCTTATGATGGCATGAACGATTTCTCCAGTATGGCCTACGAAAATGCCTCCACCATTCTCACTGCCCGTTACAGCAATGGTTTTGTATCTGGTGGAAATATATTGTCCAATGATGCTTGGAGGTCATTTCTTGGCGGCTTTCGGCCAAAACGTCAATAACGGGATAATAAATCTCATTATTTCCGTTAACAAGCTGTTCTCGAATTAAATTTAGACCGTGAAGTTTCGACTCTTACTCTTATTTGTAATATGCGCTACCACGAGTTGGTCACAATATGCCACGCTCAAAGGAGTGATTGTCAATCCCCAAGGGGAAGGCATTCCCGGTGTCACACTTATTCAGAAAGACAATGTAAAAAACGGAACGGTAACCGATGCTTCAGGGAGGTTCTCCATCATCATTACAGCTGAAATAAACATCACATTATCGGTAAAGGGAATTGGAAGCGATCCGAAAGAGACCATATTCAACCTGAAATCCGGTGAGATCAAAGAAGTGGAAATCATGTATGATGCGTCTGTGATGAGCAAGGGGTTAGAAGTGGTCGATAAACGCAATCAGGAGAACCAAATCATCACCATCTCCACCAAACTCCCCACCAAACTCCCTACGATAAATCAAGGCATAGAAGCTTACCTCATTCAGGCCCCGGTCAACTTTCCATCTGAATTGAGCTCAAGCTTCAATGTACGAGGAGGGAGCTTTGATGAAAATTTGATTTACGTCAATGACATTCAAGTGTATCGCCCTTTTCTGGTTCGTGCAGGTCAACAAGAAGGTTTAAGTTTTCCCAATCCTGACATGGTAAGAAAAGTTGAATTCAGTGCTGGTGGATTTCAGGCCAAATTTGGTGATAAAATGAGTTCCGTATTGGACATTCAATACGCTCGACCTGACTCATTCTCAGGCAACTTTCAGATTGGCTTACTCGGTGGCCAATTGCAGCTGATGGACATTTCCAAAAATAAAAAATGGACCTACAATACCGGGTTCAGATACCGAGACTATTCATACATCCTTAACAGTATGGATGTTTCAGGTGATTACCAACCCCGATTCATGGATTGGCAGAACTATATCACTTGGCGACCAATGGGCAATTACGGCCCACTTGAGTTCAGTTGGCTCACCAACCTCTCTTCCAATCAATACCAATTTCAACCGGCAACTCGTCAAACAGATGCAGGAAACATCAATGAAGCCATCCGATTAACCGTGTACTTTGAAGGACAAGAGAAAACACAATTTAGGACTTCCTTCAACGCCTTTAGTGCTCGATACAATCCCAGTGAATCTTCTCAAATTAGATTAACCTTAAGTGCCTTCAATACTGCAGAATCTGAGCACTTCGATATTCTTGGAGCATATCGCCTAGACGAATTGGACAGAGACCTGGGTTCAGATGAATTTGGGGAAGTATTGCGAAACCGAGGAGTTGGGGCTTTCTTGAATCATGGCAGAAATGACCTCAACGCTCAAGTGTACCAAGCCTCATTGAAAGGTTTTAAAGAATGGGAAAAACAAAGACACCTGCTCAATTGGGGCATAGACGCCTCAACGGAAAACATTGATGACCGATTAAATGAATGGACCATGATCGACAGTGCTGGATATGCAGCAAGCCGACCCAATGACAGCATCGGTTACACCAATCCCACATTACAAGACCAGCAGCTCATTGCCTTCCAAGACAGAATCAAAGCCACTAACAACGTATCCTCACAACGCTACTCTGCCTTTATCCAAGACAGTTGGAGACATGAGTGGGGAGATGGAGATGCTTTCTCGATTACAGCTGGAATACGCTCCAACCATTGGAGTTTTTCCAATCAAACCGTTACGGGACCTCGTATGAATTTGTCTTATACACCCACATGGCTTGGCACTCGAAAAAATGAAAATGGCGTTGACACGGTTCGCAAAGACATGGTGATTACGGCCGCCTGGGGTTATTATTACCAAACGCCATTCTATCGAGAGATGAGGAATTTTCAAGGGCGTGTCAATCCTGACATTCGCGCGCAACGCAGCATACATTATATCTTGGGAACCAACTTCGTTTTTCGTTCATGGAAAAGACCATTCAAGTTCACAGGGGAATTGTATTACAAGCAATTTGATCATTTAATCCCCTACGAGATTGAGAATGTCCGTCAACGTTATTATGCCACCAACAATGCAAAAGGCTATGCCTATGGAGCAGATGCCATGGTCAATGGCGAATTTATCCCTGGTGTGCAATCTTGGATTAGGGCTTCTTACTTGAAAACGGAAGAAGATCTTTTGGATGATATTTATTACATCAAACTCAATGCAGCAGGCGACACCATATACAGCGGATTTACCATTGATGATGTCGCTGTTGACTCTATCCAACAAACGCCAGGATACATTCCCCGTCCAACAGATCAGCGCATGAGTTTCTCGTTATTGTTCATGGATGAGATGCCCCGCAATCCTAAATACAAAGCCACCGTTAATCTATTCTTTTCAACAGGCGTTCCCTATGGTCCTCCCGGCGGAGAGCGTTATTTGGATGTGTTGCGCACCCGGGCTTACTTCAGAACAGACATCGGATTTTCAAGAGATTTGTTCACCACCAAAAAGAAAAATGGTTCCACCCGTTTTTTCAAGAGTGGAACCATTTCATTAGAAGTGTTTAATCTTCTGGGTGTAAACAACATCATCAATCACCAGTGGATAGAGGATGTGAATGGCAGAATGTACGGCATTCCGACTTACCTCACAGGAAGACGACTCAACCTGCGTTGGTCAATGAGTTTCTAAGGAAGCACAACCAAATTGTATACCCTTTCCTCTGATTCATTACCGGATTGATCAATCGCCATGATCTCCAAATGCCAAATACCTGAAATGGTATCTGGTACCGCAATGGTTGCTGTTGGAGAAGCCATTGTTCCTGATAAATCAAAGATCCTGGTGTATGACCAAGTCCCAGCATTTTCTAATCCCTCATAACCGGGAAGATCCACATGACCATGTCCATCATCAGCGGAGTGGACGCCAATTTTCAATTGACTTAATTGCTCATTATCCGTCACCGGCATTGTCACCACAAAGCTCTGTCCCCGCAATAATTCATGCGTTTCTTGAGCAAGGTCATTCAACGTAACATTCCCGATTATAGGACGTGTAGTGTCTTGCTCTTCCTTGGGTTGACATCCGTATGTGGCCAAAGCCAATATAACCGCCAACATCCATTGACTTACTTTCATTGTTTTTGTTTTCATTTTCTATTGTTAATTAATGATTGATTTTAAAAATTGAATACCACCGTCCCTTGCACCCATCTTCCCTGTTCTGGAAGATTCATGGGGCGGTAAAGACTTAAATGATTGTAGTAAACATGGTCATTTACATTGTTGCATTGTAAAACAACGGACAAAGAATTTTTATCTGTCCATTGATAAGTGTATTGAGCATTGACATTCATGACAAAATATCCTTTGGTTTGCTTTTCATTTCGCGCTACCCTATTTTGATCAAATGCATATCTTGTATTGAGTAAAATGGAAAACGCATGCCGTGACCCTATTTCCCAATGAAACCTTTGATTGGATTTCAAGGTAATAGGAGCAACAAAAGGCAAACCCAGGCCGGTCTCCATTTCTCGCGTATAAATAGCCTCTGCAGAAAAATCGGTGTTCCACCACATCAGCGGATGCCAATCCGCAAAGATTTCTCCACCAGACCACATCACTTGTTTTTGAAGGTATTGATATACCTGTCCACCATCCGGCAAATCAGAAAAATACGATTGTGGAGAAAGGAAAATAAAATTGTCATAATAGGCAACAAAACCTGTCCATTGTACATGACCATTTTTCCACTCTTTCATTACGTTGGCATCCCATTGATAGCCCGATTCCCAATTCAATTGCGCATTTCCCTTCTCATGCCGGTGAGAACCATGGTGTATGCCGTTGATCGCCCATTCATTGATTTGAGGCACCCTGTAAACCTTTCCCAAAACACAATGAATTTGCCAATCGCTTGGCGCATTCCATGTCCATCCGTACTGAGCTGCCCAACCGGTTCTGCTGTTGCTCAAGGGTAACGACCGCACCAACAAACTGTCCGTCGGTTGATTCATGTTGTACCATGGCTGCTGGTATCCTTGGGCGACAATCCCTCCTTGTTCTATCCTAAATCCAAAAAATTGATGAAAACGAAATTCGTTTTGGTCTACTACCGATGCATAAAACGCTTGCTGATGCTGTGTGAATTGTGGAATCAAAAACTCATTGCCCCGTATCTCGTTTTGCTTCAATTGAAATTGCAATCCTGTTTTCAATCGCCAAGCATTCGGCAAAACCCAATCTTTCCCCACATTCCATTGCGTTGTATTCAAAGTCAAACCCAACGAAAGTGAATCCGCATTCATCGGGACAAATCCCGGCTGGTGGGGACGAGACAACTCTTGTCTTTCACTCCTTTGAAATCCAACATTGAACCGAATAAAATCATCCCCGGCTTTGAATTGCATCGCCAACAATAACTTCTGATGTCTGTTAGTGACTGAAGGCAATGAAAAGTTACTTGCATCCCCGTCTCCTGCAACAGACTGCACCGTAGGAATACCAACAAACCCAGGAAATAAACCTGACTGTGTTTTGTTGAGTCGATAAATGATCTTGATGGAACGCAATGTATTTTTTGGAAATCGCCATTCTGAAAATGCAGTGATGTGCCTTTCGTCCGTGGCCGTATTGGTCAACCATCCATCCTTTAGCGGCAAGGTTCTTTTGAGGTAAGTAAAAGAATCTGTGGGGACACGATAATCATCCGTACGCAATTGAGTAATTCTCACACCAAAACGAGCGTTCACCGCATGATTCAATTTCATGACCTGTTGATGAAATACAGACCATCCTCTTTGCCTGTTGTTATTGGAAACAACGCTCAAAATCTGTGAGTTGCTCTTTGTGCTTGGCCAAGGTTCATGTTCAATGACCAACGCCCCTCCCATGGCATCGCCTCCAAATTCTAATCCAGCAGCTCCTTTCACCACCGTCAATTTACCGATGCTGAATTGATCCCATTCCAGGCCGTGATCATTGCCCCACTGCTGCCCTTCTTGCCTGATGCCCATATCCAATACCGCAACCCGGGCTCCAGAAAAGCCTCTGATAACAGGCTTGGCAATGCCAACGCCTGTCGACATAGCGGAGACACCAGGTAAAAAAGTCAAAGTATTGGCCAACTGGCCTCCGCGCTGTTGGGACAACATGCTGGGATCAACGTTGATTGTACTCAAAAAATCTTGCGTCTGAAAGGAGAACCAATGTCCTTTAATTTCAAGCGTCTTTCCCTGTTGATGAGGAATGGAATCTTGACCTAAAATAAACATTGAAAATCCAACAGACAGCAACAAAACGAATGTTGCCTTCATAAAAAAAATGGATTATAAGTGAACAAGCCGTGCCGAAATGGCACTGAGATATTACAAGGCCTTAATGATGGGTGGTCCCCTGCCTATTGCTTGGGTAACAAAATAATCAATCCAATTGTCTCCTGAAAAATTTGATGGTGTTATCGGAGACTCAAGAAGGACAAACGAGAAATGGAATACCTCTGCAAGATCAACCAATGGAACATCCCAATCACACATTTGACATTCATGGTGATGTTCATTCTCTGCTTCTAAGTAATGTTCGTGATAACGATGGAACGACTGCCAAGATTGAAAACCTATCCATCCTAAGGCCAAAAACAGGCCAACAATGACATGGAATGAAAGCTTTCTTTTCACGGTTCAAAGGTAAGTTGTTTTGGGATTAATACTTATCTTCGCCAAAAATTCAAAGTATGCAATTTGATGTTATTGTTTTGGGCAGTGGACCTGGTGGATATGTAACCGCCATACGTGCTAGCCAATTGGGATTGAAGACAGCGGTCATTGAACGCGAAGCATTGGGAGGAATTTGTTTGAATTGGGGATGCATCCCAACAAAAGCATTACTCAAGAGCGCCAACGTTTTTGAATATATCCAACATGCCAACGATTATGGCATTCAAGTTTCTGATGCCAAGCATGATTTTGATGCCGTGGTGAAAAGAAGCCGCGGAGTGGCTGAAGGAATGAGCAAGGGAGTTCAATTCTTGATGAAGAAAAACAAGATTGAAGTGATCATGGGAACCGGAAAAGTAATGGCTGGTAAAAAAGTACAGGTCACGGCGGCGGATGGCAAGGTTACTGAAATTTCTGCCAATAACATCATCATTGCAACAGGAGGAAGATCAAGAGAGCTTCCCAATTTGAAACAAGATGGTAAAAAAATCATCGGATACCGTGAGGCCATGACATTGCCTGAGCAACCCAAGAGTATGGTCATTGTTGGTAGTGGTGCCATTGGTGTTGAGTTTGCTTATTTCTACAACACAATGGGAACCAAAGTAACCATTGTCGAATACATGCCCAACATTGTTCCTGTTGAGGACGAAGACGTTTCCAAGGCCTTGAGCAAAACTTTCAAATCCAAAGGAATTGACATACTGAACAACGCTGAAGTTACGGGAGTTGATACTGCCGGAAAAGGGTGCAAAGTGAAAGTGAAGACTGCAGAGGGTGAGCAAGTCATCGAAGCGGACATCGTGTTGAGCGCTGTTGGAGTTGTGGCCAATATTGAAAACATTGGATTGGAGCAAGTGGGCATTGTCACTGACAAAGGAAAAATTGTGGTTGACAAATACTATCAAACCAATATTCCCGGATATTACGCGATTGGTGATTGCGTTCCAGGCCAAGCCCTAGCCCACGTAGCCTCTGCTGAAGGTATTATTTGCGTTGAGAAAATAGCAGGACACCACCCAGAAGCATTGGATTATAACAATATTCCAGGTTGTACCTATTGCAGCCCAGAGATTGCCAGTGTAGGATATACCGAGAAGGCGGCCAAGGCGGCGGGTTATGAATTGAAAATTGGTAAATTCCCTTTCAGTGCCTCAGGAAAAGCATCTGCAGGTGGTACAAAAGACGGTTTTGTAAAGTTGATTTTTGACGCCAAATATGGTGAATTATTGGGTGCGCATTTGATTGGCGCCAATGTAACGGAAATGATTGCAGAGTGCGTGGCACTGCGCAAATTGGAAACAACTGGGGAGGCCATTATCAAGACTGTCCATCCACATCCTACCATGAGCGAAGCCATCATGGAAGCTGCTGCTGCTGCCTACGGAGAGGTGATTCACTTGTAATATAAGACAATGGAAAATTCACTCATTCTCAATGGGCAGCAAGTAGAGCAAAAACTATTGCGCATGTCGCAAGAGTTAATAGAACTGCACTATGGGACGCAACATGAAGTGATTTTCATCGGTATTAAAGAAATGGGGTTTGAGATTGCTCAAACCCTATTTCATTTTTTCCAAGTCAATACCAGCATCACTTGTCGATTAGAAAGTATCTCCTTCCCAAAGGGGAAAAGCAAGGCTCAGTTTGAATTCAGTGGAAACAAAGATCAACTGAAAAAAAAATCAATTGTACTCGTTGATGACGTTATTAATTCAGGATTGACACTATTGCATGCCACCCATTACATCCTCGAGGCTGAGCCTGCCCGAATCACAGTTACAACCCTTGTGAACAGAGAGCACAGGACCTTCCCCGTTTTTGCAAATGTAGTTGGACTAACCCTCTCTACCAATTTAAAAGAGCACGTCAGTGTTGTCAAGAAAGACAATCAATTTGAAGCCTATTTGGGGAACAAATAAATTCAAATCCATCGGTTCTTTCGGAACCATCTCAATTGCAGCAATGTAATCAATACCATTACTCCCCAAGTGTAATAATAGCCATTGGTCCATTGCAATTCTGGTAAGTTTTCGAAGTTCATTCCATACACCCCAACGATGAAAGTCAAAGGAACAAAAATGGTGGTAATGATAGTCAACAAACGCATGACTTGATTGGTCTTATCGGATGACATCGCGTGATACAAATCCAAACTATTGGAGACAATCTCACGCTGAAACTGAATTTGGTCCGCCACAAATAACATGTGGTCGTGCAGGTCAATAAAATATTTCCTGATGCCCGTCTCCTTTTCCTTACTCAAAAGGCTGGTAATCTCCCTGGTAGGATCGGTAGCTAGTTTAAAATCGAACAATTCCCTTCTAATTTTTAACAAGGTCTTCAGTTGATGCTGTTGTATTTGTTTGGTCAACATGCTCTCTATGACCTCTATTCTCTTAGCCAAGTTTTCAGTTGCCAACAAATAGTCATCCACCAACGTATCCAACATGAGATACGCCAAATAAAAACTATTGGATTGCCTGACTTTCCCTGACCCAGTTTCCAACTTCTGTCTCAGTGCGTGAAATGAATCGCCATTTTGCTCCTGAAAGCCAATAACCACATTTTCCAAAATCAAAATGGAAAATTGTTCCAGGACCAATGGCAAATCAGGTTTAATATCGAGTGCTTTCATACAAGCAAAATAATAGTGCTCATTGATTTCTAACTTAGGTCTTGAACGCGTATTCATGACATCTTCCAATGTTAATTGGTCAATCTGAAAATGTCGACCAATAGAAGAAATCAATGCAGCATCATGAATGCCATCAATGGTAATCCAAACCTTTTCCTTTTTCTTACTGAAATTGGACCAATCAAAATCCAAATCCAATTGCTCTTTAACACAACCCGATTGATCATAATGGTAAACCAAAATTCCAGGCTTTTGGTACCGTTCCAATCCAATGTAAACCAATGATCCAGGATCTAATCCCCTTTTTGAATTCTTGTTCATTCAACACGAAGATAAACATCACCAAGAAACCCGGTTTTTTTTCATCTGTAAATTTTAAAATATCCTATTTTCGCCATACCTAATTTAGAAATGAAAACAAAGTACATTGACTTTGTTGAACAACAGTTCAACTGGCCTCAAGAAGAGTTTAAGCTTGAAAACGAGCAGCTCGAATTTCACAATATTCCGTTAATGGACTTGGTGAAGAAATATGGTACACCGCTGAAGTTTACTTATCTGCCCAAAATTTCAGAAAACATCCAGCGCGCCAAGAAATGGTTCAATAACGCTCGCACCGAATTGAATTATGAAGGAGAATACCATTATTGCTATTGCACCAAAAGTTCACACTTCAGACACGTTCTGGAAGAGGTGCTGAAAAACAATGTGCATTTGGAAACGTCCTCTGCTTATGACATTGATTTGATCAAGCGATTGGCGACCATGAAGAAATTGCAGAAAACCCAATGGATCATTTGCAATGGTTTTAAAAAGGAAGAGTATGTAGATCGTATTTTGGATTTAAGAGCGGATGGTTATGAAAATATTCTCCCTGTCATTGACAACAGCTATGAACTCGAAAAATTCAAACAACGCTCCGAAGTTCCATTGAAAGTGGGCATCAGAATAGCTTCAGAAGAAGAGCCTAAATTCGAATTTTACACCTCTCGTTTGGGTATTGGGTACAAATACGTTAAAAAGTTTTATCAGAAATACCTGGCAGATGATGAAAAACTAGAGTTGAAGATGCTTCACTTTTTCATCAATAGTGGAATCAAAGACACCGCCTATTATTGGAATGAGTTGAACAAATGTCTTAAGGTCTATTGCGAACTAAAGCAAGTATGCCCCTCACTAGATAGTCTAAACATTGGTGGTGGTTTCCCCATCAAGACTTCACTCGCTTTTGAATTTGACTACCAATACATGGTAACGGAAATTCTCAATCAAGTCAAGCAAGCTTGTGAATACGCTGAAATTCCTGTGCCCCACATTTACACTGAATTCGGATCATTTACAGTTGGAGAGTCTGGTGGCGCATTGTTCAAAATTTTACACCAGAAAGACCAAAACGATCGCGAAAAATGGAACATGATTGATTCGTCTTTTATGACAACTTTGCCTGATACCTGGGCCATCAATCGCCGCTTTATCATGTTGCCATTGAACAATTGGAAGGAAAGTCATGAACGTGTTTTTCTTGGCGGATTAACGTGCGACAGCGATGATTATTACAATTCTGAGCAACACATCAATGCCATCTACATGCCTAAGTTTTATCCTGATCAAGACCAATACATCGGTTTCTTTAACACCGGTGCCTACCAAGAAACCCTGGGCGGATTCGGCGGCATTCACCATTGTCTTGTTCCGTCGCCTAGACACATTTTGATAGAAAAGGATGCCAAAGGAAAATTGAAGTACCGGGAGTTCAGTCACGAACAAAAACCCAAAGAAGTTCTTGAAATTTTAGGTTACTACGATTGATGCAAAGAAACCATTTTGTAAAATTGCTGCTGTATGTCTTGTGCTTGGGAATCCTACTCTTGCTGAAACCCGCCTATACACAAGTCACGGAATTCATCCACATCCCTGTTCTTTTTGAGCACACGCTATTTAGAGTGTTGGTGGGTTTTCTGATTGTGGAAGCCAGCAAACAAGTTGTATTACTGACCTACAAACCCGACAATCCCAAAAGGAGAAAGGACAATTTCACCATAGGAATTAACCACATTTCAAAGCTCATTTACGGCATTTTCCTGACCGCCTTGGTCATGTCGCTTCTGAGTATTTCCATCAAGGAAGCATTAACCACTCTTTCCCTTCTGGCGGCGGCATTGGTAGTCATGACCAAAGACTACATCTCCAATGTTATCAATGGAATGTACATCACGTTTACCAAGTTGGTCAATATTGGTGACCAAGTAGCGATAGGACATTCTAAAGGAAAAATTCTAGACATCACTCTAACCAATGTACATCTGTTGAGTGAGGATGACGATATCATATACATTCCCAATAACAAAGTATTCAGTGAAGAAATCATCAACTACACCAGAAGAGATTTAAAAAAATCCTACATCGATTTTCAAGTGAATCCTTATGCATTGTCAGACATTTACGCTCTGGAGAAAACACTATGGGAGGAAATAACCCCTTATCATTCTGAAATTTTAGCAGAAACATTCTCTGTTAAAACTGTTCAAATTAGAGTAGACGCTATTGATTGCAAGGTCCATTATATTCTGAAAGACCCGCTTGATAAATCATTAGACATTCAAATCAAAAGAATTTTGAAAAGAAAAATAGTGACCTTAATCAACCCTCACTAAAGCACTTTTTTCATTGCACATTTTTTTTTTGAAAATTCATCAAACTTTTTTTTGAGTTTACGTTAACGTGTCCATATTTGCGCAGAAATTCAAAAGTCAAAATCAAAAACAAAATGAGCAAATTCACCAGCATCCGAGATTTCATGGAATCGCAGTATCTGCATTTCAATGCAGCCACTGTAGTGGATGCAGCCAAGGGCTATGAAGCACACCTTACAGAAGGTGGAAAGATGATGATTACCCTTGCTGGTGCGATGTCAACCGCAGAACTTGGTATTAGCCTAGCCGAAATGATACGCCAAGGAAAAGTAGATATCATTTCCTGCACAGGTGCCAACTTGGAGGAAGACCTCATGAATTTGGTAGCACATGATCATTACAGAAGAGTCCCCAATTACCGTGATTTAACGCCACAAGATGAATGGGATTTGTTAGAGCAAGGATTAAACAGAGTAACCGATACTTGCATTCCCGAAGAAGAGGCTTTCCGCCGTTTACAAAAACACATTCATGCGTTGTGGAATGAAGCCAATGAAAAAGGTGAGCGTTATTTCCCCCATGAATTCATGTATAAGATGATTTTAAGCGGGGTATTGGAACAATACTATCAAATCGACCCTAAAAATTCATGGATGATTGCGGCCGCAGAGCGTAATCTGCCCATTGTCGTCCCTGGATGGGAGGATAGCACCATGGGAAATATTTTCGCCAGCTATTGCATCAAAGGGGAGTTAAAACCCACCACCATGAAAAGCGGTATTGAGTATATGATGTGGTTGGCCAATTGGTACACAGAAAATTGTGCCGGAAAAGGGATTGGATTTTTTCAAATTGGTGGTGGAATTGCAGGAGACTTCCCCATCTGTGTGGTGCCCATGCTGTACCAAGACATGGAGATGCATGATGTGCCTTTTTGGTCATATTTCTGCCAAATTTCCGACAGTACAACCAGCTACGGATCATATTCCGGTGCTGTTCCAAATGAAAAAATCACTTGGGGGAAATTAGACATTAACACTCCCAAATTCGTTATTGAAAGTGACGCGACTATTGTAGCGCCTTTAATTTTCGCCTGGTTATTGAATCAATAAAAGTTTGTTAGAATAGAGATATGAAGCGCATTATCAAAGATTACAAGAACATTTCACAAGAACACGCTGACTTAATTGCAGAATTTTACCCCAACGGTTTTGAAAACGAAAACTTGGTTTCTTTTACAACGCCAAAGGGAGAGTTTATCAAGGCTCTGGAAATCAGAACTGAGGATACCATCTACTTGTTTAAAATTGACAAGAACATGGAGGTGGCTGGAGATGATGACGGCAATGATTCATCGGGCATGCCTGTTGCAGAATTTGATAATTTCAAAGGTGACGGCGACTCTGACGATAATGATGACGACGATGATGATGATGATGACACCGACAACAATGATGAAGGTGACGACGACGGAGATGACGACTAGAATGAAGGCTGTTTTCAACAGCCTTTTTTCTTTGGAGCAACTTAATATTCATTGATTCAGTCTATAAAAAAAAGGAACACATGATTAGAAAAATCACCCTCGTAATTTCATTTTTTATTTCAACCTTCTTTGCTTTTGCGCAAGACAACTGTGTAGACTCAAGTCTTATTAACCCCAACGCCATTTGTCCTGCCGTTTGGATGCCTGTATGCGGATGCAATGGTGTCACCTACAGCAATGACTGCGAGGCAGTAAATCTAGGGGGTGTAACCTCCTGGTCCGATGGAGAATGTCAAGGAGGAACGGGGTGCATTGACCCTTCGTTAATTGATTTAAATGTAATGTGCCCTTTTATATGGATGCCCGTGTGTGGTTGTGATGGCGTTACCTATGGCAACGAATGTGAGGCAACAAATTATGGAGGGGTTACTTCTTGGACAGATGGTGAATGTCCAGTAGTAGATACGGTTGAATGCATGGTCATCCCCAATGGTGTAAATTTTGGACTTTGCGCGATGGCACTGGGCGTGGCCATGACCGATAGTGGGTGTGTTTCTATTTCAGGATGCGGATCCATCGGCAGCGATGGAATGGATTACGCTGGATATTTCTATAACAGCGAATGGGAGTGCGTTTCGGCTTGTTCAGAAGACACAGTAGTTACTTTGCCTTGCGTTGTAGACAGTCTTTTCAATTTCGCGGTGGATTGCATTGCCGATTATATTCCGGTATGTGGATGCGACAATATCACTTACTTGAATGAGTGCGTTGCTGTAAATTACAACGGGATTTCTAGCTTTATGCCAGGACCTTGCCATGCTTTTTGCAATCCTATTCCAACAGGAGTAACCTTTGGAGATTGTGACATGGCCCTTGGAATTGCCGCCACAGACTCCGGCTGTATTTCACTCAGCGGATGCAGCAGCATGGGAAGTGATGGCTATGATTACTCAGGTTATTTCTACAATTTGATTCAAGAATGTGAAGCTGCTTGCGGCGCATCACAAATAAGTAACATTGAACAGCGTTTGGCATTTCCCAACCCTACCAAAAATTGGATCTCCCTTGATCAAAAGTATTCAACCATTCTCGTGGTTTCCTCACTTGGACAAGTGGTTCTAAAAGACAATAATAACAACACAGTCAATTTAGAAAATTTGCCCAACGGAGTATATACCATTCAAATGGAACTTGACTCTAAAAAATCATTTGTTAGAGTGATCAAAGAAGATTAATAAGCTTTTTCCTCTCCTCTTATCATGTTCCAAATTGTCCTAAAGACAATCCGGATATCCAGGGCCAAGGACCAATTTTCGACATACCAAATGTCAGCATCCACCCTTTTTTCCATGTCAATCAATTGTTTGGTTTCACCCCTTAATCCATTAACTTGGGCCCAACCTGTGATGCCTGGTTTAGCTAAATGACGAACCAAAAACTTACTCACTCGTTGACTATACTCTTCTGTATGTTTCAACATGTGTGGTCTTGGACCAACAACAGACATCTCCCCAATGAGCACATTCCAAAATTGAGGCAATTCATCCATATTTGACCGACGCAAAAATCCTCCTATCCAAGTCAAACGGGGATCATTTTCAACGGCCTGCTTGGCATCTGCTTCTTCATTCAATCGCATTGTTCTGAACTTAAAACACCAAAAAGAACGTCCGTCCTCTCCCGTTCTTAACTGCCTAAACAAAACAGGTCCCCTTGAACTGAGTTTGATCAAAATCGCCACCACAGGGAAAATCAACGGCATCAAAATCAATAAAATAAAAATGGAAAAAACTACATCAAATAATCGTTTTAAAAAACGATTAAAAGGCAATTGTAAGGGTTCACTGCGTAAACTCACCAAAGGCATTAACCTAAACATATCAATGATGGGTTTCCGGCCCAATAACGTCGAACCGAAATAGGGAATAAACTTCACCCTAATTAAGTGATTCTCGCAATAACGGACAATTTCCTTAAGCATGGGTTGCTCAGTAGGCGCCAATTGCCAGTACACTTCGTGAATATCATTGGCCAGCAAAAAATCCTTTAATCCACTGACAATACCCAAATCTTTGCATCCGATATCAGACATTTGGTTTCTACCTGCTTCATCATCACTAAAAAATCCAAGCACTCTAAATCCCAAAGTAATATCACTCCTCATGGCCCTATACAGATATTGCACAGAGTTATCATTGCCTACAAGCACTACATTCCGAAAATTGTATCCCTTTGAACGATACCAAGAAAAAAACGCCTGAAAAAACCATCTCTGCAAAATAAAAAAGAGAAAACTGAGAACGACGTAATACAATACCCAAAGTCGAGATATTTTATCCAAATTCAAGGTAAACAGAAACAAAAAAACAGTAGCCGAATAAACAAAATGATAGGCTGACAATTTTTTTAACATCTCCTCAAAAGACTCGCCGCGAAAGAAAGTATAAGCCTTGTGATAGAAAGCAATAACCACCCAAATAAAGTTGACCAAAAACCAAAGCTCCGAATCCAACTCATCTGGCCACCAATTCCAAATACCAAACCGAATATAATGCGACAAAAAGAAAACGACATTCACAACAAATAAATCCGCAACCACCCCAATCAAAGGCAGGTACTTTGAATACCCGAATTTAGCTCCGCTCATCAACGGCAAAGATGAGGAAACTTATCATGAAATCAAAAGTTATGGCGAGATATCAAATCTGACACTATGCGTTCTGCCGCACCGCCATCCCATAATTGGGGGATTCCAGATGATTTCCATTGGCCACCAAGAAGTTGTTGGATATGATTGGCCAGCATCTCTGAATCTTCACCTATCAAAACATTACTACCAATGGTGCATGTTTCCGGACGTTCAGTTGTCGTTCTTAGTGTCATGCAAGGGATGTTCAAGAAAGAAGCCTCTTCTGTAATTCCACCAGAGTCAGTAATAACACCTTTGGACTCCTTAAGCAGATACATAAACTCAAGGTACGGAAGAGGATCCACCATCAAAATATTGCTTGGCAATGAGATGGACGCGCCATCCAGATTTTTACGCGTTCTTGGATGAACGGGAAAAACCACAGGAATGGAACCCGCCTCTTCCGAGATAATAGAAAGTCTCTTTTCCAACATAGAAGAATCGTCTACATTGGCCGGGCGATGCAATGTTAGAAGCAGATAGGACTTGCTGGTAAGTTGATTTGCTTCCCAAAAACCAGGAGGGCGCAATTTGGACATGTTGGCTACCAAGGTATCAATCATGGTATTACCTACAAACACAATATTTCCCTTATCCACACCCTCTTTGACTAATTGCAGCGAAGCATCCTCTGTTGTTGTATAATACAAATCACAAACACTGTCTACCACCAGCCGGTTCACTTCCTCGGGCATAGACCGATCAAATGAACGTATCCCGGCTTCCACATGGGCCACCTTGATATTTAATTTTACAGCTGCCAATGTGCAAGCCATTGTGGAAGTTACATCCCCCACAACGATTACATAATCCGCCTGATGCGTTGTTATTTCCTCCTCAAACTTAGACATGATGGCCGCGGTTTGCTCGGCCTGTGTTCCTCCTCCAGCTGCAAGATTGGCATCCGGAGTGGGAATATTCAATTGCTCAAAAAACGCCGTTGACATCAAGGCATCATAATGTTGGCCCGTATGCACCAGCCTGAATTGAATATCCACACCAAAATCTTGCTGCCGTTGAATGGCATGAATGATGGGGGCAACTTTCATGAAATTGGGTCGGGCCCCGGCTACTAATGTCAATCGTAAGCCCATCATTTCTTCCTTGACCATTTTTCCCTAATTACATAAAAAATAAAAAGACTATTCGTAACCAAATACCGCTTCCACATTCTTCTCGGCTCCTGATAGACACGATACAACCACTCCAATCCGGATTTTTGCATCCACATCGGAGCCCTACTTACCTTTCCTGCAACCACATCAAAACTCCCTCCGACACCCATCACAAAAGGGATCTTCATCACATCTTTATACTGATTCAAAAAGATTTCTTTTCGGGGTGAGGTTATTGCCACAAACAATATATGAGCACCCGATTGGGCTATTTGACGCGCCACTTCTCCATCTTCTTCAGATGAAAAATAGCCATTTCGATAACCCGCTACAATGGAATCAGAATATTTCAATTTGTACTTTAAAACAACCTCATTGACCACAGATTCCATTGCACCAAGAAAAAACACCTTCAAACCGTTTTCATGGGCCATGGACACCAGCCGCTCCATCAAATCAATTCCGGCCACTCGCTCGGGGAGAGGGTTTCCAAGAAATCTAGCGGCCCAGACCACCGATTGACCATCTGCATTAATTATGTCACTTTCAATAATTGATTGACGCAATGCCAAATCCTCTTGTGCATTCACCATTTTGGCAGCATTGACAACAACATGCTGTATGACTTTTCCATTTTTAATGCCATCACGAATGAGACCAATGGTTTCTTCCATGGTCAAAGAATCTACAGGTAAACCCAGTAGCTTAATTCTGGTCATAAAAAGCATTCATTTCTTCCTCGTAAATTTCTGCTAGCCGACTTGCCACTGTGGTATGATCCAATCCCAATTGAAACAATTTCTCTCTCGACAGGCACCCAGCATTTGATACCTCATTGTTCAATAGTAATTTGATTGCGTTAACATATACCCCAACATCGGCATCAAATTCAATTACCTCAGCATTCTGCACCTTATCCAGCAGCCATCGAACGTCACCCACATCTCTTGTTACAATTTTTGTATTGCATGCCATTGCTTCTTTAATGATTTGAGGAGAGCCCTCATAATTTGAAGTCATCAATAAAACATCTATTGTGTTTAAATTCTCCAATACTTGCAACCTTGTCAAATCTTTAAAGAAAACAACTTCAACCTCCACCAACAGTTCTCGTTTTATGGCATTGACTATTCTTTCAAATAGGGAATAATTCTTTTCAGGTCGTTCAGGTGTGGATGGAAATCCTATTCTAATTTTCTTCAAGTCACTTACATCTCTATCGCGATTCAAAAAAAAATCGCAATTCACACCACATGGCAGCACATCAAAAGGGACATTCAAAGCTGAAATTGTATTTACCATTGATTCGTTTAAAACCAAAAGTCGCGAACACTTCTTTGCCACCTGCATGGATATTCGCTTGATCAGATTCTTTTTGCTGTTGGCTGAAATGTCACTACCATGAAAAGTACAAATTATTGGCCGGTTCTTCATTTTCAAAAACAACAAGAACAAGCCTGACAAGCCAAAATGAATATGTATAAGATCATACTGCTTGTTTTTCAATAATCTTCTTATCGCTAAAATACTGGTGAAGTAGTAGCTTCTTTGGACATTACCTTTGATGTTAAAAACATCCACTTCCCAATTACGGCGTTCTGCTTTTATCGAATCCACCTGCTCCTTAACAAAAAGTCCGTAATAAGGCTTTTCATCATTCGGCCACATATTGGTAACGACTAAAATTCTCCGCATTCAATCCTTGAATTATTTAACATCGCAATTTGATGCAATGAGACAAAGATAATCACTGCTCTGTATGGATTGCATGCAAGGGCCAATTAGAAGCATATTGACACTTTCAATTCAGACAGCACCTATTCAACCTTGAAAAGGCAAGAGGCTCTATTGTTCCTCATTTTACCAACCTAAAATTTTGCTCGTTCGTATGCCTATAAACGCCAATTATAACCAATGACATAAACAAAATATAACTGGCCAATGGCCTAAACATGAATCCATTGCTGATGATGGAAGAAATCAGGTAGGCGGCAAAAATGCCGTAAGCCATAAAGTTCCCTTTGAATAATGAAATGACTTTTTTAACAAACCACAAAAAAACAACCAAATAAACAAATCCAAATTCAATGATCAAAGTGAGGTAATCATTGTGAGATCCCTTGTCCTCCCACCACCAAGTTTCAGAGTACATAATATCCGAACCAGCACCTGATCCAAAAAGATTTCCCGACCAATCTCTGTTTTTGATATATTCCAATCGTGAAACATACTCAGATAATCTTCCTGAACTAAAACCATCAAAGGACAACAGATCAATATTGTCCGCAAGAAAGAATAAAACGACGAAGACAACACATATTGAAATCAGAACCAAGTTTGATCGTTTGATTACTCTCCACTGTTTGTGAAAAGCATAAAAAACAAGCATATATGTCAATAGACAAGTGAGTGATGTTCTAACACCATATCCAAATCCCAAGGCAAAAGCAAATAATATGGCCAACATAAGGCTTAGATTTCGCATTCTTCTCAGTTCAAAAAAATAGAAATGAATAAAAATGAATGAAGCAAAAACAACATAAGCATGCGTATGTAATCCCGAAAAATAAATAGGCCAATACAAGTTATCTCTGTTTCTACTTGGCTCTAAAAAGACAAAAGCATACAGACTAATGAACATGATTAACAAAGTCAACAAAGTCGATCTTTTTCCAGGACTTGCAGTCATTGGGTACATATTAAAACTGATCAGTAAAAAAAAGGGGAGGAAAATTTTCAATTGTTCATTCACCGTCGTCATCAATTCCACTTCATTGAACCAAGATGTCACAATCCCAAATACCATCAGCATTAACATTAAAATGACGATTTTGAAAACGCGGACGTAGTAGTCTTGTTTCAAATATCCCCTACAAAAAACAAAATTCAACATGGACAAAATCAAAATGGGCAAGTCGGCCACATAATAAAAAAACTTATAAGGACTTTCCTGATCCTCAGTGTTCTCTTTAATGACAATTGAAAACAACAACTTTACAGCAATGGAAAAAACCAAAAGCGTCATCATGACTCCCCAATTTTTCCCTCCGCCTGCCAAATTATTTTTCATCTTGTTCATAGAACTCTGATCATAACAATATCAAATTAGTCTACTTACGTATGACCTTAACCAAAGGAATCGCAACACTCCCACTAGGACATTAAAACCTATGATAATGTACATTTTTACCAAAGGATCCAAATGAGCGGACAACATGAGAAATATCTGAAGTACAACAATAATGAAGGAAACAACATTCACCTTCAGCAGGTAGCTTGATTGAGATAACACGACAAGTACATTAGAAGATGGAGCTGCCAATTGCCCTAACAGTAAATTGATATAAACCATAAAACTTAAAATGATCATTTCAAATGGTAGCTCAAACCATGTTATCCAAATGAAAAAACCAGTCAAAATACCTACAACCAACATGGCTAAAATAGACTGATTGATTTTTTGAGAGAACAAAAGAAATAAATCCGCACATTGCTTTTTGTTTCGTCGCAATCTATCTGAAAGTTGAGGAATAAATTGAAAGGAGAGCGCTCTTGGAATCAACAACACCACACTTGCAAAATTAGTGGTAAAACCAATAATCCGAGTCAATTCTGCCGTTAGCAATTGATGACTCAAGGGTGCAAAAATCAACTGTATTCCTCCAGTACTCATATTAATAAGCGTATAATTCATTGCCTTTTTGAATACCCGGATACTCATCTTTTTCCTGGCAAGAATTGGAGGCAGATACTTAAACAGAATAGGAACAATCAGAACAGGAATCGACATGATAAAATATCGATTGACACCATATTCATGTCCTACTATTATTGAAATTAAAGACAAAATCAAAACAACAACATCCGTGAAAAAAAGTAGGTTGTAAAGCTTCTTTGCAATAAAAAAATGCCTCCATAGTTGGTGATAAGACCATGTTAAAATAAAAAGAGCGAATCCAAAAAAATCGGTAAGCCATTCTAAACGGAACAGGATGAACAGGACGATTAAAACTGGAACGTTGTAGATCAACGACAAGCCTGCAATTTTGCCAAAAAATGAAACATGGCTTTGCTCAGGAAGCTTTATCATATCAGCCAAAATAAAATTTGACCAGTTAAAAACAGTGTAATATCCGAGAAAGTACAAAATAAAAATGTCACTGATAAAATCAGCAGTACCGTCCACACTATCCACTTGATTCACCACAAATAACAGGGCTAGTTTGTGCAATCCAGGAAATGCAGTAACACCGATTAAAAAAAAGTTCTTCTTGATTAGCGTTACAAATTGGTCAACCATTACAAGGGAACTAAGCCATCTTTAAATCATGAGCCATCATGATTTTAACCAATTCAGGAAAACTTGTTTTGGTGGGATTCCAACCCAATAATGTCTTGGCCTTGGCCGGATTTCCAAGTAATTGTTCTACTTCCGCAGGTCTAAAATATTTGGGATCTACTTCAATCAGCACATCGCCATTGGCCCTATTGATTCCCTTTTCATCCACCCCATCACCCCGCCAATCAAGCTGAATGCCTGCCTCAGCAAATGCCAACTCACAAAACTCTCTTACGCTATGCATCTCTCCAGTGGCAATAACGAAATCTTCCGGTATATCATGTTGCAACATCAACCACATGCACTCAACATAATCCTTTGCATAACCCCAGTCTCTTTGTGCATTCAAATTTCCCAAGTACAACTTCTTCTGCAACCCCTTACTAATCCGTGCAGCAGCCATTGTAATTTTTCGAGTAACAAATGTCTCTCCCCTTCTTTCACTCTCATGATTAAAAAGTATTCCATTCACCGCATACATTCCATAAGACTCCCGATAATTTTTGGTAATCCAAAATCCATATTGCTTGGCCACTCCGTATGGGGAACGTGGATAAAATGGGGTCGTCTCAGATTGCGGCACCTCTTGCACTTTACCATACAATTCTGAAGTAGATGCTTGGTATATACGACAACTTTTATCCAAACCCAATAACCGAACCGCCTCTAAAATTCTCAATGTGCCAACAGCATCAGACTCCGCTGTATACTCAGGCACCTCAAATGAAACTTTAACATGGCTTTGGGCAGCCAAATTATAAATCTCATCTGGTTTTACCTGTTGAATAATTCTGATAATGGAGCTAGAGTCTGTCATATCACCATAATGCAATTCCAACTTTCTGTGTTGATGCATGTCCTGTATCCAACCATCCAAATAAAGGTGTTCTATCCGACCAGTATTGAAGGAGGATGACCTGCGAATCATGCCATGTACCTCATAATTTTTCTCCAATAAAAGCTCAGCCAAATAAGAACCATCCTGTCCTGTAATTCCTGTGATTAACGCAATTTTCTTCATTTTTTATGCTTTAGAATCATCTCCATACGAATAGCCATATCCCGCTCCATATCCTCCTCCATATCCATAACCTCTTCCATATTTGGTCATTCCACGTGTCTTTAAACCATTGAAAACAACCGCAGCTGGCCAGAATTTTGATTGCTGATTGATGGGACCCAATATTTTCTCTACGGCCTCCTTCAAACTGTAATCGTGCCTAACCACAAACAAACTCAAATCAGCATAATCAGCCATGATTTCCGCATCAGAAATCAATCCCAATGGAGGGGTATCAATCAATATATAATCGTACGTATGACGCATTTCCTCAATCATTTTGGAAAACACTCCATTCAACAACAACTCCGCAGGATTAGGCGGTATTGGCCCTGGAGGAACAATGTACAGATTATCAAAATCCGTATTGATGACCGTTTCTTGCCATGGTAACTTACCAATCAGAATTTGCGACAATCCTTTGTTTCCTGGAATTCCAAAAGCCTTGTGCAATCTTGGCTTTCGCATATCCGCAGCAATCACTACGGTTTTCTTTCCCATCAAAGCCAAACTCAATCCTAGATTGGTGGTTATAAATGATTTCCCTTCACCCGGTAAACATGACGACAATAAGACCACATGAGAGTGATTATTGTTATTGAAATAATAACTCATCTTGCTTCTTACAGCGCGCAAAGACTCGGCCACTGGACTTCTGTTATCTGAGGAAATAATGAAATCAGAACTGGCATCCCCATGCAAAACTTCACCCAGAACAGCCAATTTTGTGCGGCGTTCAATGTCCGCTCTGAATTTAATTTTACCGGTCAAAACCTCTTTGTAATAAATTACAATACTAGGAATGATCAATGACAACAAAATAGCTATCGCAAAGACGATACTTCTCTTTGGCCTAATTGGTTTCATATCACCTTGAGCAGGCTCAATCATGCGAACATCCGACACAGTAGATGCAAAAGAAATGGCGCTCTCCTCTCGCTTTTCAAGCAGAAATGTGTAAATGGAATTCTTGATGGCTTGTTGTCGGCTAATATCCAATAATAATCTTTCTTTCCCAGGTAATGATGTCAATAATCCCATCTTTCCTTTCAAATCAGATTTCAACCTATCTCTTGAAGTTTGAAGATTTTTTTTAACCGCCACAACAGACTCTAACAAAGATCGCTTGATGCCTGCAATCTCTCCTTCCAGAGCCAATAAACCATCATCCTTGGCTCCTACTGAAATTTTCCTCTTGTTGTATTCCGCCTCCATGTCATAAAGGCGCGATAATAAACTTACCAATGTAGGCTCATTGATTCCAACCAAAGACGGTGAATTACCCGGGTGAATCCCCTTACCTTTTACATAGGTTTCTATATCCCCAACTACATCCAACTGAATTTGAAGTTTGTTGAGTTCCCCATCTTGGTCCTTTACAGACTCCAAAAATAAGCGTCCCTGTTGGCTGATATCCACAATATCATTCTCCACTTTGTACGTTTCTATATCGCGCTCCACCGAGTCCAGTTGTGAGGTAACCAACGCCAATCGATCTTCTATGAAATTCAGCGTAAACTCAGCAATTTGTCTCTTATCGGTAATGGCCGCATTGGCATAGGCGTCCACCAGCTGATTCAATATTTGCTCACCACGCTTGATATTTTTGGACTCCAATTTAATTTCTATTACACTCGTATTTTTATTGGTTGTCGCCAAAGTCAACTCGTCTAAGATATTTTTCACCTCGCTTTTAATACTCTGGGTATGTACGAAATAAGACTCGTTCATGAGCTTCCCAATTCTATTCACGTCGGCACGAATTAAAAAAGATTCACTTGCTTTGCCAGAGTTCATCAAAATGGAATCTTTGATTTCCACCAATTGATCATTGATCAACAAATGCTGGCCATCATACTTGACCTGCAAAACTTTCTTAGCGTCTACGATGCTATCAGGAAAAAGAGGAATGAATTCCAGTGGAAAATCTGGACCTTGCAAAGCATCCCTTACTTTACCATCACGAAAAACATAAACATTACAATGCGTCTTGGCCACTACCACTTCCACTATAGGACGTGATTTTAAGATCTCCAGTTCATTCTCTACAATTTTCTTTCCACCAAACAAATCAAACTCACTTAGAAGTGAACTAGCACTTCCTACACCCGTCTTTTTCTCATCTTTGATCAGGATTTTTGACCCGATAGAATAGGTTGGTGAAGTATATCGCATGAATAAGTACCCAACCAAAACAAAACCAACAATGAAGAGCGCATACAAAGGCCAGTAGGCCCTGAGTGTATTCCTTACGATATCAAGGTAATTGACATCAAAATCTTCTCCATCTGCTTTCCATCTATCTTCCATTGCTCTATTGAATATTGGTAACGACCAAAACCAAAAGTGTTATCGCACTCACAACTGTAGGCCAAACCTGAAAAAATGTGCTGCTTGTATTGATTTTGGTTCTGTTGGGTTTTACGTATAAAACATCACCAGATTGCATGTAATAATATGGACTCTGCAATAACTCTTTTGAGGTTAAGTCTAGAATAACACTCTGCTCACCAGCTTCTGTTTTACGAATTAAAACAACCTCATTGCGCACACCATTGATGGTTAAGTCACCGGCCATGCCCAATGCTTGCAAAACATTCAAGCTATGATACGGAACGTGATAGGTTCCAGCTTTGACTACCTCACCCAAAACAGTAATTCTAAAATTGAGACAACGCACGCTAACCACTGGATCCTTGACGTAGTCTTTCAATGCATCTTCCAAATAAACTTCCAACTCTTTGCGTTTCATACCAGCGACTTTGACCTCACCCAATTTTGGAAAATTAATCATCCCATTGTCCTCTACCATGTACCCCAATATAGGATTGGCACTTTGCATTTGTTGTGCGCTGCTAATCTGAATAGCGGAATAATTGGACATATTAAAATAAGTGGCTTGTTCAACATTTACACCACTCACAAAAATACTCAACTGATCTCCCACCTGAACCACTGGATTATCGATATCCGTGGCCTTGCGTGTAGCACGCTCGTTGCCGAGCCCGTTTAAATAATAAACATCCTTAGATTGGGTACAAGAAACCCAGGCGAACAAAATTATGATGTAGAGTAAAATACGCATACCTAAAATAAAAAAAAGCGCGGTTGCATGGTTATGCAAGCCCGCGCTTTAAATAGATTCAATTTTACTTAGCTACGTAAAACAAGGAGATACCGTGTTGAAGATAGCTTCCGCCATCCATCAAATTGGTTACACCCCATTTGGCTTGTGAATTCAAAGAAATTCCCCAGTCTTCTTTCACCCAATAATTGAATGACAATCCAGTGTTCAATGTAATCATATTGGGATCCAAACCTGGGTCGCGCTTGGTAAAACCAAGACCTTGAATCGTTTGAATCTCCAAGTTTCCTTTTCTCATGGCATTGAAACGAGTGTTGGCATCCAATGCCCACATGGTTCCTTCTTCTGCATCTGCTGCTTGCTCGCCATTTCTGAACTTAGCGTCATAATTCACGTAGGTGAAACCCAAATCCAATGACATTTTCTCACTCATCTTTTTCATTCCGCTGATGCGAGAAGGGAACAAATTGTAGTTCCAACCTTCCTTTGCATCTAAAAACTTCTCAAAAGCACGACCATCATCATCGATGGCAGCCCATCCCAAACTGAAAGTCCATGGGGATGATTTCATGTTGTCTACAACTCCCTGTGCAGATGCTTGCGCGATAACCGCCACAGCAAATAATAATGTAAAGATTTTTTTCATGTTTCTAAGCTTATAGGGCAAATATAGTAAAATGTTAATTGGTATACACCATCATTTCATTGGTTCTTTTCTTTTCAAAAGAATCAACAACAAAGGAGTAATGGTTAACTCAAACAAGATGGCCACCAGTAAGGTCAATGAAATTAAAAAACCAATGTAAAACGTCCCCAGAAATTCTGAGAAAATCAAAGTTGAAAATCCCGCCGTTAATATCAATCCAGTCACTATCATCGCCTTTCCCGTAGTCATAAATGTGCGCTTCACAGCATAAATTCTTGAATAGCCTTCCAATCCCAGTGTCCTGACACGCGCCAAAAAATGAACGGTATCATCCACGGCTATTCCAAAGGCTATGTTGAACACAATGGACGTCGATACTTTCAAAGGTATCCCCAGGAAACCCATTAAACCTCCGATCACAATCAAAGGAAGCAAATTGGGTATGATGGTCATGGGAACCATGCGCCATGATTTGTATACTACCCCCATCACAAGACCAATGACCAATATCGAAAGAAACAAATCCAAAATGGTATTGTCAACCAAATAAGCATTATTAATGTCCATCAACATGGCTGTTCCGGTGAGGGTGGTGGCTTCAAACTGGGTGAAATGATTGGTGATATAGGCATTCAATGCTTTGTTCTTCTGCTCATAATACTTTCGGCCCTTGTCCGGCAATCTTCCGGTGACCCTCAACGATTTGCTTTCTGCATTATACACCAATTTCACCAGCGGTAGAGCTTGCTTGCTTCTGGCATATCTAACAATTTGTTTCATTTCAGATGAGTCCGCAGGAATGCGCCGATAACTGTCATCTCCTCCGTTCAATGTTCTGTTGGCCGATTTTACCATCTCGCACCAACTGAATAGCGCCCCTACACCATACTCATCTCTGAGATAGGTATCTAACTTATTCAACTCTTCTAGGGTTTTCAAATCATTGATGTCCGAAGTTGATTTTAATTGCACGCTCATCTCAAACGGTCGGCATCCAATAAACTTCTCATCCATGAAATTAAAATCTTGCTTCAATGGATTGTTGTCCCGAAGATCTTCTAACATCAGGTTATCGACCTTGATCAACGATATCCCCCAAAAGCTAATGCCCACACTGATGGCCGCTCCTATCAATATCCATTTCCTACGGCGCAATACAAAAGCAAAAAAGCGATGCAGCTTTTTGGTCCAAAAATCCTCCCGCATGGCATACACCTGCATTTGCGTCGGCTTAATGACCAATATCATCGCTGGTAGCAAGGTGAAGGTTAATCCGTAAGCCAACAATACCCCAACACTGGTGTACAAACCAAAATCAGAAATCGGCTTGATATTGGAAAAAATCAAGGTCAAGAAACCAATGGCCGTGGTTACTGCTGTCAAGAATGTTGCCAATCGAATACTCTTCAAAGCCTTCTTGAGCGCATTCTTCGGATCATTGCCTTCGCGCAATTCATTCATGTATTTGGTCAACACATGAACGGAGTCACTCATCCCTACAACAAACAAAATAGTGGGCATGATGGTCACCATCACATCAATGTCTTTACCCAGTATTTGCATAAAAGCCATGGTGAACAAGATGGACAGAAATACCACTGCCGCTGGAATAACGATTCCCCAAAACGATCTAAATGCGATGTAAAGGAATATCACAGTGCAGATCAAACACAAACCCACAAACATGACCAATTCCTTGATCATCAACTCCACCAACAACTTTTGACCTTTGGCTCGTCCAATGAGATGAACCCCATCAAACTGAAATTGCCCAACCGTATTTTGAATATTGTCATATAAGACATCACACTTCTTGACCGCCAAACCTTGCTCATGCTTCATGTTAATGGCCACCGATTTGCCATCTGGTGAAAAAAAGATACCTACCCACTGTCCTATGCTGTATATGTGTGTACTATCAATACCATACCCACTTGGATTGCGAAAATCCAACCAGGGCGATTGAAAGAATCCGCCAAAGACTGGATCTTTTACCACGTCCATCAACTGAGTTGGACCCACACAATCTTTGATGTACTCAATTTTTTTCAAGGAATCATTGAGCGCATCTACCTTGGCCAAGAAGCTGGAATCAAATACTCCGTTGTTGTTTTCTAGAACAACGATGAAATAGTCCAAGTCTGATTCAAATTTATCCCGATGTGCCAGATAGAAATCCGTGGCGGGATCATTCTGAGGAAAGAAAGCTTCAAAATCATAATTGAACCGCAATTGTGATACCGCCCATAAACTCAAGGCAACCAACAAACCCACTGCGCCAATTACCCAAACACTCTTCCTTTCCGTTTTCATCATTCAAATTTACTGTACTGATGAAGTAAACAAAAAAAGGCCATCAATGTTGACAGCCTTTTTACTTTTTATCAGGAACGATTATTTCTTCTCGTCCTTCACCTCTTCAAAATCGACATCGGTTACTTCGCCATCTCCAGCACTGCCGGCACCTTGGCTCTGTCCTGCATCACCTCCATTTCCTCCTTGGCTGTACATCTCTTGGGCTGCAGCTTGGAAGATGGTATTCAATTTGTCCATGTCGGTTTTGATGGCATCCAAATTCTTCTCAGCATGCGACTTTTTCAAATCTGCCAAAGCGGTTTCAATCTCACCTTTTTTGTCTGCTGGAATCTTGTCACCTGAATCTTTCAATTGTTTTTCTACCTGGAAGATCAATGAATCTGCTTGGTTCACAACGTCCGCTTGCTCTTTCGCTACTCTGTCTGCTTCTGCATTCATCTCTGCCTCTTTCTTCATGCGCTCAATTTCCTCTTTGCTCAATCCTGAAGATGCTTCAATGCGGATGCTTTGCGTCTTATTGGTTGCCTTGTCCAAAGCGCTTACGTTGATGATACCATTGGCATCAATGTCAAAGATCACTTCGATTTGGGGCACACCTCTTGGTGCTGGAGGAAGATCCGACAAATGGAATTTCCCGATGGTTCTGTTGTCCTTGGCCATCGCACGCTCTCCCTGCAACACATGGATTTCAACGCTGGGCTGATTGTCTGCAGCAGTGGAGAACACTTCAGATTTCTTTGTAGGAATGGTGGTGTTGGCATCAATCAACTTGGTGAACACACCGCCCATGGTTTCGATTCCCAAAGAAAGTGGAGTAACATCCAACAATAAAACGTCTTTCACCTCTCCTGTCAATACACCGCCTTGAATAGCTGCTCCGATGGCCACCACCTCATCCGGGTTTACACCTTTTGAAGGCTCTTTTCCGAAGAATTTCTTCACTGCTTCTTGGATGGCTGGGATGCGGGTTGAACCACCCACCAAAATAATCTCATTGATATCGGTCACACGCAAACCTGCCGCCTTCAATGCCGATTCACAAGGAGCAATGGTGCGCTGAATCAAACTATCCGCCAATTGTTCAAACTTAGAGCGGGTCAACGTTTTTACCAAGTGCTTGGGCACTCCGTCAACGGGCATGATGTAGGGCAAGTTGATTTCAGTACTTGTACCAGAAGACAACTCAATCTTGGCTTTCTCAGCACCTTCTTTCAAACGCTGCAATGCCATTGGATCTTTGGACAAGTCAATGTTGCCATTGTCATTTTTGAACTCTTGAACCAACCAATCAATGATTACTTGGTCAAAGTCATCACCACCCAAGTGGGTATCACCGTCTGTAGACAACACCTCAAATACACCATCACCCAACTCTAGAACGGAAACGTCATGGGTACCACCACCGCAGTCAAATACCACAATCTTCATGTCTTGTGACTTTTTGTCAAGACCGTAGGCCAAGGCTGCTGCAGTAGGTTCATTAATGATACGCTTCACCGCAAGACCTGCAATTTCTCCCGCCTCTTTCGTGGCCTGACGCTGCGCGTCGTTGAAATAGGCCGGAACAGTGATTACCGCTTCTGACACCTCATGACCCAAGTAATCTTCCGCTGTTTTCTTCATCTTCTGAAGGATCATAGCTGAAATTTCTTGGGGCGAATAGTTGCGGTCATCGATTTTTACGCGAGGGGTATTTCCATCTCCTTTGACCACAGCGTAAGGAACGCGAGATACTTCTCTTTCCGTCTCGCTGTAGCTGGAACCCATAAAACGTTTGATAGAATAAACGGTTTTGGTAGGATTGGTAATGGCTTGACGCTTGGCGGGATCTCCAATCTTTCTTTCCCCTCCGTCAACAAATGCCACGATAGATGGAGTGGTTCTTTTGCCTTCGCTGTTGGCGATCACTACAGGTTCGTTACCCTCCATAACGGCAACGCAAGAGTTTGTAGTTCCAAGGTCAATTCCAATTATTTTACTCATAGTATTTTGAATTTTCTTCTCCCGCCTTTTCAAATCTTGTTCCGTTAGGCCATTGGACAACCATCTGTGACAATTCTGTCAGACAAACTGCCGTGTACGCGACAAGCTGGCCCAATGTCTGACAGATATGGCGTATTATTGCTGTAGCTCATACCCGTCAACACCATGCTCAGGACCCTTTGGCATCGACATACCCATCTTTTCATCTTCCTATTGGTGTTGCCCATTCTATTCATTGAAGCCAGAACAGAAAACGATTTCGACATTTTTATTACCGCTGCCAGGGATTGGTCAAATGGTCTCAATCCCTACACCCAATTGTACCATGAGTGGTACCATTACTTTTATGACATCACCTTTTTGAGTGTCCTCGCTCTTTTTCAAACCTTGCCCAACTATTGGATCAAGTTGATTTGGCTGGCGCTACAGGTGGTTATGTTGTTTGAAATTTGGCGGATTGTTTTGGATCGATTGAATATCACCAAAGCCCAACAGCTCAAAAGATGGGGATTCGGATTTGTTTTGGTTTTGTTCAACGTGAGGCTGTTGCGCGACAACTTGCACTTGGGGCAAATGACCATCCTGCTGCTGTTTCTCTCTTTAAAAGGTTTGGATTTGATATTTAAACAAAAGTCGTTCTTGGGCAGTGCCCTACTGGCATGGGGCATTGTGGTGAAGGTTTTACCCATTGTCGTGATTCCCTACCTGGCCTATCGCAAGCAATGGAAAGCGACCATAGCCACCGTCGCTCTGAGTGCCGGTTATCTTGCCCTTCCCTATTTGTATCAAAACACAACACAATATTCAGATTTGCTCAAAAGCCGTTGGTTGTTGTTAAACCCCACCAATGCTGAGCACATCTTGGATACTTCAGAACGAAGCTTCCATTCCTTGACTACTTTGACCAGTATTTTGTTTCATGCACAATGCGATGATTTGCATATCCTGCCCTACCGCAGGCACATCGTGGATTGTGACGTTCAAACCGTGAAATGGATCAGTCTCATCAGCCGACTCGCGCTCGTGTGCTCTTTCCTCTGGGTATTGCGCAGCAAGCCATTTGATGCGGGAAAAGACGAAAATCATTTTCAAGAGTGGGCCTATTTGCTCATGTTGATTCCCTTGATCTTTCCCCATCAGCAACATTATGCATTTTTCATGATGATGCCTGGATTGGCTTGGTTGATAGCTCCATATTGGACGGGAGGCAAAATTTGGAAGTGGCACAATGGAAGAACATGGCTTTTGGTTTTTATTTTCATCACCATGAATGTCCACTTCCTGATGGGCGTTTGGAGCGGGTATTATAACCATTTCAAGGTATTGACCTATGGAGGATTGGCGGCACTCGGATTAATGTGGTATGAAATATATAGTGGTGATAGAGGTCACCAAAAAGAACAACCTTAGCGCACCAATTTTGCGGCGTTGAACAATAAAACAACGTGCAAAGAATATGAAAACATTTGTTGTCAGGCACCAGCGCAACCTTCGCGCTATAGTAATAGGAGCCCTATTGGGATTTTTGTACTACCGCTTGGTAGGATGTCAATCGGGGCATTGCATGATCAGTTCCAATCCTTTTATTAGCACCGGATATGGGGGGCTTTTGGGGTACTTGTTCGTGAGCTCCAACTGTGCTCGAGGAAATTGCAAAGTCTGATTTTAGATTTTTTTTGCAATTGACTTGCAACAATGGTAAGGTTTGTGCGTTTAATGAAGTACTAGATTTTACTCGTTCTGAGTAATAGGTTTTGGTTAAGGAATAAAGAAGCCCCTCAACGGAGGGGCTTTTTTAGTTTTCATCGGTGAGAAATTCGTTCATGTTGCTTGGACTAACAATCATCTGTTGAGCCTCGGGATAAGTTGTTCTGAATTTCTTGGACAGTTGTGCCGTTGAATGGCTATTGTATTTAAATTCAAAAGCCCTTAGCTCACCATTTTCTTCTTCGATCCAGTCCACCTCTGCTTGATCAGTCGTTCGCCAAAACCAACAATTGACCTTCCTTCTTTGATAATGAAGGAATTTCATGCGTTCTGCGATAATAAAATTTTCCCAAAGAGGTCCCTGGTCAAACCTATTCTCAATCAACGCAAATTGACTAATCAGAGCGTTTCTCACCCCGACGTCATAGAAATAAATCTTATGGCTCTTTTTTAGTTCGTTTCGCAGATTCCTGCTGTATGAGCCTATCTTGAAAATAACAAAAGCCTTCTCCAAAACATCAATATACTTTTCTACCGTTTTTGAACTCAGACCACATAGCTGCCCCAATTCATTGTAAGAAACCTGGGATCCAATCTGAAAAGCCAAGGCGCGCAGCAACTTCACCACAGCTTCAGATTTTTTGAGTTGGTCTAACATCAAAATGTCTTTGTATAAAAAACTTTCCACCAACTGTGAAAGTACCTCCACCTCATCACCAGGATGATTCACCACGTCCGGATAATAGCCGAACACCAGCCTGTGAGCCAATAAACGAGACTCTTGCAAAAGGTTGGTTGCCCTTACCATTTCTTGAAAAGAAAGAGGAAACATTTTAAATTCCCATTTGCGACCGGTCAAGGGCTCGTTCAGTGCATTGGAAATATCAAAGGAAGAACTGCCTGAAACCAACAATTGAATTTCTGGAATTCCATCTGTAATTAATTTAAGCCGCAAACCGATGTTGGGAATACGTTGAGCTTCGTCTATAACGACCAAGCGTGCTTTGCCAAAAAAAGATTTGAAACGATCCGTGGATGCATTTTGAAAAAGAAGTTGCACATCTTGTTCATCTCCATTGAGCCATATAACCTGATCATTGCTTACAGATACAATCTGACGCAGCAAAGTTGTTTTCCCCACTTGCCTTGCACCTAAAATGATTATCGCCTTGCCCGTAAACAGTCTTTTCTCTATTAATTCACTTAACTCCCTGACAATCATGGAACAAATATACATGGACTTATTTCAATTCCAAAATTATTGACATTTTTTTGGATTCAATTCCAAAATTATTGCCATTTTTTTGGATTCAATTCCAAAATTATGGGTGCTAAAAACACAAATCAAAAAATGAAGAGACCCCGATCTATTATTGAAAAATCACATTAATACACTTTTAAGTACGAATAAATGTATCCATTGCACACTTTTAAGTACGAATAAACGAACAAACAACACACTTTTACTGAGATATGGAAAATAATCGTACATTTGAATCATGAAAAGGGAAGCATATCAAGATCTTTTAAAATGGAAAAACAATCCCAAAAGACAACCATTGATTATTCAAGGGGCAAGACAGGTTGGCAAAACCTACTTAATGAAAGACTTTGGACAAAATGAATTTCCAAAAACAGCCTATTTCAATTTTGAACAACAGCCCTTGCTCTGTAAAATATTTGAAACTGAATTGACCCCTCAAAAAATACTTCAAGGCCTCTCCCTCCTCTCCAATGACATTATTGATCCAAAAAATACCTTGATCATTTTCGACGAGATTCAAGCATGTAAAAATGCCATTACAGCACTCAAGTATTTTGAAGAGACTGAAGAGAGGTTTTTCATTCTAGCTGCCGGTTCATTGCTCGGTGTGGCCATCCATGAAGGGGTTTCTTTCCCTGTGGGCAAAGTGGGATTTCTACAACTGCATCCGTTCAATTTTATAGAATTCATGGAAGCAACAGGAAAACAACAATGGATAAACTTATTTCAAGAAAATGATATTAAATGGATACAGACCTTTTCGTCATCCCTTGAAACATTGCTCAAAGAATACTTTATTGTAGGCGGAATGCCAGCAGTGGTTATGGAATTTGTGGAGAATGGTCAATATCAAAATTGCCGTATAAAACAACAGGAGATTTTACAATCTTACGAAAACGATTTCTCCAAACATGCACCACTGAATCAATTGCCCCGCATACGGCAGGTTTGGCAGAGCTTGGTATCACAATTAACGAAAGAAAATTCCAAGTTTATTTATAGTACTATTCGCAACGGAGCCAGGGCAAAGGACTTTGAACTGGCTATCAATTGGTTAAAAGATGCGGGGTTAATCCAAAAAGTGACGCGGGTAAAAAAACCAGGATTTCCATTAGATGCCCATGCGGCTTGGGAGGATTTCAAGCTTTTCCTACATGACGTAGGATTACTTGGAGCATTGGCGCAATTACCGACATCCACCGTTTTGGATGATAACAAATTGCTCACAGAGTTCAAAGGAATGATGACCGAACAATACGTGCTTCAGCAGCTCATTTCTAGAGGACATCGAGGGTATTATTGGCATCCTGAAAATGCGACATCGGAAGTGGATTTTTTGATCATGCATGAACAAGCCATCATACCCATAGAAGTAAAATCCGGTCAAAGCATTAAATCAAAAAGTCTATCCGTTTACCATGCCAAACACCCCTCCCAACAAGCTATTAGACTATCATTACTTCCTTACAAAAAACAAGAGTGGTTAACAAACATACCCCATTATATGTTTCCAAGTTGGCTCACCAAAATGAACTGAAAAGGTAATTGACATTCATGATAAATCGTGACTAACCATTTATCTAAGTACTCAAAAAAGTTCTTTTATAAAATGACAATCTGAAGGAAGATCTTTGGACTCGTTAAATCACAATCCGATACACATCGGTTTGGTTTCGGGCGATGTTTCGTTTAACAAAACCTCCCGGCTGTGGGATGATTTCTAAAAAGTCGAACGAGCGACAAGATTTGGGAAGACCTGTAAAAATCAGGGTAAAATTCAGCACTGCTCCTTTTTTCAGAATGGTCCATTTTGGATACATGGAAACATTGAATGCACTCACCAGCTCACTTCGGTGCTCGGAATCTTTGGCCACCAAGAAAGTCGATTTCCACACCCTGACTTTATCGTCATCAAACCTTCCTGTAAAACGACAATGCACCACCACTTGCGATTCGACATCCGCCTCTTCCTTTTGTTTGGCCTGTTCAATTGTTTTGCGCTTGGTTTTCTCGAGAGTCTCGGTATTGGAAAATTTTGGAGAGGAAGAAAAAGCATATTTCATGTGGCAAAATTAAGGTGTGAGATTGTAATGGATTTATGATGAGAATAAAAAATGAAACAATAAAAACATCTGTACAAAAAGAATAAAAAAATATCAATTAAAATTGGATTAGGAAAAAACTTGTATACATTTGCCTCGTATTTCGAACCTTAAATGGTACCAACCGAGTGTAGACACCACGGTGGTAAAACAATACGGGCCACAAGCCAAAATCAACGTATCTCCCATTTCTCGTTTTAAGTACAAAGAAAAATTATTGTTTAACTTAATTCTATTTGTATGAAAAAGCAACTTGCCGTTCGCTTGTCTTCAGGTCTGGAAATCAATTTCCACACCACCGAGGTTACCGTAACCTCTACCTTTATTGATGTTCCTCCTATTGTCTTGGAACACAAATTTCCCATCCTGCTCCACTTCATCCACGGAGCTTTGGTGTCCACCTTGCATCTGTCGCAACTGCGCGACGCACTGCTCTTGCACCTCGACGAAAATCTCCAATTTCAAAGCGCCACTTACGCCTATCACCAGCCTCAAGGCGACTTTGACGTGCAGTCTCAATGTCCGTATGTTTTGATTATTCCGCTACCCATTCCGTTCGACTTGCAGCACATCCAATCCATTCAAACCATCATCCAAACTGAAATAAAATGAGCACAGAACCTGAGAAAAAATTGGGCTTTCCTGTCCGCAGTAGCCATGTCGAAATGGGCTATGGAAAATTCCCCTATGTCATCATCCGATTGCACTATGCCATCTACATGCAAATCCCCATTCATTTTGTGAAGGAGCAGCAAGAAGGCATGACAGGGATATTGATTCAAACGCCATCTGATGATCCTAAAGAACAACAATCGTTATTGCTCAATTCCATTTGGAAATTCAAGCAGCAGATTGATGCGCAGAAGAAAAATTTCCATCGATTGTGTGTTGTATTGGATGCCAACCAGGCCTATTACTTTGAACCAGAAGGATTGAAATTCAGTCATTCCATTCCAGCGGGAGGAACGTTGATTGCGAATCAAAATGAATTTGTTGCGATGGGTCACCCGCACCATGTCGAATCAAAAAATACGGAGCGCCCTGGATAAGTATGTGTTCTTTGGTCGCAAGGAAGATGCGGATCCCATTCAACAATATTTGGAGGAATTGATGCAGTTCACTCCCGAGCAATTGGTGGAGGTTTATAATACAACGGTTGAAACCGGTTTTGTCGGATCGCGCCAGCAAGCCAGAAGGGTCATTGCCCTGCACAATGCCATGAAACGAGTGATGGGGTACAGCCCCATCACTATTCTTGACAATGCGGTGATTGATTTGGGGGAAAGGATTGAACCCACTTGATTGATAAATCGCAACGTCCTTTTGAAAAAAAACTTATCTTTGAAATTAAATCATGTTGACCAAAAGAAATATCATTCAATCGCTTCAAGCCAACCGCAGCCGAATCTCTGCCCTTGGGGTGAAAGAAGTTGGGTTATTTGGCTCTTATGCAAGAGGCGAAGAAACCAGCATTAGTGACATTGACATTTTGATTGACTTCTATCCAGAGAAAGAGAATTTTGACAACCTAATGGCGCTCTTTGATTTATTTGAACGCTTGTTTAAGAATCAAAAAATAGAAGTCGTTACCAAAAATGGGTTAAGTCCTTATATCGGACCTCAGATTCTTAAAGAAGTGCAATATGTCTAAAGATTTCAAGGAGTATTTGCGTCACATATTGGATGAATGCAACTATGTTTTGGGCGCTACGGAATCTGTGACATTCGATGAATTCATGTGCGATGAAACCCTGAAAAGAGCTATAGTCCGGAGTCTTGAGATCATGGGTGAGGCTACCAAGAAAATACCCGCAGACATCAAGTTAGAATGGAATAGCATTCAATGGAAAAATATTGCTGGTATGCGTGATCGTCTTGTTCATGATTATATGGGTGTTAATTACAACATCGTGTGGGATGTTGTCCAAAATAAAATTCCGGATATCCAGATTCAGATTGATACGTTTTTAAACAGAGGTTAACCTCCTACAACCAGGTGCTATATGCGTTTGCATATAGACACAGAAAATCAATAACAATTATATCCATTTGCATATAAATCATTCAAATTGAATCAATTTATACGCAAAAACATATAATTTGATATTTTCTACTATATTTGTATGTAATTGCATATAATATGAAGAGCATTTCAGAGTTTGTAAAAGAAAGACGCAAGAGCCTGCATTTGACGCAAGAGGAATTTGCAGAGAGAGCCGGCGTAGCGCTCACCGTCATTCGCAAGATTGAGCAAGGGAAAGACAATTTGAGCCTATCTAAAGTCAATCAGGTATTGAGCATGTTTGGGCATGAATTGGGTCCACATAAATCTTTGTCATGAGGCAGGCTGTTGTACGTTATAACAATATCACAGCAGGGATATTGATTGAAGAGGACAATGGAGAATATACTTTCCACTACGACTCGAATTACATCACTGAATTTCCGAATCAATTCATTTGTTTTGCTTTGCCTGTCACTTCAAGAACTTATCGCAGCAAAAGGCTCTTTCCCTTTTTTGATGGTTTGATACCAGAGGGATGGCTACTGAACATAGCAGCGGAAAGTTGGAAAATCAACAAAGCAGATAGGATGGGGCTTCTAATGGCTTGTTGTCAAAATGCCATTGGATCGGTTAGTATATATCCTATTCAAAATCCATCATCATGAAAAAGTGTTTGCACTGCTATAAAAAACTCAACAAAGACGAGGTAGATTTCCATGTTAAATGTGCGAGGACATTTTTCGGAACCAATGAAGCTCCACATCTCCCCTATCATCTTTCTGAAATGGAAAAGTTGGCTGCAGATGCTGCTGAATTATCTGTTACCGTCCCCGGTGTTCAGCCTAAGTTGAGCTTGGGCTGGATGAAGGATGTGTTAGCCGGAAAACGACAAGGACGATTGACCATCTTAAACGCCCTAGATGGACATTACATTTTGAAACCTCAAAATGCCGAATATCCGATGATGCCTGAGAATGAGCACCTATCCATGAAACTAGCCGCCTTATTTAAGATAAACATCGTACCTGTAAGTATGATTCGCTTGGCATCTGGTGAATTGTGTTTTATAACAAAGCGAATTGACCGTAATAAAGACGGAACAAAAAACCACATGATCGACTTTCTTCAGATTCTGGAATTGTCGGACAAGTATTTAGGCAATATGGAAACCTTGGGCAAAAAAATTGGAGAGCTATCGGCCAACACTCGATTTGACCAATTTCGATTTTTCGAGGTCTCCGTTTTCAACTTTGTTATAGGTAACAACGATATGCACTTGAAAAATTTCTCTATGATATTGAAGGAAAACGGTTGGACCTTATCTCCCTTCTATGACTTATTGAATGTGAATTTGGTATTGCCCAAGGACAAAGATGAAACCGCATTGATGTTAGGAGGGAAGAAGAAAAATTTCAACAGAGGTTACTTTGAACGATTTGGCACGTTGCTCAATTTGAATGAAAAACAAATCAACGGCGTATTCACGCGATTAGACAAGTGGCTCCCGCTGGCCATCGAACTTATTGAAAATTCGTTTCTTGATAAAGAGCAGAAGAGGCAATATCAGCAACTCATTACAGCGAGAACTCACAAGTTGATGCATGATGAAAAAAAATCTAAATAAAGAAATCAACCATAGGGCAACAAACTGTAATCAACGGACAATACAAAAAATCAAATACCCTCCCCACTACCCAATCTTGACACCCCATTTGAAGGAAGAAATTGAATTGGTTTAGGCCAAGAAAGACAACTTCAAAGTAGCATTAAGTTTCGCCAAAGGGGACGTATACAAGTGGTACGAGAAAAACAAGTCATTCATGAAATGCGCGGAAAAATTGAACATTCCAAACGCAAGACCCTGGATATCTGAGACTTTTCGGAATGACCCAACCTCAAACAAAAACATTTTCAATCATCCCAACCTAATTAGAGAAGTAATTGACCATTGCTACTTTCATAGCATCAAGATCGATGATCGTTTTACAGCTCGTTGCATAAGAGCAAAAATCAATGTAGATTAGTTGACTTTTACAACAATTTTAAGCGTCAGTACTTTTTCAGTACTTTTTTTCTCTTGAAGTACCGATGGCGATGTATCAACTTCGCCTAAAATTAAAAAAGACATGCTGACATTTAACGAAATCCCTGCAGCCATAGAGAAGCTGCAAGCAGATTTGAGAGAGCTCATCTGCTACATCAAAGGACAAGGCACCCATGAGGAAGCCTCTGAATTCATCACGCGTAAAGAGCTGGCGAAGATGCTTCAAATCAACTTTTCGACGATACACCATTGGGTGAAGGCCAAGCGCATTACTCCTATCAACATCGGAGGTCGCGTGTACTTCAGTAGAAAAGAGATTCTAAGTTTCATCAAAAAAAACGAAATAACATGACAGGAGAAATTAAGGACATACTGTAACACTCCCCCTTTCTTAGACCAAAAGTTGGTAGAGCTAAGTTAAACTTTTA
>VFQT010000372.1_pt1 | contig 67365 bp, 51 predicted proteins | sample 3512381 | NCBI WGS metagenome assembly VFQT01 (sample SAMN10412376, study PRJNA504923) | tailings metagenome | isolation source: Relicate 2 Philex TSF3 active mining site | place: Philippines: Tuba, Benguet | collected 2017-08-29
CTACCTGTGTGTGTCACAGGACCGCCTGCACAAAACACATACCCTCGGAGGAAGAACGGGGAGAGGAACGGAAAAGCAGATCGGGGAGCCGAATCGGGGCTACCTTGGAGGCCCGGAGGCCGAGTGCCTGCTTTAATGGGCGGGCCACCGAGCCTCACGGGGTTGATCCCTAGATTTAGGGATAGGCAGGCTCTTGTTTAAGACTCACCCGTAGGGCTTCAGTTGAAGAAGTGACACCAGTGATGATTCAAGGCTGCCTCCGATCATCCCCCATTTCATGTCTATGGCCGGATCCGGAGGATTGGTTCCATCGTACCGAAGTCGGCATTAATCAGACTCAGTCAGCCCAAGTGGTGCCCCCGACCGATCTGACATATATCGGTGTTGGGGGCGGGGGAGTGGGGCCCGAACCGTCGGTTTCGGAGTCCCATCCCCCAAGTCTGACCTGCACATGGTGTTGAGAACAACAACGGGGACTGGGTTCACGATGGAGTCCATGACAGAGGCAAGGCCATGCTGCGTGAAGAGTCTCATCAGCGATGCGGCCATGGATTTGGCGTTCAAGGGGGTTGTCGAGCTGATGCCGTCCTGGAGTTTTGAGCCGATCACCATGATCCGGCTTGCCGAGATCAGCCAGAAGTCCCGGCCGCAGCAGGACCGTTCGGTTGGAGAGGAGTTTCTTGCGGTTGACGAGGTGGCGGTCTCATCTCCAACCCTCCGTCGGGTCCTCGACCCCTTCGAAAGCCGAGTGATCTGGGTTCGCCGACAGGTAGATTCGATCCAAGGGAACATGCCTACCGAAAGGCGTGGATGGTTTCAGCTGAATGTTGAGAAACCGATCTCCGAAATCGTCGCCGAATTGGACTCCTGGGCCCGCAAAAAGGTCGAACGGTTCCCAAAACCCCCGGAGATCCTATCGGGTCCGACTCAGCATTTGACCCGTCGTGAGGTGGAAATCCTGGACCGGTTGTCCAAGGGAGAACGGTATTGTGACATCTCTGATTCCCTGGGGGTGTCGATCGATACGGTTCGGGGACATCTCCGTCGGCTCTACCCGAAGCTGGGGGTTCATTGCCGGACCGCAGCGGTGGCGGTCTACCTTGAAACCAGAACTCTGGTGCACGGCACCACGATCTCTTGATCCCCCTCGTTCCCTGGGATTGCGGCCCGTGGAAATACACGCGTGCCGTCGGGGCGCCTGCCTGACGTTTCACTGCATGTTCCGCCCGAATATGCCTCTGTTGCGCCCATGGCGCCGTAACATGTCTGTTCTGAGGGAGTGGGGGAGAGGAGTACTATCTAATCCTTCGTATGGGTTCTGGTGTCATGTCCGGTTTTCGGGGCCAATCAGGTCGGGCTCGCAGACTTTTTCTATTCCGGGTCGTTGCCTGGGGTCTTCTGGCGCTTGCCGTGGTCCTTCAGGGTGATCCGAGGCGTGGACGGGATGGGGCGTTAGCCTCGGAAGCTCCGGTGATGCCGATCGAAGCGGTTGTGATCTTCCTGGGTCTCTGGGTGACCTACGTTGTCGTGCTCGAGGGCGTCGTCCGGAGGTCGTGGACGCTCTGGTTGATGCAGGCTCGCAGACCGGATGATTCGGCTGTGGGACCGTGCGGTGGGGATGTCACTGATCGGCCTGCCGGATCGAACCATTTGTAATCATGGAAACCCGTGTGACCGCGATGTTGGAGCCCTCGGCCGAATTCCGGATTCACCCTTCCAAAGACCCGTTCCTTCCGGCTCGGAGTTTTGTGGTGGGCACGCAACCTGGTTGCGAGGTGTGCATCGCGGCGATTTTCGAAGGATTCAAACGGCGATTTCTCTCCAATCCTCGCTGGACGCTCGAACCCCATGGTGAACTGTCGATTCGAATCCTTCGGCTGACCGTCTCCTTGACCAGTTCCGAGATTCTCGAACGCCTCACGGAACTGGCGACGCCGGAAATTCCTCTGTCGGCGATGTTCCAGATCCTGAGGCGTCAGCCGACGGGCCAGCAGGGGCCGTTATCCACCAGCGGATTCATCAACGTCTTCTTTGTCCGTGATCCCACGGGATTGCTCCAGACCGTTCGGGTGCATTGGTTCGGTTACGGATGGTACGTGGAATCCTACCCGATGACCCGGGTGATTCCGTGGCGCGAGGGAGCCCACATCGCCGTGGGATCCAACGGTGCTGCGATTTCCGGACCGACATCCACGTTATGATCCAGCTTTGGATTCACCCCCATGAGCTTCCGAAATCCGATGTTCCAGCGACCAGGTGCCGAGCTGAAGCGGCCATCCCAGCCCAGTTTGCAGTCCGAGTGGAAGCTCTTCAGCGAGGCCTTCTTCCCTGGAGTTCCAGAGCATGAGTTGAACGAGGCTTGGAGGACATTCTATGCCGGTGCCCTGGCGTTCGATTACCTCATGGTGAGAGCCGCCCAAGACTCTGTTGGCGTAGGTCAGGGTGACATGAACGAAGAACGGTTTCTGAGGTTGGCCCACGCCCTCCGGTCACAGTTATACGCCGATCTTTTGGGCGATTTGAAATCCGAGCGTGGTACACGCGGGGTAGACGAGGGGCCCAGGCGGCGACACGGAGACACTTAGCAAGGACGGGGAGAGGAACGGAAAGAAAGGTGGGGGGTACGGGGCGACCTTGGATGCCAGGACGCCAATGCATTGCGAGTGGGGGTGATGCTGTGCCCCGCATCACTGGGTGCGGATGCGCCCACGGCAAGCGAGCTGTCGCGGACCCGCCATCATCGGAGAACCTGGCGCATGACCGACTCATTCTGGTGGGATGTCAGCGGGCAGCCGGTGGTGAAGCGCAGCGAGACCACCGGTGACCCATTCACGGGGATTCCTGCACCGCAAAGGTGGGCCTGCCTCGGCGAGACGGCGGTTGTCCCGTCTCCATGGATTCCACTCGTTCCCGGGAAAGACCCGCCGGGGCCTGCCTCCACCGGACTCTCCGGGAGTCGGCCGTCAGCCCTCGGGATCAATCTGGGACACGAACCGCAAATCCTCTCCTTGTCTCCCTACTATCTTTGCTCCGCGTGACTCGACTCCTCCCGCTCGACCGCAGTCCCAGTGTGCATTCCAAGGGTCTGCCGCATTCCGCTCTTTTCGCGTGCCTCGCTGAAGACGGATGGGTTTGATCACGTCCTTCCATGACACGTCCTCAACCCGTGAACACTGTCTCCGCCTCCACACGGCGCTCGTTCCTCAAGACCGGCGCCTCCGGACTCCTCGCCGCCCCGTTCATCACGCGGGATCTGCTCGCGAACCCGCCGTCCGGACAGGTCCTCCACGCCAGCTTCGGTGCCTCGGGCATGGCCTGGGCCGACCTCACGGCTATCGCCTCGCATCCCAAGGTCCGCATGGTCGCCGTCGCCGAGGCCGATGCCGGTCGCACCGCTGAGTTCCGCAAGCGCTTCCCTGACGCCCGGGTCTATGAGGACTACCGTGTTCTGCTCGACCGCGAGAAGCTCGACTCGGTCAGCGTGTCGACCCCCGACCACATGCACGCGCCGATGGGCTTGTCGGCCCTCGACCGTGGCATCGCCGTCTATGGACAGAAGCCCCTGACGCACGACGTCTACGAGAGCCGTCAGATGGCGCTGATGGCCGCGGCGCGGAAGGTGCCGACACAGATGGGCATCCAGGTCCACTCGGCCAAGGAATACCGCACCGCGGTGGCCCAGGTGCAGGCCGGTGCGATCGGCAAGGTCAAGGAAGTCCACACCTGGAGCAGCAAGGACTGGGGGGATCTGTCGCCCAAGCCCAACCGCATCGATCCAGTGCCGGCCGGGTTCAACTGGGATTTCTGGCTCGGCGTCTGCCGCTACCGCCCCTTCATTGGCAATGGCTGGTACCACCCGGCCAACTGGCGTCGTCGTCTCGACTTCGGCACCGGCACCTTTGGCGACATGGGCTGCCACATCTTCGACCCCGTCTTCGCCGCCCTCGCCCTCACGGCACCCGTCTCGGTCCGCAGCGAGGGGCCGTCGCCCAATGCCGATTCCTGGGCCAACAACGCCCTGATCCGCTACGTCTTCCCCGCCACGCGGTACACGATCCCAAGCCGGATTCCGATCACCTGGTATGACGGCAACCAGCGTCCGCCCGCCGAGATCCGGGCCCTGCTGGCTGGAAAGGATCTCCCCGACCAGGGATCAATTCTCATCGGCACCGACGGTGTCATGATCATCCCGCACGTCTCCATGCCCATCGTCCTGAAGGGCGGCAAGGTGGTCACCGACGGGCTCCCAGTCGTGGAGGGCGTCGACCACTGGCACCAGTTCATCGACGCGGTCCGTGGCGAGGCCAAGACCTCGACGCCGTTCTCCTATTCCGGACCCCTCACCGAATCCATCCTGCTGGGCGGCGTCGCAACGCGGTTCCCGAACGCCACGTTGGATTGGGATGCCAAGCGGCTCCAGTTCACCAACATGCCCGATGCGAACCCCTGGATCCGGCGCTCGTATCGCGAGGGGTGGAACGTGCCCGCGATCTGAGCGGATCCGCATCGTCATGACCTCGGACTTCCGGGACTGGAATCCCGCCACCCGATGGAAGTCCCTCGGGACGGTCCTTGGATTCGCCCTCGGCCTCGGGTTGGCCAAGGCCGCCGAGACGGTGCGGTTCTCCCGCGACGTCCTGCCGATCCTCTCGGACCACTGCTTCGCCTGTCATGGACCGGATGCGGCGGCCCGAAAGGGCGGCCTGCGGCTGGATGTCCGCGAGGGGGCGCTGGGTTCGGGCAAGAGCGGCAAAGTAGCGATCGTCCCGGGCGACCCGAAGGCCAGCGAGGTGATCCGACGGGTCCTCACCGCGGACGCGGACGATGTCATGCCGCCGCCGGAGGCGCACCGTCCGGTGTCGCAGGACCAGATTGCGACCCTGACTCGCTGGATCGCCGAGGGGGCTCCGTGGGGACGGCACTGGGCGTATGAGCCGCCGCAGCGGCCTGCCCCGCCGTCCGTTCCGGGCGTCTCAAACCCGATCGACGCCTTCGTGCGGAGCCGGTTGGCGCGGGAGGGTCTGGAGCCCGCCCCGGAGGCGTCGCGGGAGACGTTGTTGCGTCGGCTCTCCTTCGATCTGACCGGGCTGCCCCCAACGCCCGACGAGATCCGGGTATTTGTCGAGGACACCCAACCCGGGGCGTATGAGCGTCAGGTCGACCGCTTGCTGGCGTCGCCACGCCATGGCGAACGGATGGCGTGGGACTGGCTCGAGGCGGCGCGGTATGCCGACTCCAACGGCTACCAGGGGGATAGCGAGCGGACGATGTGGCCGTGGCGCGACTGGGTGGTCCGGGAGTTCAACGCCAACCGGCCCTTTGACGACTTCACCACGTGGCAGCTGGCGGGCGATCTCCTCCCGTCGCCGGCACCCGAGCAGCGACTCGCCACCGGATTCGTCCGCAACCACATGATCAACGGGGAAGGGGGACGCATCCCGGAGGAGAACCGGATCGATTACCTGTTCGACCAGACCGAGACCGTTGCCACGGTCTGGCTCGGGGCCACCTTCAACTGCACGCGCTGTCACGACCACAAATACGATCCGTTCACCCAGCAGGACTATTTCAGTCTGCTCGCCTTCTTCGATCGCACCGCGGTCGACGGCGGCGGTGGGGATCCGCAGGCGCGGCCGAACCTGGAGTGGCCCTCCGAGACCCAGAAGGAGCGACGCCAGTGGCTCGAAACCGAGCTGAAGGCGTCCGCCAGAACGGTGCGGACTCTCGAGTCGGTCAAGTTTCCCCGGTCAGCCGGAAAGCCCTTGCTGGAGGCGTCGGGCGTTCGTGACCTACCCAAGGAGATCCAGGAAGCCCTCGCGCAGGATCCCGAGCAGCGGGATGGGGGGCGACTGAACCAGTTGGCCGCCCATTGGAAGACGAACGATGCGCCGTACGCCGGAGCACTGGAGCGTCAGAAGCGTCTCCGGGACGAGCGGGACGTGCTGAACCGGTCCATCCCCCGGGTCATGGTGATGGAAGACCAGGAGAGGTTCCGGGACACCTTCGTACTGGCTCGAGGGAACTACGAGCAGCCTGGAGCCCGGGTTGTCGCAGCCGTGCCGAAGGGGCTTTCGACCCCGCCGGCCGGGTCCCCGACCAACCGGCTGGGCCTCGCCCAATGGATCCTGTCCCCCGGAAATCCCCTTACCGCACGGGTGGCGGTCAACCGGTCCTGGCAGCTCTTCTTCGGCCTCGGCCTCGTGAAGACCTCCGAGGATTTCGGTCTCCAGGGGGAACGCCCCAGTCATCCGGAACTCCTCGACTGGCTCGCGGTCGAGTTCCGCGACTCCGGCTGGGATCTCAAGCACCTCCATCGGCTCATCGTCACCAGCGCCACCTACCGTCAGTCGTCGCGTACGCCTCCCGAGATCCGGGAACGGGATCCGGAGAACCGGCTCCTGGCCCGGGGGCCACGGCTTCGGATGCCATCCTGGATGATCCGCGACGCCGCCCTGTTCCATGCCGGATTGCTGGTGGAGGATATCGGTGGTCCACCGGTGAAGCCCTACCAGCCGCCTGGAATCTGGGAGGAGGCTACATTCGGGACCAAGCGCTATGAGCAGGACCATGGCGCGTCGCTCTACCGTCGAAGCTTGTACGTGTTCTGGCGTCGGATTGTCGGACCGACCCTGTTCTTCGATGTCGCAAGCCGTCAGACCTGCACGGTCCGCACCCCGCGCACGAACGTCCCCCTGCACGCGCTGCTGACCCTCAACGATGTCACCTACGTCGAGGCCGCGCGTGCCTTGGCCGCGCGGGTGGCCGGGGCTGCCGACACCGACCCCGAGCGTCTCCGCTGGCTCTACCGGGAGGTGGTCGGACGTCTTCCTGACGCCGAGGAAGAGGGGCGCTTGCTGGGATCCCTCCACGGGTACCGACAGCGCTTCGCGACCGAGCTGGAACGCGCTCGGGAGCTGGTCGAGGTCGGGGAGATCCGGATCCCCACGGATCTGGATCCGGCCGCGTTGGCGGCATGGACGGTTGTGTGCAGCACGGTGCTGAATCTCGATGAGGCCCTGAATGTCGAATGACCCGATGAACCCCTTGGACGAGAGCCATCTGCTGCTGAACCGGAGGACCTTCCTTGGGCGTGGGGCCACGGCCCTCGGCACCGGGGCGCTGGCATCGCTGCTGGGACGGGGCGGGGCCACGGCCGCGGCGTCGGGCGTCGGGCTCCAGGGCCTACCGGGGTATCCACCGAAGCCGCCCCGGGCCAATCACGTCATCTATCTCTTCCAGAACGGGGCCCCGACGCATGTCGATCTCTTCGACTACAAGCCGAAGCTCCGCGAGCTGCACGGGAAGTCGGTCCCCGACGGCTACGTCGCGGGCAAGCGGTTCAGCACGATGACCGGCAAGGCGGACGGCAAGCTGCTGCTGGCGCCGGTCGAACCCTTCCACCAGCGCGGACAGAGCGGCGCCTGGGTGAGCGAGTTCCTGCCGTATACCGCCCAGGTTGCCGATCGACTGTGCTTCGTAAAGGGCATGCACACCGACGCCGTGAACCACGCGCCGGCGATCTCGCTCATGCTGAGCGGTGCCCAGATCCCGGGACGTCCCACGCTCGGGGCGTGGCTCACCTACGGGTTGGGATGCGAGACCGAAAACCTGCCGGCGTTCGTGGTCATGACCTCGGTCAGCAAGGGCACCACCTGTGGACAGATCTTCTACGATTTCTACTGGGGCTCCGGATTCCTGCCCTCGCGCTACCAGGGCGTGAAGTTCCGCGGCAACGGAGATCCGGTCCTCTACCTGAGCAATCCCTCGGGACTCGATCCGTCCCTGCGCCGTTCGATGCTTGACGACCTGGCGGTGCTCAACGAGCGAAAGCTCCGGGAGCACGGCGATCCCGAGATCGCCACCCGCATCGCCCAGTACGAGATGGCGTTCCGGATGCAGACGAGCGTGCCGGAGCTGACGGATCTGTCGAAGGAACCCGAAAGCGTGCTCTCGCTCTACGGGCCGAGCGTTCGGGAGCAGGGGACCTTCGCGTACAACTGTCTCATGGCCCGACGTCTCATCGAACGAGGCGTCCGATGTGTCCAGGTGATGCATGCCGGATGGGATCAGCATCGGAGTCTCACGACCGAGCTGTACACCCAGTGCCGCGATACGGATCAGCCGTCGGCTGGACTCGTCCTGGATCTGCAGCAGCGTGGGCTGCTCGACGACACGCTCGTGATCTGGGGCGGGGAGTTCGGTCGGACCCCGTTCATCCAGGGCGCCCTCGACGACCGCAAGAACTGGGGGCGGGACCATCATCCCTACGCCTACACGAGCTGGATGGCGGGGGGCGGGGTGAAGGCGGGGTTGAGCCATGGGGAGACGGATGATCTGGGCATGAACGTTGTGAGCGATGGCGTCCATGTGCACGACCTGCAGGCGACCATCCTGCATCTCATGGGCATCGACCACGAACGGCTGACCTATCGGTTCCAGGGTCGCAACTTCCGTCTGACCGACGTCCATGGCCGTGTTGTCTCCGAGATCCTGTCGTGATCGGGGGAATGGGGACTCACACGGCGACGCTGAGACGCGGAGAGGGAACGGGAAAACGGCTTAGGCAGCGAACCCCAGCCCCACGGTCGGATGACATTCCCAAGGCCGAAGGCATCGATGGGTGGGTGATGCAGTGCCCTGCATCACTGGGCGCGGGAGCGCCCATGCCGGGTAGGGACGGCCTCCGTGGCGTCCCCATCTAGATCCTTGAGGAGTGATGAGACCGATCACCCCAGCCGGGTTCCTCTGACGCGTGGTCGGATCCCGTCTCCCCTCACGGGTGCACAACGTACCTCGGATCGAGATGGGGCCGTGGCGGAGCACAGCCCTACCGGCGTTGCCTCCATCGTTCCTCCACGCCTCCCACGTCGCCGTGTGAGTCCCTCTTCACCGTCGGCGCAGGGCCTCGAGGACGGCGCTGTTGTCCTGGTCACCGAGTCCCATCCGCTCTGCGTGTTCCATCAGGCTTCGGTGGGCGTCGGCCAGCGGTAGCGTGAGTCCCGCCCCGCTGGCGGCTTCGAGGATGAGTCGGAGGTCCTTCAGATGCTGGGACAGCCGGGCCTGGGGCGTGTAGTCCCGGGACACCATCTTTTCGCCCTTCACCTCCATTGCGCGGGACTGGGCATTGCTGTTTTTCAGGGCCTCGAGGGCCGCTGCGGGATCCACCCCGAGCGCCTCCGCGAACGCCAGGCCCTCCGCCAATGCCGCGCGGTTCAGCCCCAGCACGAGGTTCGTGATCAGCTTCATCCGGGCCGCGCTCCCACAGGGCCCCACATGCAGCACCCGACGGCCCAGGATCGACCACAGGTCGGCGCACGACTCGAAGGTTGCCCGGTCTCCACCTACAAAGAGGGTCACGTCGCCCCGTCGAGTCTGCTCGCTCGATCCAGAAATCGGGGCGTCGAGGTACTGGAGGTCGCGATCGGCGCACCTTGATCCCAGGGCGGCCGTCGACTCCGGATCGCCCGTGGTTGTGTCGAGGATCACCCGTCCGGCGGGGGCCCCCTGAAGCAGGGGCTCCAGAACTGCCTCCACTGCGGCACTGTCATAGAGGCTCACGAGGACCCGTCGACAGTCGATGAGCGGGTCGTCGGTCCAGCGGGCCCCGAGGGCGATGAGCGGATCGGCCTTCGATCGGGTCCGGTTCCAGACCATCACCGGATAGCCCTGTTCCAGCAGCCGCTCCGCCAAGGCGGTTCCCATCAGTCCGAGGCCGATCAGTCCGATGGGTTCGTGGGGCATGCCTGCGGTCTCCGCGGATCGGCTAGACCGACCCCTTCTTGATCGCCTTCAGCCGCTCGGCCTCCGGCTTCACCCGGTAGTGATCGTCGAGCGGGTAGCAGCCCGAGATCAGACCGTTGCGCGGCGCGGTAGTGCAGTCGCTGAAGGTCCGACACAGCAGCCGCGGCGTCAGGACCCCCTGGCGGGTGGCGTCGGACAGGATACCCGGGTAGCTGAGCGTCATGCGTCCGAGGCCGACGACATCGGTCCAGCCCTGTCGGATCACGGCCTGCGCCACGTGGGGCAGGTATTCCTGGAGGTAGCTGTACGCGGTGCCGACTACTGCGGTGCCGCGTCCAGCGAGGTGGGCCTTCACCCGGCGTACGACATCCAGCTGGCGGGCCACGTCGATCAGCGGGTCGTGCGCCGGCTGGTAGCCATCGGACGGCGGATACGCGGCGGGACGCTGGATGTGCGGATTGTAGTAGGGCGATCCGGCGGTGAGGTTGAGCAGACGGATCCCGAGGTCCACGCAGAGGTCGGCGAACCGGAAGGTCTCGGTCAGGTCGTGGGTCACCGGGTTGTGGGGATCGACCCCGAAGCCGAATCGATACGGAAGATGCGCCGAGTAGTCTTCCGGGATTCCGGGGCCCGGCTTGCCGGGCTGCGATTGTGCGGGATCCGGACGGAACGGGACGAAGTCGAAGGCGCTCAGGCGGACGGCGATGTCGATCGGGTTCCCGTCGGCCCGGATGCCCTCGACGATCTCGCGGAGGATCCGGGTGCGGTTCTCGAAGCTCCCGCCGTAGGGACCCGGGCGGGTGTGGGCGCCGAGGAACTCGTGGAGCAGATAGCCGTGGCAATGCTTGAGGTCGACGAAGTCGGCCCCGACCTCCTGTGCGAGGCGCGCCGCCTGGACGTAGCAGCGGATCAGTTCCCGAACCTCGTCGTCCGTCAGGACCTGGGCGTCGGAGTCCACCCGGAACCGGCCATCCAGCAGGGGATGACGGAACGCCACGCGCGGCTCGAAGCGCTTCTTATCGTTTGGACGGCAGAAGCGTCCCGAGTGGGTCAGCTGGAACCCGACCACGAAGTCGTCCGTGGTGCCGTGGTGCTCCCGGTGGGCATCCCGAAGGATGCCGAGGAGTTCGCTGAGTCCGTCGCGGTTGGACTCCTGGAGGATGAGCTGGTTCGGGTTGGCCCGCCCGTCGGGCCGGACCGCCATGGCCTCGCAGCCGAAGATCAGCTTCGCCCCGCTTTCTCCGAACCGACGCCAGCGGCGCCGCATGTCATCGGTGACCCCGCCGTCCGTGGTGCCGTCCCAGCCCTCCATCGGATGGATCGCCCACCGGTTGCCGATCGTCTTCCCGTGGATCGTCAGTCCGGACACCGGCTGCAGCAGTGGCGAGCCGGTGGTGGCGATCGTGTCCTCAGTCGGGATATCGAGACCGAGCGACGCAAGGTGGGCGCGGAACTCGTCGACGGTCTTGAGCGAGGCGATGCGGGTCAGCTTGTAGGGTGCGGACATGGACCGGGGTTAGGATGGCGCTGGACGGCTCAGGGAGTGGAGCGGTTTCTGAAGCGCAGGTAGGCCGCTGCCGGATCGAAGGGCGGCTCGGCCGGACCGGAATGCAGCACCGCTCCGAACCGAAGTCGCAGCGGACTGCCGGGCTTCACGACCACGGCGCTCTTCGCCCCCTGCTTCATCGCCTCGCGACCGAACGGGTTCGCCACAAAAACGCCGTAATCCCGGTTGTGCCACCAGCTTGGTCGGAAGTTGGACGGATCCGCCATCAGGGTGATCCCGGTGGACCGTCCCTCCATCACCCGGGCGTAGTCGCACCAGTCGGCCGGCTGTCCCCAGGTCTGCTGGGCCGACACCCGCCCCGTGCTGCTGAGGATCCGCCCCCCGTTCTTCTCGGTCAGCGGCGTGGCCACCCGCGCCGCGAAGCCCATCTCCTCCTGGTCGCCCAACACGAGATCCTTCCCAGTCGGCACCAGGACGGCCTCCCAGGTCAGCATCCACGCGCCGTCGCCGGGGACGATCGTGAACCGGTTCGTCATCGCTCCCAGCGTGGCGCCGTCGGGTCCGCGGAGCCGGGATTCCGTTGCGAAGCGGAGCGCGCCGTCGCGGACGGTCGGGGAGTCTACGAAGCCGACATGGTCGATGCGTCCGCGGTTGCGCCAGAAGTCGATGCCGCTGATGTCGCCGAACCCCAGCCACAGCCCCGGATGCATGGTGTCGTGGTCGGTCGCATCCTGCCCCGGTACGGGTGGGTGGTTGCGCGTGACCCGGGCACCGTCGAGCGCATGGAGGTTGGCGAAATGGGGACGCAGGATCCGGTCGTCCCGGTAGACGAACTCCGCGAGCGGCTGGCCGTTCCGGCGGATCCGGATCCGCCCCTCCGTGTCCTCCAGCTCAAACCCTGGTGTGGACGACGGCAGTAACGTCTTCCCGGGGGTCGATCCGGCGGGTTCGGGACGGCTCCGGAGATAGGCGACGAGATCTGCGACCTCCGTGGGGCCGAGGACGGTGTCGAATGCCGGCATGGCGGAGGTCTTCTCCGTGGTCCGGTCGACGATCTTCGACTTCGGAATCACCACTCGTTCTCCGGTCGCAAGGCCGAGGGTCAACGACAGGCCGCTCTCCTCCAGAAGGATGCCAGCGTGCTCGGCATCCCGAGTCTGCACGGTGAGGAGCTGGAATCCCTCGGTGATCACGGCGTTGGGTTCAAGGAGGGACTGGACTAGGTGACGGACCGCGGCCCGGTCGGCGATGGCCGAGAGGTCGGGTCCGAACGCATTTCCCTGCCCATTGAACCGGTGGCACTGGGCGCACCCGGCACCACCTGGGGCATGGAACCATCGGGCCCCGCGCTCGGCATTGCCCGAGTCCAGGGCCGCCAGGGCCTGATCGACGGTGGTCGAGGTCGAGCGTGCCGGCAGCAGGACGGGTTCGTTGGCCTTGCCCCCCGACAGCACGGCCTCCAGCGGACGCCCACGGACCTCGACGGTTCCGCCGCCGGCGCCCGATTTCTGCAGCCAGAGCCTGGCGATCTCCTGGACCGAGGGGTCGGGGTCCGACGCCAACGGCCGGACCTGTCCCTCCTTGAGGGCCTGGTCCTCGAGGAGCGCGAGCAGGGCGCTGCGCCGGACACCCGGACGCGGATCGGCCAGCAGGGACTCGAGTGCCTCCTTCGGGGTGAGGTGGCGCAGGGCCTGCCAGCCGGCGTAGGCGGTGACGCGATCCGTTTCTGCGGCCAGCACACTCAGCAGCGCATCGCGTGCGGAGGTCTGGCGGCACAGGTCGATGGCTTGGATCGCCTCGAAGCGCAGTCGTGCCTCCGGATCCTTCAGCAGCGAGACCACCTCGTCGGGCAAGGCCATGTCGGCTCCGCGGCGGCGGGTCCTGTCGGCGAGGAGGCGCACGGACTGGATGCGTCGGTTCAGACCGGTCTCGGGGTTCTTGATCCACTCCAGCAGGATCCCATCCCGCGACCGATCGGCAGGCTGGCCGCGCCCAAGGGTCCAGAGCAGCCAGGTCTCTCGCGCCTCGGAAGGCAGCTGCGCCTTCAGGGCCGCGAGGAGGGCGGGTCGGACCGCGTCGCCGCGTCGGACCAACTCGTCCTGGGCATCGATCCGCCACACGGGCAGAAGCCCGTCGAGATCCTCAATGAGCTCGGCCGGGGTCCAGGTCGATAACGGCTTGGCTCGCTTGGAGGCCATCGGCGGCGCTGGCTTCTGTCCGGCGGCCGTCACGCGGAACACCCGTCCCTCGCTGGTCATCTGACCGTCCCGGTACTCCGCGCCATAGCCGGCGCTCCAGCCGAGGATCCACAGGGCGCCGTCGGGACCGATCTCGAGGTCGGTTGGACGGAACAGCGAGCTGCCGCCCTCCACGAAGGGTTCCCAGTCGCCGCCCCCGGGTTTCAGCAGCGAGCCGTCCCAGACGGGGCGCCAGACGAAGGTCGCCTTCCGCAGCCAATCGTTCACAAAGAAGACCTGTCGGTGCGATGCCGGAAACGCCGGTGAATCCCCGAACACGATGCCGGTGTACGAGCCCTCGTGGAGAGGTCCGCTCACCGGGGCTGTTGGCGGATGGGGTGCGGTGCCCCAGTGGGCGCTCCACGGATGGTTCCACCCGAAGTGGGCCCCTTGGAACGACCGGAACACCCGGTCGCCGGAGTTCTGGTCGTTGTCGGTCACCAGGGCGTTGAAGCCGCCGTCGAAGGTCATGTCCCACGGGTTCCGCATCCCGCGCGACACGATCTCGAGCCCGGTCCCGCCGTCCTCGCACCGCAGCACACCGCCCTCGAGACCCCAATCGTCGGCCGGATCATGGTAGGCCTTCCGGTACTCGCCCTTGCGGAACGTCTGCGGCGGGGGCAGGTCGGGCGTGCCCACCGGGGCCCGCACGCCCCAGAGATCCCGGAACGGCTTCGGCGCGACCCGCCCGGGCTGGGTGAGGCCCTTGGAGTTCCCCTTGCTCATGTAGAGCCGCCCGTCCGGTCCCCAGTTCAATCCATGCAGCCCGTGCTCGAGGTTGCCGAGGTCGGTGTAGATCCGGACATACTCATCGGCCTCGTCATCCCCATCGAGGTCCCGCACGACGGTCAGGTCCGGCGCATTGGCAACCCAGAGGTCGCGTCCATGCCAGGCGAGGCCCTGAATCGCGTTGAACCCTGTCGCGAAGACCCGGGAGCGATCCGCCCGGCCATCGCCGTCGTCGTCCAGCACGAGCACGACACTGTCGCCCGGGGTGTCGGGCCTCGGATTCCGGTATTGGGGTCCCATGCCGACGCACAGCCGGCCCCGGGCGTCGAACGCCATGGAGCAGGGTTGTCGGACGAGCGGTTCGCGGGCGAAGAAGGAGATCTCGAACCCGGCCGGGACTTTCGGCAGGGCGTCACGGTTGGCGTTGGGGTCATGGAAGTCCGCGGCGGGCAGCCAGATGGGGATCGTCAGCGGGAGGAGACGCAGCAGGGCCTTCATGGTCGGGAGGGTTTCGGGGACTGGGTCGCGGCCAGGGTGTGATCCGTGGTGTCGGGAGCCCAAAGGATGGCGATGACGCCCAGGAGATAGATGAGTCCGCAAAGGGAGCCCACCTGCGGATAGGAACCCCCGAGAAGGGTGAAGAGGGATCCGGCGAGCAGGACTCCACCGGCGGTGGCGAAGCGGCCGACGTTGTAGGCGATGCCGCTGCCGGCGGCCCGGACATGGGTGGGGAACAGTTCAGGGAGATACAGTGGCAGCCAGCCGAAGAAGAGGGTGCCGACGAAGCCCTGGGCGAAGACCAGCGGCAGGAACTCCGGTCGGAGTGGTGCGGTACCTCGGAAGAGACCCACCGTCAGCGCCGCCGCTCCGAGGCTGATCGCGGCGTAGGCGCGTCGACGTCCCAGCAGCACGGCAACCTGGGCGCCGACGAAGCTTCCCAGCACCGCACCCAGAGCCCAAGCCCCCTGGGTCGAGGCCTTGTAGCCGGGGGTGGTGGCACCCGCGACGGCGTCGGCCCACGGGATCATCCACTTGCTTGCCGCCCAGGCGCCGATCATGGGGATGGATCCCAGAAGGATGCCGACGAGGGTGGTCCGGAGCAGGGGAGGACGCAGGAGATCACGAACCGGGTTCGCCACTGGGGTCCTGGTGGGACCTGGGTTTGCAGAGGATGCCTGGCCTCGCTGTGCAAGCCAGAGCGGGGATTCGGGGACGATCCAGAGGGCGAGAATGCCCAGGGCCGCGGGCACGGCGGCGAGGTGGAAGAGCCAGCGCCAGGACTCCGGGGTCACCGGCCAGTGGCGGGCGACCTGCGACAGTCCGAGGATACCGGCGTTGAGGGCGGCCCCCATCAGGCCGGCGACGAGGGGACGGGATTTGTCCGGCCAGCACTCGGCCGCGAGGGCCACCGCGTTGGGCCAGACCCCGCCGACGCCGAGTCCGACGAGGAACCGCAGCACCAGCATCTCCTCCTGGCTTCGGACCCATGCCCCGAGGCCGGCGAACACCGAATAGACGAGCACGCTCACGCCGAGGGCTCGCGTGCGGCCAATCCGGTCCCCGAGGTGGCCCAGGACGATCCCGCCGACGGCCGCGCCGAGCATGAGCGCTGCTGTGAATCGGGCGAACCAGTCCCCACCCAGCGTCGGCGTGTAGCCCGCCCCGAGCAGGCTCTTCGAGACCGACAGTGAGGCGATCGGCATCAGGCCCAGTTCGACGCCATCAAACACCAGCGCCAACGCCGCCGTGGCCAGCACCCCCAGGCGACGTCCCCCCGTCATGACGCCGACTCCTCCTGGGTTCCATGGACCCGATCCACCGGCCGTGCCGTGGGGTTCAGGGTTCCGGTGGGCATGGTGGCGAGGGGTCGCTGGGAGGTCTCAGGGGTTCACCGCGGCAGCCGTGCCGCGATATCGGCGAGGATCTCCCGATCCGACTCCGGTCGACGCGGCGAGCGGGGATGGGTGTCGTCGCACCCGATCCAGCCCCGGAGCTTCAGGAACTGTGCCGCGCTGTGCTTGTATGCGGGCACGGGCGGACGGAACGCCAGGAACCCCAGGTACTGCAGCAGGTCGTTGAGTTCGTGGAACGCCGGATCCCCAGCGGCCCAGGCGGCGTCGCGCCGGGCAAAGACGTCGGGGGCGAAAGTCGACAGCCCCAGGAGGTAGTCGCTGCCGTACATGACCATGTCGATCGCCAGATCGTTCCCGGTATAGACCCGGAAGTCGGGTCGGATCGAATCGCGCAGCACCAGCCGCTGCCATTCGAGGTCACGACGAAGCGACGAGTGCTTGGCCCCGATGCAGGACTTCACCCCCATCAGCCCGCGGAAGACGTCGAGCGAGTAGATCTTCCCGAACGGGGCGAACATGGTGCCCAGTTCGAAGCCCACGAACCGATCGCAAAGAGTCCCCAGCGAGGCGTAGGCGCCGACGATGGCGTCGTCGGACTGACCTGTCAGCCCATGGCTCTGGAAGATGACGGGGATGCCGGAGAACTCCTGGATGATCTCCATCTGGCGGGCATAGGCGTCACGGGCGAAGGCGGCCCCTGGCTGGTCACCCACGAAGGCACCCGCGACGAAGGACCTTCCGGCACATTCATGCCGGGTGATCTCCAGCGCCCGACGTTTGGTAGACTCGTCGATGAGGTTGCCAAAGCCGGTGTCCATGTTGACCGCGGGGCCTAGTCCGGCCTCGACGGTCCGCCGCACATGTCCGCGGAATCCGTCCCAATCCACGGAGCCATCGGCAAGGAACGGTAGGAGGATGGCGGAGAAGCCCTCGATCCGACGACGGGGTCGGAGAAGCGCCACGGGATCCGGCACACTGGGAATCATGCGGAGAGCGTATCGGTGTGGGTGGGAAGGGGGAAGAAGACTCACGTGGAGACGCGGTGGCGCGGAGGAAAGACGAGAGAGGGAGGGAGGAAGAAACGAGCGGCCTAGGGGTGGTTTCTGACGAAATGCCGAAGGCGTCCACGGGTGGGTGATACAGTGCCCTGCATCACGGGGCGCGGGGGCGCCCTCTGGTAGGGACGCCCTCCGTGGCGTCCCCATCTCGACTGCGAGGGATGGGTGCATGGGTTGGTCCAGCCGGGATCCTCTGACGCTGCAGACGACCCCGTCTCCCTTCACGGGTGCGCCACGCGCATCGGATCGAGATGGGGCCGTGGCGGAGCACAGCCCTACCGGCATCGCCTCTGTGTGAGTCTCCTCTGCATCCCTAAATCTGGCGATGGTGGACCGGTCTGGGCCGCTGCCAGACTGGGTGGATGGTGCCACCGGAACCGGACTACGATGCGATCTGGAAGGAGACCCTCATGGGCTTCTTCCACGAGTGCATGGGTCGGTTCGATCCCACCTTTGCCCGAAGGATCGATCGGTCGAGGAAGGTCCGGTTCCTGGACAAGGAACTGCGGGCGTTGCTGGGTCGCTCCCCCCGACCCCGACAGCATGTCGACCTCCTGGCCGAGGTTCCTCTGATGGGTGTGGGACCCGACACGATGCTCACGCATGTGGAGGTCCAGCGCGACAAGGTCGCTCGGTTCGCCCAGCGGATGCTCTTCTATCACGCGGCCTTGGTCCGACGGTTCCAGCGGCCCGTGATGAGTCTGGCGATCCTGGCGGATCCGGATCCGAAGTGGCGTCCGACCGGACTGACGAGCGGGATCGACGGGAGTGGAACCCGGTTCGAGTTCCCGATCTGCAAGCTGGCGGACTTCACGGATGCCGAGCTGGAGTCGGATCCCAACCCGGTGAATCTGGTGATCCTGGCGGAGCGGGTGACCCGACGGCATCGGAAGGACCCTGTGGCGCGTCGGGAAGGGAAGCTCCAGCTGTTCCTTCGGATGGCGGCGGTGTTGGCGTCGAAGGGCTATGGGGAGGACCAGCAGCAGGTATTGACGCGGGTACTGGATTGGTCGATTCCATTGCCGGAAGACGAGGAGCGGATTTTCTTGGAACAGCTCAGACAACAGGAAGGAGACAGCCCCATGACGTATCTCACGACATTCGAACGCCACGCCCGCCGTGAAGGCCTTGAACAGGGCCGACAGGAGGGTCTTGCGACGGGCCTTGAGAGAGGCCAGCAGGACGGGGTTCGCCTGGGATGGGTTGAGGCGCTGAAGGCCTCGGCCTCGGTCCGGTTCCCGGATTGGGAGCCGTCGTGGGACCGGATCCTGGAGGCGGTGGAGGACCCGGACCTCTTGCGGGTGTGGCACCGGCTGCTGCTGACGGCTCCGAGTGGCGAGGAGTTCCTGAAGTCGATCGGCAAACCACCGCGGTGATCCCGCCGAGGGGAAGGGAAAAGGGACTCACACGGTGACGCAGAGGCGCGGAGGAAAGACGGGAGAGGTGGAAAGAACGAGGGGCCCAAGGGTTGGCTCCTGACCAGATGCGGAAGGCGTCCACGGGTGGGTGATGCAGTGCCCTGCATCACGGGGCGCGGGAGCGCCCTCCGGTAGGGACGACCTCCGTGGCGTCCCCATCTAGACCGCGAGGGTTGAGCGGATCGACGAGTCCAGCCGGGATCCTCTGACGCTGCAGCTAGGCCCGTCTCCCTTCACGGGTGCGCGACGCGCATCGGATCGAGATGGGGCCGTGGCGGAGTACAGCCCTACCGGCATCGCCTCTGTCCGTATTTCCGCGGTTGTCCCTCCGCGTCACCGTGTGAGTCCCCTCCCGGATCCGGCCACCGAGGACCTTCAAGGAGTCTGCAAGGCTCACCCCCCACCGGGTTCGCGCTCGCGTTGGTTGCAGCTGCCGGTCAGCTTTTCCGCATGCGTTCGATGACCGGCTTTGGCCGTGGTGTCCATGTGGCAGACGGGGTTCGTGTGGGGGTCGAGATCCGCTCCGTCAACCGCAAGCAGGCGGAGGTGCAGACCCGCCTCGCTGCCGAGCTTGAGCCCCTGGATTCACGGGTCCGCGAGGAGGTCCTGCGGGAGGTGTCCCGCGGTCGGGTGGAGGTCCGGGTCGATCTCGACCTCCCCGCCAACGCCCTCGCCCTGCAGCTGAACCGTCCGCTCGCCGAGGCCTATGCCCGGGAACTCGGATCCCTCGCCAAGGACCTCCAACTCGAGGGTGCGGTGACCCTCGACGCCCTCCTGCGGTGTCCCGGCGTGCTGCGTCCGGGATCCACGGTCACCGACGCCGAGGCCTTCTGGCCAGCCATCCAAGCCGCAGTGCGGTCCGCGCTCCAGGAGTTCAACGCCACGCGGGACCGCGAGGGCGGCGCGCTCGAACGGGATCTGGTCGAGCGCATCGGAGCCCTCCGCTCGGCCACCGCACGCGTCCGCGACCGTGCACCGGAGGTCCAGAAACGATATCGGGAGGGCCTGCTTCAGCGAATCCATGCAGCGGGTCTGGAGGGGGTGAAGGCCGATGACGAGCGGCTTCTCAAGGAGCTGGTGCTGTTTGCCGACCGGTCCGACATCAGTGAGGAGCTGGCGCGCCTCGAGAGTCATTTTGTCCAGTTCGAGGACTGTCGACGCAGCCGGGATCCCGTGGGCCGGAAGCTCGACTTCCTCGCCCAGGAGATCCACCGCGAGGTCAACACCATCGGTTCCAAGGCGAACGACGCGCAGATCGCGGTCGAGGTGGTGGGCTTGAAGACCGAACTCGAACGGTTTAGGGAACAGGTCCAGAACGTCGAATGATCCACAGAACCCCATTCATCCTGCTCGTTTCCGCCCCTTCAGGTGCCGGGAAGACCACGGTCGGGGAGGCCCTGCTGGGACACGCCCCAAATCTCCGTAGGGTCACCACCTGCACCACCCGGGCCCCGCGCGGCGCGGAGGTCCACGGGGTCGACTACCATTTCCTCTCGGCCGACGACTTCGCCGCCAAGGTCGGGCGTGGGGAATTCCTCGAGCACGCGACCGTCTATGGGCGGAGCTATGGGACGTTGAAGTCGAGCGTCCTGGAACTGCTGGGCGAGGGCAGGGATGTGCTCCTGATCATCGATGTCCAGGGTGCCGATCTGGTCCGCAGGGCGGCGCAGTCGGATCCGATCCTGGCCCGGGCGCTGGTGACGGTGTTCCTGACCCCCCCCACGATGTCCCAGCTCGAGCAGCGGCTGCGGGGTCGGGGTTCGGATTCCGAGGAATCGCTCCGGTGTCGACTGGAGTCCGCCCGCTCGGAGGCGGCGCGGTGGACGGAGTTCGACTACCTGCTCCTGAGCGATACCCGGGAGTCGGATCTGGCCCGGCTGCGGGCGATCCACGATGCCGAGGCACTGCGTCGGGATCGTCAGGACTTCCAACTCGCCGACTGAGGGCTAGCCTCCATCCGTCATGGCCTCCTCACCGCTCGTCGTCCTGGGTGTCACCGGATCCATCGCCGCCCACAAGGCCATCGATGTGGCGAGCCAGCTCACGAAGGCGGGGCGGTCGGTGAACGTGGTGCTGACGCGAGATGCCCAGCGGTTTGTGATGCCGCTGCCGTTCAAGACGCTGTCACGGAATCCGGTGGTCACCGACCTCTACGACGAGGAGGAGGGGTGGCGTCCGGTGCACATCCGTCTGGCGGATGAGGCGGCGTTGCTATTGGTGGCCCCGGCTTCGGCGCAGACGATTGCGAAGATGGCCCTGGGGCTGGCGGATGATGCCCTGGGGTGCATCGCCCTGGCGCTGAACCCGCAGGCCCGGATCCTGGTCGCTCCGGCGATGAACGGTCGGATGTGGCAGCATCCCGCGACCCAGGGCCATGTCGCCACCCTGCGCTCCCGCGGTGTCGACTTCATCGGGCCGGAGGAGGGGATGCTTTCGTGTGGCTACGAGGGTGTGGGTCGGCTCTGGCCGGTCGAGGGCATCGTGGCCCGTGCCTTGGAACTGACCCCGGGACCGGGATGAAGCCCTCCGGACGCTTCGTGCGGATCCCAGTCGCCGGGCTCCACGGCCGTCCGGTAGACCGGCTGTCGGACGCGGCGTGGAGGATCTGTCGATGACCCGGACCCTTCCCGATCTGCGCGGGGCGTGGTCTCGGCTCCGTGCCTTGGCCGCGGTGCCACCCCCGCCGCAGGAGATGGTCCACGATCGGATCCGCTTCGTGGAGCGGGGTGTTGGAATACCGGTCAAGGGGATCATCCTGGTGTTCCTCACCTTCCTCCTTTTCTTCTCTGGCTGGCTGGGGGACCTGCCTGGAATCCAGCAGGAGGTGCTGGGCTATGTCCGCACCTTCTTCCTCCTGTACTTCGCCCTGAGTGTCGGGGCGGGACTCATCCACTGGGAGATGGAGGAGGTGTCGACCCGCCTGCTGATCCCGGTGACCTCGGCGATGGCGATCCTGGACGGTGCCATGCTGTCGCTGCTCACCCTCGTCACGGGGGGGTATGACAGCATTCTGTACTGGGCGTTCCTGGGGCTGGTCGTCCGCAACGCCGCGGTCATCCCCAGTGCGGACGTCCAAATCACGATCAACCTCGTGGTGAGCCTCGGCTATCTGCTGGCGGGAGTCCTGGACCACTGGGTGGCCGGGACCGAACTGGAGCTGATCCGGACGACCGGGCGCGGGACGGTGTCGGGTGGATTCTTCGACGAGGGGGGCGCGCCGATCACGGAGTCATTGATCCTGCGCATGCTGCTGCTCCTGCTGCTGACGGTCTGCTGCGCGGGCATCCAGATCCTGGCGGACCGACAGCGCCAGCGGGAGCTGGATGCCCGGGAGTTCCAGATCAAGCAGCAGCAGCTGGAAGCGGCGGGACGCCTGGCGGCGGAGATCGCACACCAGCTGAAGAACCCGCTCGGGGTGATCAACAATGCCGCGTTCACGCTCCAGCGGACGGTGAAGGAAGGGAAGAAGATCACCCAGCAGATCTCAATCATCCAGGAGGAGGTGGGGCGGTCGGATCGGATCATCACGGAGCTGATGGGCTACGCGCGTCTCTCGGAGGGCCGGGTGGAGCGGGTGGATCTGAACGACGAGCTGGACCGGGCCGTGTCGGAGGTCCTGCCCGAGGGCGCCAAGTTCGGCATCCGGGTCCACCGCGACTACACGCCCGGGCTGCCGCAACTGCTGGGCCAACGCGGTCATTTCGCGGAGGTGTTCGCCAACCTCCTCACCAATGCCCGGGAGGCCATGGAGGGAGGGGGTGAGCTGTTCCTCACGACCCGGACCGGTCCCGACTTCTCGGTCCTCGTGACCGTCCGCGACACGGGGCCGGGGATTCCTCCGGAACGTCTCAAACAGATCTTCGAGCCCTACTTCACCACCAAGAACCGGGGTACGGGACTGGGTCTGGCCATCGTGAAGAACAACACGGAGCTCTACGGCGGGACGGTGAGCGTGGAATCGGAGCTTGGAACGGGCACCCGGTTCACCGTTACCCTACCGGCCCGATCACTCATGCGTCTCCGGACATGAAACTCCCGCCATTGCTCGTCGTGGACGACGAGAAGAACATGAGGCTGACCCTCGAGACGGTGCTGCGGGACGAGGGCTATGAGGTCCGGTTGGCGGAGTCGGCGGAGTCTGCCCTGAAGGCCATCGCGGCCGAGGAGCCCTTCCTGGTGATCAGCGACGCCCGGCTGGGGGGGATGAGCGGGTACGAGTTCCTCAAGGAAGTGGCGAAGCGTCATCCACAGGTGCCCGTGCTCATGATCACGGCCTACGCCACGCCCAAGCTGGCGGTCGAGGCGATCCGGAACGGGGCGGTGGACTATCTGGCGAAGCCGTTCGAGCCCGGGGAGCTGCTCCATGCGGTGGCCCGGTGCGCGGAGCGACACCAGCTGCTGGTGGAGAACGCCGCCCTCAAGGCGAGGGCAGGGGAGCCCTACCGGCTGGAGCACCTGATCGGCGACTGCCCGAAGGTCGTCGAGCTGCGTCGCCTCGTCCAGACGGTCGCCCCGACCGATGCCACCGTGCTGATCCTGGGCGAGAGCGGCACGGGCAAGGAACTCATCGCCGGTGCGATCCACACGCTGAGCAAGCGTGTCGGCAAGACCTATGTGCGCCTGAACTGCGCCGCCATCCCGGAGACGCTGCTCGAGAGCGAGCTCTTCGGCTACGAGCGTGGAGCCTTCACCGGTGCCCATCGGGCCAAGCGGGGGCTGGTGGAGGAGGCCGATGGGGGGACGATCTTTCTCGACGAGATCGGCGACATGAGTCGGCCGTTGCAGGCGAAGCTGCTGCGGTTCCTCGAGGACGGCTCGTTCACCCGTGTCGGCGGAACCCAGGAGCTTCGGGTGGATGTGCGGCTGATCGCGGCGACGAACCGCAACATCGTCGAGGCGATCCAGAAGGGCGAGTTCCGGGAGGACCTGTTCCACCGCCTCAACGTGATGCAGTTCCGTCCCCCGCCGCTCCGTGACCGGGGGGAGGACATCCTGCTGCTGGCCCGGTCGTTCCTGCGACACTTCGCGGTACGCCTCGGTAGGTCCCTCCAGGGCATCACGCCTCCGGCGGAATCGGCCCTACTGGCCCATTCGTGGCCCGGAAACGTCCGGGAGCTTCGTAACGTGATGGAGCGGGCCGTCATCCTCGAGACCACCGACCAGATCCGCCCCGGGAGTCTCCCGGACTTCGAGATCGAGTCCCGGCTCCGCAACGGCGGCCCGGAACGTCCGGCCGGCACCCGTCCGTCTCTGCCCCCCGCGCCTGGGACGCCGGTTCCGCTCGGGGATGCCCTGGTCCAGTTTGAACGGGAACTCATTCTCGCCGCACTCCAGCGTACGGGGGGCAACCTCTCGCGTGCCGCGCAGCAGCTCGACCTCTCCCGGCATGCCCTGCGATACCGCATGAGCCGCCTGCATCTCCGGTCGGAAGGGGTCGTTGACGACGACATGGATTCCCCGTCAACCTCCTCGGCCCGATGATGTTCCCCGTCCAGATCCTGGCCGCCAATCTCCCGGATGGGACCCCTCTTCCCAAGAGTCTCGCCCCCGGGGCGCAGCATTCGCTGCAGGGTTTTTTTCCGATCATCCTGGTCGTCTCCTCCATCATCCTCGGACTCCTCGTCTGGGCCGTCTTCATCCGACGCCGTCCCAAGTCCCAGAAGCGTGGGGTCATCCTGGACGACGGAAGCGCGTCTGGAGGAGAGGAGTCCGGACGGCGTCGACGTCGTCGTCGACGTCGCGAGCACCGGTCCCGCAACCCGACCCGTGCCGAGACCGGCGGTCTTCCGCCCAAGGGATCGGCCAATGCCGAAGAGCCGCCGCTGTGAGTACCGAGGTCAGTGACCAGATCACCCAGCGCAGCGCCTCGAACCTCGCGCTGGCCTTTGTGGTCCTGCCCCCGGATCGCCGAGCGGCGATGAGCGCCCTGTATGCCTTCTGCCGGGAGGTGGATGATGTGGCGGACGAGGACACGAAGCCTGTCCCGGAACGGCGGTTGGCCCTTCAACGCTGGCGGGAGGACATCCGTCGGGCCTGCCGAGGGGAAGCCCCCGTGTTTGCGGTGAACCGGGAACTCCAGCCCTTCATCGACCGCCACCGGCTCCCCTTCGACCTGTTCAACGAACTCCTGCTCGGGGTGGAGCAGGATCTCGAGCCGGCGGTCTATGCCGACTACCCGGAACTCGACCGATACTGCTACCGGGTCGCCTCGGTGGTTGGACTGCTCAGCATTGAGATCTTCGGATATCGGGACCCGCGATGTCGGGAGTATGCCGACGCTCTCGGGAAGGCCCTCCAGTACACCAACATCCTAAGGGATGTCGGCAACGATGCCGTCCGCGGCCGGGTGTATCTCCCCCGGACCGAGCTCGAGTCGCATGGGGTGAAGATCGAGGACGTGCTGGGGCACCGCGATTCCCCGGGGTTCCGTCGGGCCGCCGCGGCCTTTGCGGGTCGGGCGAGAGCCTATTTCTCAAGAGCCCGCGAGCTGTTGCCGGCAGGCGAGCGGCAGTCCATGGTCGCCGCGGAGATCATGGGTGCCGTCTACTGGAAGCTCCTGCTGCGTCTCGAGGCCTCGGGCTTCGATGTGCTGTCACCGCAACCCCTTCGCCTGAACCGGATCCAGAAGCTGGGCTGCATCGCGCTGGCCTGGACTCGGGTCAAGACCGGTCTTCCCTTCGCCGCCTATGGAGTTTGAGGCGTTCCAGCACCGGACGCGCGTCCTGTTCACCGCCGACAACTTCGGGCGGTCGACCCGGGACAACCAGGCCGTGATCCGGGCGTTCCAGGAGGGGGTCCTGGGTGCGGCGTCGCTTGCGGGACGTGCTGGGGCCCGGGACAACGCCGTGGCGCTCGCCCGCGAGAATCCGGGTCTGTCTGTGGGTCTGCAGCTGGTCCTCTGGAATGGGATGTCGGCCCTCAAGCCCAGTGAGATCCACGGACTGGTCGACCAGCGGTTCGAGTTCCCGAAGGGCCTTTTTGGCACCCACCTCCGCTACCTGCTCAATCCTCGCCTCCGTGCGCCCCTGCAGTCCGAGATCAGCGCACAGATCCGGTTGTTCCGGTCCACCGGACTTCCTATGGCCTTCGTGGCGGGACGCGGCGGATTCCAGAGCCATCCCGTGGTCGCGTCACTCCTCGCCCGCTACCAGGCCGAGTGGCAGATCCCGGTCGTGCGGACCCACTACGATCCGCTCCTGACGAACCTCCGGGTCTTTCCCTTCCGAAGCCTCCCGCATCTGTTCCGAGGCTGGCTCATGAAGCGATTCGACCGTCGTTCCCGACCCATCCTGACCGCCGCGGGAATGGTCATGACGAACCATTCCCTCGGATGCCTGACCGATCGTCCCCTGAACCTGCGCTATCTCCTCCGCATGCTCGAGGAGCTGCCTCCCGGGACCTATGAGGTCTGCATGAACCCCAACGAGGACTCTCATGCAGCCGAGCTCGAGGCCCTGACGAGTCCGGAGCTGCGACGCTTCCTGTCGCAACCCGGATGGGAACGGATCACGCCCGCCGACCTGCTCCCGGCACCGCCCCCGGGCAGTGCGACCGGCCGAGCGGTCCGGATCGACTGAAGGGCCGAATGCCGGTGGTCCTGCCCTCGGGATACCTGCCTCCGTGGTGGGGACGCAGCCCGTGGACCCAGCTGTTCTGGATGGGATACGTCCGCAGGGTTCCCGAGGGTCCCTGGGTCCGTGAACGGGTGGAGCTCCCGGACGGCGATTTCCTCGACCTCGACTGGTGGCGCACCGGGGGGCGTCGTTGTCTGGTCGTCAGCCATGGCCTCGAGGGTCACTCGCGGCGGTCCTATGCCACCTCACTAGCGCGGGCCGCATCCCGACGGGGTTGGGAGGTGGTGTCATGGAACATGCGGGGTTGTTCGGGTGAACCCAACCGGCTGATGCGCTGCTACCACAGCGGCGCCTCGGAGGATCTCGCCGCCGTGGTCGACCATGTCTCGCGGACGCTTCCCGGGGTTCCGGTCGCCGTCGCCGGATTCAGTCTGGGGGGAAATGTGACCCTGAAGTTTCTCTGTGAGGACTGGCCGGCGCGACGCGGGGTCCACGCTGGGATCGGAATCTCCGTCCCGTGTGACCTCCGATCCGCGGCCCTACGGATCGCCGATGTCGGATTCGGGTGGCCGATGCGCCGGTTCCTCCGGGATCTTGGACCCAAGATGGAGGCCAAGCAGGCCCGCTTCGGGGGAGCATTCCCGACGGCCGACTGGCGTCGGATGCGGACCTTCGCCGAGTTCGACGATGCCTTCACGGCCCCGATCCACGGGTTCCGTGATGCCGAGGACTACTGGGCCCGCTGTTCGTCGCTCCGCTTCCTGCCGGCCCTGCGGATCCCGACGCTCCTGCTGAACGCGCAGGACGACCCCATGCTGGCTCCGGAGTGCTTCCCGTTCGATCTGGCTCGGGAACACCCGCACCTCTTCCTCGAGGCCCCGCGCCACGGATCCCATGTGGCGTTCGCGAGCCGGCCGGATCCCTCCGGTGACGGTTGGGCGGACGTCCGAGTGCTTGAGTTCCTGGAGTCCTGCATCCCGGACTGAACCCGGGACCAGTACGACGGGAGCCGGTGTCTGTGGGATGATCCTGACCCGCGCGGACTCAGCCCTCCATCGTGGACAGTTCCACGGGGTCGACCTGCACTCCCTGGCGGCGGAACCATTTGATGGCGCCCTCCACCGTCTTCGGATCGCCCTCGAGCTCGAGCGCGATGAGCCCCACCTCGTTCGTGATCGACGAGTTGCGGATGTTGAAGACGACGTCGAACCGACGGCTCATCATCCACAGGACCGGCTTCGTGGTCATCTCGGCCGAGACGGTCAGCCAGAGCCGACGTCTCTCCTTCGAGGGGCGTGGTTTCGCGGGCGTCTTCCTTCGGGCGGGGGCTTTTGGCATAGGCGAGGCGGCGTGCAGCCCACAACAGACTGCATCGTCCGGGCTTCGACAATCCCAGACTGCGCCAGAACGCAGGCCACCGGGAACGACGGAGGATTCCTCGTGTTCCGGGACCGGCCTTCTTGACCCGACGCGGACTCCTGCGGAAGGTCTTCCGGAGATGTCTGCAGCCACGTCCCAGATCCTGGTTTGGGTGGAGTCGCCGCGGGCCTGTGTCCGGGTGGTGGGCCGTGCCGCGGTGGAGGGGGCTCGGCAGTTCAAGGTGCTGATCCAGCGCCTCGAGTCCCAGGGCATCCACCAGTTCTGTGTCGACCTCGGTGAATGTCGGATCATGGACAGCACCTTCTCGGGCGTCCTTGCCGCGCTGGCCAGCGATCCAGTGGCCTCGCCTCGTGGACCCGGCGATGCGCGCTTCACACTCATCAATCCCAACGCCCGGGTCCGGGACCTGCTCGACAACCTCGGGGTTCTCCCGCTGGTGCGGGTCATCGAGGGAACCACCCTCCGGATGCCGGATGGAGGCGTCGAGGAGATCTCGGCACCGACCTCCCCGAAATCCGAGACCACCCGATGCTGTCTGGAGGCCCATCAGTTCCTGATGGATCTCAAGCCGGAGAACCGGCAGCGCTTCGCCGAGGTGACCCGGTTGTTGGAGGCGCAGCTCGGGACCTAGGGTTTCTGGACTCCCGATACCCGACCGTCCCGGAAGGAGTGATCCGGCGGACTCCGGGAGGCGGAGAGGTGGCCGGGACGATCCTGGGATCGGTTCGACGGGACCAGCACGGCTCCGGAACAGATCGGATCGGAACGCTGCCTTGGCGAGGCCATGGGCCCTTTCTCCCTTTGTCCTTTGCCCTGCCGGAGGGCCCGTGGGTAGGTTCTCCCCTCGAGCCCGTGCGTTCCTCCACTCCAGTCCTGCTGATCCTCGCGGTTCTCGGTTCGGTCCTCCCTGGCGGAGCGGCCGACCCGCCGGGCGCCGTGCTCCCCAACCCGGAGGACCGCCTTGCGGTGGCCCGTGGATCGCAGCTCGCCCGCACCTACTGCACCACGTGCCATCTGTTCCCGGAGCCCGACGCGGTCGACCGCGCTACGTGGTTCGAGCAGATCCTGCCCCGGATGAAATACCGCCTGGGGTTCACGACGGCGGAGCTCGACCGGAGCGCGGACATCCAGACGCTCCGACAGCACCACCGGATCCCGCTGGAGCCCGTTGTCACCGAGGCCCAGTGGCTCGACATCTGTTCCTACTATCTCGCCAACGCTCCGGAGAAGCCGCTGCCGCAGACCGCACCGCTTCCCATAGGCCTCGGGGTGCCCGGGTTCGAGTCCGCCATCCTCCCCATCCGCTCGCCCCAGCCGGCGGTGACCGCCCTCCGCATCCTCCCGGAGGGTGGGGCGCTCATGGCCGACGACTTCGGGAAGTCGCTCCAATGGGTCGGCCCGGACGGACGGGTCGCCGGCGGTGCGGCTTTGGGGGCGTCGGTCGGATCCCTCCGTCCGGTAGGCGGAGCGATGCTGGCGTCTGGACTCGGAAGCTTCATGCCGACCGATGAGCGGGGTGGCAGCGTGTTCTGGCTCCGTCCGACGAATGGATGGTCCGCCACGCCTCCGGTGCTCTCGGGTCTGCCCCGGACGACGGATGCCAACGAGGCGGATCTGAATGGCGATGGCCGGACCGATCTTGTAGTCAGCTGCTTCGGCAACAACCTCGGACGGCTGTCGTGGTGGGAGTCGATGGCCGACGGGACCCATCGTGAGCACGAGCTCCTGCCCATTCCCGGGACGCTGCGGACCGAGATCGCGGATTTCGACGGGGACGGCCGGCTGGACATCGCGGCACTGGTGGCCCAGGAGACGGAGGCGCTCTTCCTGTTCAAGGGAGATGGCCGTGGCGGGTTCACCCGGTTGACCGTGTTCCAGCGCCCGCCCTACTGGGGCCACAGCCACTTCACCGTGGCCGACTTCAACCGGGATGGGCGTCCGGACTTCCTTGTGACGAATGGCGACAACGGGGAGTTCTCGTCGCCGGCCAAGCGGGTGCACGGTGTGCGTCTCTATGCCTCCCAGCCCGGGGGGGGATGGAAGGAGGCCTTCTTCCTGCCCCTCTACGGTGCCTACCACAGCGTCGTGCGGGATTTCGACCGGGATGGGGATCTCGACATCGCCACGATCTCGTTCTTTCCCGAGTACCAGAAGGCGCCACGTGGCAGCTTCGTCTTCTTCCGGAACGAGGGAGCAGACCGGTTCACCGCCTCCACCTTCCGAGAGAGCGCCACCGGTCGCTGGGTGTCCATGGATGCCGGCGACTTCGACCGCGACGGCGCGGAGGACATCCTGTTGGGTTCCTACATCAAGGGGCCCACGCCGGTCCCCACCGCGTTGCTCGACGGATGGCAGAAGACGGGGCGGCCCCTGCTGCTGCTCCGGAACACCACGCCTGCGGGCGGTCAGCAACCGGTCGCCCCCTCGAAGTCCCCATGATACCCCATCCTGCATCACCCCACATCGCCGCCGGGATCCGGGGCCTCCTCGCCGCCCTGGTGGTGGGGCTCATGGTCCTGTGCGCTGGGTGTGTCTCGACCCGTCCCCAGAAGCCCCCGGCCGGCTCGGTCCCCGCGGTGGGCGAGGATGCGTCGTCCCAGTCCGCCCAACAGCTCATCATCGAGTGGATCCAGAACCGGAATGTCGCCGAATGGATCCTCGCACGGGTGGCTGGGGCCTGCTGGGAGGTCTCCCAAAAAACGGACTCTGCCGAGGCCCGCTTTGAGGTCTTGGAGCTGCGGGCGAATTTTGCGTCCTCGTGTATGTCCATGATGAATGGGATCACCCCTCGGTCCCAGATCGTGGGCATGACCATCCTCACCGAGATGGTCCACCGCGTCTGGGTGGTCGAGGGGCGGGGGGCGACGTTGTTGGGACCCCAGGCGGCTCCGCTGGAAGCGGCCCTGGGCGACATCCGGAAAGGGATGCTGACCGAATGCCTTCGATACTGTTCCCAGGAGGATATCGACCGCATCCTGAAGGGTGTTGAATCGTGGCGTTCGGCCCACCCGGGACGGATGGATGTGACATTCCTGAGGTTCGACACCACGGCCGACGAGGTGGCGAGGACCCTTGGAAACGTGGGGGATAATCCCGGCGGCCTTTTCGGCTCGCTCGATGGACGCCTCTACAACGCCATCCTCCTGGGGGAGCGGATGATCTTCCAACTGAGCCGGATGCCCCGGCTCGTGGAATGGCACACCGAGGCGGCCCTGGCGGCTGCCCTGGCCCAGCAGGAAGTCCAGGCGGCCGTGCAATCCCTGAAGAGCTTCGAACGGCTGGAGCCCGTCCTCACCTCGGAGTCCGACCGATTCCAGTCGACCCTCAACGCGATGCCAGAGCGGTTGACGGAAGCCCTGGTGCATCAGCCCGAGATCGTTGGGCTGATGCAGACAAGCCGTGATCTGGAGGTCCGTCTCGGGGCGCTGGAGAACACGGTGGAGACCTTCGACAAGACCGTGTCTCAGCTCTCGGAGCGACTGGGAAGCCTCACCGCCGCCGCGGAACCCCGATCGGTCTCCGCGACTGCCGCAGAGGCCATGACGGCAATGCTCCAGCCCCTGCGGTCGATGGTCCTCCTGCTGTTGGGGGGCGCCGCCGGACTGATCCTGCTGCACGCGGCCCTGCGGCGCTGGCGTCCGTGACATGACCGTCCCGGAGCCGGGAGTGTCATATGGGTGAAGGCTAGGGGACGCGGAGGAAGCAAGGAGGGAAGGAGGCCTCTGTCCTGGCTGGGCGGGAAACGCTAACCCAATGGGTCGCGCGTCGGAGGGTGCCACAGTGCCCTGCGGCACGGGGTGTGGGAGCGCCCCGCTGTGGAACGGTCGATCCCCCGGGGCCGAGCCGGGAGCGTCGTCGCGTTGAGCCGGTCCCCAAAGCGAGATTCCGCTCGTCACATCCCCCGTGGAAACGTTCTTCTCACAACGCTCCCATGGAACTCCTCCTTCCCCTGAAGTCCCGTCGCGCGTTCCTCCGAACCGCCGGACTCGCCACCTCCATGTTCTCCACCGTCGGTGCCTTTGCCGAGGCCCTAACCCTCACTCCCGCCGCCACCGAGGGGCCGTACTATCCCAACCATCTGCCACTCGACACCGACAACGATCTGATCGTCATCAACAATGCACTGACCCCTGCTGTGGGGGAGGTCGGATATGTCTCTGGTAGGGTGCTCGACAGCCGTGGGAGCCCCCTCCGGAATGCGGTGGTGGAGATCTGGCAGTGCGATGCGAACGGGGTCTATCTCCATACGGATGACTCTGCCAACCGGTCGCGTCAGGACCGGCAGTTCCAGGGATTCGGCCGGTTCTCGACCGGAAGCTCCGGGGAATACCTGTTCCGGACCATCAAGCCGGTGCCCTACGTGCCCCGAACACCCCACATCCACTTCAAGATCCGCCGGGGTGGACAGGAGCTCCTCACGACACAGCTCTACATCAAGGGGCATCCGGGCAACGAGAAGGACGGGATTTGGAAGGACCTCAAGACGTCGAAGGAGCGGAATGCGGTTACCGTGGATTTCAAGCCGATGCCCGGGTCCAAGGCGGGCGAGTGGATCGCCCGGTTCGATCTCGTCCTCGGCACGACTCCGGAGGCCTGACCGAGCGGTTGTGTTTCCGGGATCGACAGGGGAATTCGCCGCTTGGATCGGCCGGATCAAACCCTCTAGCGTCTGCGGGTCGGCACATTGCGTCCGGATCCTCCCCATCCGGTCGGCGGGTGCCGTTGCCCGGCATGGATTCCCCGTCACCCGCACAGCTCGAACTGGAACGCGATCGTTCCGGGAACGTGCGGCTTCGTATGTCGGGATCGTGGAACGCCTCGGCCCGGTTCCCGGAGTTTCGTCCCCTGACCGAGGCGCTGGCCAGTGAACCGCCGCCGCCTGGGGTCCTCTTGGATGCCTCGGGCCTCTCCCGCTGGGACTCGCGGTTCGTGGCCGCGGTCGCCCGGATCCAGGACCTCTGCCGCCAACGCCGCATCCCGGTCGACGACTCGGCGCTGCCCGAGGGCGTCCGACGGCTGCTGCGTCTGGCCACCGCCGTGCCGGAGGCATCGGATGTCCGGGGTGTTGGTGGACCGAAGCCCTTTCTGGCACGGTTGGGCGCTGGAACGGTTCGGGCCTGGGAGGAGAGCCTCAACCTTTTCACCTTCCTCGGGGAGGTCCTGATCGCTCTCGGTCGACTCTTCCGGGGCAAGGCGCAGTTCCGGCTGCCGGACCTTCTGCTGGTCATCCAGCAGACCGGCCCGGGCGCATTGGGGATCGTCGCGCTAATCAACTTCCTGGTCGGCCTCATCCTCGCCTTCGTCGGGGCCACCACGCTGTCCCAGTTCGGGGCGGCGATCTTCGTAGCCGACACCGTCGCGATCGGAACGGTCCGGGAGATGGGTGCGATCATGACGGCGGTGATCCTGTGCGGTCGGACGGGTGCGGCCTTTGCAGCACAGCTCGGGACGATGAAGGTGAACGAGGAGATCGCTGCGCTCCGGACCTTTGGCATCTCGCCGGTCGAGTTCCTGGTGCTGCCCCGGATCATCGCCCTGGTCCTGATGATGCCGTTGCTCGTGGTGTTCGCGGACCTCATCAGCATCCTGGGCGGACTTCTGGTGTCATCCTCGGTCATGGACGTCTCGTCGACCGTCTACATCGACCGCACGATCCAGGCGATCCGGCTGAAGAGCTTCCTGCTGGGGGTGTTCAAGGGCGGTGTCTTTGGGTTCCTGGTGGCCTACACCGGATGTCTCCGGGGCATCCAATGCGGATCGAACGCCGCAGCGGTGGGCGAGGCGACCACCCGGGCGGTCGTCGCCGGCATCACCTCCATCATCGTCTTCGACGGCGTCTTCGCCGTTCTCTGCAACGCGCTCAAGATTTGATCTCCCGCGTGAACCCTGACACCCAGATCGAGATCCGGAACCTGACCATGGCGTATGGCGACTACGTGGTCATGCGGGACATCCAGGCCGAGGTGAAACGGCATTCGGTGTTCGTGATCATGGGTGGCAGCGGCTGTGGCAAGAGCACCCTGCTGCGTCATCTGATCGGGATGATCCGTCCGGCCAAGGGGGAAATCCTCTACGAGGGACAGAGCTTCTGGTCGATGGAGGATGACCGTCGGCAGCAGCGGCTGCGTCGGTTCGGGGTGCTGTTCCAGGGCGGGGCGCTGTGGAGCTCGATGACCCTCCTCGAGAACGTGAGCCTGCCGCTGGGCGAGTACACGGAGCTGTCGGCGGCCGACATCCGGGAGGTGGCGCGGCTCAAACTGGCGCTGGTGGGACTGAAGGGGTTCGAGGATTTCTACCCTTCGGAGATCTCGGGCGGCATGTGCAAGCGGGCTGGACTGGCGCGGGCCATGGCGCTCGACCCGGAGATCCTGTTCTTCGACGAGCCCTCGGCTGGGCTGGACCCGATCAGCTCCCGCAACCTGGACGATCTCATCCTTGAACTCCGGGACAGTCTGGGGGCCACCATCGTCGTGGTGACCCACGAGCTGGCCAGCATCTTCGCCATCGCCGACGACTCGATCTTCCTGGATCCGGAGACCCGGACGATGCAGGCACGGGGCAATCCCCGTGAGCTGCTGCATTCGGACAACCCCAAGGTCCGGACGTTCCTCAGCCGCGGCAACCCGTCCGGGATCCCGGCGTCCCACTGACCGAAGGCGCATCCACCCATGAGCACCAAAGCCAACCCCACCCTGATCGGCCTGTTCGTCGTCTCCGGCCTCGCCCTCGCGGTGGTGGCGATCGTTACCTTCGGATCGGGCCGGCTCTTCTCCGACAAGACCGAGTTCATCCTCTACTTCAACGACTCCATGAAGGGTCTGAATCCGGGGGCTCCGGTGAAGTGGCAGGGGGTGACTATCGGTTCCGTGAAGGAGGTCATGATCCTCCACAACCAGGCGACCAACGACTTCGCCAACCCGGTGCTCATCGAGATCGACGAGGACATCCTTGAGCAGAAGGCCGACGGCCGGCTGGATCTGACCGATCCCGTATTCCTGAAGGCCAGCATCGAGAACGGCCTTCGGGGGAAGCTCGATTCCGACAGCCTGGTGACGGGAGTCCTGCATGTGGAGCTGGACATGGTCGCCAAGGCGCCGTCTCCGATCTTCCACCAGCTCCATAAGGAGTACCTGGAGATCCCGACCCAGCCGTCGACCATCCAGGAGCTGCTCGGCAACCTCGGCAGCGTCGACTTCAAGGGGATCTCGGAGAAAGTCAGTGTGCTGCTGTCGCATGTGGACAACGGACTTTCCGAGCTGGACGTGAAGGGCATCAATGCGGGGCTGACCAATCTGCTGCTGTCCGCCAACCGGGCGGTGGGTTCGCCGGAGCTGACAAACTCCTTCACGGAGCTCCGCCAGCTGCTGGCCGAGGGCCGGACCCTCGTGAAGCGTCTTGATGGACGGGTCGACCCGTTGGTGGATGAGACCGAGAAGCTGATGACCCAGGCCCAGAAGACGCTCGAGAAGCTGTCTGGCGGGCTGGAGCAGGTGTCGGCACTGATCCGTCCCAACGCCCCGTTCCGGACCGACGTGACGGCGGCGCTTGAACAGCTGGCGGCCGCCGCCCGGGCCATCGGCGAGCTTGCGGACTTTCTCCGGCTGAATCCCAACGCCCTCCTCACCGGCCGCAAGCCGCCTGCCGACACCCCATGATCGCCCCACTCCGCCGTCCCCTCGCCGCCTCCCTCATCCTCGTGGCGCTCGTCGCCTCCGGCTGCCTGATGGGACGCAACACGGTGACACCCCGCCAGTTCGTCCTGTCCCCGATCGCCACCCCGCCCACGACCGAGGCCTTCGCGAAGCCCCCCGGCATCGGGGTGGCCCTCGTCCGGGTCCCGGGATACCTCCAGCGCGCCTCGATGGCGGTCCGCAAGGACAACAACGAGATCGTCTATCTCGATGCCGCGGTGTGGGCCGAGCGACTCGACTCCCTCATCCAGCGTAGCCTTGCCGAGAATCTTTCGACGCTCGTTCCGACCGACAGCATCCGGCTGTCCTCCTGGCTCAAGGACGAGGTCAGCCGGGCGGTGTCTGTGACGATCGAGCGTCTGGATGTGAACCCGGAAGGGCAGGGGACCCTCGTCGCCTGGTGGCGGGTCACGTCGTCGGAGGGCTCGAAGACCTACAAGGACGGGGAGATCCGGATCACCCAGAAGCCTGGATCGCCGGGAGTGCATCCCGAGGGGGTGGCCGACACCGTCAGCCAGCTGGTTGCCCAGATGTCCCAGGTGCTCGCCCAGGCCGTCCGTGAGACGTCCAACCAGGACTGAGGACGGAGGAAGGGGGAGGGCCACGAAACGTGGCTCCGCTGGTGGGTGATGTAGTGCCCTGCATCACTGGGTGCACCGGGTGCACCCACGAGAGGCTCAACCTGTTGTGACCCCTTGGAAGGACCTGGATGGTCTGTGAAGAGTCGGTACTGGGGTGAGGTGGGTGCTGTCGCACCCAGTGCCATTGAGCACAACGGCACCCACCGGACCTGGGCTTGGTTCCCGGGGCGGACCGTGTGTGCCGGGTGGAAGCTTGGGAAAACCCGTTGACAACCCGGTGGGGCATCACGCCACTCTCTGGAAGTCTTTGGGTTTCCAAGGACGCTCATCCAGAGTGGCAGAGGGATACGGCCCTATGAAGCCACGGCAACCGGTTGAACCGGCAGTTCAACGACCAGGTGCCAAATCCGGCAGGTGATGTCCTTCTAAAAGAGGGTGCCCTGCGAAGATGAGAAGAGCCGGTCCGGTTGTCCGACCCCTTCTCATCCCGCGAGAAGGGTTTTTTTGTGCCCGGATCGCGGATCATGGATCCCGATCCTCCTCGGGATGAGCGCCTGGGCCCGGACATCATGCCTATGAGCGAGAATCAGGGATTCATGAAGGCGCTAAAGTGCCGCGAGTGCGGTCACGAGTATCCGCTGGGCGCTACCCATGTGTGCGAGTTCGACTTCGGCCCCCTCGAGGTCGCCTACGACTACGACCGCATCAAGACGCAGCTCACCCGCGAGGTGATCGCACGCCGGCCGCAGACGATGTGGCGCTACCGTGAGCTGCTCCCCGTCGCGGGCGAGCCCACGGTTGGACGCCAGGTCGGATTCACCCCGCTGGTGAAGGCCGACCGTCTCGCCAAGCGTCTTGGCATCCGCGAGCTCTGGGTGAAAAACGACGCCGTCAACTATCCCACCCTCTCGTTCAAAGACCGCGTCGTCAGCGTCGCCCTTAGCCGCTCCGTCGAGCTCGGCTTCAAGACCGTCGCCTGCGCCTCCACCGGCAACCTCGCCAACTCCGTCGCTGCCAACGCCGCCGCGGCCGGGCTCGAGTGCTTCGTCTTCATCCCGCACGACCTCGAGCAGGGCAAGGTGGTCAACTCCCTGGTCTATGGCGCGAACGTCATCGGCATCCGCGGGCACTACGACGAGGTCAACCGCCTCTGCGCCGAGATCGCCGGCAAGTACGGCTGGGCGTTCGTCAATGTGAACATGCGCCCCTACTACGCCGAGGGATCCAAGAGCATGGGCTTCGAGATCCAGGAACAGCTCGGCTGGCGGATCCCCGAACACACCGTCGTCTGCATGGCCTCGGGGTCCCTCCTCACCAAGATCCACAAGAGCTACCAGGAGTTCTCCAAGCTCGGGATCGTCCCGAAGACGCCATGGAAGATCCATGGTGCCCAGGCCACCGGGTGCAATCCGATCACCCAGGCCCAGAAGGCGGGTCTGGACTTCTTCAAGCCCCAGAAGCCCAACACCATCGCCAAGTCCCTCGCCATCGGAACCCCGGCCGACGGCTTCTACGCGCTGCGCGTCATGAAGGAGACCGGCGGGTCGGGCGACGACGTGACCGATGACGAGATCCGCGAGGGCATCCGGCTGCTGGCCGAGTGCGAGGGCATCTTCGCCGAGACGGCCGGCGGTGTGACCGTCGGGGTCGCCAAGAAGCTCATCGCCCAGGGCAAGATCCCGGCCGACTCCAGCGCCGTGCTCTGCATCACAGGCAATGGACTCAAGACCCTCGACGCGGTCGTGGGCCATGTCGGACAGACCCGTGAGATCCGCCCGAGCCTCCGTGAGTTCGAGGCGCTCGGCGTGGCCGACGGTGCGGAGCTGGTCAACGCCTGATCCTGCCATGATCCGCATCTCCATCCCGCCCACCCTCCGCCGGTTCTTCGGCGGCGAGGACGTGGTGCATGTCTCGGCCCAGACCGTGACCGATGCCATCGACCAGATGCAGGGCCGGTTCCACGGGGTCCGGGAGCGCCTGTGCCGCGAGGACGGCCGGATCCGCGGTTCGGTGCTGGTGTTTGTGAATGACCAGGATATCCGGTTCCTCGATGAGCAGAACACCACGCTGCGTCCGGGTGACGAGGTCACGATCATCCCGGCGTTCGCCGGCGGCTGATCCCCGACGTCTGCCCTTCGGGAAATCGGTTGCACCGGGGAGGACGCCGCTGGTTGGCTGAGGGGCGATGAAGATCCTCGTCCTGGGCTCCGGCGGTCGTGAACACGCGCTGGTCTGGAAGCTGGCGCAGTCCCCGCACACCACGGCCCTCTGGGTCGCCCCCGGCAACGCCGGGACCTGCGGCGAGACCCTTGCCTCCAACGGCGCCCCGGTCGTCAATGTCCCCATCGGCGCCGAGGACCTCCCGGCGCTCCTCGCCTGGGCCCGGGACCATCGACCTGACCTGACCGTTGTCGGTCCCGACAATCCGCTCGCGCTCGGTGTGGTCGACCTCTTCCAGGAGCACGGCTTCCGGATCTGGGGTCCCAATCGTCAGGCCGCCCAGTTCGAGTCCTCGAAGGTCTTCTCCCAGGACTTCATGGCCCGCCATGGGATTCCCACGGCCCGCGCCGGGACGTTCTCCGATGTCCAGGAGGCACGGCGGTTCTGTGAGGAGCTTGGCGGATGCTGTGCGGTGAAGGCCGACGGCCTCGCGCTCGGCAAGGGTGTGCTGCTGACCCACTCGGTGGACGAGGCGCACCGCGCATTGGACGAGATCCTGGTCGATCGCACCTTCGGAGCCGCCGGCTCCCGGGTCGTGATCCAGGAGCTGCTCGAGGGGATGGAGATCTCCCTGCATGCTCTGTGCGATGGACGGACGGCGCTGTTGTTCCCGACCGCCCAGGACCACAAGCGGGCGCTCGACGGCGACCAGGGTCTCAACACCGGCGGCATGGGCACGTACTCCCCGGCCCCATTTCTCTCAGACACCGAGCTAGCCTCGGTCGGACGCCAGATCCTCGAACCGTGGCTCGCAGGATGCCGGGCCGAGGGGATCGATTTCCGGGGTCTGCTGTATCCCGGGGTGATGCTGACCCGACAGGGTCCCAGGGTCCTCGAGTTCAACGCCCGATTTGGGGATCCAGAGACCCAGGTATACCTGACCCGGCTCGAGAACGACCTCGTGGAGCTCCTCAACGCCAGCGTGGACGGCACGCTGGACCGGATGACCCTGAAGTGGTCGCCGAACGCGAGTGTCTGTGTGGTGGCGGCGAGCCCGGGGTATCCGGGGTCGTATCCGAAGGGCCTGCCGATCGAGGGGCTGGACCGAGCGGCGGCGTTGCCGGGCGTGAAGGTGTTCCATGCCGGCACGGCTTTGAAGGACGGCCGGGTGGTGACGAGCGGCGGCCGGGTTCTTGGGGTGACGGCGTGGGCGTCGACCCTCCAGGGCGCCCGGGACGCGGCCTACGCGGCGGTCGACCAGATCCGATTCGAGGGGATGCAGTGCCGACGCGACATCGCCGCGAAAGCGTTGGGGCGCGGATGAGCGGCCCTCGGCGGACTCACTTCCGCGGACGCTGGCGATAGCGGTCGTAGAGACGGGTGTGGCGGCTCTCGAGCGACACCTCGCGGCCGGCGATCCACATCCGCTCCACGTGCGCCCGGAGGTCCAGGATGTCGCCATCCACCACGAAGAAGGTCGCGTCCTTCCCGGGTTCGAGCGTCCCGACACGGTCGGCGATCCCCAGCACACGGGCCGGATACAGGGTCAGACCGCGATGCGCCTCCAGCACCGGAAGTCCGAACGCACGGGCCTGGGCTGCGGCGTAGGGGATGTTCCGCACGTTCGAAGCCCCGAACCGGTCGGTGCCCTCACTGAAGGACACCTCCACGCCGGCCTTCGCCAGGACGGACGGGGCGGTGAAGTGGACATCATACGGCTCGGTGTCCCGCAGGGTCTCGGTGAAGACGTGCTCGTAGACCACTGGAACCTTGTGCGTCGCGAGGAGGTCGGCCAGCCGCCAGGCGTCACGTCCGCCCGCAAGGACCACCCGGTAGTGGCGTCGGGCCGCCCACTCGATGGCCGAGCGGATCTGCCGCTGCTCGTTGGCGTGCAGGAAGAGAGGCACCTCCTTCCGCACCACTGGCAGGACCGCCTCCCAGGCCGGGATGACCGCAAACCCGGGACCGTTCGCAGCCTTGGCCTTGGCGTAGGCCTCTGCCTCGGTGAAGAAGTCGTCGATCTGCCGCAGGCGCTTCTCGCGGGCCTTGATCTGGTCCTCCGGCGATTTCCAGGAGTCCTTGTTGGCGGCCCGCTCCTTCGGTGTGGTGTCGAGGCCGAACCCCGGCCAGTTCACGTGCAGACCGACGTCTTGCCGGAACGCCATGTCCTCGATCGTCCAGCCCGTGAGGGTCATCGCCGCGGAGTGGCCACCCACGATCCCTCCGATCGGAATCGGCTGTGCATGGGTGTAGCCGTTGGCCCGGGCCACCGGGATCAGTTCGGAATCAGGATTCACCGCCTTCCACGAATACACATCGGGCGTGTACTCCCCGCTCTCGGTGGTGTCCCGGGTCGCCCGCACCGCGTCGATCTCCTGCAGCCCCAGCACCGTGGTCGGGGCGATCAGACCCGGGAACACATGGTGCCCCTTCAGGTCGATCGTCGTGTCAGCAGTCGGGGCGGATGTCCCGGTGCCCACCGTGACGATCCTGCCGTCACGGACCAGAAGGTGTCCCGACGGGATCTCGGGACCGGTGATCGGATGGAGGATGGCGTTCTGGAGGAGCAGCGTCTCGGCGCGGGCGTCCAGGACGACGAGGGCCGAGGCGATCAGCGTGAGGAGGGGCAGGGTAGGGCGGGCGGTCATGGTCGGGTCCTCGTCGGGTTCAGGGGTTGCGGGGCAGGAGGCAGTCCTGGCAGTTCTCGACACCGAGGTGTCGGGCCTGCTCGAGGGCGCGGCGGAAGAACTTCTCCCGGGCACTGGGGCTGGCTCCGTCGGATCCCCCGTCGCCGGCCAACTGCCGTGCCTTGGCCAGCAGCCCCTCGCGCTCCCGTTGGAGGGTGGCCGCGCGTTCGGACTCCCGGGAACGGCTGAAGTACTGTCGCCCCTCGATCCACGTCTGCAGGCAGACGCTGGAGGAGTCGAGCGGGTCGCCCGACCAGACCACAAAGTCCGCGTCCTTGCCCGGTTCGAGGGATCCCACCCAACGGTCGATGCGGAGCTGTTTGGCGGGGTTGAGGGTGACGAGGTTCAGGGCGGCCTCGCGCGACATGCCCCCGTACTTGATCCCCTTGGCGGCCTCGAAGTTGAGGCGTCGGGCGTGGTCGCTGGAGTCCGAGTTGAAGCTCACCACCACCCCGCGGTCCTGCATGAGAGCGCCAGCGTACGGGATGGCGTCGATCACCTCGTACTTGTAGGCCCACCAGTCGGCGAACGCGCTGGCCCCGGCGCCGTGGCGCGCGATCTCGTCGGCCACCTTGTAGCCCTCGAGGATGTGCTGGAGGGTCGCAACCCGGACGCCAAACGACTCCATCAGCCGCAGGAACGCCAGGATCTCGTCCTGACGGTAGCTATGACAGTGGATCAGGCGCGTGCCCTCGAGGATCTCGACGATCGCATCCAACTCGAGGTCGCGTCGGGGTGCGACACCCTTCTGTCCTCCGTCGCGCCAGGCCTTCCACGTGGCGGCGTACTGCTGGGCGGCGGTGAACCGGTTGCCGATGAACGTGGGCACACCCATGCGGGTCTGTGGGAACCGGGTAGTGAATTTGTCGCCCCAGTTGGCCTGTTTGACGTTCTCGCCGAGGGCGAACTTGATGCCTCCCGGGGCGTTGGTGAATTTGAGTCCCTCGGGAGAGGCCCCCGAGCGCAGCTTGATGATCTGATTCTGGCCGCCGATGGGGTTGGCCGAGCCGTGAAGGAGGTTGGCGATCGTGAGGCCTCCGGCGAGCTGCTGATGGATGTTGGGGGTCTCGGAGTTGACGACGTCGCCGATTCGCACCATCGCGCTGCTCGGCAGACTCCCCTCGTTCACGCCCCCCACGATCATCGAGTGGCTGTGGGCGTCGAGGAGGCCGGGTGTGACGTGCAGTCCGCGGCCGTCGATCTCGTGAACGGGACCGGTCGACTCCACCGTGCCGACTTGTTCGATGCGGCCGTTCCGGACCAGCACGGAGGCGTGGGTCAGGATTCCCTGGGGTCCGCAGGTCCAGATCGTGGCCCCGCGGATGAGGAGTGCAGGGGGATTGGTCAGCACGCCACGCCCGGCCAGCGGGGATTCGGCGATCCGTTTCCGCGCAAGATCCCGGAGCTCCTGTTTCTTGGCGGCGTCTTTCTGCTCCTTCCCGGATGCGTCGGTCTTTTCCGTCGGGGCCGTCGTGGTGGCGGCATCCGTCTTCGGCTTCGCCTCCTTTCTTCCCGCTGCGTCTTCAGGCGGCGTGATGATGTAGGGTCGACCCTGGATCCAAACGCTCAGCACCTTGCCCTCGGGGTCGAAGTAGCCCTTCGAATCGCAGATCGTGAGATTGGCGATCTTGCCAGGTTCGAGGGTTCCGAGAAGGGATCCCAGCTGGCAGAACTGCGAGGGGATCGTGGTCAGCGCCGCCAGGGCATCGGTCGGGCTCAGCCCGCGGTCGATGGCGGCGATGAGGTTCTTCCGAAACTCCTTGCGGTCCCCCAGTCCATGGGTGGTCAGGGCGATCGTGGCCCCGGCCCGACGTAGCACGGCCGGGTTTTCCGGAGCCCAGTCCCAGGAGCGCAGGAGGTCGAGGTCGACATCCTCCCATCCCTCATCCTTCGGGAACTTCGGGAGTGCCGGGAAGTCGAGCGGCACGATGTAGGCGTTTCGGGAGGGTTCGATCAGATCGGGCCGCCGCCATTCGCCGCCGCTGGCTACGAGGATCAGGTGTGGCGACCATCCGAGCTCCTGGGCGAGGTAGCGGGCTCGTTCGGCCATGAGAACACCACCGGACTCGACCACGACCGGCTGTGAGCCGAGCGAGAGCTGGAGCGCTTCGAGGGCAGGGTTGACCGGAGGACGAGGTGCCGACTGGGGATTCTTCAGGAAGGCGGCCTGGGCTTCGCCCCACCAGCGGGCATCCCAGTAGGCCTGTCGGATCGCCGCAATCGTCCCCATGAGCGAGTTCGGGAACACCCCCTCGCCGCCGGGGACCTCGAAGGCGATGTGCTGGGCGGTCCCACGGGTGGGATCGAGACTAAGGAGGGACGTCCCGGGCGAATCATCTCCAAGCGTCGCCACCGCGCTCTGGCCCCGGACGATGCCATGGGTCGGGACGATGTTGCCCGCGGTCAGGCCCAGCTCTCGGAGTTCTTCCAGGTCCTTGGACGAGGGCGACCACGACTGGGAGGTTCGACGTTCCGGGGTGACAGCGTTCAGGTTGGCTCCGGGTCCCGTCTGGCCTGGGTCAGCCTCCTGACCCGTCACACCGAAGAACCGGTAGCCGCCCCCCCCATCCGTCGCCCGGGCCTGGCGTCCCGTCCCGGAGGTATCCTCGTCCATGCCGATCGTCACCGGTCGGTTGGTCCTGGACAAACTCAGGTAGGGATCGATGAACCCGGCGTAGACGGTCTGTCCGGCGAGGTTCCAGACGCGGGCGTCCGGCGGCGGGGTGATCTCGGTGCCGACCGCCGCGATGCGGCCGTCCCGGATGACGACGGTAGCGTTGGAGAAGACGCTGCCCGGCTGTGTATAGACACGGGCACCAACGAGGGCGTGGACACCGAGGGGCGTGGGGCGGAATCCGGGGGGCTGGAGGGGTTCGGCTGCCTGGCCGATCCCAATCGACCCGAGAATCCCCACAATCCAGCCCACCCCACGCATGCGCATGGGACGACGTTACGCGGAAGCGTTGTGAAGTCGAGGCGTGGCCCAGCGTCGATCGCGCGCGACCGGAAACTCCGTCCGCCATCGGGTCACGAGCGCCGGGTCGGCCGAGGCTCTCAGCATCCCTGGGATCTCCCCGGCGTCGGCCACGATCACACCGTGGGGACTCACGAGGCAGGATCGTCCCGAATAGCCCCCGATCGGGTCGGTGCCACAGCGGTTCACGCCCAGGACGAACGCCTGGTTCTCGATCGCGCGCGCCTGCAGGAGCGTAAGCCAGTGCTGGGCGCGTCGGGCCGGCCACGAGGCGATCACGACGAACAGTGTGGCACCCTGGTCGAGTCCCAGCCGGAACACCTCCGGGAACCGGAGGTCATAGCAGATGAGCGGACAGATCCGGTGCCCGGCCCAGTCGACCACCATGACCTCGGTGCCGGCACGATAGGCGGCGCCCTCGTTGGCGGGGCCGAAGGGGTGGATCTTGGCGTAGCGGGCCAGGATCTCGCCGGCGGGTCCGACGGCCAGCGCCTCGTTGTGCAGGTGGCCGGCGCGGTCCCCGATGGTGCCCCCGATCACGAGCGCACCCGTCTGTCGGGCGAGGTCCGACAGCAGTAGGGCGTCCTCCCAGGTCGATCCGGGTCGCGTCCGCCCGGTCTCCATGCTGAATCCGGTGGCAAAGAGCTCCGGCAGGACCAGTAGCCCGCCCTCGAGTCCCTGCAGTCCGGTGACGAGGGAGCGGACCCGGTCGTGGTTCGCGGGGCGGTCCTCCCACGCGATGTCCATCTGGAGGGCGGCGAGAGTCATGGGGATCGGCTCAGGCGGCGTACCGGGCGATCGCGGTCTCCCAGAGTCCCTGGGTCTTCAGGACCAATTCCACCGCCTCGCGCACCGCTCCGCGTCCGCCTCCGGCATGACAGACGTGGTGGGCCACGGCCTTGGCCTCCGGTCGGGCATCCGCCGGGACGGCCGAGAATCCGGCCCGGCGCAGCGCCCCGATGTCGATGACGTCGTCACCCATGTAGGCGATGTCGTCCCAGCCCAGTCCGACCTCGCCGAGCAGTGTCTGGATGCTGTCGACCTTCAGCTCGGGACTCTGTCGCAGGAAGTCGATCTTCAGGTCGTTGGCTCTCTCGGTGGTCGCGGGCGAGGGCCGGGCGGAGATCCAGCCCACACGGATTCCCACGCTCTGCATGAGGCGCAGGCCGAACCCGTCGCGGATCTCGAACACTTTCTTCTCCACGCCGGTGCCCATCAGGACGGTCCCGTCGGTTAGAACACCATCGACATCGCACAGGAACAGCCGGACCCGACGCAGTCGGGTTTGGAGATCAGCAGACAAGGCCATGGCCGAGGGTGGGCCGCGGACCCGATGGGCGGGAAGGGGAAAGGCTCAGCCGCCTTGCACCGGGGGAAACATCGAGACCTCGTCCCCGGGCCGGAGCACATACGACGTGCCTTGGTACTCCACGCCGACTGCCAGCAGGGTCGACTGACGGAGCGCCCCCAGTTTCGGATGCCGCCGGTAGACCTCGTCGAGGACCCGTTCGATGGAGGATCCCGTCGGCACCTCCACGGTCAGCCGTGAGGTGCCGGCGAGGTCCTTGAAGTAGCTCCAGAGGTGCACGACGACCTCCAGGGTCGGTGTGGACTCGGTTCCACTCATGCCTTGGAGCCGGTGCCGGTCTCCGTGTTGAGGCGTCCCAGGTAGCGGAGGTTCCGGTACCGCTCGTCGAAATCCAGGCCGTAGCCCACGACGAAGTGGTCGGGGATCGTGAACCCGATGTAGTCGGCCTCGAACGGCACCTGTCGGCGTGACGGCTTGTCGAGGAGTACGCAGGTCCGGAGGCTTGCGGGCTTGAGAGCCTGGAGCCGGCGGTGGACGGCCTTGAGGGTTCGGCCAGTGTCGAGGATGTCGTCGATCACGATCACGTCCCGCTTTCGGATCCCAATCCGGAGCTCCTTGGTGAACACAAGTCCCTCCGGGACGGTGCGGCTCCCGTAGCTCGACACGCCGATGCAGTCGAGGAACACGGGGAAGTCGAGGTGTCGGATGAGATCGGCCACGAAGACGATGGCCCCGTTGAGGAGGGGGACGAGGACGACCTCACGTCCGGCGTAGTCGCGGTTGAGCAATCCGGCCAGTTCCTCGATACGGCGCTTGATCCGGCGTTCGGAGATCAGGGTCTCGACCTCAGGGCGTCGTCGGCGCGTGGCAGTGTTGCTCATTCCTTGTCGAGGATGCTGAGCGCGGTCTTTCCTGCCAGCTCCTTCCGGATCTCTTCTGCGACCTTCGTGTTGGGATCGATGGCAAGCCCGGCCTTCCAAAGCCTCTCGGCCCGCTCCTTTTCATCCCACCGTTTGCGGGCGAGACCGTGATAGAGAAACACGTACTGGCGGAACTGGACTGGAAACTCGCCCCGGTCGGCCCGGCTCTGGAGCCATTGGAAATCCTCCTCCACCACATCCCGTCGATCGAAGAAGCCCGGGAGGAAGAGGTTGTTGCTGGCCCTCGTGAACCGGGCATCGGCGTCGTCGGGGTTCATGGCGATCGCCTCGTCCATGATCACGATCCCGTCCCGCACCCGCTTGATCTTCGCCCCGGGCCAGAAGGGTTCCCGGGCGCTGACCACCACGGCGCTCCCGAGGAGGGCCTTGGCGAACGCGTTCCTCGGCTCCACGGCCAGCACCTTCTCGAGACAGTCCTTGGTCTGCTGGATGAGCTTCCTGGCCGCCTTGCCGCCGAACGCAGCCTGGTTGTGGTATTCGAGGGCGGTACGGATCAGGGCGAGGTTGTTTGTGGGGTGGGTCGCGATGTAGGCCTCGAGGGCGGGGAGGTCCGACGGCAGGTGGGAGGAGTCCACCGCGGTGATCGAGGCCATCCCCGCCAGCGGCAGGAGCAGGGACGTCAGGAGGGCGATAGACGCCCTGAGAAATCCGGTCGGCATGTCGGAAGGATTGGTCCGGGTACGCCCGCGGTCAACCCGCAGACAACCCCGACTCAAGGTTCCATGGGGCGCTCGTGCCGCTGGCGGGGCATCGGTACCGAGGTTCCCTCAGGGCGAGGGATTCCACGCGGCGTCGAGCTTCCTGCGGAGGCGGCGCACCCGTCCCGGCTCCCGGTCCGCCAGATCCTCGAGTTCCAATGGGTCGCTTCCCACCCGGTAGAGTTCCACCCGCCCATCCGGCTCGTTCCAGGGCGCGGGTACAATCAGCTTCCAAGAACCGTCGACGATCCACCGCCAGCGCAGTCCCGACTCCGGACGGTCGAGGTCCACCGCATCGTGCGTAAAGCATTCGCCCAGGACCGCATTGCGTCGACGCACCGCCCGACGGTCCAGGAGATCCTGTCCGGGCAATCCGGCCGGGATCGGGGCATCGACCCGCCGGAGGAGGGTCGGCAGGATGTCGAGACTCGAGACGGGATGGACGTCGTCGCGCCGGGGTTCGATGTGCCCCGGCCAGCCCACCAGAATCGGCGTCCGGACCCCGCCGTCGTAGGGACTCTGCTTCGACCGGGGTGCGTAGCGGCCGGTCTGGGGATCGGTGATCCAGCCGTTGTCCGCCAGGTAGACCACGATCGTGCGTCGATCCGAACCGCGTCGCTCGAGGAACCCGAGCAGCTGTCCGCAGGTCTCGTCGAACCACTCGACCATCGCATGGTACCGCGCCACGGGCAGGGACGGGTTTGTGCCGCGATGGCGGTCCAGGAATCGGTCCGGTGGCGTGTGGGGATCGTGCGGGAGCATCGGGGCATACCACACCAACCAGGGTCGCCCGGCCTGCTCCGCGGCCGTGACGAACTCCTCGATGGGCTTCAGCGTCACCCGTCCGATCTCCAGGCCCGCGTCGCCGTGACGATCCCCGCGGGTCATGCCGTGGGTGAACCCGCCCTTTATGAAGTCGCTCTGCCACCACTTGCCGCTCTGGAAGCTCAGGTAGCCGCGGTCCTGGAGGAGCCGGGGCAGGGTGGGAACCTGCTCCAGGAATGAGGACAGGCGGGCGCGTCCTGACCGGAACGCCTCGCTCCGGTAGAAGTCGGCCGCCGCCATCCCGACAGGCCGGGGTGGGTCGTTGCAGACCACGCCATGCTGGTGGGGAAAGCGTCCAGTGATCAGCGAGGCCAGACTGGGACAGCAGAGGCTCGATGGCACATAGCCCCGGGTGAAGCAGACGGACCGTGAGGCCAGGCGGTCGAGGTTCGGGGTCCGCAGGACCGGATGTCCCATGAAGCCGTAGTCGGTCCAGGCGTGGTCGTCGGACACGATCAACAGGATGTTCGGGGGCCGGGTATCGCTGCCGATCGTCGTCCTCGGACCCGGTTCGGCCGCCCGGCTTCCCAAGAGCAGCAGACTCCAGGCACCCACAAGCGCCAGTGGGGCCCTGAGTCGTCCGAGGAGCTCGATCGCCATGGGATGCATGTCGGAAGACTGCGATCCGTTCCTGGATCCGACCACCATCAAAACCGTCGTCCGGGGCCTCAGTGCCCTCCCACATTCCCGCAAGGACCCTCGAATGCCCTCCAGGGTCCGTGGCGTCCGAACCCCATGCGTTGGTCCCTGTTGCTCCTGATCCTGCCCGTGCTCTCGCTCCATGCTGCGATCATTCATGTCGAGGTGGAGGGACGAGACGATGGCGATGGAAGCCGGAGGCGTCCGTTCCGATCCCCGGTCGCCGGTCTCCGGGCGGCGCGAGCCCTGAAAGCGACCCGGCCTTCCGACCCGATCTTCCTTGAGTTCGGACGCGGCCGGCATGAGCTCGAGGAGCCGCTCCACCTGACCCCCGAGGACTCCGGTCTTACGCTGCGGGCCCGGGTTCCCGGCTCGGCGGTCCTGTCGGGGGGGATCCGCCTGCGCGGATGGCAGCGGGACCGGACCCGGCCCGGACTCTGGACGACGACGATTCCCGAGGTGGCGGCCGGGCGATGGTACTTCCACCAGCTGTTCGTCGACGGCCGCCGTGCCCAGCGGGCACGAACCCCGAACGAGGGATTCTTCCACGCCACGGGTCGGCTTGGAGAGCAGTCCCCGATCACCCTTCCGTTCCGCCCCGGCGACATCGATCCCCTTTGGACGGAGCTCCCGGACGCCCGGGTAATCCTTCTGATGAAGTGGACCGATCTCCAGCTGCCGATCCGTGGGGTGGACACCAACGCCCAGGTCGCGCAACTGCCGGGTGGACCGCGTCCGTACTGGATGGATGAGCCGGACGCCCGCTACTGGGTCGAGAATGTTCCGGAGGCGCTCGATGCCCCCGGCGAGTGGTATCTCGACCGCACCTCGGGCCGGGTCAGCTATCTTGCGCCGAAAGGCCTGGATCCCAACCGCGCGACCGTCGTTGCGCCACGACTCCGGGAGCTGGTGAGGGTCGAGGGGGATGTCGCCCAGGGACGTCCGGTCGTTGGGGTGACGTTCTCCGGGCTGACCTTTTCGGATGCCGACTATGAGGTGCCTGCGGACGGCATGATCTCCCCGCAGTCTGCCGTGCCGATCCGCGGGGGGGTCCGGGCCACGCATGCGGTGGGATGTCGGCTCGAGGACTGCACCGTCGCGAACCTGGGAGGCTATGGCATCGATCTGGGCCGCGGGACCCAGCGTTGGACGGTGGTCGGCAACACGGTCCGGGATCTTGGCGCGGGCGGGATCCGGATCGGTGAGCCCGGCGATCGTGAGCCCTCGGCTCTGGACGCCTGCCATTCCCATGCGGTGAACGACAACGAGGTGGTACGCCTCGGACGCATCTTCGCGCCGGGCTGTGGGGTGATCCTCTTCCAGACGGGGACCAACCGCATCGCACACAACCACATCGCGGATCTCTACTACACGGGCATCTCGATTGGATGGAACTGGGGCTATGAGGAGACCCCCTGTCGGGCGAACCTCATCGAGTACAACCTCGTCGAACGGGTCGGCCAGGGGCGGCTGAGCGACATGGGTGGGTTCTACACCCTGGGACCCCAGGCGGGGACGGTGATCCGCAACAATGTCTTCCGGTCTGTCGACAGCTACCGGTATGGCGGCTGGGCGATGTACACCGACGAGGGCAGTACGGGAATCGTGGTCGAGAACAACGTGGCCCATGGCTGCAAGGATGCGGGGTTCCACCAGCATTACGGGCGCGACAACGTCATCCGCAACAACCTGCTCGCGTGGAACCGGAACCACTCGGTGATGCGGACCCGGGAGGAGCCGCACCGGTCGTTCTGGTTCACGAACAATGTGGTGGTCGCCAACTCCGGCACCTTCCTGGGCAGCAGCTGGAAGGGCACGACGAACGAGTTCCTGAGCAACCGCAACGTCTGGTTCGATCCCCGCCTGGGGGCCGACACGTCGGCCTACCGGTTTGCCGGCAAGGACTGGTCCGCCTGGCGTGCGCGGGGTCAGGACGTCGACTCCCTGATCGCGGACCCCCTGCTGGTGGATCCGGAGCGTCCGGAGCTTGGGCTGAGGAGAGGGTCGCCCGCGTATGGACTGGGCTTCTGTCCGATCGACCTGAAGGATCTGGGGCCGCGTCCGAAACGACGTCGGTACTGATGGTGACGGAGTGGATTGAATCCCGTAGTCGCTGATGACCCCGAAATCATCCCTTCTCGCTGGGACGTCCCGGGGGCAGGTTTGACCGCATCCCATGACGTCGAGCTGGTCCATAACCGCCGCCTTCGGGGCTGTGCTCTGCCTTGGTTTCGCGACCCATGCCGCGACACCTGACGCCGCACACTGGGCCTACCAGCCGCTGGGCTCCCACGTCCCCCCGACTCTCCCAAGCCAGACCATCGGCCATCCGATCGACGCCTTTATCCAGGCCCGGCTCGCCGCGGCGGGACTCGAGCCCGCTCCGGAGGCCCCGGCCCGGACCCAGCTTCGCCGCCTCAGCTACGACCTCGTCGGCCTCCCGCCGCGACCCGAGGAGCTCGAGGCCTTCGAGAGCGCCTGTGCCGTGGACCCCTCGAACGTCTATGCCCGAGAGGTCGAACGCCTCCTCGCCTCGCCCCGGCATGGCGAGCGGTGGGCGCGTCACTGGATGGATGCCGCCCACTTCGCCGAGACCCACGGACATGACCAGGACCGCATCCGGTCCAACGCCTGGCCCTACCGCGACTGGCTCATCCAGGCCTTCAACGCCGACATGCCGTACGACCGGTTCGTCCAGGCGCAGGTCGCGGGTGACGTCCTCTTCCCGGAGGATCCCTTCGCCACGGTGGCCCTCGGGTTCATCGCCGCCGGGCCATGGGACGAAAGCTCCCTCCGCGACATCCGGGAGGACACGCTGGACCGCCAGATCGGCCGGTATCTCGACCGGGACGACATGCTGGCGACGGTGATGAGCGTCTTCACCAGCTCGACCGTCCACTGCGCCCGCTGCCACGACCACAAGTTCGATCCGATCCCGCAGCGCGACTACTACGCGCTCCAGGCCGTGTTCTCGGGGGTCGAACGCGCCAACCGGGTGTTCGACCCGGATCCTGATGTACATCGCCGACGTCAGGAGCTGCTGCATCGGCGTCGGCAGCTCGATCGGGGCGACTCGCATCTCCTGCACGCCGCCACCACCCGGGCGGCTGTAGAGGCCTGGCGGGTCCGCAATGTCACCGCGCCGGTCGAGTGGCAGGAGGTCGCGGCGCAGACCCATATCCCTACTGCTACCGGCGTGCTCACGCGCCAGGCCGACGGATCCCTCCTCGCCTCCGGGATGACCCCAGAGCGCGATACCTACACCGTCCTGGTGCCGGCTCCATCAGGCCGCGTGGCCGCGATCCAGCTGGAGCTCCTCCCCGACGCGTCGCTGCCGTTCCAGGGGCCGGGCCGCCAGTCCCAGAATGGCAATCTCCACCTGAGTGAGTTCCGGATCCTCGCCCATCCTCCCGACGGCGGAGCCCCGCGGGCGGTGGAGCTGGTGAACCCGACCGCCGACTTCAACCAGGAGGGCTGGACCATCGCCCACGCGCTCGACGGGGACGATAAGACGGCCTGGGGCATCCACCCGCAGGAGGGCAAGGCCCACCGGGCTGTCTTTGAGCTCAAGGATCCGTGTCAATTCCCGGCGGGCACCACGATCGCCTTCGTGCTCCATCAGCTGCATGGAGGCGGACATCTCATCGGGCGGTTCCGGCTCACCACGACGGGTTCACCCGGACCATACCGGGCGATTCCCGCGGAGTTCGCCGACTGGGCGCATCGGGAACCGTCGACCTGGACCCCGGATCAGTGGACCCGACTCGCCGGACACGTGCTCCGCGAGGACCTCCGCCGGGACCTTGCAGCGCTGCCGGCGCCGTCGCTGGTCTACGCGGCCGCCTCGGATTTCGATCCCGACGGCAGTCTGCGGCCCTCGCTGAACCCGCGTCCGATCCACGTCCTCAACCGCGGCGAGATCACCCAGCCGCGCGACGAGGTGGGTCCGGGCGCCCTCTCCTGCGTCGCCGCGCTGCCGGCGCGCTACCAGGTCCCGGACGGGGCCGAGGAGGGAGCCCGACGCGCCCTGCTCGCCGGGTGGCTGGCGTCGCGTGACAACCCGCTCGTCTGGCGCTCGATCGTCAACCGCGTGTGGCATCACCATTTCGGGCGCGGCCTGGTTGACACCCCGAATGACTTCGGCCGGATGGGCAGCGCGCCCACTCATCCCGAGCTCCTCGACTGGCTGGCGGTGTGGTTCCGCGACGAAGCCCGGGGTTCGCTGAAGGCCCTGCATCGGTTGATCGTCACCAGTGCCACCTACCGACAGTCCGTGCGGACGACTCGGTCGGGGGTAGTGGATCCGGATCCCGACAACCGCCTGCTCGGGCATCGGAACCCGATCCGACTCGATGCCGAGTGCGTCCGGGACGCGATGCTGCTGGCCAGCGGTCGGCTCGACCTGCGGATGGGCGGTCCGGGCGACATGCAGTTCGACCTCCAGCCCGGGATCCACGTCACGCCGCGGGTTGACTACACCCGATTCGATGTCGACTCGGCCGCTGGGGGGCGCCGGAGCGTGTACCGGTTCCTCTTCCGGACGCTGCCGGATCCCTTCATGGACGCGCTGGACTGTCCGGCGGGCGACCAGCTCACCGCGGTGCGCAACAACAGCGTCACGGTCCAGCAGGCACTGGCCCTCTGGAACAACGGGTTCGTTGCCCGCCAGGCCGAGCACTTGGCCGCCCGCCTGGAAGGCGAGCCGGGGACCCTGGAGTCCAGGATTGCCGAGGCCGTCGTGCTGACGCTCGGCCGACCTGCTGCATCGGAAGAGCTCCGGGAGCTGGTCGCCTACGCCCGTCGACACGGCCTCGCGGCGGGGTGTCGGCTGCTGTTCAACGCCAACGAATTCGTGTTTGTCGACTGAGATGCACTCCCCCCTCCAGAGGTCCGGTCCGATCCCGACCCGACGCGAGTTCCTCGGCCGCCTCGGCGCCGGCTTTGGCAGCGTGGCCCTGGCGCAGCTCCTTGGGGCGGAGCGTCTGCTCGGAGGCGAGGGTGGTTCCGGGGCCCGGCTGTCGCATCATCCCCCGCGGGCCAAGCGGGTAATCCAGCTGTTCATGAACGGCGGGGCCAGCCAGATGGACCTGTTCGACCACAAGCCCGCGCTGTTCCGCCACGCCGGGGAGTCGTTCGATCCTGGAAAAGGGGTGCGGGTCGAGGCGCCGACCAGTGAGCCCGGCAAGGTGCTCAAGCCGCCGTTCGAGTTCCGTCAGCATGGACAGTCCGGTCGCTGGGTGAGCAGCGTGCTGCCCCACCTCTCCCGGTGTGTCGACGACCTCGCCTTCCTGATGGCGATGCAGTCGCGGACCAATGTCCATGGTCCGAGCAGCTATCTGATGAACACGGGATTCCTGCTGCCGGGGTTCCCGTGTCTGGGGGCCTGGACGAGCTACGCGCTTGGGAGGGAGAGCGACAACCTGCCGGCCTTTGTCGTCCTGCCCGACTCCAAGGGCCTGCCCTACAACGCCCGTGGCAACTTCAGCTCCGGGTTCCTGCCCGTCTCGTTTCAGGGAACGGTGATCCAGAGCCGGGCCACGGACGCTGCGGGCTCGGATCCAGGCGGCTCCGGCGGATTCCTCCTGAACGATCTCTCCGCGCCGCCCTCGGCCCGGTACATCACGCCGGCGTCGGACCAGGACGGTCTTGCCGTGCTGCAGGGGTTGAATCGCCGCCACCGGGAGACGCATCCGACGGATTCCCGGCTCGAGTCGAGGATCCAGGCCTATGAGCTGGCGGCCCGGATGCAGTTGAGCGCGCCCGAGGTGTTCGCGCTGGATGGCGAGACGGAGGCGACCCGACGGCTGTACGGGCTCGACAACGCGGTGACCGAGAACTTCGGTCGTCGCTGTCTCCTCGCGCGTCGACTGGTGGAACGGGGCGTGCGGTTCGTGCAGGTCTGGAGCGGGGCGGGGGGTCCGACTGGGAACTGGGACAACCACGCGAACATCGTGAAGGAGCTGCCCCCGATGTGTGCGGCGACCGACCAGCCGATCGCAGCGCTGTTGACCGACCTGAAGGCCCGAGGGCTCTTGGAGGACACGCTGGTGCTGTGGAACACGGAGTTCGGTCGCATGCCCTTCGCCCAGAGCAGCGAGGGTCGGGACCACAACGGTGGCACCTTCGTGGGTTGGATGGCCGGGGCGGGGGTACGTCCGGGCGTGGCCCATGGCGAGAGCGACGAGTGGTCGTGGAAGGCGGCTCACGACATCACCACGACCTACGACTTCCATGCCACGGTGCTGCATTTGCTGGGGCTCGACCACGAACGCCTGACGTTCCGTCACAACGGCGCCGACCGCCGTCTGACCGACGTGCATGGAGAGGTCGTTCGTCAGGTGCTGGCGTGAGGGATGAGGGGACTCACACGGGGACGCGGAGGCGCGAAGAGAGAGGACGGATGAGGTAGGGAGCGGCAGGGCGAGGTGGGGCAGACAGTCGGGCAGGCCATCGGCCTGCGAGGGTGGGTGATGCAGTGCCCTGCATCACTGGGCGCGGGAGCGCCCACGCTGGTAGCCACTGTCGATGTGCGTGGTAGGGACCTGGTCCCTCAGGTCCCCATTTCAATCCACCACGCGTTGCGCACCCGTGAAGGCAGACGGGGTCCTCTCTCACGTCGGACAAACCCGGCTCATCCCCTAGATCTGCACAACCCTCGCGGGTCCAGATGGGGACGGGAGGGACCCCATCCCTACCAAGGGAAGCTGCCGCTCCCGGCCTCAGCGTTTCCCTACCCCCAGCCAGTAGGAGATGAAGGCCAGCCGATCGGCGCTCTCCTCGATGATCTTCGTCGTGGGTTTCCCGGCCCCGTGGCCGGCCTTGGTCTCGATCCGGATCAGCACCGGGTTGGCACATGACTGCACCGCCTGGAGGCGGGCGGCGAACTTGAAGCTGTGCGCGGGCACGACGCGGTCGTCGTGGTCGCCCGTGGTCACCAGCGTCGGTGGATAGCACACGCCGGGACGCAGGTTGTGGTAGGGCGAATACGCGTACAGGGCCTTGAACTCGTCAGCGTTGTCGCTGCTGCCGTAGTCGCTCACCCAGGCCCAGCCGATCGTGAACCGGTGGAACCGGAGCATGTCGAGGACCCCCACCGCCGGAAGGCAGGCGCCAAAGAGGTCGGGCCGCTGCGTCATGCAGGCCCCCACGAGCAGGCCGCCGTTGCTGCCGCCCGAGATCGCGAGCCGACGCGGTTCGGTGATCTTCTCGGCCACCAGGTGCTCGGCGGCGCCGATGAAGTCGTCGAACACGTTCTGTTTCCGCAGCTTCGTCCCGGCTTGGTGCCAGTCCTCCCCATACTCCCCGCCACCGCGCAGGTTCGGTACCGCGTAGATGCCGCCGGTCTCCATCCAGAGCAGGTTCGCCGGGGAGAACGAGGGTGTGAGTGAGATGTTGAACCCGCCGTAGCCGTAGAGCAGCACGGGGTTCTTTTTCCGGAGATCGAGATCCTTCCGATGGCTCAGGAACATCGGCACACGGGTGCCGTCCTTGCTCGTGTAGAAGACCTGTCGGGTCGTGTAGTCCGCCGGATTGAACTTCACCGAGGGCGACTTCCAGACCGTGGTTTCGCCCTTGGCGAAGTCATAGCGGAGCACCTGGGTCGGCGCCGTGAACGACGAGAAGCTGAAGAACGTCTCCTGGGCGTCCTGACGTCCGGAGAACCCAGCAGCGGTGCCGATGCCGGGCAGGGGCAGTTCCTTCTCGAAGGTGCCGTCGAGCCGATGGAGCTTCACAACGCTCTTGGCGTCCGCGAGGTACAGGGCCACGAACCGTCCGCCTACCATCCGGACGGTCTCCAGCGTGGCGGCACCCTGCGGGAGGATCTCCTTCCAGGCCGGGCGTTCGGGATGGTGGACGTTGACCGCGATCAGTCGTCCCCGCGGGGCGTTGAGGTCGGTCAGGAAATACAGGACCGGTCCCTGGTTGCCCACGAAGTTGTAGCTCGCGTCGAAGTCGTCGAGCAGCGGCATGACCTTGGCGTCCGGGGCCTTCAGATCCTTCAGGTGGACCCGGTTGCGGGTGTCGGTGCCTTGGGTGACGGGGATGATGAGATACTGTCCGTCCTCGGTGGTGACTCCGGTGAGGCCCCAGTTCGGATGGTCCTTCCGTTCGTAGACCAGAGTGTCCTCGGCCTGCGGTGTGCCGAGCCGGTGGAAGTAGAGCTTCTGGAACTCGTTGACCTTGCTGAGGGACTTGCCCTCGGGCGGGGCGTCGTAGCGGGAGTAGAAGAACCCGGAACCGTCGGCGGTCCAGCCGCAGCCGGAGAACTTGACCCACTTCAGGACGTCGCCGGTGTCCTGGCCGGTCTGGACATCCCGGACGTGCCACTCCTCCCAGTCGGATCCGGCAACCGAGAGCGCGTAGGCCAGTCGGGAGCCATCGTCGCTCGGGAAGTAGCCCTTGAGGGCGACGGTGCCATCCTTGGCGAGGGTGTTGGGATCGAGCAGCACCCGAGGCTCGGCCTGGAGGGCGGGGGCGACGTAGAGGACGCTCTGGTTCTGGAGGCCGAGGTTCCGGGTGAAGAAGTAGTTACCGCCCTCCTTATAGGGCACGCCGTAGCGGTCGAACTCGAACAGCTCGGTCAGACGGCGCTTGAGCGACTCGCGCTGGGGGAGTTGTTCGAGGTAGCGGAAGGTGACGGCATTCTCGGCCTCGACCCAGGCCCGGGTGGCCTCCCCATTCTCATCCTCGAGCCAGCGGTAGGGGTCGAGGACGGTCTGGCCGTGGTAGGTGTCGACCGTGTTGGTGAGGGTGCTGACGGGGTAGGTGGGGGCGGGGATGGGAGGAGTCACTCGGTGGGCGAGGGGAACGCATCCTGCCGCGAGGAGGGTGGCGGCGAGGGGGAGCAGTGGGGACGACCGGCGGCCTTGCATGGTCCGCCCAGTAGTCCACACCGCCCTCCACCCCGGCAAGCATCGGGCTTGGGGAGTGGTGTCGCTTCGCTACCCGATCGTGACCACTGGAGGTCCCAGGACCTCGGGGCGGGGCTGGATGCCCAGACCCGGGGCGGTGGAGGCGGCCATGCGGCCGTCCACCCGCTCGGGCGCGCCCTCGGCGGTGCTCACCGTCACGTAGCTGTTGAAGTCCGTCGTGCTGAACAGGAACTCCGGCGGCGTGCTCTGGGCCAGATGCGCGATCGCCGCCGTCGCAATGTCTCCACCCCACGAATCCTCCAGCGTCATCCCGATCCCCAGGCTCACGCAGAGATCCCGGGCCTGACGGATCTTCGTCAGTCCGCCCAGCTTGCTGATCTTCAGGTTCACCACGTCCATCGCCAGGTCGGATCGCGCCCGGAGTAGCATCCCAAGGTCGTCGATCGTCTCGTCCAGGACGAACGGCTGCGGGATCTGTCGCCGTACGGCAAGACACTCCTCGTAGGTCAGGCAGGGCTGCTCGATGTAGACGTCGATGTCGCGCACCGCGTTCGCCACCCGGATGGCCTCGTGCTGGATCCAGCCGGTGTTGGCGTCGGCCACGAGACGGTCCCCCGGCTGGAGCCGAGCCGCGACGGCCCGGATCCGCGCGATGTCGATGTCCGGGTCCCCACCGACCTTCAGCTGGAAGCGTCGGTAGCCCTCGGCGCGATGGCCCGCGACGCTATCGGCCATGGCCTCCGGAGAATCCTGGGAGATGGCCCGGTACAGATGGACATCCTCGCCATACCGACCTCCCAGCAGCTCGCACACGGGAAGTCCGCTGGCCTGGCCCAGGAGATCCCAGCACGCGACGTCGATGCCGCTCTTCACGTAGGGGTGTCCCTTGAGCGCCGCATCCATCCTGCGGTTGAGCCGAGTCAGCTGACGCGGGTCCTCGCCGATTAGATGGGGTCCCAGCTCCCGGAGTCCGGCCCGGACGCCGTCGGCGTAGGCCGGGAGGTAGAACGGTCCGAGGGGACAGACCTCGCCGTGGCCGACGAGGCCGGTGTCGGTCTCGACGCGGACGATGGTGCTGTCGAACACCGTGACCGACTTGCCGCCGGACCAGTTGTAGGTGGTCTCGTGGAGTGGGAGCTCGACGCGGTAGGCGAGGATGCGGCGGATCTTCATGGGCGGTAGGCGAGGCTGCGGCTTCGGGTGCGGAAGACCCGGTAAGAGTTCGTCGGTGCCACTGGAACACTAGCCTTTATCCACCGAAGACGAGCGCTCCGAGATTCAGGGCTGCCGCGAAGAGCAGGGCGCCGAGGAAGATGCAGACGGGCAGGGTGAGGATCCAGGCGAGGAGGATGTTGCGGACCGTGGCGGACTGCAGGCCCGAGGCATTGGCGGCCATGGTGCCAGCGATGCCCGACGACAGCACGTGGGTGGTGCTGATGGGCAGCGCGAGATGGTCGCCGGTCAGTATGGCCCCCATCGCCACGGCTTCCGCTGTGGCCCCCTGGGCGTAGGTGAGATGGTCCTTGCCGATCTTCTCGCCCACGGTGCGCACGATCCGCCGGTAGCCGATCATGGTCCCGAGCCCCAGGGCGAGGGCTACCGAGACCTGGACCCATTTCGGGATGAACTGGGTGAGGGCCTCCGCATGGGAGGCGAACCGAAGCTCGGTCGTGTGGACCTGGAAGGCTCCCTTCCGATGACCGTCCGCATCCAACCGATGGATGGCCCTCGAGACCAGGTAGAGGTCGGTCCGGAGCCGTGCCCGGTTGGTCGGGTGCAGGTCGTCCAGGGTCCCGAGGGGCCGGAGCTGCATCGCGATGGCCTCACAGGTGCTGGCCAGTGCCGCAAAGGTCCGCGGCGATGCCTCGGCCATAGGCTTCAGATAGGCCGAGAGCGTCCGGGTCGCCTCGGGGCCGGTCATCGGAGTTCCGCCTGCCTCAACTCGGAACGTGTCGGCCAGCTGGGTGGAATCGTGGACCAGTCCCGTGATGGCGGATCGGTCCGCCGAAAGGTTCAGGGCATAGGTGCCGGGGAGGAGTCCTACGAGGATCAGGACGATCAGGCCCATGCCCTTCTGTCCATCGTTCGACCCGTGGGCGAAACTGACGCCGGTGCAGGTGGTCATCAGGATCCCGCGGATCCACCCGGGCGGCTTTTTTCCGAGCTCGGGAGCCTGGAACAGCGCGGGGTTGCGCAGCGCCACCTTGAGCAGGATCAGCAGCAGGGCAGCAATCGCGAACCCGACGGCTGGGGAAATGAGCAGTCCCAGCATCACATCCTGAGCCTTGGACCAGTTGACCCCATCGGTCACGGAATGGGAGGTGCCCATGAGGGAATTGGCGATGCCCACCCCGAGGATGGATCCGACCAGCGTGTGGGAGCTCGAGGCCGGCAGGCCGAGCCACCAGGTGCCGAGATTCCAGGCGATCGCCGACATCAGGATGGAGAAGACCATCGCGAATCCGGCGAGGGTTCCCACGTTGAGGACCAGTTCGACCGGAAGCAGCGAGACGATCCCGAAGGCGACCGTTCCGGACGAGGTGAGCACGCCGATGAGGTTCCAGAGTCCCGACCACACCACGGCGGGTGTCGCGGTCAGGGTGTTGGTGTAGATGACGGTTGCGACCGCGTTGGCGGTGTCATGGAACCCGTTCACGAACTCGAACCCAAGGGCGAGAGCGACGGCGATCGCGAGGAGCACCAGGGTCAGGGCACCGGGATCGGTGGTGGCGGCGAGCAGCATCGGAAAGAGAATCCTACCCGTCAGGGGCTGCGGGCCACAACGGCCCGTCTGTGACATTCGGCGGAAACCCCTCCTGGAATTCCTCGTCCGCGTCTCTGCAGCACCCAACCCTGGAGGATTCCAGTGCGCGACGTTGACCCGTGGGCAGGCCGGTCGATAGCGTTTTGGCCATGCTCCCGCCGGTTGAACACCACTCCTCCTTCCAGCACGCATCCACACCGGTGACGTCACGCCGTTCCTCCCCCTGGCCCCGACTCTCGCGGAGCCTCGGGCTGCTCGCGGCGTTGGTGGGCGGCACGGCCGCGGCTGTGACCCTACCGGCTCCGATTGCACCCGGGGTCGATCCGGGTGAGGTCCTGCTCGGGGAACTGCACTGCACAGCCTGCCATGCCGCGCCCGATGCGGTCGTGACGCGGCTCGGATCGGGTGCCGCACCCCGTCTCGGAGCCGAGGGGCTTCGCCTGGCACCCCACGGACTGGTGACGTGGCTCGCGAACCCTTCGGCCATGAAGCCGGGCACGACGATGCCGCACGCACTGCAGGGTCTGCCGGCCGGCCGACAGAAGGAGGCCGCTGAGGCCCTCGCCCAGTATCTCGTATCCCTCCAGCCCGCCGGGGAGATCCAGGGGGTCAGTGCCGATCCGGGCCGGGCCGAGAAGGGACGCCTTCTCTACCACACCGTCGGCTGCGTGGCCTGCCATGCACCCTTCGACCCTGCCGAATCAGGTCCGGACGCCCTGCGGAAGGCCCAGGAGAACGCGGTGCCGCTTGGGGATCTCTCCCGGAAGTATCCGGCCGGGGAACTCGTCCGGTTCCTCCGCAACCCGGTGGCCCATCGTGCGGGAGGACGCATGCCGGATCTCGGTCTCTCCGAATCCGAGGCGATTGACATCGCCACCTACCTGCTGCGGGACCAGATGGCCGCCGCCGCCACCGCTGCGGTCGCCCCGGTGCCGGGTCTCAGATGGGAACTCGTCGAGGGCGACTTCAGCCGCTGTCGCCAGCTGGCCGACGCCACGCCCGTGGCCTCCGGGGTGACCGACCAGATCACGACCTCGATGGCAAAGCGGGATTCGAATTTCGGTCTCCGGTTCCGGGGTATGATCGCGATCCCGACCTCGGGGGAGTACGACTTCTGGCTCAACTCGGATGACGGTTCGCAGCTGTGGATCGATGGCAAGGTGGTGGTCGACAACGACAACACCCACGCGCCCCAGACGAAGGAAGGGAAGGTGCGTCTCGAGGCGGGTCGGCATGCCTTCGAACTCCTGTTCTTCCAGGGCGGCGGTGGGCAGGAGCTGTCGCTCGAGTGGGCCGCACCCGGACAGAAGCGGGGAGCGATTCCGTCGTCGCTCTTCACCCACGAGGCCCGACCCTTGGTGCCGGTGGGGTCCGGTCCGTGGGTCGCCGATGCCGCAAAGATCGCGAAGGGCAAGGAATGGTTCGGCACGCTCGGATGCAGTTCCTGTCATGCCGGCACCGATGTCGCCGCCCGCCCAGCCCGTCCGCTCCTCGAGCTGGCGTCTCGGTCCGACAAGGGGTGTCTCTCCGATACGCCCCCCTCGAAGGCCCCGCGGTTTGATCTGACCGCTGAACAGCGCCAGGCGCTCCGGAAGACCGTGGCGAAGGCGGCGGATCTCCAGAAGCCGCTTCCGGCCGACCTGGGGGTCGCCGGCACCCTGACCCGGCTCAACTGCTATGCCTGCCATGCCCGCGACGGTCTGGGCGGGCCAAACGCCTCCGGCCATGGCGACTGGTTCAAGGTGGTCGGCGAGGCGGATCTGGGTGACGAGGGACGCATCCCGCCGTTGCTCACTGCGGTGGGTGCCAAGCTCAAGCCGGAGTGGCTCTCCAAGGTCCTGCATGAGGGCACGAAGGTTCGACCCTACATGGCCACGCGGATGCCGCGGTTCGGGGATCCGAACGCCGACCGACTCCACGCCGCGCTGCTGGCCGCGGACCGGGCGAAGGGCCTGACCCCGGCCCCGGCGACGTCGGACCGCGACGTGAAGCTAGGATGGAAGCTGGTTGGACGTGACGGCCTCAGCTGCATCGCCTGTCACACCTTCACGACCTATGGGTCGATGGGCATTCCGGCGCTGTCGCTCGACACGATGGGATCCCGGCTGGAGTGGGACTGGTTCCGTCGGTATCTCCCCGATCCCGCGGCGCTGCGTCCGGGGACGCGGATGCCCACGTTCTGGCCCGAGGGGCATGCGGTGAACCGGGACATCCTCGCCGGGGACACCGACGCCCAGATCCGGGCCATTTGGGCCTACCTGGCTGGGGGACCCAAGGCCGAGGTGCCTGCCGGACTGGTCCGGGGTCGACGCGAGCTGGTGGCGCATCATGGTCCGGAGATCTACCGCAACTTCATCGACGGAGCCGGCAGCCGGGCGATCGGCGTGGGCTACCCGCAGCACGCGAACCTGGCGTTCGACGCCGAGCAGCTCCGGCTGGCCATGATCTGGCAGGGGAGCTTCATTGACACTGCGCGGCACAGCACCGACCGCGGGGTCGGGTTCGAGCCGCCGCTGGGGGATCACCGGGTGAACTTCCCCAAGGGTCCGGCCTTCGCGCCGCTCGCATCGTCGACGGCGTCGTGGCCGGAGACGGTGGCCCAGAAGTTTCGGGGATACCGGTTTGATGCCGCGCGCCAGCCGATCTTCCTCTACTCGGTCGGTGGCGTGCGGGTTTCCGACGCCTTCGTGCCGAAGCCCGGGGAACTCGACATGACCTTCGTTCGCACCCTCACCTTCGAGGGCAACACCCCGCAGCCCCTGTGGTTCCGGGCCGCGAAGGGGAAGATCACGCGCAAGCCGGATGGCGGTTTCGTGGTGGACGACGTGATGACCGTCCGGTTCCGCGGCGGCGACGCCGAGATGGTCGGGGATGAACTACGGGTCCGGGTGCCGGTCCCGGGTACGGTGGTGGAGGAACTCAACTGGTGAAAGGGACACTCATGAACATGGATTCAATGCGGGGTTGGCTTCGACGGACGCTACTGGGCGGGGTGATGATGGGGATGGTGGCCGCCGCGGTGGCGTCGCCCCAGTCGGACCGCGAGGCGGAGTACTATCCGCTCCAGACCTTCCCGATCCCCGAGGGCATCGTGCTTGAGGCGGGGGCGCTCCAGCTCCTGCCGGGACAGCGCCTCGCTGTGTCCACCCGTCTGGGCGACATCTACCTGGTCGACGGGGTCTTTGGGGCTCCGGACAAGGTGACCTTCAAGCGCTTCGCATCCGGTCTGCACGAGGTGCTGGGGCTCTGGAGCAAGGGCGACGGCTGGATCTACGCCACGCAGCGCGGCGAGGTGACCCGGCTCAAGGACACCGACGGCGACGACCAGGCGGATGTCATCGAGACGGTGGCCGACGGCTGGGGCATCAATGGCGACTACCACGAGTACGCGTTCGGGTCGAAGCCCGACAAGGACGGCAACATCTGGGTGGTGCTGTGTCTGACGGGGTCGTTCAACAGCGAGAGCCTGTTCCGCGGCTGGGCGCTCCGGGTGACGCCCGACGGACAGGTGATCCCGACGACGAGCGGACTGCGGTCGCCGGGTGGGGTGGGCACCAATTACCTCGGCGACATGTTCTACACCGACAACCAGGGACCGTGGAACGGCACCTGTTGGCTGAAGCACCTCAAGCCCGGCGGCTTCGTGGGGCATCCCGGTGGGTTCCGCTGGTACAATCAGGCAACCCACCTCGGTCCGGTCCCGAAGGAGCCGCTCAGCGGAAGCCGCATCGCGGTGGAGCGGACCAAGATCCCGGAGCTGATTCCTCCGGCGATCGCATTCCCCTACAACAAGCTTGGCCAGAGCGCGGCGGGCCTCGCGAACGACTACACGGGCGGCAAGTTCGGTCCGTTCACCAACCAGCTCTTCGTCGGCGACCAGACCTGGAGCCTCGTCATGCGCGTCTTCCTCGAACAGGTGAACGGGGTCTACCAGGGTGCCTGCTTCCCGTTCCGGGAGGGCCTGGCCTCGGGGAGCCTGAGCCTCGAGATGGCGCCGGATGGCTCCCTCTTCGTCGGGGGCACCGACCGCGGCTGGGGGGCGCGGGGCGGTAAGCCGTTCTCCCTTGAGCGGCTGCGTTGGAGCGGCAAGACGCCGTTCGAGGTCCACGAGATGCGGGCTCAACCCGATGGCTTCGAGCTCACCTTCACCCAGCCGGTGGATCCCGCCTCGGCCGGCAGAACTGACGCCTACCAGTTCGAGAACTACACCTACATCTACCAGTCGAACTACGGCTCCCCGGAGGTCGACAAGGAGAAGCCGCCGATCGAGTCCGCAACCGTGGCTCCCGATGGCCGCAGTGTCCGTCTCAAGGTGAAGCTCACCCCGGGCCATGTGCATGAGCTCAAGCTGCCCGGTGTCCGTTCCGCCTCGGGGGCTCCGCTCCTTCACACCGTTGCCTACTATTGGCTGAACGAGATCCCGAAGACGGCCGCACGCTGAGCGTTGGGGTTTCGGATCCGACCCGACATGAAGGCTCTCTGGATCGGAGCGGTCGTGGCCCTGCTCCTTGCGGGCTGCGCCTCGGATCCGGTCTCACCGCAATCCATGGCGTGGTCCCGTTGGCGGGCCAAGCGGACCGAGTCGATCGGAGGCACCAATGGTTGGTCCACCCTGGTCGGCCTGCAGTGGCTCGAGCCCGGGATGAACCCGGTGGACCGTCCGGGAATCCCCGGGGGACGCCGGCTCGGGGTTGTGGTGCGTGAGGGAACCCAGGCCCGGTTCATTCCGGAACCCGGGGTGGTGATCCGGCGTCAGGACGGCTCCCCGGCGGAGGGTGGGCTGCGATCGGATCAGGACGGCAAGGCGAAGCCCGACGTCCTGGTGAGCGACACGCTTCGGTTCTTCCTGATCGCCCGGGGCGAGCGGCTCGGGATCCGGTTCAAGGATTCCAAGGCGCCGACGCGAACGGCGTTCCGGGGGCTCGAGTGTTTCCCCTACCAGCACGCGTGGCGGATCGAGGGTCTGTTCGAACGGTTCACCCAACCCCAGCAGGTGGAGATCGTGGACATCACCGGCAATCGGAAGCTTGAGTCGGTGCCGGGACTGATCCGGTTCGAGCACGGTGGAACACCGTTCCATCTGGAGGCGTTGTGGGACGAGGAAGACCAGGAATACTTCGTGATGTTCCGGGATCGGACCTCAGGGAAGACGACCTATGGGTCGGGTCGCTTCCTGCACGTGGCCAAGGAGGATGGGTCGGGGCGTGTGGTGGTCGACTTCAACTACGCCTACAACCCGCCCTGTGCATTCTCGGCGTTCGCGACCTGTCCAATCCCGCCCCGCTCCCAGTGGCTGCCGTTCGACATCCCGGCGGGGGAGAAGGCGTACGGGCCACACTGAGGGGGAGGGGACTCACGCGGTGGCGCGAAGACGCGGAGGGGGGACGGAAGAGAGGCGGGACAAAGACAGAGGCAATGCCGGTAGGGCTGTGCTCCGCCACGGCCCCATCTCGACCCGCTGCGCGTCGTGCACCCGTGAAGGGGGACGGGGTTGTCTGCAGCGTCAGAGGATCCCGGCTGGACCGACCGGCTGACTCCCTGCTTGCGGATCTGGATGGGGACCTCGCGAAAAAGGTGCCTGCCGGGGTAGCTGCCTGGGAGGCACCCAGTGGTCCAGAGCATGGATCCACTCACTCGAGGGAGTCTTCCCTCCTCTCTCCTCCGCGTCTCCGTGCCCCCGTGTGAGTCCCCAGTCTTTCAAGGTCCAAAGCCCGATTCGGACGCCTTGCCTAGGGTGGAAACCGGATTGAACGGGGATCCCTTCCCGGACAGGTTGATCCTCCCCGGCGAGACAGCCAGGAACCTTTCCCCGAGTGCACCATGGCCGATTCCCCCCAGTCCGACCGCGTCGCCCAGCAGTACGAGCGCTGGACGTATCCGCAGCCGATCTCCGATCTCACGGTCTGGCTCAACGACCACTGGCAATGGTTTGATCCCAGTCATGCCCATCGGATTTTCTGGCCGGATCGTCCCTATTTCCCGGACATGGAAATCCTGGTCGCCGGGTGTGGCACCAACCAGGCTGCGGTCTTTGCCCTCAACAATCCCAAGGCGCGCGTCGTGGCGATCGATGTCAGCGCGACATCCCTCCAGAACCACGTCCGGCTCCGCGACCGACACGGCCTCGACAATCTCGAGATCCGTCGGTTGCCCATCGAGGAGGCTGAGTCCCTCGGACGTGAGTTCGACCTGATCGTGTCGACCGGCGTGCTCCACCATCTCGCCGATCCGACACGGGGGCTTCGATGTCTCGGTCGGTGTCTCAAGCCCCACGGTGTGGCGGCCCTCATGCTCTACGCCCGGTACGGGCGGGTCGGCGTCGAGATGATGCAGTCGGTCTTCCGGGACCTCGGTCTTGGACTCGAAGACGCCTCGATTCCCATCGTCCGCGATGCCTTGGAGGGGCTTCCTGCGGACCATCCAGTGGCCAGCTATCTCCGGATCGCGCCTGACCTCGGCTTCGATGCGGGCCTGGTGGACACCTTTCTCCATGCCCGGGAGCGGAGCTACACCGTGGAGGATTGCCTGGGGCTCGTGGACGGGGCGGGACTCGCCTTCCAGGACCTATTCTTCAAGGCGCCCTATTATCCGCCACCTTGGGCATCGGGACCATTCTTTGCGGCGGTGTCGGCCCAGCCCCCCGCCCGGCAGTGGTCGATCCTGGAACGGATCCAGTCCAGCAACGGCTGTCACTTCTTCATGGCGTGTCGACCCGATCGTCCGAAGGCGACCTATGCCGTGGAGTTCGAGTCGGAAGGGGCCTCCCGATTCGTGCCGGTCCTGCGTCATCTGTGTCGACTCGATGGGAACCGGTTGCACCGAAGCAACTGGAGCATCCCGCTGGAGGCCGACCACCTGGCCCTGGTCCAACTTGTGGATGGGCGCCGTACCCTTGGGGAAATTGCTGCCGAAGCGCCGGAGATCGGCGTGTTGCCGGTCCAGGATCCAGCGGCGCGGGAGGTCTTTGCGAGGACCCTGTTCCAGATGCTGTGGCGGTTCGATTTCCTTGCCGTGGGACTCACCCCGGTGGGTTGAGGATCGCTTGGAATTCCGGTTGAAGCCCGGTGTCTTTTTGCGACGTTTGGTCCATGACTTCCAAGGTTGCTTCGATGGCTGTGGCCACGTGTCTGGGACTGACCTCCGCCTGGGCGGGGGGTGACAAGGGGCGGGCGGGGGGCAGTGGCGGCATTCCGGGCCTTCTAGGTGATGGCGGCAACGGAGGCGTTGGCGGCAACGGAGGTGTTGGGGGCAACGGTGGGAATGGGGGCAACGGGGGTAATGGCGGCCTTTTGGGCACCGGGGGCGATGGAGCTGTGGGAGCGACCCGTCGGGAGCTTGGCAGCGGAAAGAACGGAGGGTATGGCGCCCTTTTGGGCAACGGCGCCGGGGGGCGTGCGGGCTTATTGAATATCTCTGGAGGCAAGCAGGTGTACCGACCAAGCTCCGGGGGTAATGGCGGCAACGCGGGAATTGGCGGGAATGGCGGCAACGGGGGGGCAGGGTTGGAAATTCCTGGCCATTCCAGGGTGATCATCCTCCGGAACAAGAGGGTGATTCCCTGATCCCTCCGCACCGCGAGCCGGGTAGACGTCCTCGAAAAGGGGACTCACACAGGGACGCGGAGGCACGGAGGAGGGAGGGATAGATTTGGAGAGCGGAGCCGGGGATCGAGATGGGGACGGGAGGGACCCCATCCCTACCGGTGGGTGGGTGATGCAGTGCCCTG
>VFQT010000373.1_pt1 | contig 67354 bp, 55 predicted proteins | sample 3512381 | NCBI WGS metagenome assembly VFQT01 (sample SAMN10412376, study PRJNA504923) | tailings metagenome | isolation source: Relicate 2 Philex TSF3 active mining site | place: Philippines: Tuba, Benguet | collected 2017-08-29
CGAGGACGTCTGTCCAGATCATGTAACCAGCAGGCGTCATGTGGAGTCTGTCAGTAACGTAAAGCTCATCTCGAAATTTGCCATCCGCGGTCAGCATCGGCGTAAAGACATCTGCAAATTCCACATTTCGGACCCCCTTGATGTAATCGGAGGCGATGTGGTTGTATTCGCGGACCTTGGCGAGGTGCTTCTCTCTTGATGGACTGGGTTTTAGTGAGACAACGATAATCCTGGTGTTTGGGTCACTTTTGTGAACCAGTGCGATGAACTGCTTGAGGTCTTCCAAAACTCTTCGTACCGGGACGCCCGCATTGATGTCATTTTCGCCAGAATAGACCACAACAACCCTGGGTTTGTATTGAAGGACGAGGCGGTCGACAAAATAAACTGCATCCGCCAGCTCAGACCCGCCGAATCCCATGTTGATGACTGGGATTCCATTGAAGTCTTTGGTCAGTGTTTTCCAGTTTTTGATACTTGAGCTACCGGTAAAGACCACTCCACCGTGCAAGTCAGGTCGTCTGGCAGCTTTTGCTTCCAGCTTTGAGATTTCCGAATCCCATTGTTCATGCTTTCCAGGCTTTGGTGGAGCGATGAGTGCAATTGCAAGTGCTGCTGTGAGCCATGGGTTCATCGTGGTTGTTTCCTAAAATTTGCGGATGCTATTGCTGTCATATAGACGTGTATGGAATCCGACCTGGCGCCCAGAGATTACGGACATCCTCCCCTCGCCGATGGCGAAGCTGGAGATCAGCCAAGAATGCAGGGAAACCAATCGTCGGCTTCCATCCGGTGAGTGCATAAATCTTACTCAGATCATGCTGCTCGACTTCGGCGGGGATATCGATACCATATGCATCAATGAGTTCAGTACTACCCGGGACAACCTGCTCACACCAGACCTCCCAGTACATCGGAAACTTTTGGAGGACGACAGCAGGAATGCCATGATCTGTATGGACTACGCTGCTGAAGATTGTGTATCGTCCATCCATACCGGCGGAGATAGCGGCGACATTGGACGCAGCGATATCACGGACATCGACGCCATTGCGTAAGAGCTTCGCCCCAAAGTCCAGATACCGTTTAGGTACAAAGTCGTGATACCTGAGCATTGCAACAGCTGCCCCGGTTTGCACATGATAGCCACGGCACATTTCCTCGCCGACAACTTTGGTTACGCTGTAAACCGTCCCATGCCCATACGCCATCGAGGATGCATAGACAACGGTCCGAATATTGTTTTGCTTGCACGCCTGCAAAATGTTGTAGGTGCCATTAGTGTTTACGGCCCAGATGGTGTCATCCGACACGGGCGGAATATAGCCACAGTGCCATGCTGCGAGATGTACAACCGCATCAGTCCCCGTGACGGCAGCGTTGCAATCCGCAGCCGTACGCGTGTCACACCTAACGAACTCTGCTCCCTCCGGGATTTCCGCAGGACGTGCGATATCTGCCATACGGACGCGAAAGCCCGCCGCAAGCAGGGCATTTGTTGTTTCAAGCCCCGCGATGCCGGATGCTCCGGTTACCAGTATGAACGCACTCATGGAATCCCTATCCTATCAAATTGCAGTGGCAACTTTCCGGATATTGACGGGCAAGCAATTTGTTGATTACGCAACATACGACGCGTATCAGGTGATGCCATGAGCTGTAACAGGATTATGTTGGTACCGATTAAGAGTGCGATTCTGACACCATTGTCAAAATACGTTTCGATGGCATGGCTGCACAATGACAAGTGTGGAGGCATACGTTTCTCTTGAACGCACGCTCTCCACACTTTGTGTCTGACAGTTCGTAGTTCATGCCGTCATAATTTGAAAAATCAACGAATCTGGAACTACTGTCACGACACGGTACCTTCACAAAAAACAGCCCGGCGGGAATCCACCGGGCTGTTCGACTGTAGAACGTCGTGATTACTTCTTCTTGAAGGCGATTTCGCCAAAAGGTGTGTTTGCGGAAATACCTTCGATCTTGCCATCCTTGTCACGGGTGAACTTCAATGCGAAGTTCATTTCCTTGAGCTGGTCAGCAATGAACTCATCCTTGTCATTGACTTCAACGGTCAGTTCTGGCTGACCCTCAGCTTGCAGGACAACTTTGCCATCCTTGACAGTAAGTTTGATTTCAGGTGCACCGGCAAAGTCGGTAACGTAGGTTCCTTCGGCACCCTTGAGCTTCTCTGAGACGGCTGGAGCAGGCTTAGGAGCCTCTGGAAGTTTGACAAAGGTCTTACGTGTCCAGGTGAGCGTCCCGAGAGGAGACTCAGCCGAGATACCTGTAACCTTGCCTTCCTTGTCCTTGACGAGCTTTGCCGTTACGCCATCCGGGAAGTTCTTCGCCTTGATTTCGTCCTTATCTGTGATTTCAATCTCGTAGTCAGGCTGATTCTCGACAGACAAAATAAACTTGCCATTGTCGTACTTGATTTCGCCATCGCCAACGGGCCCTTGCATATCGACAGCGTACTTGCCAAGGATGTCAGGGAGTTTCTTGGTCTCGGCGGGCTTTTCTGCCGGCTTCTCCGCTGGCTTTTCAGCAGGTTTCTCGGCTGGCTTTTCAGCTGGCTTTGCTGCCACCGTCAAAGGCGTGGCGCCTTCCTTCTGGAACTGTACTTTGGTGCCTTGGAAGGTCAGATCAATACCGTTTGGCTTCTTGTCAGCATCACGGACAATCTTGGCTTCTACCTGACCGGCCAGAATCGGGTTGTAAAGGGAATCATCCGCCTTCAGCTCAACCGGAATGGCAGGATAACCCGTTGCTTGCATCGTCAGGGAACCACCATCATTGACCAGCTCAATTACATTTGGCTGACCAGTAACCGTGTACTTACCGATGACGGCCTTCTCACGCTCACCGAGTTCCTTAGCAGGAGCAGGGGTTGGCGCCGGTGTGGGTGCAGGCGTCGGTTTAGGAGCAGCTGGTTTTGGCTTTGCGGGCGCCTGCGGCTTTGATGTGCTTTTCTGTGGCTTTGCAGCTGGCTTGTTAGTCTTGACCTGTGCAGCTGCTGGCATGGTAGCCAGTGCGGCGAATCCGATGATGGCAAATAGGGAAAGCTTCATCTCTGTATTTCTAACCTCATTGTTGATTTGGTTGCCACACTGCGCATGCGCAGGGGATGTTTCAGCACCAGCATACCCCGTATCACGAAACTGTACAGCGTCCAGTGATTAACAACATCCCGGACTACTTGACGAAAAGTAGCAAATTTTCGCCATCTGCCATAGAGTCCTGCCATGTCTGCACAACGAAGTGAGAGTCCCGTCGCTCTGAAAGATCCTTACGCATACGATCCGAGCGCAGTAGAAGCACCTCCGGCAAGTTTCCGGGATGCGATAAAGCGAATCGGTCCCGGGATGATTCTTGCGGCATCCATTGTCGGCTCGGGTGAGCTGATTGCAACCACATCTCTTGGTGCAGAAGTCGGAATGACTTGTCTCTGGCTGATAATCCTAAGTTGTCTTATCAAGCCTGCATTGCAAGCCGAAATGGGGCGTTTTACAATCGCAACCGGTAAAACGGGATTGGGTGGATTCAACCTGATGCCCGGTCCGAAGCTGGGCGTCTCCTGGGTGGTGTGGCTGTGGGTGGCGATGGTCCTCATGACCCTGTTCCAAGTCGGAGCCATGTTTGCCGGAGTTGGTCAGGTCCTACACACGATCTTCCCTGCGGTCAGCATTGATATCTGGGTGATTACACTCTATGCATTCTCCCTTTGGCTTCTCCTTGGCGGTGGTTATGGTCGCGTTGAGGGTATTGCCAGTGTCAAGGTCGGGTTGTTCACGTTCATCACTGTGCTAAGCGCTGCGATTCTCCTTAAGCGGCCAGGCTCGCTAACAGCGGCAGACTTCGCAAATGGCCTGTCGTTTCACCTGCCATCCAGTGGAATGAAAACTGCCGTCGCAGTCTTTGGAATCACTGGTGTCGGTGCTGCCGAGCTGTTCATGTATCCGTACTGGTGCATTGAAAAGGGGTATGCACAGTCAACGGGCGAAAATGACTTTACACCGGCATGGCGGGACCGGGCTCTGGGATGGGTCCGGGTGATGCACCTTGACATCATCGCCAGCATGATCATCTACACCTTTGCAACCGCGGCCTTTTATCTCCTCGGTGCTGGAGTCCTGCACCCGCAAGGGTTGATTCCCAAGAGCAAGGAAATGATTGCGACGCTCAGCCACATGTACACGGACACACTTGGTCCGTGGGCCCTTTGGGTCTTTTATATCGGCGCTATTGCCACATTGTATGGAACCATTTTCGCCGCGACGGCAAGCAACTCCAGGGTTTTTGCTGATGTGACAACGCTTCTAGGTGTCTTCAAATCCGATGACTATGCTCAGAGAGTAAAGTGGCGAAACCGCTTTGTGATTGTCCTGCTGACGATTCCAACAGCGCTGCACTTCCTTCGTATTGACCCTACGCAGATGGTTAAGATGGGCGGAATAGCTCAGGCCGCCATGCTCCCTATCATCGCAGTTACGGTGCTGACACTACGCCAGCGAAGTCTTCCCAAAGAAATGAAGTCGACAGGTAGCACGGCAGCGATGCTTTGGACAGCCAGTGTTGTGACCATTGTGATGATGCTGTTTTACGTAGTGAAGCTGGTTACGGGGTAGCCATATCCCAGCTCGGAGTGGCGTAACTGCACACCGAAATACTGTCTGTGGACTAACTACGGGTCTTCCCGGAGAATAAACAGTTTCAGAATCACTACGCCAATCGGAAGTAACCACCAACTACCAAGCACAACCGCACCAAGTCGTAATCCAAGGCTAATTCGTGGATTTCCACGCCCATCGAGTTCCATTGCCCACATCCATAAAACGCGGGCAAGCCAAACGGATGCGATAACGACAAGCGGGATGAGGACAGAGGCAAGCACAGGCAAGTGTACCAATGAGCATTAGGCAATTGCCGCTTCGCGGACTCGCGGTGTTCTGGCAGTACGGATGCGGTACGTAGCCGTGGGCTGAACAGCTGCTCGGAGGCGGGTTGCGATTGCCGAAACGCCCCAGTGATGAGGAGGCTGATCTAGAACTGCAAGAGGAGATTGCATTGCCGCCCATTCTCCGATAGGCATTTTGTCTTCATCCGGAACCAGGTCATCGGAGAGAAGCTCCTCGTCATGGACCACACAGCGCTGCTCGGTCAATGCATAGACTCTCCGAACAGGATCGACACCCAGGTATGTCCACGTACGTATCGTCCGACCCGTTGCATCAGAGGATTCAGACATCGTAAGCACATCCCATGTCTGTATCGTGCGCGCAATGCGACGCAGTAACCAGCTGCCATCGTTGTGAACGGTATATATCTTCATACAGATGTCTCCCAAAAGTAAGTGCGTTACGATGAATAACTCTTGAGGTTGATAGGAATCCGGAAGCCGTTTCGGCAGAAATGTTTGCCATTTTATTGAGGAGACGAATGATGCGGAATAAGGTCAGAATTGGGATCATCGGATGCGGTCAAATTGCCCAGCAACATCTCCAAAACTATGCTGCAATACCGGATGCAGAAGTCATCGCAATCGCGGACAGCGATGCATCTACTCTCGAAGCTACAGCTGCCAAATTTGGTATCCGGCAAACGTACAGCACACTGCAGGGGATGCTGGACAACGCCGACTTGGATGCAATCGATGTCTGTCTGCACAACAACTTTCACGCCGATGCTGCGATCCGCGTGCTTGAATCGGGTTTGCACTGTTATTGCGAAAAGCCGATGGCGGGTTCATACACCGATGGCCTTGCGATGCTGGATGCAGCTCACAGAACCGGTAATATGCTCCACATCCAGCTTGCTCTTATCTACTCGGATGAAACACGAGCAGCAAAATCCCTCATTGATAACGGCGCAATAGGCGATGCCTACTACGCCCGAGCGACAGGGCATCGGCGACGGGGACGACCGTACGTGGATGGCTACGGCAAGCCAAGCTTTGTCCAGAAGGACATCGCAGCGGGTGGTGCTCTCTTCGACATGGGTGTCTACCATATATCTGAGATGCTTCATTTATTGGGAAACCCCGGGGTTCTGCGCGTGACTGGGCGCACGTTTCAAAAGGTGGAACTCGATGAGCTCCGCGCGCAGGCCGGTCGCTACTCTGTCGAAGAACTAGGCTGTGGATTTGTCAATTTCACGAATGGTGCCCTATTGGAAATTGCCGAAGCATGGGCGATCCACTTGGACAGCTTTGAAGGATCGTTCATCGTTGGCGACAAAGGTGGCATCCGGCTACGGCCATTCTCACTCCATCAGCCACATGGCGATATCGATGTCTCTGGCGGTGCTGATCTGGATGCCTTTACGTACCGGACGCGAAAGCTTCGCTCGGATGACAATAACACTGACCCGCTTGAAAGCAGCCAAATGCACTGGATTCTCGCATTACAGGGAAGGACGGAGCTTTTGAACACTGCAGAGATTGCTCTGAACACATTGCTGATATCGGAGGGAATTTATCTGTCAGAAGAGCTGGGCCGTGAAGTGACTGTCGATGAAATTAAGGAACATTCCGTGGCTCGCAGGCTGCCTGTATAAGCCCCGGAGATGTGGGAGTTCACTCCGCGTCCGTTTGAAGGAGGTCCTAACCTCCAGGGTCAAAGACATCAAAGGAAGTTGCAATGCTTTTTCGCCGACAAGAACCTACCGCAAAACGTGATGGCCACCTGGTCACACTCATCCACCCTGTGCCAACACTTACTGGCACAAAGTCAGATTGGCTAAATTCAGAAAAGCCAATCAATTTCAATCCGGGTACGGTTTCGATCATTCACTTTTGGACATTTGGATGTATCAACTGTAAGCGAAATCTCCCCCACTACCAGAGCTGGTGGAATGCCTATCGTAAGGAGTTCGCGGATGGTCGGCTCCAAATGGTGGGTGTTCATACACCTGAGCTCGAGGATGAGCGAAAGTTTGAGCGTGTTGTCGCCGAAGTCAAAAAGAACAAGATCGAGTATCCTGTCCTCGTTGACCCGAAAGAGGAGAACTGGAAGCGTTGGCAGCAATCGATGTGGCCAACGGTCTACCTGATTGACAAACAACAGCGCGTTCGCTACTACTGGAATGGCGAGCTTGAATGGCAGGGCGCCGGCGGCTACAAAAAACTTACGCGGTTTATCGAAGAGCTCCTCATTGAAAAAGGACCTCCAGCGAAACCAAAGCCCTAACGTCCGATGGGGCCAACTGGCCCCATTTTTTATCCCTGCTCAGCGAGCGGCTTTGCTTCTTTGGCAATGAAAACATCTGGAAAGTCCGCTGCGCGCTTGTCGCCGGGTGCCCGCAGATCCGCCTGGCCACCCATATCAGGGAGGAGTGGAATTTGCATGCCGCCGGTTTGCTGCAACAATTGGAACAGCTGCTTATTCATCTTCGTAATGACCTGTTTGTACTTCGGATCCCGAATCAGATTCTTCGTCTCCAACGGATCATTCTTCAGGTTGTAGAGCTCATCGAGATCCCAGAGGCCCTGAACACGGATGTACTTCCATTCCTCTGTGCGAATGGCATGGACAGTAGGAGTTTGCGGGAAGTTGCGTTCCCAGTAGTACTCGTACAGCACCCCATCCCGCCATGTAACCCCCGGCTTTCCTTGGAGAAGTGGCAAATAGGAACGGCCATCCATATTGGAAGGGGCCTTCACACCGGCGATGTCCAGGAAGGTTGGAGCCAAGTCGATGTTGGCGACAACTTGTGGAAGTGCCGTCCCCGCTTTGAACAAGGCAGGGCAGCGCATCAACAGCGGAACGCGCATCGATTCCTCGTAGGCTGTCCGTTTGTCAATAAGGCCATGCTCGCCAAACGCAAACCCATTGTCTCCCATAAAGACCACAAGCGTGGTGTCAAGAATGCCCTTGGCTTCGAGTGCAGCGAGTATTCGGCCTACAGAATCATCAACAGCTAGCAATGTCTCACAATAGCGCCGATGGTATTCCTGTACATCCAGCTGACCGTGATACGGAAAGTCTACGCCATGATGACTTGAGCGTTGATCACTGACCCAGCGAGGGCGCCCCTGCGGATCGATATTCTTTGCCTGCGACACGGGTGTCGGGATGGACTTTCCGGTATAGCGACCTTTGTGACGCTCAGCTGGCACGAAGTTGGAGTGAACGGCTTTGTGACTGACGTAGGCGAAAAATGGCTGATCTTTGGGCAGTGACTCGAGCCAGCCGATGGTGTAGTCTGTCAGCTCATCGGTGATATAGCCCTTTTGCGGTACCTTTGTGCCGTTAACATTCAATCCGCTTGGATTCGGTAGATACGTTCCCTGCCCGCGGAAACTCACCCAGTGGTCAAAGCCGCGTTGTGGTGCATCCGATTCGCCACCCATATGCCATTTGCCAAAGAATGCCGTCTTATAGCCATTCTTCTGAAGCAGCTGCGGGAAGAAAACCAGATCTTTCGAAACCGGATTGTTATTGTCCACTACCCTGTGCTTGTGGGCGTACATCCCGGTAAGCGTCGAGCAACGGCTTGGTGAACAGAGAGCAGTTGTGACACAGGCATTCCGTGCCCAGATACCTTCCTTGCCCAGCCTGTCGATATTTGGCGTCTCAACATAGGGATGCCCTGCAATAGAGAGACAGTCGTGACGGAGATCATCAATCAGGATATAGACGATGTTTGTCTTTGGAGCACTGGATGAATGCATCTCTTCAATGGTCTCTGCTTGCGCTGGTAGAGCTGGAAGTGCGGCGGCGGCGCCAGTAGCAGATACGATACGAAGGATGTCCCGTCGGGTGATGGATGCCATACATGCTGATTCGACAACTTATGGCAATGTCCTCCAGAGCAATGTGTTTCTGATTGACCACCGACTGCTATGGTCTCGCGTTACCACATTCCAATCAAAGAACACCGAAGCGTGCACACCTGTGTAGAAACTCCATAGTTTTGTTTGCAGGATTTAGTGATAATAACGCCCAAACAATCCTCACCGGATAAAAGCCGGAATTTATGCTCAATGTGGAGCTCAAATTCATGAACACCCGCTATCGTTCTGGGTTCACACTCATCGAACTACTCGTCGTGATTGCCATTATCGCCATTCTGGCCGCAATCCTGTTTCCCGTTTTTGCACAGGCCCGCGAGAAGGCGCGACAGACATCCTGTTTGTCCAATATGAAACAAATTGGCTATGGACTAATGATGTACACGCAGGACTATGATGAGCTCTTACCATCATCCTGGCTGGGAAATGGTCCTGCAGCTAACTTTGACCCGGGTCCCGGACCTGCTTATACGTGGCAATGGATGATTCTTCCGTATATCAAGAACTCGGATGTTTATGCCTGCCCATCCAACCGCTTCAAAAAGAGGGAAAACTGGCGTGCGATGTTCTTCGGGACACCGCAGGTTCTGATCCCGATGCACTACATCGTGAACCGCCAGGTCATAGGACAATTCAAGTTCGAAGGGCCGAGTCCTCTGTCCGCGATTGAGTCTCCCGCGGATGCAATTGCGGTAAACGAAAACAAAGGTCGCTACATGGATTCCACTTGGAATAATGCCTGGCAGACAATTAATAGCGGAACGGTGATGCGTAACTGGGTGACAAACCAACCAGAAGGGGTCTCAGCCGGAGAGGGTTGGCTTCAGGCCCATGCGAAGATGTCAAACTTCTTGTTTGCCGACGGTCATGCAAAAGCAATGAAACCTCAGGCAACGATTTGGCCAAATGACCTTTGGAACTGTACAAACTCCCTGACGGTTCCATGCTCCGCGGCTAACCGTCAACTACGTGCCGGTCAGGTAGCGGCTGAATACAGATAGGATTCTTGTCCCCGCTCTCGTTTCGTTTCCAGAGCGGGGTTTTAAAGCCTTACCGCCCCCGCGGGCAACACTGCATCGATCCCAAATCCCACCCAGACAGGCTCTGGAACCAGCCCAATCCCAAAACGTCTTTCGACAGCACGCTGGACCTTGATTGCCGCATCGACGACACCGGATGCAGCTGCGCCATCCTCCGTCACCAACGCCAACACATGCTTAGTCGAAAGCCGTACATTGGGCACTAAATCCATCCCGCGATGCAGTCCGGCACGCTCCATCAGCCAGGCCGCAGAAAGCTTGACCGATGTCCCCTCCGTTCCAACATCCCAGCGAGGGACTGTCTCTCCCGAAAATTCAGCAACTATCTGAGTTGCCTGATCAGCAGCCACGATGGGATTCCGAAAAAATGACCCAGCACTGCGGCTATCGGGATCATCTGGGGAAACAACCATCCCTTTACGTTTTCGAATCGCCCTTACCAAATCAGCAATGTGCCAGAGCTCACACGCTCCGGCATCCAGCGCCGCCCGCCGCACCTCCGGATACGCCAGACAAGGCTCTCCAGCTTGGTGCAGGCGAAACTGGACATCGGTGATGATAAACCGACCGGTATCAACGCTATTGAAGCGGCTGTGGCGATATGCAAAACCACAGTCATCCACACCGATCGTGACTAATGTTTCCGTTTGTGTATCGATGGCTGTAACAGCTTGGATAACCGATGCGACCTCTTGTCCATACGCACCAACATTTTGGATGGGCGTTGCCCCAACCTGTCCGGGTATTCCAGCAAGGCACTCAATCCCTTGGAGGTTACGCCTGACCGCCCAATCCACAAGAGAATCCCATACGAAACCGGCAGGGACACGCAGATCTACCAGACCATCCGCGTCTGACAGGATTTCCGGGCTTCCTCCGGCGAGCTGCAGGACACCTATGGATGCAGGGTCATCTGAGACAACACAGTTGCTACCGCCGCCAAGAACAAACGGCGTCAGACCCGCTGTTCGAATTTGCCTAAGAGCTGTGACCGCAGCTGGAGCATCCGATGCCTTGAACCACGCCCCGGGAACCCCGCCGACCCTAAGGGTCGTAGCCTCCGAAAGCGGGCTCAGTTCCGCCATGTCAGGCTGTCCGAAGTACGAAATAGTGCTTTTTGCCTGCTTTTAGCTGATCACCCGATGTGACATTCACTTGCACTTTTGTATCTGTGTGCTTCTCACCGTTTATCGATAGACCACCCTGCTCGACCAGCCGGCGGGCATCTCCATTGGATGCACATACCCCCAGCTCGACCAACAACGCCACTGGGGCAATCGGATTGCTGCTCACCGTGTGCTCAGGAGCATTGTCCGGAAACTGACGTCCGCTGTGGACTTTCTTCCACTGCTCGGATGCAGCATTTGCAGCATCGGTGCCGTGGTAAATCTCGACAATCGCATGCGCAAGCTTGTGCTTGGCTTCCATCGGGTTGCTTCCCGGAGCCAACCACTCAGAATACGTTTCGACAGGGACATCGGTACACAGAAGGAACCAATCCGCCATCAGCTCATCGGCGAGGGACATCACCTTGCTGTACTGATCTATCGCCGGCTCTGCGATGCCCACATAGTTACCAAGCGATTTCGACATTTTCTTCTGGCCATCAAGACCGACGAGCAATGGCATGAAGTAGCCAATCTGCTGATCCTGTCCGACTTCTGCCTGAAGATCACGTCCGGTAAGGATGTTAAACGTCTGGTCCTGGCCACCCATTTCGATGTCTGCTTCGATAGCCACCGAGTCGTAGCCTTGGGCGAGCGGGTAAAGCAGCTCGTGGAGAGAGATGGGTGCGCCGGCATCCCAGCGCTTGCGGAAGTCCTCACGCGTGAGCACTTGCGCGACGGTCATCCGGCTGGTGAGCTTCACGAGATCAGCAAAGGACAGCTTGCCAAGCCATTCGCTGTTGAAGCGGATATCGGTCTTTGAGCGGTCAAGGATGACTGAGAGCTGGTCGACATAGGTCGCGGCGTTTTCACGAATTTGCTCTTCAGTCAGCATCGGGCGTGTCGCCGAGCGGCCGGATGGATCTCCAATCAGCGTCGTGTAGTCCCCGATAATGATGGTAACGCGGTGTCCGAGGTCTTGGAACTGCCGTATTTTGCGGAGCACAACGGCAAAGCCAAGGTGGATATCAGGGGATGTCGGGTCGAGGCCAAGCTTTACGACAAGGGGTTTGCCGGTTTTGGCAGACTTTTCGAGCTTGGCACGCAGGCCATTTTCGGGAACGATGAGGGATGCTCCGCGCTTAAGGAGCTCAACTTGCTGGTCCAGATTCACGCGGGCATTGTATCGCTGACGGTATACGGGCTTCTAGCCTCCGGCGCCGGTAATCGGCTTGCTTGCAGCAGGCGCACTGGATGGACTAGTCGTTTCGGTGCTGGTCTCACCGCTGTCACCCGCTCCGAGGATTTTCTTTCCTCCCGCACCGCCGGATCCTCCGTACGCGTTTGGTTTCTTACCCATCGCGACAATGGCAGATTTGTCCGCACTGGATGCGTCGGAGCTCGGGTAGGAAACCACCGAAACATCGCCATCGGAGACATACCGGGTCATCCGGCCGCTGGTTAGCTCACCCACCCAGTAGGCAAGGCCGAATTTGAGGTCTTCCGGGGTTATGCGCTCGATGCGAACCGGGTTGAAACCTTTGGCAGCAGGGGAAACGGTAGGACGCCACGCAGCCTGACAAACTGCTGTATGTGCATAACTTCCACCGACACCCGTCCCCTTCGCGAGGAACTTCCAATCAGACTTGTTTCGTGGATAGACACCGTAAGGGTTTGCGAGGCTGGTGATTTGAACATCGGATGCATACGCCTGCACAGCTTTTTGCGCCCCGGAGAGCTCATCCTGAAGCTGCTGGGCCGTCATTCTCGCGAACGACTTATGCCGAAGTGAATGGTTACCGATCTCGCAGCCTTTTGACGTGAGATATTTGATCTTGTCTCCACCAAGGCCAACCTGACCAAATGGCTCAAGCGTTTTTTCAGACTTTGGGAGCACGAAAAAGGTCGCAACAGGCTTCCAGTCTGGATTTGCCTTACAGAACTTTTCAATCATTCCGTACGCACTCTCGGTGTCGACCGAATAAGACTCTGATGACTCTATCAGGCGAAATTGCGACTCACGGGCATCATCAAATGTGATGACAACCGGGCTCTTTCCGGCAGGAACATCCATAGTGCCATCCACGACGCTACGCAGCGTAACCGGATAAAACCCCTTGTCATGGAGGAGCTGGAGGTCCTTCTCAAACGATGCCTTCGTCCGGTTCATTTTGGTGTTCTTACCGACCTTGTCGTTGACATCGTGGTACATGACAACCGGAATCCTGCCAAGCTCGTTGGCGCGTACTGCTGCGGCATCCACCATCGGGCGCTCAGGAGCAACAGGTGCTGCAGCCACCGGCTTCGGGGCTTCCTTGCGGCACCCGGCAAGGGCGAATAATGCGACCGAAAATGCGACAACAACACCACGCTTGACCATTGGGGATTACCTCGGGAATGAGTGGTTTTATTCTATCGCCGGGCGTTCAACGTGCCACGCTCACCAAAGGTAAATTCAGACTGCATAATAGGGAAAGCAGGCTGCTTTTACCGTCCGTTCAGACGGCAGTTGCATCCGCAACGAGGAGATACGTGTGCCCAAGCCATCCACCCGGAAATTCCAGTTAAGTCCCACTAAAATCCGAACCTTTCGTGACTGTCCTGCAAAGTATCGCTGGGAGTACATCGAGAAACTTGGTCGCTTTTATCGCCGCCCAAAACCGTATTACAGCTTTGGAACATCGATTCACTCCACACTCGATGCATTTGCGCAGGCAGGTGGGCCATCCGTGATGTCCGTGGATGACATCGTCCAGCAGCTCCGTCTCTCCTGGGTGGATGCCGGGTACGCATCCCCTGCCGATGCGAAAGCAAAGCTCGAAGAGGCTGAAGCGATCGTCATCGAGTGTCATGCGGCAGCGCTACATGCGGAGGCCACGACCCCACCGGATGAACGTCCGGAGCTTTTCGCAACCGAAAAGACATACAGCCAGGACATCACACCCGATGTCCGTCTGACAGGGCGCATCGACAGAATTGATTCCTACCCCGATGGCACACTGGACATCGTCGATTACAAGTCGGGCCGAACCACTGTGAGTGAAGCGGATGTTGCGGGTGCCCTCCCGATGCGAATCTACCAGACGGTGGTCAAGCATCACTATCCGGACAGGCCTGTTAGGGCATCGATTTATGCGGTCCGCAGCGGGATGATTGCCAGCCACACATTGACTGATGATGAACGAAACGACCTGATTGCGGAGCTGGCCGAAGAAGGTGAGATGTTAAGGAACAAGGACTTCACGAACATCCTTCCGGTGTTCAATGAAGCCCTCTGTGATGAATGCGACTACCGGCCACACTGCGACCGGATTTGGAAGGACCAGCGCCGCCGCGGCTGGGACTAGCGGGTGATGGTTACTTTCGACAGGCCATTTGGCTGATCCGGGTCGAGGCCACGCGTGACGGTGAGGTGGTATGCGAGCAGCTGCGCCGGAAGGATGTCTACGACTGGCGCAAGGAGTTCAGACTCGGATGCATGCAGTGGAATATCAGCATTTTCCGTCGCATTGATGCGAATGACACGTGCACCACGATCATTCAGCTTATCTACAACGCCATTGAGAGATTCAAATGTTGCGCCGCCCGGTTGGAAGACGAGCACTGGCGTGCGGCGACCAACAGCCGCAATCGGACCATGCAAGAGGTCGGCGCTCGAGTAGGACTGGGTCGCAGTGCCTGTGGTCTCAGCAATCTTGAGGGATGATTCAATCGCCGTACAGAGGTGGAGTCCACGAGCTACTGTGACCATCCGCTCTGCGTGATAAAGCGTGGACGCCACGGGTTCAATACGACCCGGGAGCATTGCAAGGGTATCTGTAGCGGCTTGTGGGAGTCGGTTTACGCAATCCAGCAGTGCCTTGTCACCACCGAGCATCGCACCGAGCTGTGCAAAGATAGCGAGCGTCGTTGTATAAGTCTTAGTCGCAGCGACGGCCTTCTCCAGTTCAGCCTGACAGAGAAGAACATGGTCTGCGATACCGGCGAGGGCAGATGTCGGTGTATTCGTGATAGCCGCGGTAAGGGCGCCGGCAGCTTTTGCCTGGGAGATGACTTCATTGACATCCTCGCCAGCGCCGCTCTGCGAAACGCCTACGACAAGAGCATCCCGGAATGCGACCTTCGCATCGTAGAGGGTGTGGACGCTTGGCGCTGCCAGACCACAGGGGAGGCCTGCGGTGATTTGCCAGAGGTACTTTGCATACGTAGCCGCGTTGTCGGATGTCCCACGTGCGGCAAAGATGACATAGCGGATGTCCCGTTTTTTGATTTCATCCACCAAGGCCTGAGCACCTGCTGCGTTTGCGGTGAGCGCGCGCTCGATAGCGGCTGGCTGTTGGTGAATTTCGTCGAAGAGGATGGACATCGGGTTACCTTCCGGCATCGGACACGGGGTCAGCCCCGCGCACGCCAATCAATTATAACCTGTCATCTCCCAGATGCCGGGCGCTTAGTCACGCCCGCGCAGCTGGAGGAGAATACGGATAACGTACCAGAGAAGCATCGCCACACTTGCAAACAATTCAAGCGATGCCGCGACGTGGTCACGCTCATCGTATTCATTAATGACACGGTCCGTATCATAAAGAATCGCGCCGCCTGCAAAGGCAATCATGATCGCGCTAAACCAGAGTCCAAGCGAAAAGCCAAAGATCATCCCGGTGATCATCACACCTAGAAGAACCAGACTAGCGACTCCAAGCACAGGTCCCAAAAAGTTGAAGCGCATTTTGGAGCCGAAGGCGACGGCGGTCAGTCCGAGGAAAAGCGCACCCGTCATCGTCGCCGCCTGCGGCACAATGCCTGGTGCGACGTTGTTCGCGATGTAGAGCAATGGCAGGAAAACGACTGCTTCGATCAGGATGTAGAGTCCGTAGCCAAGGTATTGCTTACTTGGATCTGGCGATGATGCCAGGTGGGAACGCGCGATCCAGCTGATGAGCATAAAGATGCCTATCAACAAAAACCAGCCGATTTGACCAAAGCCAAAGACCATCGCGAGGATAGCAGCCCCAAGCGGTGAATTCAGGAGGAGCGCTTCGATAATCGCAAAGACGAGAAATCCGCCCGCGAGGTGCCCATAGACCTTTGAAATAAATGCCTGCCGGCGCGCTGGCGACTGGGACTGGTAACCGGAACCCCACTGTTGTTGATACATCGATACCCCTCCAAACACTCACTACACTATCGCTATTACGTTCGCGTAAAAGGTTTCTGTTCCGCCGGGGTCAGGTCCTGCTCTGACATCACAGGTCATTACAGGTCAGAATGCACGTCCACCAAACCCAAACCCTTGCGGTAACAGTTCGCGCAGGTACGTGTTCATCACAATCTCACCAGCCGATGTGACAGCAACGATTTCCATTGGATGCTCATCATCGTGAAACTCGGATAAAACTTGCCGACAGGCTCCGCAAGGTGCTCCGCCATCGGCGGTCACAACCACGCACGCGTGAATCGTTCGATTGCCAGCGACTATCGCCGAGCAAATAGCCGCGCGCTCAGCACAAATCGTAAGCCCAAAGCTGGCATTTTCAACATTGCATCCTGTTACGATCTGGCCATCTGAAAGCAATAAAGCGGCTCCAACGCTATAGTTTGAATACGGGGCATAGGCTTGTTGGCGCGCTTTTATTGCAGCATCAACCAATATCTGGACTTCCCCGTTGCTAAGCAAAGCGGATCACCGTCACGCCCGCACCGCCTTCATCCGGGTGGGAAAGCTGATACGCCACCACGCGGGAATCGCCCGAAAGCTGCTCCCATACGGCTCGTTTGAGCACCCCTGTGCCTTTACCGTGCACAACACGCCCTCCATCAAGACCGGCGAGAACGGCATCATCTAGCCATTTGTCAAGACGTGGCAGCGCTGCATCGACACGCATCCCAATCAGCATCAGCTCGTGAGAAAAACTGCTCGCCTTCTCAATCATCACACTTGAGAGTTGGTTCCCTGCACGCGGGGCAAGCCCACCCGGACGTGGCTGCTTCTTCTCTTTCGTTCGACGTGGCTCCGGTTGCGTGTCTGAATTTTGACGCTCGCGCTGCTCTTTCCCCTTGCTGCGTGGCGGTATCGGGGGCATGGCAGCGACTTCTTCAGCAACGCTTGGCTTTGCCTTCGGCTTTTGCTTTGCCGCAGAGACACCTACGATGCGCAATCCGGTCATCGGTACCGTTACACGCATCACGCCGACCTGCACAATCGCTTCGCCGCCGCTGGTGTTCTCGACAACCGTGCCAGTTGCACCGCCAAGGCTGGTCACGCGCACCGTATCCCCTTTTGCGAGCGCTGATGGAACATCAGCCTCATCGACTGGAGGGGGCTCTTTCTCGTGCCCAATCTGTCCGACAAGCTCCTCGGATGTCTCCTTCATCTTCTTGCGGGCCGACTGGGTTTTGCGACCTTCTTTACCCATTCGACGAAGCTCGGAAATGATGTTGTCCATCTTTTCCGTTTTCTGCCGGATTAGGAGTCTTGCTTCCTCCGATGCCCGCTCCTTTGCTTCCGCACGCAGGCGCTCCAGGTCCTCGAGGCGCTTTGCATGCTTTGCACGCAGGTCGGCTAGTTCTTTCCTAAGGCGCTCTGCTTCTCGGTGCTCATCTTCGGCGGCTTTCTTTGCAGCCTCAAGGCGCAGCATTACTTCGGCAGCATCGGCACCGGCGGCGCCCAAACTTGCCACGGCAGAATCCACTACCCGATTTGGCATCCCGAGGCGACGCGCAATATGAAACGCATTTGATGACCCGGGAACACCTTGAAGAAGTCTATAAGTCGGCTTGAGCGTCTCGACGTCAAACTCAACCGCTGCGTTTTCAACACCATCCCGGGAGTATGCAAACTCCTTCAACTCGCCGTAGTGCGTTGTCGCAACAATGCGTGCGTTATGCGCTAACAGATCAGAGAGAATCGACTTCGCAAGCGCGGCTCCTTCAGCGGGATCTGTCCCCGAGCCAAGCTCATCAAGGAGGACGAGGGCGCGTCGACCACAGACCTTGAGAATCCTAACGATATTCGCGACATGACCACTAAAGGTCGATAGATTCTGGGCGATGGACTGCTCATCCCCAATGTCGGCAAAGACCTGGTCGAACATCGCGAGCTCACTGCCCGACTGACAGGGAACCTGAAGACCGCTCTGGGCCATCAGCGTGAAGAGCCCAAGTGTCTTTAGCGTTACGGTCTTGCCACCCGTGTTCGGACCGGTGATTAGGAGCGCCTGCGCGGTATCGCCGAGCTTTACTGAGACCGGGACGCACTTTTCGGCATCGAGGAGTGGATGCCTACCCTGCCGGATATGAATACGTCCTTTATGATTGAGGAGAGGTTCACACGCACCCAGATAGATAGAATATTCGCCTTTGGCACACGCCAGATCAAGACCAGCGGCAGTCTGAACGGCAGCTTCCAGTTCAGCTTCACGCTTCTTCACCAGCTCTGTAAGTCGTTGCAAAACCTTGTCGATTTCCCGCTGCTCAACGGCCTCGGCCTCGCGAAGCTCATTGTTTGCTTCAACAACAGCCATCGGTTCGATAAATGCCGTCTGTCCGGTAGCAGATAGGCCATGCACAATCCCCTGAAAGACGCGCTTGTGCTCGACTTTGACATTCAGACAACGCCGACCATCACGCTCTACAACCTGGGTGTCCATCAGCATCGGACGCGTAACTGAGCTGGAGAGAATGGATGACAGTTTTTCATCGATACGTTTAAGAAGCGTTCGTTTTCGACTGCGAACCGCGGCGAGAGCAGCACTTGCGGAGTCCAAAATGTCTCCGGCACGCCCAATCGATCCATCGACCGCGCCCGTAATCATCGGGGAATCGACGATAGCCTCCGCACGGTCTGCGAGGAGAGGTGCCTTTTCAGACTTTGATTGGACCCAGACTTTAAGACGGTTACAGCCCACGATTGTGTTGGCGATTTCAAGAAGCTGCTGCGGGAGGAGGAGCTGTCCGATATGCGCTGCCTGCAACGCCCTCCGAATATCGTGGATGCCGCCAAAGGGAAAGCGACCATGGTCATCGATAAGCCTTCTGGCCTCCGATGTCTCCTGTTGCCATTCCCTCACGAATGCATGGATAACGGTTGGCTGAACGGAGAGACAGCGTTCGCGCCCTATCTCAGTGCTGGCAAATTCCGCGAGCTGGTCGATAACACGCGCAAACTCCAATACACGAAGTGCATGCGGGTCAAAGTCAGGCTTTTCAGGCTGCTCCATCAGCCAATTTCCAAATCGGCAACCGCAGTGTTGATCAGTTCAGGTGAACAACACTCAAAGCGACTCGAGCGCGATGTGCTTCTTGTCAATATGGCAGCCTCAGGGGTAAGTCCTTTTGCGATTGCTCCTTTGTAGGCAGCATCCGGTGTCAGGCGAACACCGTTTTCATCGACTTCTCCCCCTGGCTTGCGTGCGTGACGCATCGCGGTAAACGCGTGTGCCCAGACCTTTGCCGCCAATCGAATAGCATCTTCACGGTTCACCGGGCTGGCATCCCGTAGCTGCTCACGCGCTGCTTCATCCGCGGAACGCACACCTGTGATCACTGCGTTACCTTTAGAAATGCGATATTCACCATCGTAGTTGAGCGTGCAAAAAACATCATCCACAGCACTGTCGTGCAGCTCCGCAAACAATGCCCGGATTGTCAATGGCACAGCACGTTGATCGTTGTAGACCTGCTTGACTGCAGGGGAAATCCCAAAGCCCACGAGGCGACTCAGACACACATCATCCTCGGAGCGTTGAAACCCTTCCCTGTGAGCAGAATCAATCGCTGCAATGCGGATGGATTCGACATCGGATTGACGCCCCATCGCACCATACGCAATGCGATCATAGACCTCAAAGAGCTTACGCTGGCTTCCGCGAAGCGTGAATAGAACGATGCCATCCGGGCATGAAAGACCGATCACCGGACTGCCATCGCGCAGCTGGTCCTCAACGTAGTCATTACGTTGCTGAATCGCATTTTGAAAATCGTAGAAGTTATAGGACATCGGTTTGCCTGTCAAATACTGGTCGCCGTCGTCGTGGCTGCCCCTAGTGCCGCCCGGATTGCATCATCGGAGATTTCCGTCACGCCCTCAGCAGTCACAGTACGCGCAAGGGGCAGTACTTTGCCTGCACCGCCTGTGGCACTGTCAAGATCTGCCGCGATTTCGAGCAGGTGTAGTGCTTCAGCGAGGGCATTTTCAAGTGTCATTTCACTGAAGTTACCTTTTGTCCGAACGATATATTCAAATGCACCGCGGATTTGAACGCTTCCGGAGCCGGCAGCGGCATACTCAAGGTTTTCGAAGCGCGCGCCAGCAGCATCGTAGAAGAATATGCGACCAACCGCTTGCTTTTGGTCATAGACAGCAATGACAGGGATGACGAGTCCACCGCTCATCGCGCCGCCAAGGTTTCCAGCCATCAGGCGACCAATTTCGTTGAGTTTTCCATCCAGGCTAAGCGGTTGCAGCTGCGAACGTTCGTAGTACTTGAAACTGTGACGCAAAAAGCGAACAAACTCAATGGCCTTACTGAATGCACCGCTGATGGCCATCAGCATTGTGTCATCCAGTGCCAGCACTTTTTCAGCCTTGTCGTACATGATCGCATTGCCGCCTGTAGCGCGGCGATCACCAACCGTCAGGACGCCATCTTTAAACTTGACAGCAATGACCGTCGTGCCGTGGACAGGCTCCGATGCAAGACCATTCGAAGAGGACGCACTCTGTTGTGTGGGATCCGCAATCGAGAAACCAGTGAGCGCGGCGAAATCACCGCTTTTAGGGTGCAGCAGGGAGACATCCACTGGTTATTGCCCACTTCTTTGGCGATAATTCCGCCCGAGTTTAGGGTCGACTTTGCGCATCCGGTCCATAATGTTTCGACTGGTGGGGCGGTCGACATCAGGGGTTACCGGACCAGGCTGTTCGGGTCCGCGTGGGGTTGGGTCAGCAGGCGAAGGCCGCTCGATTCTCTCTGGGGATGGTCCATCTGGAAATGCAATCATAGTCACCTCTGTATCCGTATCTTACCCGCCGGATGGCCGCTTGTGTTCCGCGGTTTAGTGGATGCTCTTTAGCACGTCAACAAGGTCATCTGCACTGGTTACACCTGTAAGAGCAGCCGTGATCGCATTGGGAGCCACCCCGGCAAAGGCATGCAATGTCAATGCGATGTGCTGCCCGGATGTCAGCTTCAGCGTAACTTCATCCCAGCTAATGGAAACGACGGCATCGTAGAGATGCTTGGCAATGTGTCCACGGATGATGGCTTTGGGAGAATCCTGCGGGGGTTGCACCATTAGTTGGTTGACTGCCTCATCCGTAACGAGTGTTCTGACATCCCCGGCATCGATGAGGGCGTAGTGGAGTCCGGCATCCGGGTCGATGTCATGAAAAGCAATGTCGAGGCTTTGGATGATGTCGGATTTGAAGTCGACACCTTCCTCGGCGGCGAATTGATTCAGAAGCTTCAGCTTTGCTGCCCAGTCAGCGCGGTCGGCCACCGAAAGCGGATCTGCCGCGTAGTCATCCAGAAATGACTTCCAACTACGAAGCACAAGGTCTGTCTGTGAGTCCGTGCCCTCGTAGCGCCGGCAAAGCCCAAGTAATGCATATTGCACTTCGAGTGCGGTGGTGAAGTTTCCATCCTTTAGTGGTAGCACGGGCAATGTAAGCGGATTTCTGGAAATCTCTTTTATTGCTGATAGCGGATCAGCCAAAGCGATATGGGAGAGGTCTACGCCATCCTCGATCAGGCGAAGGACAAGGTGTGTCGTCCCACACTTCAGGAATGTAGCGGTCTCTGAGAGGTTGGCGTCCCCGCAGATAACGTGGATGCGTCTGAGTGCTGCCGGGTCATCGTGGGCTTCATCACGCGTATTCACCAGCGGGCGGTTGTAGAGCGTGTCGACACTTGCGATGACTTTGAAGAAATCAGCGCGCTGTGACAGCTGAAAGTCCACGCCGCGGACTCCGGTTTCCTCGCAGCCGGTCTTCCCCGCGCCTGTGTAGAGGATACGTGTCGCAAAGTGTGCAGGCAAGTCGCGGATAAAGTCATCGATTGCAACAGAGCGCAGCGCCTGATAGCTCTCGTGGGTCCCATAGGATGCCCCATTGCCATCGGAGTTATTCTTTTGGAGGCTGACAAGGGTGCCGGTTACATCGGAGCGCTTGACCGCAAGGTCCTGCATGATGCGTTCGCCAGCCTTGTCGGCGGCGACAAGCGTCAGGAGATCGGATGTCTCGGGAGTGCTGTATTCAGGATGTCCGTGGTCGTTGTAGAGGCGTGCGCCATTTGGCAGCATCCGGTCAGCGCGGAGGTGGTTATCTGTCGTATTTGTGCCGACCTGGTCGTAGCGGGCATCAATGGGATCAACGGAAAGGTGGTCAACGACAAAGCCGCGTGCATCCCGACGGGGATGTTCATGTCGATATTCCCACGGGGATGCGTAAGGTTTAGGGTGTGATTCGACAAGCTCCCGGGAGGCTTTTACGAGTGCATCGGGTCCAAGGCCATCGATGTGGATGCCATATTCGGTCTCGATGCCCATGAGGCGTCTCGGGAGGCTTGCCATATTCTGTTAGGCTCCTGCGGCGGTTCTGGCGACGGCTTTGAAGCTAGCCTGCAGGGCTGGGTAGAGCGCCTGATAGTGTGGAGCCCATTTTGCGTAAATGGATGCATCGGGACCAGGAGCCGCTGCAGGGGTGGTGCCGACGAGAGCCGCACAGGCATCCTTGACATTTGCAAACGTCCCCGCCCCGACGGCAGCGAGGATAGCGGCGCCTGCGGCAGGGCCTTCATCCAAGGTGGGCAGGACATGCTTTTGGTTTGTGACATCGGCCATGATTTGCAGCCAGAGGGTGCTCTTTGCACCGCCACCGATAGCTCGGACTTCGTTAATCGGGACATTCAGCGATGTTAGAAGTGCCGTTGCATCGTTGACAGAGTAGGCAACGCCTTCCAGGACGGCGCGTGCAAACCAGTCCTGCGTGGACCGAAGGGTTGCACCAAAAAAGACGCCGCGGGCATCCGGGTCGGCGTACGGAGTACGTTCACCCGTAAGGTACGGGAGGAAGATGAGGCCTTCGCAGCCAGCGGGTGCGTTTGCGGCACCAATTGTGATTGCGGTGTAGTCAGCGGTTGGCTGGAAGGTGTCACGGTACCAGCGGAGGGCTCCTCCGCCGGAGAGCATACAGCCCATGAGACCCCATTCGCCGGGAACAGCGGAGCAGAAGGTGCCGATGCGGAGCTCCGGGTCGATGGCGGGGGTGGCTGCGTGTGCCCAGACAACGGCGGATGTGCCGAGGGAAAGCATCACTTGACCGGGTCCGACGACACCGGCGCCGACAGCGCCCGCGGGTTGATCCCCTGCGCCGCCGACGACGGGGATACCTTCGCGGATACCGGTTGTGGCTGCGGCATCGGCGGTGATGTATCCGGCAATGGCGGGTGATTCGATCAGTGGCGGAAAGAGTGCGAGGTCGATGTTGAGTGCATCAGCGAGTGGTTTTGACCAGGTGCGGTTACGGACATCCAGGATTCCACTTCCGGATGCATCTGAGATTTCGCTGTGTTTATTCCCGGTAAGCAGGAAGCGGATGTAGTCCTTGGGCAAGAGAACGGTTGTAAGGCGTGCAAAGTTTTCTGGCTCGTGTTTACGCAGCCAGAGAATTTTCGGGAGAGTGAACGAAGCGACGATGTTTTGTCCGAGGAGATTGAAGAGGCCTTTTTGTCCACCGGCGGCAGCGGTGATTTCAGCGCATTCATCAGCGGTTCGAGCATCGCACCAGAGAAGAGCGGGACGTATGACGTTGTCAGAGGCATCGAGGAAGACGGAGCCGTGCATTTGTCCCGTGAGGCCAACGGCATCGATGGCGGCTGGCAGGATACCGGCGGTCGCGCAGACGCCTTTGATGCTTTCGATGGCGCCAGGCCACCACTGTTGGTCCGGAGATTGCTCGGCCCATTGCGGTTTTGGAGTGCTAAGGCTGTATTCCTGAGTATTGGTGGCGAGGACGGTGCCGGTTTCAGAGAGCAGGATGGCTTTTGTGCCGCTGGTTCCGATATCGATTCCGAGATAAGTGGCCATTGTGGACTCCTGTTACAACGCCGATTTGCGTGGTGTTGTGTGTCGATGATTATTATGGGGCAGTGTTGACGGCTCTGCGCGTGTGGTGTTTACGAATCGGTGAAGTCGTCAAGGGTTGTTTTTTGGTTTTCGCGTGGCATGTTGATAAAAGAGAATCTGCTGTGCCCAGCCGGCGTAGTCACCGAATCTGTCATGAAATGCATCCACTGCGAGCTGATATGTGCGTGGAGTCAGGGACTGATCTGCGAGCTGTGGTGCGAAGTGATTACGGGCAATCTTCCAGATGTGTGTATCTACTGGAACGGCGTGATGATGGCCAAACGCAAAGAGTGCGATGCAGTCTGCGATTTTTCGTCCACAGCCATCGATTTTGGTAAGAGTCCGAACGAGGTCATCGTAGGTAAGAGCAGCAAGGTGCTCCGGAGTGATGCAGTTCGTATTAAAGAAGCGGGCAGCGGCAACGATGCGTGGTGCCCGGAAGCCGAATCCGTAGGACCTGAGGTCAGCTTCTGTAACTAAGAGGAGTTGCTCGATGGTTGGAAAGGCAAAAAGGCCTGGGGCGAGCGGAGTTCCATGTTTGCAGGCGAGATTGTTTAGCATTTGTGCGATTCGGCTTATGGGCGCGGCGGATGCGCAGAGAAACGCGAAAATGCACTCATGCGGGTCCTGTTTAGTAATACGAATGCCGGGTTGATTCTGCCACGCATCGGCGAAGAGAGGAACACTTGACCATTCCGTTGCCAGTGCATTCAGGTCAACGGTTTCGAGAGCAAAAAATTCACTTATGACTTGACGTGTGCCTGGCGACGAAGTATGTGCGATGAGTGAATCGGATGTCTGTGTGAACCGCAGGATAGTATTTCCCTGTGCCCCGATGATGTTTGCTTGATTATCCACATGAAAGCGAAACAGCTGTCCGGAAAAAATGGTCGCGTGTGCATCGAGTGCGCTTGGTGTCACGACGAGAGTATGCGAATGAAATGTCATTTGTGATTAAGCAGTCCACCATCCTATCAGTGCGTAATTTAATACACATTTCAACTGTTCTGCCAAAATCCATTGTGATATCGTTGATGTGTGTGGTGTGTCAGAAGACTTGGGATTGGTGCATGTAATATGTTTATCTTCCATCTAACTGCCAGATTTTGCACTAGCGTTTATAGCCTCATTTACCTATAATGCAGACGTATATTTGAAGCATTAGTGGTTTGCGTACTTGTTTGGTCGTGTTCTGTGAATGAGTTGGCCGGGGAAATATCATGCGGATAATGAGAAAAATCTTTGGAATTGGGAGTATTGCAGTTCTAAGTGCTGTCGCGACGACAGCGCATGCTCAGAACCTCCTAACGAATGGAAGCTTCGAAATCTTCCGTGGAGTTGACTCCGTCACACAGGCTTCGATTACGGGCGCAGCGGGCACCGGTCTTGGTAGCGGTATTGCGGGTGGAACGGGCTTAGGGTCTAGTGTTAACCGCGTTACGGTTGGTGCAGCAGGATCAACGAATACCACCGATCTTGACGGTTGGAAGATTACATCCGGTATTCGAAGCAACGGTGGTGTGTTCTCCGGTGGTCTCAATGGTGGAATTGAGGTCGTTGGATCCTCCTGGTCATACACTGGTTATTCTGGTGCTGCAACCAACAATGGTTTTCAGTCGGTCAGCTTGTCTGGACTTGGCGGAAGCATGATCTCGCAGACGGTTTCTGTCGTCGCTGGGCAGCGCTACGCTATTGACTACTGGTATGCAGCTGAAGCATCAAACTTCTACAACAACGGTGGTGCGCCTCTCGCTCGTGATGTGGCATACGATATCGTCATTGATGGCGTAGTGGTAAACAACAACATTTCAGTTGCAAGCCACAACTTCACAAACAACGCCAATGCGACTGTTGTGAGAACCCAGGCTAATATGGGTTGGAAGTTCGCCCACTATGAATGGGTTGCAAACACAACGGGTACGGTAGATATTGGCTTTGCCATGCAGACCGGTTTTACAAACGGCCTTGCTCTTGACAATGTGAGTTTCCATGCGATGGTTCCAGAGCCGGGAACATTTGCGCTAGCTGGACTAGGGTTATTACCTCTCGGCTACATGATCAGGCGTCGTCGAAACACTGATGCCGAGTAAGGGTCAGCACGATTCAGCACAAGCCACCTCTTAGGTGGCTTTTTTGTTTTTACTGCACCAGATGATTGCGTGGAAACTACGTCTTGAATGCACAGGCAGGACCTAATTCGACACATGCGTGCGGTTGTTTCAACAGCGAAGTTTTGCGGAGCTCCCATTTAAAACGGGGAGGCATAGAGGCCATCTCCTAGCTCTTGACCGTCAGCTGAACCGGGTAATTGCTTCCAGACAACGGAATCGTCCTCACACGCACCTTGCGGACTTCATTTGGAGCCAAACGGATACGTGCAAGACGAGGCTCAGCAGGCTGATTGGCTCTAGCTTGTTGGACCTTGCGTCCATCCACGGTGAAAACAAACCCGGTTAACCCAGCCGTAGGCTCAAAGACAAAGTCAACATTTGAGCTGTGTGGATGCGGATTCTCTACTTCAACTTCGATGTCATAGACGACACCATAATTTCCAAGGAGTGGAGGCGTGCCATCGATACCGATGATTGGTTTGTTGCCAATCTTAATAAAGGCATAACCCTTGCCTACAACATGGCGGGCCTTGAGCTGCTTGTTTGGATTCGGATAAACGTAAGCTACCGGCTTCATCACGCTGGACACAATGGCATCCGTTACGGGAACAGGTACCAATGCGGTCGAAAAACCAGCATCCTGACGTGATTTCGCGGCAGTGATACGAAGAATAGGCTCAGGACCTGAAACAGTTCGTAACTCCATGATTCCACTCACAGTATGCGTGGACTTCACCTGAGGCATCAGCAGTGGCAAACGCGACTTTGGAGGCACGGTAACAACGATGCCATTACGGTTCATCAGGTTACCCCACTGCTGGCTGACTGCCTGAAATCCCACGTAGACCGGATCTATCATTGGACCAGGTTCACCACCGATCCAAACTACTTTGCATGGGTCATCGGAGTCATTAATCAGCTCTACAACGCCAACAAAGGATTCCTTGAGGTCATTTTGGTGATGGAAGACTACACGGTTTCCACCTGTACGCAGCCTTGCGTGGTATAGCTGACCAAATGCAACGACATTTTCGGGGTTGTTACTAAACAGCAAATGCTCGCTCGGACCAGCGATTAAGGGGCGATGGACAACAGGAACATCGATTCCAACGCGTACCGGAATCATGTCTTTGCCACGTGCCTCTACCATCACTTCGGCCTTCAAATTCTTCCCCAGACCCGGCGACTTCACCGGGCGGACTGGGTTTACCAATGTCACCAGCGCTCCCGGGGTTGCCTTTAACGCGTTGAGTCCATTAAGAGAAACCAGCGTCCCGAGCCGGTAATCTGTTGGACCAGATCCCGTCACCTCTACGGGTGCAGGGTCAAGCAGCTTTGCTGCATAAGGCAGAACACTTACGGTAACAAGCACTTCAGCACCGCCACGCCGCAATGTGATGATGTCCTTACCAAGTTCACTTGAGCGCACGGTAACCGTCCCGCCCGTTACTACCGCAGATACAGGACTCTGCTCACCCTTGGCACGACCGATTTCCAGTGGTCCCTTGGCGACACCACCGATTTTCAGGACTTTGGTAATCCCTGGCGGAATCACCAAGGACTCTGTACCAACCGTAAGTCCAGGCAGCTTAAGCGCAGCGACGAGTGCAATCTCCCAGCGCTTTGCGAGGTCACTTGGCTTTGCAACGCCGGATGCTTTTGCATCAGATGTACCGGCAATCGCAATCACCACACCACCAGCTAGCAGCCGGGCTTCAGACTCGACCTGGTATGCCTCGCGGACACGCTTGCGGGTTGTCTTTGGTACCTTAACCGTAACACGCTTGCGGTTGCCGTTCACCCGGCGGGTAACGCGCTTACTCACCAGCTCGGTAACACGCTTTGTTACATTCCGGTACTTGGTCTCAGATTCAACCTGAATGGTTACCTCGGATGGAGACAAACCGGCATCTAGTAGAGGCGTAAGGCGCTCAGCGCCAAGTTTGACTCGCTTCTCCGGGGCAAGGCCAGCACGCGAAACACGGCTGCGAACGATGACCTGATCGTTGACAAGCAGGTTTGCCCCTTTTGTTTCCACATAGGCTGTCCACTTCCCCTGAGGTCCAATCGCAATCGCGCCGGAACAGAGAACGACCGTCGCAAGCGATGTTGCAATAATGCGATGCATATTAGTGGGGTCCAATTCTATGAAACTTTCGGTCCATTTCACGATGTGGAAGAGCCAGGAGAATCGGTCGGCCGTGAGGGCAGGTAAACGGGTTCTTCATGCTGGCTAAGTCGGCCAACAGCTTAACCATTTCATCCATTGTCAGGGGATCGCCCTTTTTGACTGCAAGGCGACAGCTGGCCATAATCAATGCCGCTTCATTCGGGAGATCTAATCGACGGCTTCCCTGGGTATGCGCAAGGTCATCCAAAATAGATGAAATCATTCCCAAATATGGCTTCTCCAGAATCGTTGCAGGAACAGAACGCACGACGATTGTGTCAGAGCCAAAGACATCGATATCAAAACCGGCCCGCAGCAGGACATCACGGTACTTCACAGCCGCTTCACGCTCTACAGGACTAACGGAGAGCGTCGCAGGAATAACCAGGTTCTGGGCGACAACGCCCCAGGTGTCTTTCTCCGATGCTGCGCCATTCATAAATTGTTCGTATAAAACACGCTCATGGGCTACGTGCTGATCGATAAGGAGAACTGCATCATCTGTCTCGGCAACAATATATGTATTCCGGCTTTGCCCCAGGACACGGAGGCGGCTGATTGCATACCCATCAAACCCGATATAGGCATTCGCCCCCGATGTCTCAATATCAGGCAACCCGTTCCCCTGCCCTGCTGGTTCCATCCCGGAACCCACGGGATGCTCGAAGAGTCCATCCAAAGGACGGCTCGGAAGTTCAGCGAATACATCCGCGAAGTTACTCATCGTCGTACGTGGCGGCATGGATGGCCTTGTGTAAACGAGGGGCTGTGGCATACTCGGAACTACATTGACTTCCGGGATCAACCCACCCGTCAGGAGGGCATCTTCGACAGCGCGGGCTATTACTGCAAAAACATCGCCATCGCGGGTGAATCGGACTTCACTTTTTGCCGGATGGACATTGACATCGACGTACTTCGGATCAATCTCAAGAAAGATCACAGCAAGTGGGTGACGATCGCCCTCAACCAGCTTGCGAAATGCTCGGTCAAAGGCAACTTGGAGCACACGTGAGCGCACGGCCCGGTTGTTTACAAAGAAATATTGCCCGGCACGGGTCGCTTTCGTGACACTCGGTTTAGAAACCCAGCCCCGCACCGAGAGTCCCGGAGTCTCACACGTCAGTGGGACCATGTCCTTTACCGCATCCCGGCCGAGGACTGCGCCAAGAGATGCCGCAACATCGCCAGTGCCCGCGAATTGAAGGTTTGTCTGTCCATCATGGGTAAGGGTTACCGCGACATCCGGGCGGCTTAGGACCAGACGTTGGAGAAAGTCAGAAATGTGGTTGAGCTCTGTCTGGTTTGATTTCAGGAATTTCAGGCGTGCGGGTACAGTCGAAAACAGGCTCGCAACGCGAACCTCGGTACCATCCGGGCACGCAGCCGGCCCTGTAAATGTCACATTCCCATGTTGAATCACCAGCTGCGTTCCGAGGTCATCCGCCTGGCGCTTCGTCGTTATCGAAAAGTCAGAGACGCTGGCAATTGAAGGAAGAGCCTCCCCACGAAAGCCAAATGTTGTAATTTCAAGGAGGTCATCTGCAGTGGTTATCTTACTCGTCGCGTGCCGCTGCACCGATAACACGACATCCACCGGACTCATACCGATGCCATTGTCACGCACGACAATCAGACCGCGACCACCATCCTCAATCTGGACATCGATGCGTGTTGCACCGGCATCCAGTGCATTCTCTACCAGCTCCTTCACCACACTGCTTGGGCGCTCTACGACTTCCCCCGCAGCAATCTGGTTGCTTGTGTTGTCATCGAGGAGACGTACCGTCGCGACCGCATCTCCGACATAGCCCGGAACAGGCATTGAAGAATCGGGATTAGCAGCGTTCATCCGGTAATTCTACCGGAGGTGGATACAGGATGTTGGGTAGAGATTTCATCCCGTTATCTGGGGCTTGGTGTCAGTAAACATAAAGCTCTGTTGCCGTACCAGAAACTGCCGGATAGGAAAAAGCCCCAGCGGCAGTGATTCGACCGTGGGGCTGAAGACACTGAGCTTCAGAGTGCTCAGAGAAGCGGTAAAAGGTGCGCACGCGCCCGGCTAAGCCCGCGCTTCTCACCATCTTCGGTATTGTTGTAGCGAAAATCCTCAAGCTCGATAGCGATCGTGCCATCAAACCCATGGCGATTCAGCTCAGCACAGACGTGGGACCAGTCAACATCCCCTTCGCCTGGAATGCAATACCGCCAGTCACCTCCACTCCAGCCGATGACCTTATCCACGGATGGCCCCAAGTGGCCATAAAGGTACTGCCCTTCATCATCCCGAGCCGTGTCTTTGCCGTGTGCATGTACAACAAGATGACCAAATTCACGGAGGTAGCGCTTATAGTTAACCCCAATACGCACCAAGTGGCTCGGGTCGTAGTTCAATCCAAGCGTCCCGGATGTATCTGCAGCAAACATGATCCGCAGGGTTTCGGGAGTTACGCCAATTGCACTGTGGTTCGGTCCCGGCCAGCCTTCCATCGCGAATCGGACACCAACTTCCGCCGCGACCGCTCCAACATAAGGAAAGGCTTTGCAGAAGTTCTCAACACTTACACCACGGGCCTGCGTGTGGTCCGCCGGGTAGAAGACACAAAATGCCTTGGTTCCTCCGACAGCAGCAATCGCACGCACACGTGCCGACACTTCTTCAATACCTTCCGCACGCACCGCATCGTCTGGTGATAACAGCTTCTGCGTCGGACCAAGGTCAATCGTACCGATCGCAAGTTCAGCTGCATTCAGGGCATCAACGCGTTCCTGCGATGGTTCAGGCAGGTCGATACTGTCAAAACCCGCGGATGCACACCAAAGTGCAAATTCTGGAAATGGGAGGCGGCTGCAAGCCCCTGGAAGTCGTAAACCTATTGTCATCATGTCCGGGCGGTTCACCGCCGGGACACTGCTTTCCTGCCGATGCGTCTACTTGTCGTTTACTTCATCCAGCCACGCCATTTGTATTGCTTCCAAACGGCTCTCATTTGCACGTCCATTGGATGCATCCAATGGGCCACCCTTGAAATCTGGAAGCTCCGCCACCATCCGGGCGAGGTCGGTAAATCGCACCTTCAGCGGTTCAAGATCCGGATGCTCTTCAGCAAGTCCGATAGCGATATCCTCGATGTCATCCCATCCGAATCCAGGCATTGTGTGGCGTCTCCGATACAAGTATTGCGGGATGATTCTACCTGATAGGGGTACGTCCATTTATAAAGTCAGCCACATCCACCTCGGCATTTGCTCGGTGCGATCGGAAGACTTCTGCTCTGTTCCGAAACACGAGAACCGCAGGCAAAGCACGCACCCCGCACCGCACGGCGAGGTCAGCCTCTTCATCGACATTGACTGTGTAAACAGTGACATCCTGCAAACCCGCAAGCGCCTGACCAAGAACACCGGCGATACGTTCGCAAGCGGCACAACCGGCAGACCAGTATTCAATGACGTAGGTGCGTGATGGGTCTGCGATGTCATCATCAAAGGATGCGCTGTTGATCGCTTCCGGACCGCCCGGCGCGTGGCGTAGAAAGCCTTTAGCCATTGTGGCGGGTCAACCACTCATCGATCATTGCAGCAACCTTGTACGGTTCATCCATGTGGATACAGTGGGATGCGCCATCAACAACCTGCAGTAGCGCATTTGGAAGCCTGTCAACAATTGTGGTTTGCAGCTGGGCCACCGTCCGCAAAGGATCAAGCTCTCCATGCAGCACCAATGTTGGTACCGTTATCTCACGAACAGGGCCTGCAATGTCCGCAGGGCGGCCATCTGTCAACCACCACGTATATGCATCACGGGTTGCAAGCTGTGCCCAGGTTATGAGAGGATCCACATCATTCGCCCACCCGCTCATAAGCGCAATCAATGCATCTACATCGGCAAATGCAGCTACCTGGGATGCGAGTGCCTCAGGTGAGACGATGGTCGCATCCGGATAACTGGGCGCAAGGAGAATCAGGCTCCGTAACCAGGCTGGCCTGCGCGCAGCGATGTGCATCGCAATCTTCCCGCCCATCGACAGACCAAGCAAGTGAATGGGGCCCGGTGTTGCTCCCGCACGTTCACAGATAAAGTCGGCATAAGTATCCAGTGAATGGTCGAAATCCTCATCCGATGTGCCTCCAAACCCTGGGAGGTTTGGGGACATTATATTGACATGGGGAAGTGCATCCGCAAGGCTTGAGAACGTTGCGGATGCCAGCGGCCAACCGTGGATACAGAGGAGAGTGGTCATCAGAACTCGACTTGTAACTCCGTACTGATTACAGTTACCCGCGAGCGCATTCCATCCGTTGCGGATGGATCGTATGGATTCAGACCATGCTGGATGGTGTTTCGCCAAAACGTATTCGGTTGGATGCGATTAACAACGCCAACGGAAAGGACTTTACGCTCGAGGTCGCTCCCCTTCACGCCCCCTACGATGCGGTTACCATCTGCGACTGGGCGAAAGTCATCAAACTTCAGGAAGAAGTGCTTATTGTGCCCCATCGGTTGCTTCCATACCGCGTACCAAGCCCACGCATGGTTTCCCGGAAGATACTGTGCACGATCAGGCGTCAGCTCAAAACGCCCGGTGAAGCCTTCCACTCGGACTTCAGTACCCGTATTGTTTTTCCATTGCAGATCAGCACCAACCAGCTGGCGTGCTCCGTTAGTAAATGGCTGCACCACTCCTCCAACGGGTGCCCCCTTGCGCGCTGCCATCGCTCCTGAGTAAACACTGGTACCTGCAGTGATGCTCATGTGGTTTACCGGGATGACAGTCTGAAAACGGCCAACAAGGTCCATCACGCCATTCAAATTCCGACTACCCGCATTGTCCCGGCCCTCACCATTGAACCAGCCGAGTGTGACGCTGGTCGGGCGGGACTTCGCTGCCGGAATGTTATGTTGGACCTGAAATCCTTGATCGCGGTCCTGATTGATGAGGAATGGGAGGGTGCTTCCAGGGGTGATGACTCCTCCTGTCGATGATGTCGAAGACTTGTACATCTGAATGCCAAACGTTGAGTCACAGAAACCGAGAGCACGCTCAGCGGTCTCTCTTAAGCGTGAGCTGTAGCGAATTTCCTGGCCCCATGGCTGAACAAACTGTCCGGCTGTCAGTGTCAGATTTTGATTGGGGAATTTCCATACGACGTAGGCATCCCGAATGTTAGTTCCGCTGCCACTTGGGATATCCAGCTGCGCGACAACCGTCTGTGTCGGCGATGTCTCCATGTCAAAGCGGATACGTCCCCGGCGAACCATAAAGCCGGACTGTGGTCCGCCAACCATTGGACCGCCGTTGCCGGGGCGAATACCTGACCCGCCGCTGCCATTGCTGTTGAACGGTGCACCATCTGATCCAAGCGTATCGAGTCTGAGCTGTAAATATCCGCTCATCTTCGTCGTCGGAACAAACTTCTGAACATCCGCGCAAACACCGCTCAACAAAAAAAACAACGGGCTGACAATCATTTAGATCTTTACTTTCTTTCTTCAGGTTTTCTTCTGTCCGGCACGAACACCACATATGTCCCGATGGGCTGTCCCTTAGGAACAACCGCAGATTTAAGGGATCCCTTTACAGGTACGACTTGGATAACTGTTGAGCGATGACCAAGTGGTCGACGCCACTGCAATCGGGCGACGGTACCGAGACCGCTCTCGGAGTGAAAGCCGCCATTGATGTGGAGAACAACGCTTCCCGTCGTCATTGCACGGTGAATTGACTCCGCCATGGTGTCATCCCGGGTGCACTGGGCTTCATAGATACGGCGCAGCATCGCAGCGTCCATCGCAGGACCGTGGCTCCCACCCATCCCGGACATGGTCTCTGTAAACTTGTCGGAATAGGCATCACCTGCGGGAGCAATGATTGTTTTGGCAGCATAGCGCCGCTCGGACTCAGGGAGCTTGGCAAGAGCATCGATGCCCCCTTGACCAACTTTTCGGATAATGGCGTTCGGACAGTTGGCTGCCACAACAGGAATCAGATTCTTGGCTGCAAAGCGAACCATCGGGGCATAGTCGGTCGTGTAGTTACCCCAGAGTTTCGTCTTCTTTCCGAGGTCTTCTTCGGTGAGGACACCTGCGAGATGCTGATCAAGAACGACTTGTTGATCCCGCTCAAACATTTCCATGGACAGAATCAAGCGCTGTCCAACACGCTCATGGAGGTCCTGAAGGATTGCGAGCTCGATGCGGTGCGTTTCCGGGTCATCGTGCTGCTCTCCAACAAAGATGGCATCCGACTTGGATGCTGCATCCAGCATGGACTTCCAACGTACTTCTTTACCCGTTGCGGTTTCTATGATTCTGAGCTCGGGACTACCAGCCATCGCCATCGATGGAACAAGAGCAACACCAGCGAGTCCAACTAACACATCACGACGATTCATGACCAGTATCCTTTCCAAAACCCAAACCACTTAGGAGAGTTTCCAGCATCGCGGGAACCGTTACATTTGCATTGGTTTTGGGGGAAACCCCAATGCACACCTGTTCAGCCCACGCCGGGGGTAATCCTACGTTAACACAGTGCCCATTAATGTTAAGAGAACAATAAAGTATGAAGAGAACGTTATCTAATTTTCGTAGCCGAAGCATTACGTGCAAACGGTCAAGCCGCTGTGTTATGCGTTCAGAAGCCTCGAGCGGAGATTCGCCTGACATCGCTGAAAAGAGCGCATCATATGCGCCTGCCACCACGAGTATCGCGGTCGGATGTGTGCCGCTTCCAAGCGCCATTAGGAGCTGAGCATCCATCACACTCTCAAGTGTTGCGCCGGAATAGGCGTAACAACGAAGATCGATGTCAACGCCATCCAAGGCTTTCAGCGTATCCCGTACGCCGTTTGCAGCCTCATCCCCGAGAATCCAGACAACTGGTCTGGCGGTAGCCATTTGCAGGCGCATCATGCGCCGGATGCATCCAGCCCCTTACGCTCCCGGGAGCGTTCTTCAAGGAATGCCAGGGCATCCGTGAGTGTCTTACCGCTTACCAGATTTGTCGCAATATCGCTCATCGCAAGCTCTGCGAGCGGTCTCGCGACATCTTCAAGGGCATCCCATGCCTCGCGGATCGTGGAGTGGTCTGGCGCATTTGCAATGGCATCTTCGAGAACCACTCGTGCTGCGGTGATGGATTCGACCGTCTCGGCATCGAGGCGGTCGCGGTGGGTCACAAAGAGCTTGGAGAGCCCGATGAGTGCGCTGGTCGCTTCGTTTACCATGTCAGCCCGTGTCCGTGCTGCGACATCTTCGTCGGCATGGACGAAGGATGCCCTGACAGCTGCACGGACATCCGATTGCTCGATGCCATAGGTCGGCTTCACGCGTACTACGGCCTTGGTGCCACTGCGCTCCTCGTTGGCATCCACACGGAGGATGCCATTGGCATCGATGCGGAATGTGACATTAATCTTGGGGATGCCTGCCGGCAGCGCCGGGATTCCGGTGAGCTCAATCCGTGCGAGGGAGCGGTTATCCGCAGCCATTTCGCGCTCTCCCTGGACAACATGTATGAGGACTTTTGTCTGACCATCCTTGCTGGTCGTAAAGTGCTCGTTAGCCTGCGTCGGGATACGTGTGTTGCGGTAGATGAGTTTTTCGGTTGCCCCGCCGATGGTCTCGATTCCGAGGGACAGCGGGGTTACATCGAGCAGCAGTGTGTCCGTGCGGTTTCCTGCAAGGATATCAGCCTGAATCGCAGCGCCGAGAGCGACCACCTGGTCAGGGTCGACATCGGTGAGGGCGGGTTTGCCAAAGTACGCTTCGACGCGGCTGCGCACGAGCGGGACGCGGGTACTTCCGCCGACGAGGACAACGGCATCAATACCAGCGGTTGTTAGGCCGGCATCGGCAAGTGCGGCGGCGGTAAGCGTGATGGTTTTCTCAACCGTATCGCTGATCAGCCCTTCGAAGACGGGCCGTGTCAGTACAACGCCCAGAACATCGGTGCTGAGGTTATCTGACAGCGCGACCTTGCCAGCTTCCGCCGCGACGCGCAGCTCGCTCGCGGGAAGTTGAATTCCAAAGCCGTGAAGCCACGCTGCGATTGCCTGGTCGAAGTCATCCCCTCCGAGGCGGGTATCGCCGCCGGTTGACAACACTTCAAAAACGCCATCCTCAAGGCGGAGGATGGAGACATCAAAGGTGCCACCCCCGAGGTCGTAGACGGCGATGGTAGCGGTATTTAGGCGATGGAGTCCGACGGAGAGGCTGGCTGCGGTGGGTTCATTAATGATGCGGTCGACGGCGAGGCCGGCGAGTGCTGCTGCATCACGTGTCGCCTGGCGCTGTGCATCATTGAAGTAAGCCGGCACCGTGATAACGGCTTTGATGTCGGTCGTACCGAGGGTGTTGGCTGCGCGAGTTGCAAGATTTTGAAGGATATGGGATGCGACTGCGGGAGCAGAGATGCGTGTGCCATCGGGGAGCAGGACCTGGCAATCGGATGTGATTGCGTAGGCAAGGCCATCGGATGCTATTTCGCTGTCGCCGGCCCCGCGGCCCATCAGGCGCTTTGCGGAGTAAATCGTGTTCAACGGGTCTGTGACCAGCAGCTTCTCAGCGGATGCCCCCACGATAACGCTGCCGTCTGACGCAAAGTGAACGATGCTCGGGAGAAGCATTTCCCCGGTTTCAGGATCAGGAAGGACAGTTGGGACCCCATTGATTGTGGCTGCAACGAGAGAGTGTGTAGTTCCGAGGTCTATTCCAATATGTTCTGCCATGGCGTCAAAAGTGTACCTTACCAATCAAGCCTGAATATTGACATGGGAACCCCGGTAAGAGTGACAGTTGTATACTCTCCCTGTGTCAAAGCTAGCTGTGCCCGAGTGGCTCTTTCTGATTGTCCTCTCGGCCGTGGCAGGTCTTGCGGAGCTGGGCTTTGTGATTGTCAATATTTCATCTCTGCCGATGCTCCTCGAGCAGGGTCTTGGTCTGGCCAGCCTCCCTGGCATCGCGATGGCGATTTTTTACACGGCAGAGGCAGCGGGTAACTCCCCGATGGGAGCGATGGCGGATCGTGTTGGTCGTCGTCGGATGATGCTCCTTGGCGCGATGCTCTCCGTGGTGACGAGTCTTAGTACGGCGTTTATTCCTCTGAAAGATGTCGGTAATGGGGTCGCGATTCCGCTATTGTTGGTGATGCGTGCGTTGGATGGTATCGGTGCATCGATGCTTTGGCCGAGTGTGTTTGCCAGTATTGGAGACCGTTGTGCCCCGGAGCGTCAGGCTCGCGCGATGACGGTGCTGAACACAACGTATCTGGCCGGCATTGCGATTGGCCCCTACTGTGCAGGGCTTGTGAATGACCAGTTTGGTGCGAAGTTCACGCTTGCGCAGCCGGAACACTACAATCCGTCCTTTTACTTAGCAGGTGGATGCTTTCTTCTCGCCGCCGTCTTTGGCTATCTGGTTGCGCCGGGCAAGGCGGAAACACACCAGCGTCCGGCGGGTCATGAAGCCGGGAGCGCATTTTCTGTCGATGCCCTGAAACGAACGTGGAAGCGCATCCCGATGGTGATGCTTCTCGGATTTGTCATCTTTTTGGCGGTGGGGCTTATTGGTCCGTATGTAAAGACCTACTTCATTTCGCGGTTCCACTTGTCCGAATCCACTTTTGGTAAGGTTCTGCTTGTGCCGGCGATGCTGATCGGGGCGGTTAGCATCCCCATTGGACACTTGACCGACCGCTGGGGCAAGACCAAGAGTATTCAGCTTGGGATGTTGCTATGTACAAGCAGTCTGTGGTTGATTTTTTACGTTCAGAGTCAGCTTTTGGTAGTTGCGCTTGGTTCATTGCTCGGGGTTGGGTTTGTGATGGCGTTTCCAGCATATATGGCATATTTGTCTGATTTGGCGGATGACCATGAGCGCGGTGGGTTGATTGGATCTGTCCGCCTTGTGCAGGGCATTGGCGCTTTCCTGGGCGCGGGCGGCGCAAGCCTGTTACACGGTCTCAGTGGTGGAAGTCAGGTCGTTTTTTATGTCTCTGGCACATTGCTGGCGCTTGGTACGATAATCAGTCGGTTGACACTGCGTGAGGTGAAGCGCGCATAGCGGATGGGAGAAAAGTCATGAAGATTGCAAAGGGAGCAACGGTGCTCTTCACGGGTGATTCGATTACGGACTGTGGTCGTGCGCGTCCAGTCGGTAAAGGCGCCGGTCTTGGCAGTGGCTATGTCGCCATTGTCCAGGAGCGACTCAAGGACAATGTTGTCTTGAACACGGGTATTTCCGGCCACACCGTTCGTGACCTGGCAGCGCGGTGGGATAACGATGTCATCAATCTCAAGCCGGATTGGCTGTCGATAATGATTGGCACCAACGATGTCTGGCGCCAGTTTGACAAGCGCGGGATTGGTGTTTTGCCGACGGATTATAAGTCCACATATCGTTCACTCCTGACACGTGTCCGCCCAAATCTGAAGGGTGGGTTAGTCCTGATGACGCCTTTTTTGGTAGAGGCGAACGAGAACGAGCCGATGCGTGCGCGTATGGATGAATACCGCCAGATTGTGGTCGAGCTTGCCGGAGAATTTGGGGCTTATCTGGTGGATACACAGGCGATGTATAACTACCACATGCTCCAAGGAGCAACCGTCAAGGATATCGCAGGGGACCGTGTACACCCAAGCCCAACGGGTCACAAGATTATGGCCGAGACGTGGCTTTCAACCGTGTCTTAAAGACGCGTATCTTTGCAAAATGCAAAAAGCCTCCCGGAAGACCTGGGAGGCTTTGTTGTAACTACCGCCGCACAGTTACTCCGCAGGCGTTTGTGGCAATTTGAACTCAGCGTACATTCTGAACAGCCAATAGCCAGTCCCGCCAAGAAATGCCAAAAGCAGTAGCCAAACTGCATTACTGAGGTGTTTATCCGGCGTCAGGTTGGCCATGACGCTCAGCTGATGAATACCAATCATGAAGATGTTCATCATGACGGTAAAGGCATTCATCTGCTGCGTGATGGTGCTGATGGTCGCTTCCCGGCGCTCTGGAGCAAGCCAGTATTCCTTGTTCGGGAGGTTGATAGCATCATCCGGGGTGACACGAATCAATGCCCCAATCCCGCCGAACAACGTTGACAGACCAACCATCAGCCAGAGGTAAAAGCTGACAAATCCATCCCGGCTCATGTAGCCATTTGGGTTACCCAAGCCATCCCAGTGGCTTGCGACGCGCTCTGGGAGAGCGGTATACGCCCACACACCGTGTCCAACGGCTATGAGTAATGTGATTCCTATCCACTGACGACTTAATTTCATAGCTAGCTGCTCTCTCACCTAAACAAGATGAACATCAACTTAAACAACTTGTACATTGTACAGAACTTTATGCAGAGCGGACGAACAAATTATTTAATTCTCATGGCTTCGTAGTTGGTTCCGGTATAGTGGGGACAACTTCAAACTGGAGGGATGCTGATGCTTCCATCTATGCGCATTTGTTCCGTCATCGCCGTCGTGGCCACACTGGGTGTTTCGCTTGTTGGCTGCGCCAAGCCATCCCCTGTTGGGAAATGGACAGGTACTGTCTCCGGAATGACCGGGTCGACCATTGAATTCACCGCCGATAACAAGGTCAAGCAGACTGCGACATCCCCGATGGGCGCCGTGGATGCAGAAGGCACCTACAAACTGAACGGTGACAAGCTGGATATCTCAATCACATCGGTAAAGATGGGCGGAAAGGACATGATGGCAATGCTACCCGCGCAAGTCAAGTCTAACCTCAACCAATCGCTGACGTGGTCAATCAAGGAAGGCAACCTTGAGCTCATCGGAAGTGGCGGACCAACAACCCTTACACCAGTCAAGTAGTCACTTCAGGAAAGGGCATTATCAGCCCTTTGACAGAATCCTTAGCGCCGCCTCAAGCGGCAAGTCACGTCCGCTGCGAATAGCAGCGGACGTTTCCTTTATCTGCACATCGATATCAAGACCGCGGCCATGCAGACTCACTCCCTGCGGCGTCAGCACATCCTGACCGGAAAACGACATCCGAACCTCAGGATGGACCTGAATATCTGTCACATCCCCTACAGTGCCAGCTGTCCGACTCCCAACGAGGATCGCTCCCAGCGCCTTGAAGAACAATGCGGAGATCTCTGACTGACTTTGCGTCCGTTCATCCACCAGCACCACAACCTTGCGGCGGCGTGCTCCCTTTGCAGGTTCGATGACCAGCTCCCGACGCCGAATCTGCTGCTCTTCCAATGCACCAACATCAGCGATGTCCACCCGGGTCAAACACACACCAGCTACGGTTCTTTTCGTAGCAAGCTGCGGGGCCAGGTCCCAAGCCACCATGTTTCCCTGACCACGGGCATCGATAATCCACTTCCCAGCTTTGCCGACGATATCCAATGCCTTGGAAACACCTGCCTGTGTAAGGTTATCGAGATCCAGATAGCCAACATTACCTGCCAACATTCTTGCGGGCGCGCCAAGCCGCTCGTGGACTCTGCCATCCGCTGCCACAGTCATTACTCTGGGTAGTTCAACGATCAAGCGCTTTCCTCCCCGCAAAATGCCGAGCCGAATTATTGCGCCAGCAGGTCCAGCCAGAATGCGGTTGCACATATAGAGTGTGTGAGCCCAAGGAGTCGAAAACGAGAGGTCTGCATAAATTGCTTTGGCAACCTTTGGCCACCGAACACCGTTGATTGTTTCAATGACATCGCCCAGCTCAATGCCGGCCTCAATCGGAGGCAGACCATAACGCTGTACAACCGTGAGGTCACCCGCGATGACTCGGAGGCGTAGTGGCGCGGGAACAAATCCACCATCTGCCAGCGGGCGATACAGCACTTGCGCATGGCCATCCTCCAGCGCAACAGCAACCTGTTTGATCGCTGTGTAAAGCCGTGCCCCCGGGGTGTCACGTGGTGATGAGTCCAAGTCGATAACACGCCATGGCATGCAACGGTGCGGATGTAATCCATCCACGATTACCTGAGTCCGAAGGAGCCGCATTGACGGGCTTGCAGATTCGGGGAGCTGAGGGATCTGCGGTGCCCCGGGCAATCGGACCGGAACAACAGCCGTACGCTCCGCGCCAGAACGGAGGCGTTTGGATATCTCAGCCACAGTCATGCCAGCTTGCATCAACGTCGGTGGTCCCAGAGCCAGCTGGGATGTTGCCGTACGAATCCGATAGCGGATGCCATCGACTTTGACCACTGCATACGGCAACCCCAATATCTGCGTTTCCTTTGCCTTACGGTCAAATTCTTCCGTCAGCAGTAAGAGGTGACCATCCCGGGCCGATGCTACGAAAGGTAACAGCTCCGGCGTATTGCTATTGATGATTGCTGCGATGGACACCGTTGCAGATCCCGGCATCCGGCGTTGTCGCCACTCACTGCGGTAGTCACCTGTATCGGGACGTTCTTCGGATGCGAAACCGATATGTGCCCGAAATGCGATATCGGCTCCGGGAGTGAAGCGGCGGATGAAATCCAACATCGGGTCAATGTCCACCACCGTTGGCCGCGTTTGGAAGCGCAAGTCAAGGATTACGTGTCTGGCGATTTGGATGTCTCGGACAATGTCAGGTAGGGCTGAGAGGAACAAGCGATCGCGAAACCGGGATGGGTCATAGACTCTGATGACGGGGGTGCCATCGGTAAGGGTCTCACTTGACCAGCCGGTGGGAACAATGTCCTGCTCGCCGACGATCCGTGCAGCAGGTGGTTCGGCAAAGGACTGCACATCAGCAAGGGCATCCAGCACTACTGCTGCTTTGTCGCTCTCCGATGCGCTTAGAACCTTGTCCAGTTTGCCAGGGTCCACTAAGTCCGGATGCCAGCGAACCAAACGTTCAAGGAGCGGAAACACATTCATAGCGGTCTCACAGGATTATGCCCCAAGCAGCTCCGCGATTGCCGCCGCTTCCAGGCGTCCAACGAGCTCGTGTCCGGCTTCCGGGATGACCCTGATATCAAAGTTGATATCAGGGGCTGTCTCGTGCACTAAGGCTTGCAACCGTTCAATCGTGAAGAGTGGGCAGACTTTGTCATTTTCGCCGTGGATAAAGGAGATCGGAACGCGGCGAAGGTTTTCAGTTTCGGCAAACGGGTCGATGTCTTTCCAATAGCCGTAATCTTTTTCGGTAAATGTACTGCCTTTCGGTATGGACTCGACTCCGATTGGCGTTCCAACACAGACGACTCTGCTGACAGGAAGGTTTCTGAGCGCCATGTGATAGGCAATACGTCCACCAAGGCTATGTCCCAGCACGGTGACATCGGATTTGACGCCAACTGCAGTAAGGGTTTCCGGCAGCTCAGACAGCAGCGTATTGCACGCGCTGGCTGAGACCTTCATGAACTGTGGATGTGGTGGATAAAGCATGATGGAGCCGTGCGGTTCGGTGCGCCGCTCTCCGTGGTACGGAAGGTCTACGGCTACGACTGCTTTTCCGGCATCCACGCACGCCAGCGCCAGCGCCAAAAAACGCTCCTTGCAGCCCGCCATTCCGTGAATCATCAGAATGACATCGTTAGATGCAGCAACATCTCCGAATGTCAGAACCGTCTGCCCTTTTGGACCGGTCCATCGAACCATGGTTGCAGTCAGCGCCGCAGAGGCCACCCAGGCCGCAGATGTCGACATTTAAAAACCATCCCAGAGATAAACGGTGTGTGGTGGGAAGATGGCATCGATGGCCGCATTGACATCCGCAGATACGCATGGCAGCTTCCCAGCGGCCTGAAGAGGTGCGCGGGATGGTTCTCCAAAGGCGAGCTGTGAAAAGGTGGTGATGTCCAAGCTGATGTCTGCATCACCCCCGCCAGATGACTTCTCGGCGCTGACACCAGTTTGTGTTCTGGTGAGGGTCCATGTTCCATCGTTCCAAGGAGCATGTGGGTCATGCACCTGCATTTTCAGCGAATGTCCTGCAGCTACCGGAGGCAGTGTGATGCCAGCCGCCCACTGTGCGATGCTGACGATGCGTCCCTGGTAAACGGGTTCGAGGGCGATTTTCGTTGTGTGTGAGCAGTTGAGCGCAAGTGTTGGAAAATCAGACGGTACGAGCAGCTGAACTGTGTCGTGTTGGACTCCGATGTCGCGGATGACATCGAGGATGGCATGGAGTGCCGCCGGGCTTTTGGTCCAGAGGCGCGTTACGGATGGAAGGTCTGATGAACCGTGGGCTGGATAGCGAAAGCGCATCAAACCGCCGATTTCACCACTTTCATCACGGGCGACATAGATAAACGACTTCCGGTTGTCGTGGGCTTTATAGTCATCATGCCATTTATGCGTTGATGACGTGAATGCAGAGCGATAGTTTGCCGCAATGGTGTCATAGAACGGCTTGATCTGGTCAAGATTTGTTTCCAGATCGATTTCGCTGACAACCCAGCCGGCTGGATTGTAGCGTTTCAATTCGCGGACGGGCAGATTGATATTTTGGACATGGCCAACGTATTCCCAGCCGTGCTTGCGGTAGAAGGCATATGCAAATGGGTAGAGGCCGGAGATGGATTGTTCGCGCTCCTCCATAAGTGCCAGGGATCGCGTCAGAAGTTGCTGTACGTAGCCGCGCCCCCGACGTTCATTTGCGCAGGCAACTCCGCCGATACCGCCATAACCGAGCTGGGTGCCGTAGCCAAAGTGGACGCGATAGGGTTCAACACCAACGGATGACATTAATTTGCCATCTTCAAACAAACCGATGGTGTTCAGCAATCCGACGGGAGTTGGTGCGTCATCCGCTAATGGCTGCCGGATACCGCCACGCCCGAACGCCATGCTCATCAGGTTTTGATGCTCTGCGTAATCGTCCCGCTCCAGCATCCGAAATTCAATCGCCATAGTTACAGTCTACAGGCTGGTCATCACTGCAATTCTGGAATAGTTTCTACAGTGGGACTACCATTCTGAAACGCCGGGTGTTCCACAGCAATTAGTGAGACGGTTTCGACCCATTTGCCTGGAACAAGACCAACCAGCAAGAGAAATACTATTGCGACGGTAATTGGTACTCGTTCCCTTGGAAGTGCATCCGGAATGACATCCATACCCGGCAGCACGGGTCCGAGGAAGATTCGAGCGTGTAGTTTGATAACAGACATCGCGTTCAGTGCAAGTGCACAGGGTACCAGTACACCGATTAGCTTGTTGGTCGTGTAGCCTGCATGCACAAGCAGGTCGAGGTCACAAAAGCCGATTGTCCCGGGAAGACCAATCAGTGCTACGGATGCCACAAGAAATCCGACACCGAGGCGTGGAAACGCACCGGAGAGTCCGAGACTTTGTGTGTTGTTATCCAGTCCGCCCGCACGCGCATCACAGACAATCAGGATTAGTTGGCAGACGCTGATGGCAATCCATGCGGTTTGTGTTTGTAGAATAGCGGCGATGATGCCATCGGGGTTGGGGAGAAACACTCCGGCGAGAGCGAGCCCGGCATGGCTGCTGGAGAGCAATCCCAGTTTTCGCCGATATGCCGGCTCTCCCATCGCAAGTAGCGCCAACAGAAATGCCATGGCAAGCCCAACTCCCACGACATACGGGGCTACTGCCTCAAATACGCCAGATTGTAGCTGTGTACCAAAGCGTAGTAGTACCGCTATTGCAATTGGCCACCCGGCACACATCAGGAGTTTGGTTGGTGCAAGTGAGCTCCAGCGAGCAGCGCTGCGATGAAATGGCCAGAAACCGACTCGAACGGCAATGGCCATCAAGAGTGCCAGTAATGCCGCTCCTCCATTCCCGGATTGGAACAGGGCAAGAGTTGTTACGAGTGCAATGTTCCCAAGAAATGCTGCCATCCAAATGCTGCGTGATTTTGGCTTGAGTTCTTTGTCCTGAATGATGCGGGTTGTGAGTATCAACGATGTCAGTATCCATGTCAGGCATACAACAGCATAGTTATTGATGGTAACGGTCAGGAGATCCAGTGCCATGCAGATAAAGCCAGTGGACGAGTATGCACGACCGCGCTCACGCTCGGGAGTCATCGAGAATGCCATCCACCCACCGCCGATAATCAACAGCTGAAACAAGCAGGCAAGCGAGTCTGAGTGAAAGCTGGATAAGGTCAGAGATTGGGTTATTGGTGCCAGTGTTACCGGATGACCAAGCCATGTTTCGTAGCCACTAAGCAGCGTGATACCCAGCACTGTTAGCATTGCCAAATGCACAAATGGCCGGCTCACCCGATGCATCCCGTAGGCTACAAGTGCAGCAACCAGCAGGATAACAAAGTTCACAAGGACCCCGAAGGTTTCAAAAAAAGCTATCATGGAGTGCTTTCCCGAGGATCGCCGATCAGCGCATGGTCGATGCGGACAATAGTGGTTATCAGCCACATAAACGGCTTATGGACAAAGCGGTCGATGATGCTATCCACGTAACAGCGGTCGATTGCAAAGCGATAGAGAGTTGTTCTGACCGAAAGTGGGAGAAGCTTTTCGTAAATGCGACCAGTTCCATCCAGCTGTCCCATCGCCCCGGAGTGAATGTGTGATGTATCCCGCAGTGCGCTTGGCGCGCGGAGAAACTCAAGTGTTCGTACGGCGGCATGTCCACAGGCATGCCAAAGAGCAAATGTGGTCCAGCCAAAGCCAAGCTCTACAAACATCAATCCAAGCTGTGTCAGGGATGCATGTGCTATTGAGCCCTTTACATCAGTTGTCGCCCGACTGACGATGGTGCCATAAAGCGCTGTAAGGCCTCCGATTGCGACAATAACGCTGCGGGCAAGGATAGACGCCTCTATGAATGGAAACACGCGGAGAATCAGATAAACGCCAGCGTGTACAGAGAGAGCGCCATAGAAAATTGCACTCGTCGGCGTCGGTCCCTCCATAGCGCGTGGCAGCCACCCGGAAAATGGAAGCTGAGCGGACTTGCCACACGCAGCGAACATCAACAAGAGAAGAACAACTGTGGCCTGTGGACCAGATACGGCTGCAATCCCTACGGGCATCACCTGATCAAACTCCGTACTGTGCACAGCATGATGTATGGTGGCGAGGGCCGTGAGGAGTCCGATGTCAGTGATGCGATATGTCGCGAAGACACGCAGGCTTGCATTTACCGGATCTGACCGGTGTTGGAAGTAGGCGATAAGCAAAACGGATGTTAGGCCAAGGATTTCCCATCCTGCGGCAAGCAAGTCAAACGTTCCTGCTGAATAGAGCAACATGCATCCAAATGCAAACAAATGGAGCAAGAAGTAAAAGCGTACAAAGCCTGGGTCACGGTGCATGTAGCGCTCGCTGAATGCGCTGATGACACCGACGAGCAGTGCAGTCATCCCGAGGAATGGCAACGAAATGTCATCCGCGCGCAGCTTCATTTCAAAATGAAAATCCCGGGTGTGGTACCACATACCAACAGGCACGGTTATAGAAATGTGGTTCACACATCTCTGACCAAACCAAGTCACGAGCACCGCTGCAAACACCACAATGTAGAAGACGTACGCCATTCGAGTAATGAAGCGCTCCGGAATCTGTGCGCCACACCACCAGAGTCCGCCGAGCGTAACACAGGCGACTGCTGGCAAGAGTACAGCCATCGAGAGTGAATATTGATAGAGAGTCACGCGAGGTGCTCCTGTAATGGTTTTAGGAGCTTTGCTATAGGCAAATGTCCCATATTCCCGGCGTACCATTCGCGGCTGTTATTGACTGTTGGTATGCGTCCATGTTCGGGAGTGTAAGGCTGAAAGGCACCGTGTGAAAAGAAGTGAATCAAACCACTTTCTGGATCGATGGTGGCAATGCGAACCCACTCATTCTGAATAATCTGATTGACTTCTGGATGCTGTGACATCGCGTGTTCCACTGCGGCTGGCTTTGACTCGATTACAAGAAGAATCCTTACAGGCTCGTGAACCTCAACGGTTTGCTTTGGAAGACCGGTTCGAAGGTCTCCGCTTTGTCCATTCATGACTCCGACAAGCCCTGTGACATTGTGTGGCAGCTTAGTCCCGCAGCCATAGACTTCATTATCAACAGTCGAGAAGTAGTACTCGAGCGAGATTCCAGCACAAACAAGACCCGCAGCTCCCAGATGTCCAGTGATGATTTGATAGTTCTTGTCAGTAGCTGCATCATATGAAATCAAAAATGCACGCCGGTCCATATAGAGTGATTCTGTCAAACTGCGTCGACCGAAGATAGCAACTGCATTTGTCGCATGTCCGTACTCAGGACGTGCTTCCGACAAGTGTTCTGCGCGCTCCCGGACGTGTCTCCGGGCAGCACCAGGTGTGGTGATACCTCTAGCGAGGGCGAATCGCCGAATTCGTTCCAGTGCATTATCTGCTCCAGCCACATTGCAGCTGTTGACCAGCTGTTCCAGCAGTCCTTTGTGCGTTTCGGGTATCAGTTCGCTGTCGAAAAATTGGCAATCATCTGTGGTGGTATCGTGGCAACCGGCAAGGAACCATGTTCCTTCTGGTATTGGGTGCCCCATTTCCATTAACCGGTGGCGTACCACTGGCTGATTGGCCATCATCGCGAATATACGAGCGTTCGGACCACCCCTACGTCCACCGCACGCACCACAGTCGTATGCACTCTCATGCGGGTTGTTTACCGTTGTAGCCCCGTGGCCCATCAGGACCACCAATTGCGAAAGTCGGTCGATGATCCCGGATGAACGCAGCAGACCAAGCACCCGGTCCGCACGTTCCTGAACATTGAAGCCATTCGCGAGGCCTTCAGCTCTATCGTGTGCCGCATCCGTTGTATTTTCAAATAGCATTTCGGTGCGTGGCTCAGGCATGAGGCGGTCATTAAGTGCGCGGTAAAGGCGAAGCGTGAGGCTTGGAGCAAGGACGCGCGTCACTAACGGGACAATCGCCAGGACACCGAGTCCAGCAGTACCAATCCATGCCCGGATCAGTGTCCGCGAGCCGATGGAATACTGCCGGATGACATTGCTGACCATTCGCCGACGCCCAAGCCGTGCTTTGGCAACCTGAATGTCACTATCGGCTGATACCTCGCGCACTGCATGCTGCGGTGTCACGATGACTGGACAGAGATCAGCTGCAGCATAGTCATCCAGGCCTGCATATCTGACTGCCACTCCAAAGAACCCTGCCGCGCCAACGGTCTCGATATCACTGTCTGATGCTTCTAGGGCCCGGCGCATGCTCTCTTCGCGTTCATCTATACAGAACATCACTTGGATAGGTTTTTGTGGCCGCTGCGCCGAGGGAATGTGCTCTGCCGCAATTTGAGAGAGTGGCGTTAGGACTGTATGCAGATGCCGGCGCTCATAGGCAAGGTGCCAGATGCGTCGGCGTTCCCAAGGGTGAAAAGCCAGTACAGCAGCGACAAGCTCAGCAAATTTATCTTCGTCCAGACTTTGCACGACGCTGGCGCCGAACCCGATTAGCTGACAGGCATCGAAGATCTGAACAACCGCTACCTCAGCACATACAACGACATCGTTGGCTACGGCGAAGTCAGTTGATGTAAGTGACGGAACAGTCTCTCCACGATAATGCGTTTCAAGTGCGCTGCATTCAATGAGGAGTTTTACAGCAACAAAGTCAATCAGCCTGGTATTCAGCCCCACGTAAGGTGCAAGATTGGGCTGCAGCTCGAGCATGTTGAACATCCCGGCCCACCCTGGCAGCTCGAGGAGTGTATCTGTGATCCAAACCTCGATACAGGATTCAGGGATACCCAAATCGTTGATTTGTGACTTTACATAGTCGGTTGCATCCACTCCACCTTGAAGAACCGCAGCAGCAAGCGAGCTAAGGTTTTGAAGTCCATGCGGTGCAACCCCTCGATTTGCAAGGATAGTGAGGGATGCTTTAAAGAAGCCATCCTCCCTCCCGGTCATCGGCCAGTACGCGACTCCCTGATCGACAAAGCAGGCAGCAAGGCGCACAAGGAGTGGTAGCGTCTTCGTTTTGATGTCGATGTGCGCTTTACGTTCCGTTATGGCGGCAGTGCTATACCGCAATCTCAATCCTGGTGTCGTTTTGGCGGGTAACGTCAAAACCCTTTCCGGTACCACCCGTAGCTTTTCCTGAATGGTCAAAATGAGTCGGGCGGCGGCAACGTCTTCCGGACGACCTTCACAGACCTTTTCCCGTGTCTGTTCATCGATGTCACTACGGATTGTCTTTACAAACCTGCATTCATCACGTAACCAGCGCAAGTTGTTGACATCAAAGCGCGTCACGCCCGGAACTAACATCTGACTTCGCAATGTCGAGACATCGAGCCCAGCAGCAGCTCCATTTGACTTCAGGTCTGTCGCAAGGACATAGTCAATGTCATTTTTGTGGATTCTGCCTGCCTTATAAGCAGCGATGTAGTCCGTTTCAGGTAGAAATGGTTCCGCTCCATAGAGCTTTGCAGCAGTGATTACGGCCTCTTCGAAGGGGGTGTCTTGGAACGAGTGCAATGTATTGTGGTGTACAAAGACACCAATCGGTCCCTGACTTGGTAGCAGATGCCGGGCATGGTCAACCGCAAGCTGGAGAAGATCTCCAGTCTCATGAATATGAGTGGACATCAGGCACGTTTCCACTTGGATGACGTGGCGGCATGTGTGGATGACCGATGATCTTCCAATCCACCAACAATCAGCTCCGTGTCTGGGAGCGATGTCCTCAATGCTTCAAGCTTTGACAGCACCGTATGGTCGACAACACAGGCCTCTGAAAAATCTACGGTTATGCGCTTGTATCTGTTCGCAGATTCCCGTACGGATTTAACAAGACCAATATAGTTTGTGAACACACCGGCACCATGAACGCAAAGTGTGACTTCATCATCGTGATGCTGCTCTTCCACGATTGACTTGAACAAGCTTCGAAACGGTGCACCGTTTGCACAGTGGATTGTTACATCAAGAACCAATCCTGCAGCGACTCCAACCAACAAGTCAGTCAACAATGTAACTGTCATCGTGACGATAAAGACGGCAAGCTGCTCACGTCCCACATGAAGTGCCCGTTTGAACTCGTTAACATGAGCAAGACGGGTACCGGTAAAAATCAACATCCCGGCCAGTGCAGCAAGCGGAATCTTCATCAGGATGCCAGGGATCAGGGCGACGGCAAGTAGTAAGAATGCGCCGTGAGCGAAGTTAGCCCAGCCCGTTCTGGCACCATTGTCAATGTTGGATTTGGAACGCACAACCTCGCTGATCATCGGGATTCCTCCGATGACAGCCGAAACCGCATTCGCAACGCCTGTAGCCAGAAGGTCTCTGTTCAGATTGGATTGCTTACGTTCGGGGTCGAGCGAGTCGATTGCTGAAACGGTCAGCAACGACTCTATCGATCCCACAATACAGAACATCAGGATGTACTTGATGCTGGTAGCACTCAGGATTTGGCTGAAGTCAGGGAAGGTGATGGCAGTGAGGATATTCGTCGGGAGCTTAACAAGAAACTTTGCTGGGTCAAGCGTAAACGACGAGCCGCTGAAGGCATAGGCATGCTTTTCGGAAAAGCCCAGGTACATCGCCAGAGGAACGGTAACCGCTAGTACAACCACCTGACTTGGGATGGACTTGGCCCACTTGGCTTTTACTAACGGCATCCCGAACATAATGACAAGCGCGACGACACCAACGATTGTGACGTAGGGATTGAGGTGCGCAAAGCTATGCGGCAGCTCCTGAATCAGGTGAAGCGGCTCTTTGCCAGAAGGTTTTACTCCGACCAGCACGTGCGCTTGCTTACTCATAATGATTACGCCAATGGCTGCAAGCATTCCGTGAACCACCGATGTCGGCATCGCTTCAGCAAGAGCACCAAAGCGCGCCAATGCAAACAGAACTTGAATGATGCCTGCAACTACGCCAACCGCAAGCATTCTGTGATAACCGGTCACAAGGTCATCCCCGCCAAGATCGGTCACGGCACCGAGAACGATAACGATCAAACCGGCTGCTGGCCCTTTAATCGTCAAGCGGCTCCCTCCTAAAAACTTTGTCACGAGACCGCCGACAATCGCAGTGAGGATTCCGGCAACAGGCGGAACGCCGGAAGCACCGGCGATTCCCAGACATAGAGGAAGCGCAATCAGAAAGACAAGAAAGCCTGCAATGACATCCGGTTGAAAATTTGTGGACTTTACTTTGGTTGTAGGCATGGGACGATTTCCTGTCAAAACTTGTCGTGTATACACCCATCAATGTATGTCTGACTAGCAATTTTGATGGAATCTCCGTGGTTCATTTATCAAGCGATATGTACAGTTAATCTAAGTAACACATCGAATTTCAAACGCAATGCATCAAGAACGGTTAGTATTTGGGCAATGAGTCCAACTGTCCTTACAAATGTCGTTATTGCAGAAACGGACATCTGTACATTGGTGACGGTGGCGTACTTAGTCAGCCGCTCACCGCTCCTCGGGTATCTGTTTAAGGCGGCAATACCGTGGCAGCATGCCCTCAAGGTTGGTTTGCTCTTCGCGATTGTGGCAGCGCTTTTCGACTTTCTGCCGGATGCGAGACATCCCTATGCACCCAGTAACCTTGTTGTGACGTTTGCAGCAGTTAGCGCCGGGCCAATCGCAGGAGCATTTGCGGCAATCGGCGCCGTCATTACAGCGATATTGCTTGAAGAACGGAGTGTGCTGGTTGCCACAACCGCGGCGCTTTTACTTGGAGTAACGCTTGGGTCCGTCGTAAAGACAAGGTCATCGCTATGGCTAGCCGCGGCTGTTGCAGCCTTGGCACAGGGAACAGGAGACATTGCTAACCAGTTTGTCATCGGGGAGCCTTTTGATACGGCATTTGTCCAGACATTCACGCTTACTGTGCTGTCAAACGGACTCGGGATGGGAGTGATCTGGCGGGTCATCCACGATGCTCACGAACGAAGTCAAGCAGAGTTTCACAGGCTCGCGGCAGAACAAAGCCGACAATATGCAACGCAGGCGCAGCTCGAAGCTATCCGTGCGAAACTCCATCCACACTTTCTCTTCAATGCACTAAATTCAATCGCAGCCCTCACCGGGATCGATGCCAAAGCAGCCGAGAAAGCTACGGTGGAGCTCGGGATGTTGATGCGGACGTTGCTGGCAGTAAATCCAGCCGTTGATAGTACGCTTCGAGACGAGCTCTCCGCGGTCCGTAACTACATCGCAATTGAACAGTTCCGCCTCGGTGACAGACTTTCTGTGAGGTACGACATTGATGATGATGTTCTTCAATGTCATTTGCCTCCGCTGTCATTACTTACATTGGTCGAAAATGCAATCACACACGGTTTCAGTAAATCTATTGCCCCGGGGGAACTGGTCATCGCAGCACATCAGGTTGGTGACGTTGTGATGGTTTCTGTAGCAGATAATGGAATCGGGACTCCTTTTGCATCGGATATCAGGAAAGCGCTTCGTGAGCCTGATGAACGCCCACATGGGATTCAGCTGGTCAACCGACAGCTCGAACTTCGCCATGGGCAACGTAGTAGAATCCGTCTTTGGTCAACTCCAAATCAAGGCACTCTCGTTGCCTTTCAGGTACCAAACAAATGAAATTGACATGCGTCATTGTCGATGATGAACCGCTGGCGAGAGCCTATCTTGTTCGGCTTTTGTTAGCAGCGGGGGTAACGATTGCCGGTGAAGCTGGAGATGCTGCATCGGCCCTTCCCCTTGTGCTGAGTACCGCACCCGACATCGTGTTTTTGGACATCGAAATGCCCGGTATGAAAGGAATCGACTTCGCAGGGCAGCTCAGAGAGCAATCCGGTTTGAACATGGCGGTAGTTTTTGTTACGGGTTATTCCGAGTACGCGGTCGATGCATTTAGTCAGCAGGCAACCGACTATCTGCTCAAACCGGTCTCGAACGAGCGCCTTTTACAATGTCTGATTCGCATACATAACCAACGGACAAGTGCACCAGATGACTCGGAAATGCAGCGGTTGCCTGTCCGGGGACTCGCTACCATTCTGCTCGTCCCAATAGTGGATATTGTGTGTATCACCAGCCGTGAGAAGAAAGTCTTCGTCCGGATGAAGGATGGCACAGAACACCGGGCATTACAAAATCTGACTCAGCTGGAAGAGCGGCTGAGCAGAAATAAGTTCATCCGCATACACGGAAGCTATGTTGTTCCAACCAATCACATCACGGAGTTAATGCACCTCGGGAACCACGAATACGAGGTCCGCCTCTCCGATGGCCGCCGGGCTCCCGTTGGGCGCACCCGTATCAATGACCTTAAGCGTGCGCTCGGACTCGATACGCACGCGCGCGATATAGATTCTTAGGCGGTTACCAGTAACATCAACTGCGAATATGGAAGACTAAAGTCAACCACTTTGCCTTTGGAGACATTTATCCGCTCCCGTTTCACCGAAGCAGTTCCAAGATCCCAAAATACAGCGGAATAACTTGCATCCGGGAGGCCCGGGATAAAGTCGACATTGCCCTCTGTTGCGCCGTGCAGCATAAACAATCCCCAGCGTCCATCTACAAGACCACGCCCCTGCAGAGCCGGTGCGACACCCGGAATGACAACGGACTTTATATGTGCCCAGTCAGCACCGGTGTTTTCCAGCTTCAAAATGTGCTCACCGGGCGAGACTTGGATTGTAATGCGTTCATCGAGTTTCAGGTCAGCGGAAGAGGCCATCCAAGACTTCGAAAAAAACGTTTTGCCATCCAGGCTGACCTTTACGTCAGCGCCGGATTTTGAGATCTGGTCAAAGGCAATAACAACGTTTCCCGTCACTGCCGACTGAAAGCGATAGGTTATTGGATATTGCTGCATTTTGCGGTTCGTCCGCCCCTGCAAATAACTCGAACACTTACCAAGCGCACCGGAGTTGATCGCATCCGGTACAACGAAATCCATCTCATCCGATTGTCCCCAGCCAATTGCAGGTGTGCAGTCAAGATCTCCTGGAGGCGTGGATTGTGAGACCACCTTGACTGTTACGGTCCTGGCGTCAGGATGGAACCACCAGCGGGATGCGTTGACAATACTCCGAGCCCGCTTGAAAACTGGATACAGGTGTTGCTTCTGCACATTTTCCCAGTACCAATACTGAGCCGCACCGGCATGGTTGGACAGCAATCCGGCATAGATTCCATCCAGCAAGTCTGGCTTCGCGGTTTCCGCCGCACCGCCTGCCGGACCAAACTCACCAAACATCGCTGGCTTACGGTATGCGTTTGCATGCATTGCCGATACAGCCGCCGGGATATTTGCTGGATAGGTATGTGGCTCGATGATATCCATTTCATCCCAAAGCGCCTTCTGCTCAGTGGCAGAGCTTGTGGAGATCAGGTGGTCGTAGGCATCGATAGACCGAATGTACCGCGCCATTTCCGCATGCCACTTGGTGACGAGATCCCAGCGTTTTGCCTTTCGTGCTGCATCCACCCACTCAACTTCGTTGAAGAGCTCCCAGGCAAAGATGCTTTGGAGATGTCCAAAGCGGGCAACCGCTTCACGTGCCCAGACCTTGCTGCGCCGAATTGCCTCTGGATCGGTGAAAAACTCGACCGGTGACTCCAGCCAACCACCGCGATTCGCACGGTTCCATGGATGGTCCTTCCAGTTTGGGTTTACCTCTGTTGTTACCTGGCCGTGATGAAAGAGAACCAGCTGTACGCCGACGGAGTAACGGTCGGCGTCACTCATAATCCTGGTCCAACGGTCAAGCGCGGGTTGCCACAACACATCCCGGTCATGACGGACCGTCTTCGGTTCCGGCCACCACGGATTCTTACCATCCCAATGGCAGGCCCAAATACGCGTCCAGTTCACCCCATTGTCTGCCATCTGTTTCAGAGTCGTCGTATACGATGGCTCCCCCTTGTTCTGCCACGCAACGTTGAATCCAATTGGTGAATAAGGGGTTCCATCATCATGGATGAAACGTTGTAGGTTTTGCTTTGAGCGGCGGATGAAGCCATGCGGTAACAGAGTGGTCAGAGTGACATCGTCTGTCCGGAGCGTGCGGACTGGTCTCCCAATTTGCGTTACACGAATCGCAACCTGATAGCGTCCGGCATTTCTGGCTGTCAGGTATGCATGCCATGCACCACGTTCGAAGTATGCTGGCCGAACTTCAACTTGCCTTGTCCGGGTGTGCGTAAATGTCGCATCTGCGCTCCACCCCGGATACCCCGCACCCGCTGGGGCATTGGAGTCCTTGACTGAAACCTGAGCGGGACCATACCAGGTAATTTTGGCTTGGGTATTGGGCGAATGTGACATTATGATGGACTCCTGTGCCTACTTACCACGGACGCAAAACGATTTGCTAGGATGGGCTGGAACAATCCATGCGTCAATCCCGAAAGTCCAACTCCTGATCCCGCTGCAGAGAAGGACTGCCTGTACCAGTCTTACTATCGACGGATTCCGCGTTGTTTGAGGAAGTCAGTCAACGCCGATGGCCGATCGGTTTGAATTCCTCCTGCACCTCGCGCAATCACATCCGACCAGATTTCCGGACCTTCAGACAGCGTCAGCGTATCGGGGAGATAAACAACTCCCAACTCCGCCACTGCCTTTATCTGCTCTGCCGATAGTGTCAATGGGCCATCGAGTGCAGACAGCTGAAAATGCGAAACAAATGCTTTCAGCTGCTGCGGTGTCCGCACATCATCCGGGGCAGTTGCCATGAGACGCAGCTCCGGGATGTGCCGCTTCCACATGCTTGCCTCGTCGGTTGAGATGTAAGCAAAGCTCTTGGCAATCACCTGCGAATCACCAATGACATGTTTTAGTGCCAATGGGTGGACATCTTTTGTGTCAAAGTAAAAGCCTACACGGCCACGGACCACTTTGACCAGCTCCGCCAGCGTTGGAACGTGGTGTCTACCAACGCTTGCAAAGCGGGTATCCCGGATGCACAGGCGGCGAACCTGCGCCAATGTCATCCCCGAAATCGGCCCAAAACCATCCGTTGTGCGGTCAACTGTGCTGTCGTGCAGTACGACCAAGTGTCCATCCGCCGTCGTACGTAAATCGCACTCAATCAGGTCGGCCCCAAGCCGCACCGCATCCCGTGCAGCTGCCAGGGTGTTTTCAGGGGCCCGCTCTGTGCACCCTCTGTGACACGAAACCAGGAATCGCTTGGTCATCGTTGACATGAGAGCATCATAGCGCGGGCTATCCGTAATTATTTCGGCAACTTCAGCTTGATATACGGCGACTTCTTGTCGCCCTTTGCCTTGTCCTTGGATGCCTTGTCGCCCTTACCTTCCTTAGCTCCAACTTCACCCGGCATCGGTCGCTCGACCGTGGGCGGGAAGGCGTTGAACTGTCTCCAGAGCTCAAAGCCAAGTGACACTTCGCCAAGAAGAATCCAACCAGTGGCCTCTGCTCCCGGCCGCAGGAGATCTGCCCGTGGCCACGGATCTTCCTTCTTTGCGGCGATTGCTTCGAAGTCCGGCTTCACAACAACCCGATAGTTCGCGGTTCCATCATCGAGTGCATCAATGACGGCCACGCGTCCGGCAAATGTGCCAACAGCCGCGCTCGGCCATCCGGAAAACTGCAGGGCTGGCCATCCAGCGAGCTGGATTCTGACGGGCAGTCCCTCCCGCAGCAGTGCAACATCGTTGTCGGTGACCATCAGCTCGACAGTACGATCTGCCGTATTTGGAGAGAGCACTGCAAGCACATCACCAGCCTTCACCGTTGCTCCGGCACCGACTTGCAGCAACCGCACGATGCGTCCAGCCGCTGGGGATCGTACAACCTGTTGCGTTGCGCGCTGTCCGACATTGCTTTGTTCAATACGGAGCTTTTGGATATCGGCATCGATTTTCGCAACAGATTCCCGCGCGCTTTCCATGGTTGCCCCGATAGCATCAAGGGTTGCAGCGGTATCTGATGTCACTTTTGCCTGATCCAGTTGAGCCGTCAGAACGTCTTTCGCTGCGACATCCAGTGCGGCAACCGCCCGTTCAATATCTGTTTGAACACGGTCAACTTCAAGTCCGGCACGGTTTTTATCGAGGTTTCCAACTGTGGCATCACGGATCGCAACCTTAAGGGCAAGATCAGCGCGTTCGACATCGGTTTTGCGTTTTACAAAATCATTTTCCGCTATTTCAAAGTCACGCTTTGAACGAAGGCCATCATCAAAGAGTGATTTGATTCGGTCTCTTTGAAAGCGACTCGTGTCAAGTTCCTGCCTTGCCGCCGTAAGAGCCTGCTCCGTTTGCAGTACACGCAGACGCGCCTGTTCGGCACGCTCGGCTGCACCGCTTTCAACAACATCTTTGGCAATCTGACCGGTCTTTCGCGCTCCAATCAACGCCTGCTGTGCTGCCTTGTAACGCTGTTTTGACTGTGCAACGCGCTGGCGAGCCGTATCCATGGCTGCATCCCGGCTGAGAGTAAGCTGATCAAGTTGCGCCTGTAACCTCTCAATTCGCCCGGTTGCACGCGACCGTTGTTCACCCAGGGCAGCAAGCTGTGTGACGATTCGCGTTGCCTGCTCCGGGTCAAGGAATTTTGAGTCAATGTCATCGAGCTCAGCGATGACATCTCCAGCGGCCACGGTCTGCCCTTCCTGTATGTGCCAGGCTACAAGCCGTCCCGAAATCTGAGCCTCAATGTTTTGTGGGCGGTCCATCGCGCTGAAAACGGCAACGGTGCCATAGCCAGTGACAGTCTGCTGCCACGGGATAAAGATCAAACCGAGAACAACAGAGGCCACAAGAAAGATCAGGATGATGGCTATGCGCCTTCCGCTCTTTGGAGGTTTGACCAGTTCAAGACTATTGTGTAGTCGCGTGGTGGGATTGGATGGCGTTGTCATCGGGATGCCCTCTCTGCAAGTACACGTGCGGTCAGGAATGGGAAGAGCTCACGGAATGCGCTGTTTTCATGACTTGCCAGCTCATCGGGCGTGCCGCTCTCAACAATCCGTCCGCCGTCGAGAACATCAACCCGACGGGACCGCAGAACAACTTCCGAATCATGCGAGATATCAACGATTGTCCAGTTATTTTCAGGTGCGTAGATTTTGTCAAGAATCGCCATAGTCGTACGTTCATCAATTCCTGTGAAGGCTTCATCAAGGATCAACAGACGTGGCCGGCCGGCTACAGCGCGAGCCAGCAACAAACGCTGAATCTGCCCGCGTGAAAAGTTCATACCGGCGGATACGAGCTGGAGACTGGTCCCCTGTGGCATCCGTGCAATCTCATCCGCAAGCTGTGCGATTTCAAGCGCCCACCAGACATCCTGGTGTGTCACCCACTCGCGCCCCGCACGGACGTTTTCTTCAAGCGTTCCTTCGAAGATCTCGTTGGTGTAGCCCACCATCGTGACTTCTTTCCGCAGGCTTGCGAGGTCAAGTGCCCGGACATCAAAGCCATCCAGTTCAACCGTGCCATGCGTAGGCTCTTCCAGCCCACAGAGAATCATCGCAAGTGTCGACTTCCCTGCACCACTTGCCCCAACAAGACTGACGCGATCTCCGGAGTTGAGATCAAACTCGATACCGGTGAGCACTTCCTGAGATTCGTTATACGAAAATCGGATGCCGTGACACTTGATAACGATTCCCGGCAGATGTGAGCCGCCCGGGAGTTCATAACCTCCGGTTCGTTCCGTTTGTAGGTCTGTCACGTGACCAACTTTGTCGAGACCGGTTAGGAGATCAAAGACCTGGTCAGCCTGTCGGACGAGTTTGTCAAGCGATGCAAGCACGGACACAACAATGATCTGCGCGGCGACGAGCTGCCCAAGGGTTAACTGTCGGTTGATGACCAGCCAGCCGCCTATTGCAAGAACGCCTGCACTGGCAAACGCTTGGAAGAAGTAACTCCCGGCGGCCTGGCGGTAGTAAACCGCAAAATGTTTCTGTCGGGCCTTTATGTACTTTACGACGGCAAGGTCAGCCCGCTGGACGAGATAGTCGCCATCCGCATGCAGCTTTAGACCAATATGACAGCGTGCCAGTTCTTCAAGCCAGTCAGCGACCCTGTACTTTTCCTTGCTCTCAACAATACTTGTACGCAAGCCACCTATACCGAGTACACCGATAATGAAGGCCATCGACAGAAGAATAATGATGTCAAAGCCGAGGAGGACGGGGCTGTAAACGGCTAGGAGCACAAGGCCGACAAGGGCTTGAAGGGAAACCGTCAGACCATCCAGTAACAGCTTTGAGAGCGTCTTTTGTATCGTCAGGACATCAAAAAACCGGTTGACCAGCTCTGGTGCATACTCACCATGTACGGACTGAACACGAACATTCACCATCCGGTGAGCCATTTCGAGCGCAACCTTGGCAAAGACGCGCTGCTGTAGCCGCTCGACGAGTGAAAGCTTCATCAACTGAAGAATGCCCGTCACAACCATTCCAAAGAAGACAAGAATTGTCAATACAACCAGTGGCTGGACAAGCACTCCAGCCGCAACGATGTTGACCAGTGCCTGAGTTGCAAGTGGAACCGCCAATGCAGTCAATCCCGCCACCATTGTGTAGGTGATCAGGACGATCATGTCGCCCCTTTCCTGCCTCATCAGGTGGAAAAAGCGCTGCAATGCCGTTGGGTGGGCATGGTGGTCGGAGGTTGTGTCGTTGTGATGACTCATCGTGGGTTTCCTAGCGTTTCATCAAAGCGCGATCGATGCAGCATCCAGGGCGATCAGAGCCTGCTGGTATTCAAGTTGGATGTCGATAAGGCGTCCAAGGGCTTCAGCGGTGGCACGTTCACGCTGGTTGACGAGAAAGAGGGTTGAGTCGCCTTCAGCAAACCGCTTTCGTTCACCATCCTCGAGCCGCTTTGCCAGCGTAACTTCGGCATCCGTTGCCAGATATCGTTCCACGGATGCGTTGATAGCCGACCATGCGTCATCGACTTCAAGGAGAACCTGTCGCTTTACGAGCTCACGGTCCTGCGTCAACTTGATGGTCTTTGCACGGGCGGTGTCCCGTCGTCCAGTTGCATCCCAGCGGCCAACAGGGACACTGAAGTTGATGCCGGCTTTGAGGGTATCGCCGATGCCTAGGCGCCCCATGTCCTGTCCGGGTTGGAGAACGACGCTGAGGTCAGGCCGGCTGTCATTGTTGGCCAGGCGTTCATCCAGAGCAACATTTGTCAACTGAAGCGCGATTGCTAGGATTTCAGGCCGCTTTGCAAGCGCACCCTCACGGCTTGCCTGCAGGCGCGCGGCATCAGGGAATGCTGGTAGTGGCATTTCTGATGGGAGTTGCTCATTATCTGGCGGTGGTAGCGGTGTTCCATCGTCCTGCCAGAGATAGCTCGCGAGCTTAATGGCGGCTTTCTGAATATCCCGTTCAGCTTTGTTCAAAGCGGCTTCGCGGCGACGTACTTCCTGCTCGGCTTCTGTGATAGCAATGCGTGGTTGTGCTTCAAGTTCGACTTCGCGAGCAATCTGTTTAGCCCGAAGGGATGCCAATGCAAGAAGGTCGGTCGCGACCTTCCGCTTGTTACCTGCGGCAACCCATTCCCAGTAGGCGCTTCCTGCAGCGGCCTTGGATGCGACGACAACCTGTGTGATAGCTGCTTCGGCAAGGGGAAGTCCAAGCTTTGCCTGCAGCTCTGCGATACTCTTTTCGTTGACTCCGGCCCCGCGCAGAAGCGGCAGCTTAATACCGGCGTAAATGGTGCCATCGGACCCTGTGCTCGAGATGGGTGACTTCACCAACCCGGAGTTGGCATCGCGACCAACAATCAGCTTTGCACCACTGCGCATCGCCATTTCAACGGTAGCCGTCGTAATACTGGCTTCGGCATTCTTCCCGCGGCTGCTTGCACTGTTGTAGCTTAGGTACTCCAGTCCCAAGCTCACCGTCGTGTCAAAGGCCCCCTGCTTTTCCCTGATCTTGCCGGCTGCCGCCTGTCGTTCCTGCGCAATTCCCCTGACCTTGGGATAGGCTGACTGGACACGATTCATAACGCCAGAGAATGTCAACGTCTGACGAGGCACTGGAGAATCATTCGGTTTAGCCACCAGAAATGGCATCATCAGACAAATAACCGGCAAGGCATCCATTCTGCGTCAACTCCTCTTTCTGGCACGCCGGTAACGTTAGACATCACCATAGCCTTAGTTCAAACGAAATCCATGCAAAATCGGTTCCCGCGCAACCGACAAAATGATTTGCAGATGTTAGAGGATATATCGACTTATCTGCACACGAGTACTGTAACCACATTAGATGCTTCTCTGCAGACCACACAGGCGTTGTTGTTTTATTGCATTGCGGCGCACAGTGTACGTGATTATCAAATCGGTCACTCACTTCAGTTAGATTCCATCAGATTTGCCCTTGAAAATAAGGAATGGACCATGATAGACTTTGTCGCTTCATGGAGGGTGTAGCTCATCCGGTTAGAGCGTCAGATTGTGGCTCTGAAGGTAGTGGGTTCGATCCCCATCATCCTCCCTCAAGCAAAACACCCCATAGGTATCTACGGGGTGTTTTTTGTTGTGAGCGGTCAGGACGGCCGATCCACACCGCAGGTCGAAATGATGCGTAACGCCGCTTGAACCTCAAATCGTTCGTCGCAAGGCGTCGTATCTCTAAGGAATACGCCGATGTCCGGCAATCACGAGCGGTTGCCCCTATGCGAAAACTTCCGACGCAACGTAAACACATCCGTTGAACAAAACACCCCATAGGTATCTACGGGGTGTTTTTCGTTAACAGATCTCAAAAACGGCCTATTCGGCTGGCGGGTCGACGTTGATTTGCCACGTGATCCCAAAGCGATCTTTGACCATCCCGTAGCCAATGCTCCACGGAACCTCGGCAAAAGGCATCACCACGGAGCCACCATCCGCCGCCAATGCATCAAATGCAGCTTTACCAGCATCAAATGTGGTGACATTCCAAGACATCGAAAAGCCCTGAGGAACCTCGAACATTTCCGGTACATGATCGGAGCCATAAATGACAATCCCGCCGGCTTCGAGCTCAGCGTGAATGACTTTCACCCCCCAACCATCCGGTACTGGAAACGGGCTACCTTCGCCGTACCGGTTGACCGCTGTCACCTTGCCTCCAAACAGGTCTGCATAAAATGAAAATGCTTCCTCACAGGTGCCCGGGAACGAAAGATAAGGGTGGATTCTCATGCCATCAGCACCCTTGCGTTGTCATTCCGCCGTTTACATGAATGTTCTGCCCCGTCACAAATGAAGATGCTTCACTGGACAGGTAGATTGCCGTCCCGGAAACATCATCTGGAACACCCCAACGATCAAGGGGAATAAGCACACGGTAACCCGGACCATCCGTGACGACTTCTTCAACGTGACGTTCTACTGGAATCCAGCCTGGGGAGATCATATTGACGGTGATGTTCCATGGGGCCAGCTCCTGCGACATCGAGCGGGTAAAGCCATTCTGACCACTCTTTGCCGCTACGTAGGGAACGAAATTTGGCACGGCACGCGCAACGACTTCCGAACCAATATTGATAATGCGTCCCCATTTTTGCTCCTTCATATGCGGGAGGACAGCCCGGGTAAGCAGGAATGGGCTGATGAGGAAGAAATCCAACATCGACTGGAAGAACTCAACCGAATATTCCTCGATTGGGAAGTGTGGCTGGTCGCAGGTTGCGTTAATGATGACGACATCCACTCCGCCCAGGTCACGTCCAATGTCGCTCACCATTTGGTTGACTTGTTTTTCGTCAATCACCGATGCTTTGTACAGTGCACCTTCAAGGCCTTCACCGCGAAACTCCGCAAATGCTTTGGCCGCACGGGCATCGTTGTTCGCATAGTTCATCGCGACCTTGGCGCCCGCCCGCCCCAGCGCAAAGGCCATCGATTTACCGAGGCCGGTAGTGGAGCCGGTCACCAAAACGACCTTGCCGGCGAGGTCAAAGAGATTGCGTGTAGACATAGGGTCAGTTTCGCCTGATGGGCATAATCTGTCAAGGAAATCCACCCAAGGTGCAAGGTCTCTCCCGGTAGAATGAGTGACCGCCGGAGGCTTCTGAAAATGCACGATCATCGCCCTGTTTCCCGACGCAGCTTTATCGGTCTCGGACTTGGCAGCACCATCGCCGCACTAGGCGGCCAACACGTGCTAGCCGCACCGCAAACTAATCCATCCGCAAAGGCAAAACGTGTCCTCGTGATCTTTGAACAGGGTGGGGTCAGTCATATTGACACATGGGATCCAAAACCGGATGCCCCAAGTGAGCACAGAAGCCCATTCAAGACGATATCAACGGTTGTTCCCGGGATGCAGTTCACTGAGCTGCTCGCAAAGACCGCCAAGGTGGCGAACAAGCTGACCGTGGTCCGCTGTATGACACAGCCAACCGCAGGTATTGGAGATTCGCATCCGAAGGGCTCAAAGTACATTTTCAGTGGCGAAGCGCCGGGCGGTCCTGTTGACATGCCGGATATCGGCTCTATTGTTGCGGCAAAGCTCCGCTCCGATGCCCTTTACCTCCCGGCTAACATCCTCGTCCCTGGAAACTCCGAACAGGCTGCCGAGTCGGCGCCAGGCTTCCTCCCCCCCGGTTACGCCGCGTTCCGAACCACTGGCTCACCGGCAGATCCGCGCTGGAAAGTGCCGAACCTTGGTCTGCTCGCCGGTATCGATGAGCGACGCTTCAAAGACCGCCAAGACCTGCTGTCACGGCTGGATATCGGCTTTACGCAGGGCGGACGTCCCCGGGATGTCGAAGCAATGGACAGTCTAGTCCATCAGGCAGCTGACATGCTGACGAATCCAAAGACACGTGGAGCCTTTGACCTCGGTAATGAACCGGCAGCGATGCGTGAGCGCTATGGAACCGGTCACCGCGGTCAGTGCTATCTCCTTGGACGCAAGCTAATTGAGTCTGGAGTGCGTTACGTGACCGTCGACTGCCGCGAACCATTACATTCCTATGTGAATGGAAAGTCAGTCACCTACGATGGCGGTGGCAACATGAACTGGGACCACCACGATGCCATTTACTCCACCAGCCATACCAACATTCCCAATGGTGGTGCAGGCTCGGGGCGGTTTGGTATCGGTACGTGGCCGATGATGGGTTCACTTGATCAGGCCTACAGCGCATTGATTACCGATCTTGATCAACGCGGTCTTCTGGCAGACACACTCGTCTGTCTTGTTACCGAGTTTGGCCGTACCCCCAAAGTGAATGACCGCCAGGGACGCGACCACTGGACACATGCCTTCTCCTTCGTCTTTGCGGGCGCAGGAGTCCCGGGTGGACAGGTCGTTGGTTCAACCGACAGGGATGGCGGATTCATCACGAGCAGCAATGCCTACACAATCGAAGACTATGCCGCCAGCATTTTTGCAAAGGTTGGGATAGACCGTGCGCATCCGCTGCACACGCCTACCGGACGTCCCGTGCCAATCGCCGGCAAGGGTCGCCCTATCCCAGAGCTGTTTTAGGAAGCCAGGCCAGCCAAGGTGATCAAGTACCTCGGGTCAAAGCGGACACTGATTCCGCAGATAACCGACACAATACAGGCGCTCGGTGGTGTCAAAGGCGTCACTGACCTGTTTTCAGGCACCGCACGCGTCGGGCACGCACTAAAGGGTCTCGGCTACCGCATCCATTCGAATGACCTCCTCGCCTACGCACATACCCTCGCGCACTGCTATGTTGAAGCGGACCGCCCGGATGTCATCGAGGATGCATCCGCAGCCATCGAAATTCTGAATGCTCTCCCGGGCAAAGCCGGCTACTTTACAGAAACGTATTGCCTTCAAAGCCGTTTTTTCCAGCCGGAAAATGGCGCCCGCGTGGATGCGATGCGCGATTACATCGACCAGATGGACCTTTCCCCGGATGTCCGTGCAGTCGTCCTTGTGTCATTAATGGAGGCGGCAGACAGGGTCGACAGCACGACAGGCCTGCAAATGGCTTATGTCAAGCAGTGGGCGCCGCGGTCCTTCAACCCAATACGTTTGCGATTGCCCAGTGTGCTCGCCCAGGGTCAGCATGGTAAAAGCCGTGCTACCTGCATGGATGCCACCCTTGCAGCGGCCGCGACGGATACGGATCTCGCCTATCTCGACCCTCCCTACAACCAGCATAGTTATTTGGGCAACTATCATATTTGGGAAACGCTTGTCCGCTGGGATGCCCCTGAGGTCTACGGAACGGCGTGTAAGCGTATCGACTGCCGGACACGGAAGAGCCCGTATAACACCCGGCGTACGTTTACATCGACCATGGATGAGCTCATTCAGGCGACGACAAGCCCTTACTTGCTAGTCTCGTTCTCGGATGAAGGCTTTATCCCAAAATGTGAAATGATTCGCCTGCTTGCAAAAGCCGGGGATGTCCATATCTGGACGACGGAATATGCCCGCTATGTAGGTGCGCGGATTGGTATCCATAACCCCAGTGGAGACAAAGTCGGTACCATAGGCAAGCTCCGCAACCGTGAACACCTCTTTCTCTGCACACGCCAGCCTCTCAGTAAGCTGGAACGTCGTGTGCTCCACGCTCAGGATGGCTGGGAATTTGACGTCCATCGCTGCATCCCCACAGAGGAAACCGTATGAACACCGCGCTACGCATCTCAACCTTGCTCCTCACCGCCGCCATCGGTATCTCAGCCGTGCTTGCAAATGGCAGCGAGCTAAAGCCAGTCGTTTCCAAAACGGGCCCTCGCACCTACAGCACGAACCGAAAGCTGGACTTTGTACAGGATGTCGTTCCAGTCCTCACCAAACAGGGCTGCGCCGGAGGAAGCTGCCACGGTTCCCCGCAAGGTAAAGGAAGCTTTTCCCTATCGCTCTTTGGCTACGACCCAACCATGGACCAGCGCGCGCTGACGCGTGACTCGTTTGCGCGGCGCATTGACACATTCGTCCCGGATGCCAGCCTCATCATCCGAAAACCAATGCTCAAGACTCCACACCTTGGGGGTCGAAAGCTGCGACCGACAGACACAGCCTACACCGTGCTCCGGACATGGATAGCCCAGGGCGCAGATGCCACTATCTCAGCCACCGAGTGCACCAAACTCACGATTACACCATCCACCAGCCAAATCCTGGCATCCGCCGGAAAGCAGCTTCCATTGCGGGTTGTTGCCCACTATTCGGATGGCACTAGCCGTGATGTCACTCCTATCGCAACCTTTGAGAGCGCACACCCCGCAGTGGCTAAAGTCTCGGCAAATGGCCTAATCACAGGAACCGGACGTGGCCAGACAGCAGTTTCCATAAGGTACTTGCAGCATCTCGAGAGCGTGCCCATTAAAGTCCTCGGGACCGTGAAGGGCTACGCCTGGAAGCCAGTCCCCGAAGTAAACATCGTCGATAAGCTGGTCAACAAGACGCTGAAGCAGCTCTCGGTGACGGCAAGTCCTACGTGCGACGACACGACATTTCTTCGCAGGGTCACTCTCGACCTGACTGGGATGCTCCCAAGCCCGGATACAGCACGCGCATTCGCAGCAGATAAATCAGCAGACAAGCGTAGACGAATGGTGGATTCGCTTCTCGCTTCCGATGCCTTTGCCCGGTTTTGGGCGCTCAAGCGCGCCGACTTGCTGCGTGTGACCGATGAGCGGATGCCACATGGAAGAGCAGCTCTCCTAACCAAGTGGCTGGCGGATGGATGGAAAGCCAACCGCCCAGCAGATGTCGAAGCGAAGGCGTTGATAGCCACCGATGGCGACACGCGCATGTCACCACCTGCCAACTATCTGGTAGCCGTCACCACACCGGATGACCGCACGGAAATGACCGCGCAGACATTCATGGGCACGCGTATCAACTGCGCAAAGTGTCATAACCATCCCTATGAAAAATGGACGATGAATGACTACTACTCGATCGCGGCGGCATTTGCGCGTACGGAAACAGATGGTTTTTCGGTAACAAGTACAGCTGCTGGAGAAACCAAGCATCCAACCAAGGGACGAATTATGCCTCCCTACGGCGCGCCAAAGGGTAGCGAGCCCACGAACCGTCGGCAGACATTTGCAAACTGGCTGGCATCCCCTGCAAACCCGCTCTTTGCACGCACTGAAGTCAATCGCATCTGGGCAGAGCTGTTCGGTCGCGGAATTGTTGACCCAGTCGATGATTTCCG